>Ga0105240_10010860_pt1 | contig 12756 bp, 8 predicted proteins | sample KBSC54metaG_FD_80426 | JGI IMG/M metagenome (GOLD analysis project Ga0105240, IMG submission 80426) | Corn rhizosphere microbial communities from Kellogg Biological Station, Michigan, USA - KBS C5-4 metaG | ecosystem: Host-associated > Plants > Roots > Rhizosphere > Soil | place: Michigan, USA... | reverse complement strand
GCCGAAGGCACGGTGAAGAACTACCTGATGGATATCTTCGACAAGCTCGGCACGCGCGATCGCACGCGCGCGGTGCTGAAGGCGATCACCTTGAAGATCATTTAGCCGCGCTGCCAGCGTATGTTTCAGCAGAGCTTTCAGCAGCAGGCGCAAGCCCGACGGGCTCACCGGTCCTTGTAATAGCGTCTGCCTCGATGACCTCGACGCCACGCCAACCCCAGTAGACGCGGTGCGCCTGGACGCGGTCATGTGAGCTGCGACGCCGGCGGTTCGCGATCCTTTGTCAACTGGCGCATGATCCGCGCATGGACGAGTTCATCCAGCCCCGCACGCTCGGCCGTGGCCGCAGCTACGTCTACCTGCTTCCTTGCCGTGACCAGGATCTGCTGAAGATCGGTTTCTCGCGCGAACCGCTGGTGCGCATGCGCACGCTGCATCGGCGCTTCTTCGACTACTTCGATCTGGAGCGCGGCCTGCTGCTCGAAGTGGAGCGCGTCGCGCAGGCGCGGGCGATCGAGCGCGACATTCTGTTGCGGTACGCGGCGGAACGCTCGCCGGCTCCGCTGGCCGTGTCGGAGCAGGCGGCGGGTTACACGGAGTGGTTGCGTGGCGTCGCACCCGAAGTTACCGCGCACCTGCGCGGAGTTGCGGAGCGCGATGCCCATCCATTGCACGGGTTGCATGACTGGGTGCGCGACATGTTCGATGCACAAGCGGACCGCTTGTATGACCTGTCGTCGAAGCTGCTCGAAGCGATCCAGTACGAAACATTCAATGTGCCCAAGGAGCTGGCCTCGGGGCAGGCCGCTCGCTCGCTGGCCTACGTGCTGGATGCCTGCGAGGCCGTCGGCATCGATATGACGGAAAGGTTTCCGGACGCCGTGCTGGCGTGGCGGAAATTCGGGCCTTGATGACAGTTCGCGCCACGCTGCGAAACTGCGATGCGCCCCGCATTTGCCCCCGAAGCGCCTAGACGCGCTCATCACAATCCCAAGCGCACATTCCTGCGGCCCACGTACGCAATGTCGTGGGTTTCCACGGACAGGGGGAGTCATGAAACGCACCACGCACCTGCTGCTGTAGGGCGGCTGCGCCTTCGGCCTTGAGTCCATGCGCGTCCGCGCATGGCTTCGTCGCATGCCAATCGCGGCACGGATCCGTGCACCCGCGCGGGTGCGCCTGACCGCAAGAAACTGCGTCCGAGGCCGGCTCTCCCTTCCGCATCACCCGAGAGAACACGCATCACCACACACAAGGAGAGTTGCATGAGTACCTGCAAGCGTACGCATGAAGGTGTAGCTCGACACGGTCCACGAACCTCGCGATGGTGGCGCCGGCTCGCCGTCGCTCCGGTCTGCCTGACCCTGCTGGGACTGGCGCTGGCCGAACCCGCCTCGGCGGCGATCCGCCACGGCCTGACCTGGCGCGTGCTGGAACAGCAGGGCGCCTACGTGCATGTCGGTCGCGACGACATCACCAATGCCTATCAGGGCGACACCACGGTCGACCAGATGCTGCCGATCCTGTGCGTCTACAAGGACGGCCGCGCGGCGCCCGGCGGCATCAACTTCGACTACAGCAACGGCTGGGTGCAGGGTGCCTTGCAGTTGAGCGCGCCGATCACCGGCAGTGCGCTTACCTCGCAGGCCCAGGCCGACGGCATCTGCGCCAGCCAGCTCGGCGCCGGCTGGCGCATGGGCGAGTTCCACGATGGCGGTGGCGGCTGGTCGTACTGGGGTACGGGGCAGTTGCCGACCGATACGCGCTTCTGGGTGGCGATCAACGATCAGCCGGCCAACCCGTGGAATTCGGCCGGCGATCCGCCGCCGGTGGATCCGCAGGACCCGAACTTCAACCAGCAGACCGTGCAGACCGGCGCGGGCTGGAAGCTGGTGCAGACCGCCGGCACGCTGGACGACACCGGCGCCGCGTTCAACGAGCAGTTCTACCAGGTGGACGGGCAGGCCGGCCTGACCGCCTCGCCGCTGCCGCAGCAGCTCAAGGATGCGATCGCCGCCGATATCGCCGCCACGCCCGCGGGTGAGGCCGTGAGCTATTCGGTGAGCAAGACCATCGCCGATGAAGTCGCGCTGTCGGCGATGCAGGGCAGTCCGACCCAGCGCCTGATCGACCTGTCGGCCCAGGCCGACTCGGCATCGATGATGGCGTCGAGCAATGTCAGCCGCATGGGCATCCTCGGTTGCGGCGACAAGGACATCACCAAGAACAAGGCCTTCAACTGGGGCTCGCCGATCAACAGCAACTACAACCTCGGCGATGCCAACAGCGGCTTCACCGGCAATGTGTCGCTGTCGGGCACGGCCAATGTCAACGCCACCGGCGAAATCCAGATCACGCTCAAGCGCACCGGCATCTGGTTCGTGTGCGTGCCGTATGGCGTGAAGTTCCGCTATGCGCGGGTCAACGGCACGGCCAAGATCGATCAGGGCGCGACGGTGAGCGGTTCCATCACCTATGCCAACCCCAAGGCCTGGGAGTGGCAGATCGCCAAGCCGTTCCTGTTCTCGATCAACTTCATGGCCGGCCCGATCCCGGTGCATATCGGCTTCAACCTGCCGATCACCGCCGGCTTCGACAAGAAGGGCATCACCGCGACGGTGACCGGATCGGTGAGCTATAGCGGACGCCGGATGGTGTCCGGCTACTTCGACTACAACTGCACCAGTTCGGGTTGCACGGGCAGCCAGTCGCTGGACACCACGGACCTGGGCACGCAACCGGTGACGGCCAGCGTATCCGGGCGCTTCCAGCCTTCGCTGTATGCGCAGGTGGCGTTCCGCGGTTACCTGTACAGCGATAGCTTCGCCTACGCGCAGGTCGGCATCCGTCCGTACATCATGGGTGACCTGTGGGGCTATTACGGCAACAACTGCGGTGATGCGGACGGCGACGGTACCTTCGAGACGGTCGATGCATTGACCTTCGATCTCGATTGGCAGCTGAAGGTCACCGGCCAGGCCGATACCTTCATCACCAAGGAGTGGCGCAAGGACGTCTACACCTCGCCGCGCTGGCATGTGCAGTTCTGGGATCTGCTGAGCGGTGCCGGTTCGCGTGCGGTGACGCCGATGGCGGTCGGTCCGGCCATCGCGCCGGCGGGTGCGGCGCAGACCTATACGGCGAAGATGCGCTCGTGCTGGCCGTATGCCGACAACGTCAACTTCTCGGTGGATTGGGGTGATGGCAGTGCCGCCTCGGCGGTCAACGGGCCGGCGGCCACCGGCGCCAATGCCGCGCACACCTGGGCCGCGACCGGTTCGCCGCTGCTGCGCGTGACCGCGTTGAATGACGCGCACGGCCGCAACCTCGGCAAGGCTACCCAGCGCACGGTGACGGTGAACAATGCGCACGTGCACCTGGGCCTGACCTGGAAGCTGCTGGGCACCAACGGCTCGTACTCGCACGTGGGCATCGACTCGACCAGCAACCCCTACCAGGGCGACACCAATCCGGCGACCGCGTTGCCGGTGCTGTGCCTGCGGCAGGACGGTCGTGCGGCACCGCCGGGAATGACCTTCGATCCGTACAACAATGGCTGGGCCAAGGGCGAGATCCGCCTGACCGCGCCGGTGCAGGGTCTGTCGCTGACCTCGCGCGCGGTGGCCGACAACCTGTGCGCCTCGACCTTCGGCAGCGGCTTCCGCATGGGCGAGTTCCATGACGGCGGCGGCGGCTGGACCTGGTGGGCGCAGGGCGTGATCAGCGGCGCCAACCGCTTCTGGGTGGCGATCAACGATCAGCCGGCCAATCCGTGGAACTGATCGCGCAACTCTGAAGTGACGAATGGCCATGCCGTGGACGCCGTTGGCATCCGCGGCATGGCAACCGCTGTGTGCGGTGCACGGTGAGGATACGAATCGGCGTCACAGATTGCGCCGGTACTGCATCCCGATTTGATAAGACTGGCCTTATTTGACCGGCGGATGGCCTCATTCCCGCCGTGCGTTCGCGTATCCTGCCGCGCAAGTTGCACCCAGCCCGGATGACACGCCGTTCCCCAGCGGTGGCGAGGGCACCAGGGGCAGCTATTCACACCGTCGACATCCTGCCGTTCTCACCCACGGTAGTGGCTGCTGTCGGCCAGAAGCTTCCTTGGAACAGCCTGCGATGCCGCATAAGCGTCGATCGCGTGGATGTTCTTCCGGCATGCGCGGGTTGAGGAGAGGCAATGCAGCAGCTTCAAGCCAGAAGACCTCCTGCCAAGCGGCATCAGCTCAAGCGGCTGCAGCTGCGGCGCAACCAGCTCGAGCGCGTGCGGCACAAGCAGCGCCAGCACCGTATCGTGCAGCTACGGCAGCAGCGCGCGCAGCTGCTGGGCCGGCTGGCCCGCACCATCATCGATATCCTGCGCAGCGGCGTGCGCTGGCAGCTGCAGTGGGATGGCGCGACCAGGCCCGCATCGACGGCGGCGGTACGCCGCGGAACGATCGCGCGCGCACGGGTGTCAGGCGTGGTGGCCAGCGTACTGTCGGGTGAACAGGTAGCCGATCCGCAAGTGATGGCCGCGGATGCGCCGGCATCTTCGCGCTGGCTGGCGGAGCTATGGGTGGATCAGCGCTCGCTCGACTTCATGCGCAGGGGCGCCACGGTGGTGATCCGCTACCGCGCGTTCTCGCATCAACGCTACGGTCGCTACCGCGGACGCGTGCTGTCGCGCTCGCCGCTGGCGATTTCGGCGGACCGTGCCACCCAGCTGCTCGGGCGGCCGACGGACGGACCGCGCTTTCGCGTGCGGGTCTGGCTGGATCAGCAGAATGCGATCGTCGATGGCCGCACCGAGCCTTTGATTCCAGGCATGACGCTCGATGCGGACATCCTGTTCGAGCGCCAGTTGCCGGCCGAAGCCGACGGGCTGATGCGCAGCCTCGGTTAGCTCAGGCTTCTTCGGTCACGCCCGGCAGCAGCAAGGTGTGCCGGGTGTGGCGGACCTTGGCTTCGAGATAACGCAGGTTGTGCCGGCCGGAGAACACGCCGGTGGGACGCACGGCCGTCACTTCGATGCCGAGCGCTTCCAGCTGCCTGCGCTTGTCCGGATTGTTGGTGATCAGGGTGATGCGGGTCAGCCCCAGCGCCTTCAGCATCTCGGCGGCGGCGGTGTAATCGCGCTCGTCATCGCCATGGCCGAGCGCGCGGTTGGCGGCATAGGTGTCGTGGCCCTGTTCCTGCAGGCGGTAGGCGTCGAGCTTGGCGTACAGGCCGATGCCGCGGCCTTCCTGGCGCATATACAGCAGATAGCCACCTTCCTCGTGCAGGCGCGTCAGCGATTCCTGCAGCTGCGGGCCGCAATCGCAGCGCGCCGAGCCGAGCACGTCGCCGGTGGTGCATTCCGAATGCAGGCGCACCAGCGGTGCGTCGGCGGTGCCGGCACCCAGGCGCAGGGCGAAATGCTCCTTGCCATCGGACAGCCCATGGAAGCTGTACATCACCCCGGCCGCCTCGCGGCCATCGGCCAGATGCAGCGGCAACTGCGCGGTGGTGCGCACGCTGGGCGTTTTGTCGAGCTGAACGGCGTGCACGCAGGAGGAGGACATGGGGAATCTCGTGGCTGGTAGGGGATGGCCAGGTCAGAACATGGGGGCTGAGCGGTAGGTGCTCAACGCGTCATGATCGGTTGCGTGTGGCCTCTCCACGGGGCGAACAAGGCCAGGGCCGGGAACACAGTGTTCACGGGGGCGGCCGCATCCGCGCCGTGCCGGCGGGCTGGTTGAGGTCCCCGCGTGGCGGTCGTCTATATTACCGTGTCGGGTCGGCAGGTATTCCTAGGAACGTGAAGGCCACGGCCTGAACTGACTGGCCCAGGGCGCTCCGGCGACCTGTCGTGCCGCTGGGCGACCCGGACAATCCCCTCGTCAACCCGTCCATACCTATAGATAAGGAGCTCGACGGCGCGTGGAAGATCAGCAAGCACGCTTTACCCCCGTGGCCGCGGCGCGCATGAGCGGCGCGGGACGGATGCTCAGGGCCTGGCGGCGCTCTTGTCTCAGCCTGGCCGGGACCATGGCGGCGATGTCCGCGGCAGCCGTCGAGGCGCCCGCCGAAAGCGCGCCATTCGTGGATCTGCGCTATCGCTACAGCAACCTGTATTCGCAATCGGCGCCGTTGCGCGGGCATGCCAACACCTTGCGGCTGCAGCTGGGCTATCGGTGGGCGATCGGCAATGGCTGGAGCGCCTATGTCGAGGGCACGGCGGTGCGTTCACTGTTCGGCCGTCAATACGACGACACCTCCGGCGGCCGCCTGCCGTATCCGGTCGAGGCCGATCCGCGCTCGACCGGCCTCACCAACGCCTGGCTCCAATACCGCAACGACGATGTGCGCGTGCGCGTCGGACGCCAGTACGTGGTGATGGATGGCGGCCGCTTCGTCAGCAGCAACGGCTGGCGGCAGACCTCGCAGTCCTTCGATGGCGTGGGCGTGGCGTGGAAGGCCTGGAGCGGCGCCGAGCTCGGCTATTACTGGCTGGACCAGGTCAACCGCACGGTCGGCGAGGATTTTCCGGACCGGCAGCAGCGCCGCTGGAAACTCAACTCGCATCTGCTGCATCTGGATCAGGCCCTGCCGCTGGGCAAGCTCACCGCCTACGGCTACTTCATGCGCAACAGCACACGCCCGGCCAATTCGGTGCGCACGCTGGGCCTGCGCTGGAGCGGCACGCGCAAGCTCGGACCGGATGGCGCCAGCCTGGGCTGGATCGCCGAACTGGCGCGCCAGCACGACTACGGCAACAACCCGGCCCGCTTCAGCCTGGGCTATCACCTGGCCGAAGTCAGCTATGGCTATGCGCCGTTTTCGCTGAAGGCCGGCGAGGAGCGCCTGGGCGGCAACGGCGTCACGCCGTTCAACGTGGCCTATGGCGCGGCGCGCGCCTTCAATGGCTGGGTCGGTGCGTTCCGTATTCCCGCGGCGGGATTGCGCGACCGCTACGTCGGTGCCTTCGGCAGCCTGCCGATAGCGCGCAAGGCCAGTTGGCAGGTGATGTATCGGCATTTCACCCCGGTGCTTGGCGGGGGCGCGCTGGGCAACGAACTGGATGCCGGCGTGCTGTTCGACCTGGGGCGCGGTGTGAACCTGGAAGTGCAGTACGGCGACTATCGTGCGCGCGGCTATGGCGTGGACGAGCGCAAGCTGTGGCTGATCGCGCAGTATCGCTTCGGGCGGCAACCGTAGCGGGCGGTCAACTTCCGGCACTTATCCGCCGCCACTCTTTCCGTCGATAAGTCGGTATCGACCGAGCGGGGGAATGGCATGGCGAGCAGGCGGCGTTTTGTGCAGGGCATGGCGGGTGTGTTTGCTGGCGCGTGGTTGGCACCTTCGCTGTTGGCGAGCGAGGCGGCAACGCAGAAAGGCGTGCGTGGCGTCGTTGACGATTTCGTCAAGGCCAATGGCTTCCACGGTGTCATCCATCTCGTGCGCAACCATCGCGTGGTGTTCTCCGAAGCCTACGGCATGGCTGACGTGGAAGCGGGCCGCCGCGCCACGGTGGACACGCTGTATCCGCTGGCCTCGATCACCAAGTGGTTCGTTGCAGTGGCCGTGCTGCGGCTGGTCGAGCAGGGCAAGCTGGCGCTGGATGGCGCCATTGGCGACTACCTGGCCGACTATCGCGCCGATACCGGGGCGAAGGTGAAGCTGAAGCATCTGCTGTCGAACTGCAGCGGCATTCCCAATGGCTTCACGCCGCAGGTCAAGGCCGATCCGGCGATGTGGACCAAGGCGTACAGCACGGATGAGGCGATCAAGGCCTTCTGTTCGGGCGATCTCACGTTCGAGCCGGGTAGCCGTTTTTCCTACGACCTCACCAACTGGATCCTGGTCAAAGGCATCGTCGAGCAGGTCACCGGCAAGGAGTTCACCCAGGCCATCGACACGCTGGTACTCGCTCCGCTGGGTCTGAAGCATCTGCTGCCGCGCTACGCTGAGGAGGCTCGCGCCCAGGTGGCCGTAGGCTATGCGACGATCGATCCGCCGGTGCGGAAGATGAATCCGCAGCTGGTCTATATGGTGGCATCCGGTGGCTACTGCGGTATCGCCAGCGATCTGGTGCGCGCCGCCGAGGGCGTGTATGGCGGCTCGTTGCTGAGCGCTGCTTCGCGCGCGGCGCTCAGCACGATCCTGGTGCCGACGGAATCCTATGCGCTGGGTGGGCGCGTCAGGAAGGTGCAGATCGATGGCGCCTCACACGATTTCGCCTGGGAAACCGGGCGCACCGATGGCTACCGCTCGCTGCTGGCGCACCGGCTCGATGGCGCCGCTACCCTGGTACTGCTCAACAACACCGACCTCAGCCAGAAAACCATCGACCTGTTCGGCGATGCGGTGCTCGGCGCGGCCTGAACGGCGCGCATAAAAAAGCAGGAACGTCTCCGTCCCTGCCGCTTCCAGAGTATAGCTCACCCCCCGGCTTGCCGTAAGGCCGGGGGCGTGGCGCAGCATCGCCCACCTTTGCCGGACCCGGCATGCGTGGGAGCGATGCGATGGCGGAACACGAAGTAGTAATCGTGGGTGGCGGTCCGACCGGCCTGATGCTGGCCGGCGAATTGGCCTTGGCGGGCGTGGATGTGGCCATCGTCGAGAAGCGCGCCAACCAGGACTTGCCCGGCTCGCGCGCCGGTGGCCTGCATGCGCGCACACTGGAAGTGCTCGATCAGCGCGGCATCGCCGACTGGTTCGTGGCGGAGGGGACGCGGCATCCGCAGGCGTACTTCCATGTCGCGCTGGAGGTCGGCGATATGCCCACGCGGCACAACTACGTGCTGGGGCTGTGGCAGAAGCATATCGAACGCATCATGGCCAGCTGGGTCGATGCGCTGCCGGTGAAGTTCTATCGCGAGCGTGAGGCGAGCGGGTTCACGCAGGACGAGCAGCGTGTGAATGTCGAGTTGTCCGATGGCACATCGATGCATGCGCGCTATCTGGTCGGTTGCGACGGCGGACGCAGCGTGATCCGCAAGGCGGCCGGCATCGAGTTCGCGGGATGGGATGCCAGCAAGAGCTGGCTGATCGCCGAAGCCTTGATGGCCGAGGAGCCAGCCTGGGGCCTGCACCATGACGACATCGGCACGCATGGCATCGGCAAGGCGGAGGATGACCGAGCGCGCAAAGCGCAGCTGAGTTATGGCGAGTCGACGCTTGAAGATGTCCGTGAGGCGCTGGTGACGGTCTACGGCAAGGACTTCGGCATCCACGAAGCTACCTGGGTTTCGCGCTTCAGCGACGTGAGCCGGCAGGCCGTGTCTTATCGAGATCGACGGGTCCTGCTGGCCGGCGATGCTGCCCATGTGCATCCGCCGATGGGCGGGCAGGGGCTCAACCTCGGCGTGCAGGATGCGGTGAATCTTGGCTGGAAGCTGGCGCAGGTGAGCAAGGGCATATCGCCGGAAAGCCTGCTCGACACCTATCAGGCCGAACGCCATCCGGTCGCCGCGCGCGTATTGCGCAACACCATGGCGCATGTGGCCTTGCAGCGCAGAGATGCGCGCAGTCTGGCGCTGGACGCTTATGTATCGGAGTTCCTCGCCATGGAAGAGCCGCGCAAGCATATGGCGGCGGAAGTGACGGGACTGGCGATCCGCTACGACTGTGGCGAAGGACATCCCCTGCTGGGACGGCGCATGCCGGACCTGAATCTGCTGACCGTCGGTGGCGGCTTGCGTGTTTTCAGCCTGCTGCATGAAGCGCGACCGTTGTTGCTCAATTTCGGCGTGCGCGGTGCGCTGGACGAGGCTGCCCGGCCGTGGATGGATCGTGTGCGTCGCGTCGATGCGCAATGCGATGGCGCGTGGGAGCTGCCGGTGCTCGGCAACATCGCAGCTCCGGTGGCCGTGTTGATCCGCCCCGATGGCTATGTGGCCTGGGTGGGCGATGGCAGCGATCGGGGGCTCGCTGGAGCGCTGAATACCTGGGCGGGGGCGAGTATGCCGTGAGGGGATAATCAGATAGCTCAATCGCAATGGAATGGGCACCTGCAATCGTTGGCCTGGATGCCCTCATCCCAACCCATGGTAGCCATGCACTCGATGTAGTTCGCATTCGACCTGGAAACGCGCGAGCGCCGGATTCGCAGTGAACGCCGGTGGCCATACTCCCGCTGCATATATTTGAGGCGTGCCGGGAGGTCGTGATGCGGAAAAAAACTCAGGTCAAGCTCATGCTGGTTGGCGTTCTTCTTTCGACGCAGGTGTCGGCGGTGTTAGTCAACCAGCGCACTTTCATAAGCTATGGTGGCAATCTGGCGCACATAGCCGGAGATATCCGAGACAAAGACGTCCTCGGCGAGTTGAGGGCGCAATCGTATTCGAGACCTTGGCTGGCAGTGGGGGAAATCGGAACGGGCCAGTCCCAGTTATTCGCGCCGCCTCCGAATAAATGCACCGGCACCTGGCTTGGCGAACAAGGCAGGTGGACATTTATTCTGACGGCGGCACATTGCCTGCCGGATGAGGCGAAAAGTCGCACGGTCGCCGCAATGAATGCGGCGTTTTGGGGGAGTGCCGGCACGTTGCTGGCGAGTGGATCTGGTACTTCTTATATCCCGCAGGAACGGATCGACAATTACGCTGCTATCGACGATCAGGGCAGGCCGATCAGGGATCGTTTTGATGTGGCGATCATCAGGCTGCCTCGGTATCAAACACCGGTTGATGCATCCGGCTTCCCGCTCGATCCGCCCGTCGTCAACGATTCGCCGTTGGCTGATCACGCGAAGGCGTTCATCTTCGTCGGTCATGGTCAATGGGGTGTGGGGAACGATGCGCAGGATGCGTACGCGCCGAGAAGCGGCCCCATTCGGCTGTATGGGCGTGGCGTGGCAATAGCCAAGTCAGGCAGGCTGCTTAACGCTTACGATCCTATGGGCTGGCTGACCATGGAGGGCGTGCCGGCTCCCAGCGGGTTCCCCAATACCCGATGGGCCGGATCGGCGCCAGGCGATAGCGGTTCGGCTTGGTGGCAATTCGAGAGAGGCGTGCCGACGATCGTCGGGGTGAACTCGACCAGCTTTACGGCGGCACCTGCTTTCAATCACATCAATTGGATCAAGTCCATCTTTCCTGGTGTGAAGCTGCTTTCCCAAGTGCAGCCACAAGGATGCTTAGTCTTGTTGCAGGACACACCAGGCGGTGCCAGGCGTCGGTACTGCATTAATGCATCGGCTCATGCTGGAGGCCGTTTACCGGATTGGATACGCGGCAAAAAGGTCGAGGTCCAGGCCGACAGTGGCGTCACGGTTTTTCTTTCGGATATGGATGATCTGACCTTTCACCGATTGGTTGGGTTTTACGGCACCGTGCTGAACCCGGCTCTTCGGAGCGCCAAACGCTCCAACGGTGAATACCTGGATCTCTCGCGGCCGCGTTCCATGTGGGTGGGGCACGCTGTAGACAAGCCGCTGGGGTGCATCGTCAGTCTGGTCACGGCGGAAAAATTCTGCTTGCCGACTGACGAGCCGTATAAGCTGCACCTTGTCCCGTCCTGGATCAGGGGGCAGGATGTCTTCGTTCAGGCGGATCCCGGCAGCACGGTAATACTGCGAAACGCTGCCGGGCCAGATGCCACTTTCAGCGGCACGACGGATGGTACCGCCCTGCTTGGGCCAGGTGGGGTGGGCGATTTCACCCGGCCAACCTGGATGAAAGTGGCCGTTCCATAGAACGCGATAGCCTGGCGCCGTATGGCCAGCCGGTTTTCGTCGTAGCTGTTTGCCGCCGCCTTAAAATGCCTGGGTGGCTACTGTTTCCTCGACCGTCCTTGCTTCGAGGAAGGCCATCCTTGGCGCCGGATGCATCAGGAAGTTCTGGTGCGAGATATTCCAGGCGTAAGCCCCCGCCAAAGGAAACAGCAGGCAATCACCCGGCGCCAAGGCTTCGACCGGCTGTGCGCGCGCCAGCACATCTTTGGGCGTGCACAGTTGACCGACCATAGTGACGCGCTCGTGCTCGATCTGCGCCGCGCGCTTGCCACGCAGCACCTGGAACGGATGGTCGTGCCCTTGTGCCGCCGGCGTGCGGAAGTGATGAGTGCCGCCACGCGCCACGGCGAAGTACTCGCCGTGGTTGCGCTTGATATCGAGCACTTCCATCACATACCAGCCGCAGGCGACGCTGACATAGCGGCCCGGTTCGAAGCGCAGGCGCAGGCCATGGGCGTGGTCGCGCAGCACGTCGCGTAGACCGGTGCAGAACTCCAGCCAGTCGAAGGAAGCCGCCGGATCGGCGTAGTCCACGCCGAAGCCGCCGCCGGCATTCACCGTCGCAGCATCCAGGCCGTAGGTGCTGTTCCATCGATGGACGGTGGCCAGGTATGCCCGCACCAGCTCGAGCTGTATGCGCGCGTCGCGCTGATGGGACATCAGATGGAAATGGAAGCCTTGCAGCCGCAGTTGCGGGTGCTGGCGCAGGATCGCCACGGCCTGTGGCAGATCCTGCTCGTCCATGCCGAAGGGCGTGGGCTTGCCGCCCATCATCAGGCGCGTATCGCCGACGCCGGGCACGGCGATGTTCATGCGCAGGAAGATCGGCACCTGCTTGCCCGCCTGTCCGGCGATGGATGCCAGGCGCGCGAGCTCGCCCAGGCTTTCCACGTGCAGCGTGCAGTCGGGCAGCGATACGGCCAGGGCCAGTTCGCTGTCCAGTTTGCCGGGGCCGCCGAACAGCAGGGGATGTGCGGCCTGTTGTTCGTGCAGCCAGCGCAGCTCACCGCCGGAGGCGGCCTCGAATTCTAAGGCCACCGCCACCACCG
>Ga0105240_10010856_pt1 | contig 12758 bp, 12 predicted proteins | sample KBSC54metaG_FD_80426 | JGI IMG/M metagenome (GOLD analysis project Ga0105240, IMG submission 80426) | Corn rhizosphere microbial communities from Kellogg Biological Station, Michigan, USA - KBS C5-4 metaG | ecosystem: Host-associated > Plants > Roots > Rhizosphere > Soil | place: Michigan, USA... | reverse complement strand
GTTTGTACCAGCAATCCCTCAAAATGGGGCAGCGGCCCCGAGATGCCGTTCGTACGCGCCGCTCGCGACGATGTCGGCCAGCTCGGAGACCGCGGTTCGCACCTCGTCCTCCGTGTTGAAGAAGTGCGGGCCGAGACGAATGCCCCCGGGTCTGAAGTCGCAGATCACGCCGCGCTCGCCGAGCTCGCGGTGACACGCGGCGTGGTCCGGTGTCGAGACGGTTACAGTGCCGCCGCGGCGCCCGGGGTCGCGCGGCGAGACGATCTCGAGCCCCGCCTCGTCGCAGAGGTCGATCAGGAGCTGCGTCAGCGCGAGCGAGCGCTCGCGGATCCGCGGCACTCCCACCTCCTCGATCACGTCGTAGCCCGCGGTCGCCGCGTAGAGCGCAGGCACGTTCGGGGTGCCGGTGAGGAAGCGGCGCGCACCCGAGGCGTATTCGAGCTCCGGCTCGAAGGCAAACGGCCGCGCATGTGCCTGCCAGCCGACGAGCGTCGGCTCCAACCGATCCGCGACGTCTGGCCGTACGTAGAGCCAGCCCGCCCCGGGTCCCCCGCAGAGCCACTTCACGCTGCCGCCGACCGCGAAGTCGACGCCGAGCCCGGCCAGATCGAACGGGACGACGCCCGCCGACTGGTAGCAGTCGAGCACCACGCACGCGCCGGCTTCGCGCGCGCGGCGGATGATCGGCTCCACGTCCTGAATCTCGCCGTTCTTGAACAGGACGTGGCTGATCGGGACGAGCAGCGTCCGCTCGTCGATCGCATCGACGATGGCCGAGTCGTCCGCGACAGCGACGACCTCGAGGTCCGGCTGTGCCTGGTAGAGGTAGCGAACCGACGGGAAGTTCGCCTCCTCGTAGACGATCCGGTCCCGCTCGCCCGAACGGGCGAAACAGGAAAGGATGATCGCTTCGGCGACGGTCACGTTCTGGTGCATCACGATGGAGCCGGGCGGCGCGCCGAGGATCCGCCCGAGCTGGTCGCCGACTGTGACCGGCATGTCCCACCAGCCTTCCGCCCATGCGCGAATCCCGCGCTCGCGCCAGGTGCGCGCGTACTCCCGGAGGTTGTCCTCCGCCGCCGCGGGCATCGCGGCGAGCGAGTGGTTGATGAGGTACGTGCAGGTGTCGAGGATCGGGAAGCGGCCGCGATACTCGCTCGGGTCGATCACGACTGCGCTGCCAGAACCTCGTCCTCGGCTGCGTAGTCGAGCATCTCCTCGAGGTACGTGCCGTCCCAGTTGCGGCCGTTCTCGAGCTCGCCTGCTACCCAAACGCACGTCTCCACCACAGCCTCGGGATACGTCGCCACCGGTCGATAGCCCAGCTCTCGCTCCGCCGTCTCCATCGAGACGACGAACGGCTTGTCCACCGGCGCGGCCCACGGATTGTCGAACGCCTCGCCCTCGAGCAGGACCGGCTCGAAGTCGTGCTCCAGCACGTGCCCGATCGCTCGGCAGATCTCGAGCGTCGTGGGCGGATCGGGATCGCCGCTGTTCAGCGCCCGGTTCCCCGGCCGGGCGGCGGCGAGCCGGATCAGCTCGGCGAGGTTCGCAACGGACGTCGTGTGGAAACGGCTCCCACCCTTCCAGGCGAGCGCCACCCGGCGGCGGCCGTCGACGGCGCGCTTGACGAAGAAGAGCTCGCGCGGCAGCTTTGCGCCGGGGCCGTGGATGGCGCAGGCGCGGAGGAGCGTCGCGGGGAGCGGGCCCTCGAGGAGCGTCTGCTCGAGCTCGGCCTTTCGCGTCGAGTACGTGGCGTCACCCGGCTCCGCGGTGCGCTGCGTCTCCGGGATCGGAACCGGCAGAGCCGGTGGCTCGCCTTCCCCGTCGAGTGCCCTGCCCTCGTCGTCGGCGTAGACCGAGGCGCTCGAGATGACGATGAGCGAGCCGACGAGCCCGTCGAGCGCATTGAGCTGCTCGGCGTGCTCGCGCGTGAACGCGACGCTGTCGTAGACGAGGTCCGCACCGCTTCCCACCGCGGCCCGCAGCTGGGCGTCGTCGTCACGATCTACCTTGATCGCCCGGACTCCGAGCTCTGCGAGCCCTTCGGGCAGCGATCCCGAGCGCGAAACGGCGACGACATCCCAGCCGTCCCCCGCAAGCGCACGCGCCGCAGCACGGCCGATCATGCCGTTGCCCCCGATCAGAACCGCCCGTGGCATCAGCCCTCCACCTCCTCCACGTGGACAACCCTATGCCGCGCGGCGAAGGCCGCGACGACCGCCGCTGCGAGGACGATCGCGCCGGCGATCCTGAGCGCGAGATGGACACCGTGGCCGGCGGAGCCCTCGGCGGCCACGAGCACCTTGGCGACGACCTTCAGGTTCCCCTTCGCAAGCGGGTAGTCCGACGGGTTCGTGCTGCCGCCCGTGGTCACGATGCGGACGACGATCTCCCGGAACTGGGATGGGATCCCGAGCTTGACGAGCTTCTCGGTGAGGCCGCTCGTGAGCTGGGCGTTGACGACGGCGCCGAGCACGGCGACGCCGAAGACTCCGCCGAGCTCCCTGCTCGTGTTCACCGTCGAGGCGGCCATCCCCGACTGCTCGGACGGGACGAGTGTGAGCACAGCCGCCGTCATCGTCACGAGCGCGATCCCGAAGCCGAGGCCCGCGATCGCGAGCGGCCAGGTGAGCGCGGCGACGCTCGTGGTCGCCGTGAGCTTCCAGTCGAGGAGGAAGAGGCCGAGCCCGGCGAGGAGGCACCCGAGCACCATCGGCACGCGCGGGCCGACTCGGGCGGTCCAGCGCCCCGCGATCGGTCCAGCGACGATCATCGCGACCGCAAGCGACGTGAACACGAGCGCAATCTGGAGGCCGGAGAAGTCGGTGATCAGCTGCAGGTAGAGCGCGGTGAAGAAGAAGACGGAGAAGACCGACAGGTTCGTGGCGAAGGCGACGACGTTCGCCGCCGCGAAGGTGGGGTTGCGTAGGAACTCGAGTTTCAGCACAGGGTCGGGGACGCGCTGCTCGATCAGAACGAAGAGGACGACGAGCACCGCTGCCGCAGCGAACAAAAGCTCGATCCACCAGGTCCCGTAGCCGCGGTTCTCGCCCTCGATCACGGCAAAGGTCGCGGCCAGGATCGCGCCGGCGCCTGCGGCGAGCCCGGGCACGTCGAGGTTCCGTCCCTCCGGGTCGCTGCTCTCCGTGAGCGTCACCGCCGCTACGGCGAGCGCAGCGGCGCCGAAGCCCAGGCCGAACCAGAAGATCCAGCGCCAGCCGGGCCCCGCGATGAGCACGCCGCCGAGCACCGGCCCGAGCGCGAGCGCGAGGCCCGAGACCGCGGCCCAGACGCCGAGGGCGACGGCCCGCTCCTCGCGCGTGGGATAGATGTGGCGAATCAGCGAGAGGGTTCCCGGCTCGGAGGCCGCCGCACCGACGCCCATCACGATCCGCCCGGCGATCAGGGTTCCCGTGCTCTGAGCGAGCGCAGCGACGATCGACCCTCCACAGAAGATCGCGACTCCCGCGAGCATCACCTTCTTCCGCCCCAGCAGGTCGCCGAGCGTGCCGCCCGTGAGCATCAAGGCCGCGAACGCGAGCATGTAGCCGTCGACGACCCACTGCAGTCCGCTGACGCTCGTGCTGAGCGACGACTGGACATCGGCGAGGGCGACGCTGACGATCGTGTTGTCGAGGAAGGTGAGGAAGAGGATCGCGCAGACGGCCCCGAGGGCCGCTTCGCGGGCGTGACGCTGCCGGAACAGCGCGAGGGAGCTCACGCAGAGGAGGCTACGACTTGCACGCGGACGGAGTCGTGCCGCCCAGCGCGACGAGCTTGCAGAGGCTCGCGTCGCCGACTTTCCAGGTCCCGTTCTGTCGCACGGCCGTGCCCACCTGCGTCGGAAGCGAGGTGCCGCCGAGCCTGATCGTGAAGTCGACTCTCGCCTTGTTCGCGCCGTGGAGGGTCACCGAGGCGACCTTCGCGCTCACGTTCTTGGCGAGCGGGTTGCTCGCGAAGCTCTGGATCACGGACTTGAACTTCGGGCCGTTCTCCAGCAGCGCCTCGCGATCCGACAGCGAGGTCTTGCCCGAGAAGAACTTCTCGTAGGTGCTCGTGATCTGCGCCTGGTCGTCCGAGGACTTGGGCTTGCTCGACCCCCCGCAGGCGGCAAGGGCGAACACGAGCGCGAGCACGATCGCGAGCCGTCTCACGTCTAGACCTCCTGGAGCGAGCGCGCCCCCGGGCCGACGTAGCGCGCGGACGGGCGGATGAGCACGCCGAGCCGCTTCTGTTCGAGGGCGTGCGCCGACCAGCCGGCCGTCCGCGAGCACGCGAACATGGCGGGGGCCAGCTGCGGCGGCACCTCCGCGACGTCGAGGACGACGGCCGACCAGTACTCGACATTCGTCCACGAGTGGCTCTCGTGCTTCTTGGCGATCGCTTCGTGCGCGACCTGCTCCAGCTCCTCGGCGACCGCGACGCGCGGAGACCCGAGCTCCTTCGCGACGCGCTTGAGCACGCGAGACCGTGGATCCTCGGCGCGGTAGACGCGGTGCCCGAAGCCCATGATCCGCTCGCCGCGGCCGAGCGCCTCGGCGACCCACTTCTCGGCGTCGCCCGATTCCGCGACGGCGTCGAGCATCGGGAGGACCCGCGCCGGAGCGCCGCCGTGCAGCGGTCCGGAAAGCGCGCCGACGGCCGAGGCGAGAGAGGCGCCTGCGTCGGCTCCGGTCGAGGCCACGATCCGCGCGGTGAAGGTCGAGGCGTTGAGCCCGTGCTCGGCCGTGCAGATCCAGTAGGTGTCGATCGCCGTCGCCGAGCGCTCGTTCAGCTCGCCTCTCCACTCGAGGACGAACCGCTCGGCGGCGGTGTGCCCCTCGCTGATCGTCTCCTCGGGCACCGGGGGTAGATCGGCTCCGCGGGCCGACTGCGCGACGATCGAGAGCGCGGCCGCCGAGAGCCGGCGAAGATCCTCCTTCGCCTGCTCGTCGTCGATATCGATGAACTGCCCGAGCTTCCACTCGCCGCTCAGCGCCGCGAGGGTCGACTGCAGGTCGGACATGTAGCCGCCCGTGCGGTGCTCGAGGTCGACGTGCTCGTAGGGCAGGCCGGGCTCGAGCGACTCGTCGACGAGCAGCCCCCACACCTGCTCGAACGGCACTTTGCCGACGAGATCCTCGATGTTGATGCCGCGATAGCGGAGCTCGCCGCCGTCCTTGTCCGGCTCGGCGATCTCCGTCTCGAACGCGACAACCCCCGCGAGGCCCGGAGAAAAGTCGTTGCTGTTCATGCGTGAATCTCCTCCAACTCGATCTCCTGGCCGACACCGCGTTCCCGCGCCGCTGCGAGCACGAGCGCCGCAGCTGCCAGGTCCTGGACGGCGACGCCGACCGACTTGTAGAGCGTGATCTCCTCGTCCGAGCTGCGACCAACCGCCTTCCCGGCGATGACCTCGCCCAGCTCGACGACTCCGTCGCGGCCGCGCGGCTCGAGCTCCGGGGCACCGGCGGGAAGCGGCGCGAACGCCGAATCGCGCTGCTCGACGACGACCACGTCGGCACGCTCGACGATGGCGGGGTCGAGCTCAGAACCACCGGCGCCGTAGCCGACGGAGCTGACATGCGCGCCGGGGCTGAGCCAGTCGAAGCGGACAACGGGATCCGGCGACGCCGTCGTTGCGTGGACGACGTCGGCGCCGCGGACGGCCTCCTCGAAGTCGCCCCGCCCGGCGACCCGCACCTCCGCGAATTCCCGCGCGCGCGGGAACATCTCCTGCGCCGAGCGCGATTGGACGCCGGTGCCGAGGATCGCGAGCACGCGGGCATCGGGCCGGGCCAGAAGGCGCGTGGCGAGTGCGGCCGCGGCGGCGGTGCGCATCGCCGTGATGTACGTCCCATCCATCAGTGCGGCCGGCGTCCCCGTCCCGGGCTCGAAGAGCGCGATCATCGCCTGATGCGTCGGGCGGTCCCGATTGCCCGGAAAGAGCGTGACGAGCTTGCAGCCCAGACCACTCGACGGGGCGTAGGCGGGCATCGCCCCGAGGATTCCCGTTTCGCCGGCGAAGGCACCCATGCGCGGGACGAGCGACGCCTGCCCCGCGGAGAGCTCCGCATGCGCGGCGGCGAGCGCGTCGAGGAGCGCATCGAGGTCGAGCAGCCCCTCCACGTCGCTACGGCTCAGGACCAGCATTTCAGTGCGGACGGTACTCCTCGGACCCCGGCCGGCGCGCCGGGGTCAGCCGAGCAGCGTCAGCGACCAGTCCGGCCGATGCTCGGCGTCGAGCGAGAAGAGGAGGATCCGCTGCCACTGGCCGAGGCAAAGGGCGCCTTCGGCGAACGGCACCTGCTCCGAGCGCGGGCCGAGCAGGAACCCGAGCAGCCGCTCGCGGGAAGGCAGGCTCGAGGGCACGACGCGCTCGAGGAGCGACTCGAGATCCTCGAAGAAGCCGGTCTCGCGCTCCTGCACCCGCACGAGCGAGAGCTCGCTGGAGGCGTGGAGGTACGCGATGCCGTGCGTCACGTCCGCGGCGGCGACCTCGCGCGAGACGTCGTTCGTGATGTCCATCACCGACAGCGACGGAAGGGCCGCGGCGATCGAGTAGGGGACTTCGATGCTCGTCATGCCTGTGCGACCTCCTTCGGGAGCCGGAAATGAACGTCTTCTTTCGCGACCTCGATCTCCTCGGGCAGCGCGTAGCCCGCCGCGGCGAGGCGCGCCGCTGTCGCCCGCACGAGCTCCTCGGGCGTCGACGCGCCGGCGGTGAGGCCGATCGTCTCGTGGCCGTCGAGGAGCGCCGGGTCGAGCACGCTCTCGCCGTCGACGAGCGTCGCCTCGGCGCCGGCCGCCTGGGCGACCTCGACGAGCCGCTGCGCATTCGAGCTCGTCTCCGAGCCGATCACGAGCACGAGCGTCGCGCCCTGCGACACCATCGCCTTCACCGCGTCCTGCCGGTTCTGGGTCGCGTAACAGATGTCGTCCGCATGCGGCCGCCGGAGGGTGCCGAGGTGATCCTCGAGCGCGTCGACGATCGGCGCGACGTCGTCGAGGGAGAGCGTCGTCTGCGTGATCACGGCGACGGGCTTGTCGGTCGCGAGCTCGCGCGCCTGCTCGGGCGACTCGATCACGACCGTCGAGTCTGGCCGCTCGCCGAGCGTCCCGATCACCTCGACGTGCTTGCGGTGACCGACGAGAGCGACGAGGTGTCCGCTGTCGGCGTAGCGCCGCGCCTCGGCGTGAACCTTGTTCACGAGCGGGCAGGTCGCGTCGACTACGCGAAGCCCGCGCCGCTGCGCGTTCTCCTTGACCGCCGGCGACACGCCGTGGGCGGAGAGGACGCAGATCTCGCCCTCCGGGATCTCCTCCTCGTCCTCGACGAAGACGGCGCCGAGCTTCTCCAGCCGGCGCACGACGTGCTCGTTGTGGACGATCTGGTGGCGGACGTAGACGGGCGGGCCGTACTGCTCGAGCAGCCGCTCGACGATCTCGATCGCCCGGTCGACTCCCGCACAGAAGGAGCGCGGCGCAGCGAGGAGGACCCGGCCCCTCACGTCGCCACCGCCTGTTCGAGCGCCTTCAGCGCGCGGAGTGCGCCGCGAATCGAGCGAATCGCGTCGCCACGCTGCTTCGCGATCCAGCGCACCAAGCCGAGTGCATTCGTGCGGCCGTCGGCGTGCACCGTCGAGTCGAGGCCCTCGACCGTGCTCGATGCGTCGTCGGAGATCGCACGGACGACGCCGGCAAGCCTGCCGCTGCGGGCGAGCGTGCCGCTCTCCATGTCCACCGCGTCGGCGCCGCTCGTGGCGCGAAGCTGGTCGCGCTCGGCCGCGTCGTGGACGAGGACGTTGCCGCCGAGCAGGACACCGGCTCGAGCGCCGCGCACGCCGAGACCCGGGCCTTCCCAGAGCGTCGCGCCGGTCTCGTCGACGACGCGCGTGGCGTCGAGCACCTCGCCGACCTGAAGCTCGCCCAGCGAGCCGGCGACACCGAACGAGACGAGCCGCCCGTCGGGAACGCCGTTGGCGACGCCGATCCCGACGCGCACGGCGTCAAAACCCGCCCGCCGCGCGACGCGCTCCTCCGCGCTCGTGGCGCAGGCGAACGTCAGCCCGTCAGCGTCCATGCCAGGCTCCGCACGGTTTCCTTCAGGCTGCTCGAAGCCTCGTACGCCGCCGACGGCTCGAACCCGCAGTGGATGCCGCAGTGCTCGCAGCGCGGGTCGTTGCCCGGGCCGTAAGCCTCCCACTCCATCCCGTCGAGCAGCGCCTCGTACGTCGGGAAGATCCCGTCGGTGAGCAGGTAGCACGGGCCCTTCCAGCCGTACGGATTCCGAGTGATCGAGCCCCACGGCGCGCAGGTGAGCTCGCGCCGGCCGGTGAGGAAGTCCTGGTAGATCGGCGAGGCGATCCAGCGGTAGCCGTGCTCCTTCGTCGCGGCGCGAATCGCCCGGAACTTCTCCTCGTGCTCGTCGCGCGTCATCGTCAGCGCCGGGTCGATCTGGGAGTACTGGTAGCCGGGCGCGATCATCATCCCGTCGATCCCGACGTCGTTCGTGAGATAGCGCATCATCTCGATCACGTCGCCGACCTCGGTCTCCTTGAAGATCGTCGTGTTCGTGGTGACGCGGAATCCACGGGCGCGCGCGGTCTTGATCGCGTCGATGGCGATGTCCCAGAGGCCGGGGTAATCGCAGACGTAATCGTGGATCTCGCGCATGCCGTCGAGGTGGATGACGAAGCTCAGGCGATTCGACGGCTCGAACCAGTCGAGGCACTGCTCGAGGCGCAGCGCATTCGTGCAGAGCTCGATCGTCTTGCCGAGCTGGAGCACCTGCGGAACGACCTCGTCGATCCCCTTGTAGACGAGCGGCTCGCCGCCGCAGATCGAGACGACCGGAGCGGGACACTGGACCGCCGCGTCGACGCATTCATCGACCGAGAGGCGCGCGCGATTCGACTCGTACTCGCGAATCTTTCCGCAGCCGATGCAGGCGATGTTGCACGCGAGGGTCGGCTCGAGCATCAGCACGAGCGGATAGCGCTCGCCCTTTCGCTGCTGCGCGGCGACGTACTTGCCGATCGAGACCGTCGATGCGAGCGGGAACTTCATCCAGCCAACCTTTCTCTCAGTCGTCCGAGTGCCAACAGGGGAAACGTGATGCGGTAGAGGTGATAGCGAATCATGAAATCCAGGGGAAATCCTGTGCCGGTGAAGTGCTCCTCCTCCCAGTCACCGTCCGTGCGCTGCGCGGCACAGAGATAGTCTGCCGCCCTGCGACTACTGGAATCTTCAGCGTTTCCTGCGGCCACGTAGGCGGTTAGCGCCCAGGCAGTCTGCGATGGAGTCGTGAAATTCGCCCGGCCGCGCCATGCTGGGTCACCGTAGGAGCGGATGTCCTCGCCGAAGCCGCCGGTTTCCTGCTGCACGGAATCGAGCCACGCAACTGCGCGGCGCATCGAGGGATGGTCGTGCGGAATGCCGCATGCCTCGAGGCCCGGCAGCGCGGCCCCCGTGCCGTAGAGGTGGTTGACGCCCCAACGGCCGAACCACGAGCCGTCGTCCTCCTGCTCGGAAAGGAGCCACTCGACTCCCCTCTCGGCGGCGTCGCGATGGACGCCGAGCGCCCCGAGCGTCTCGAGCGAGTGCGCGGTGACGTCGGCGCTCGGTTCGTCGGTCACCTTGCCGAAGTCGCAGAACGGGATCTTGTACAGCCACATCGCCTTGTTGTCCACGTCGAACGCGCCCCAGCCACCACCGCTCGACTGCATGCCGACGAGCCACTCGACGCCGCGCGTGATCGCGCCCTCCTCGCCGATCCCCATTCCGTGCAGCGCGAGCGGCAGGACGGCCGTGTCGTCGACGTCGGGGTAGTTGTCGTTCTCGTACTCGAACGCCCAGCCGCCGGGAGCAAGGTCGGGCCTGCGGATCGCCCAGTCGCCCTTGACGCGGACCTCCTCCGAGAGCAGATACTCGCCTGCGCGAACGAGCTGGCGGTGGTCGTCCGGGACACCGCAGGCGCGGAGCGCAAGCAGGGCGAGCCCCGTGTCCCAGACAGGCGACTGGCACGCCTCGGGCCGCAGCCGCTCGCCGTCGGAGACCATGAACCCCTGCCACCCCTCGACTGCCTTGCCGAGCGTCGGGTCGTCGAGCCCGTGCCCGAGCGCGGCGAGCGCGATGATCCCCCACACCCAGGGCGGTTGGATCCCGCCCCACGATCCGTCCGCTTCCTGGCGCTCGCGGATCCAGCGCTCGGCGGCGGCGACCGCCCGCCGGCGAATCGCGTTGGGCGGCCCTGTGGGCCTCGTCCGACCGGTAATCGCGCCGATGGCGGTCAGGTCGAGGCCGGCCGGCCGCACGGGCCGCAGCGACTGCGCGACGGCGAGCGCGACGAACGTCTGCCGCGCCCAGCACGCGAAGTTGTAGATCGAGAACGGCGCCGACGGCGGCAGGAGGACGAGCTCGGGAGGGATCGGAACCATCCGCTGCCACGGCCACTGGCCGAGCAGCGCCATGAAGCACTTCGTGAACAAGCGGCTCTTCGGAATCCCGCCCTCGCGCTGGATATACCGGAGCGCGAGGGGGCCGGGGTCGACGCCCGCGAGCCGGCACGCGACGTAGGCCTCGATCGAGGTAGAGAGATCGGGAGGCCCCTCGAACCAGATCGACCAGGTGCCGTCGTCGCGCATCCGCGCGAGCAGCTCATTCGCGATCCGGCGGTCGAGATCCGGCGTGCGGAGGCCGAGGTAGTGGTTCCAGAACAGGTGCTGCGAGGTCATCGTCACGTTCGACTCGAGCTCGCCGACCCAGATGCCGTCGGGCTGCTGCAGCTCGAGCAGGCGGCGCGTGCCGCGCTCTATCGCGGCGTCGAGTCGAGTCAGCTCGGCAGTCGCGGACATTTCAGGCGATAACTCTGGCGGAAGCGCCGCTCAAGATGTGCTGAGCCGCCGCGCGGCCGCTGCGGACCGCGCTCTCCATCGTCGCCGGCCAGCCGGTGTCGGTCCAGGTGCCGGCGCGGGCGACATTTGAACGGGAGGTCTCGACCCCAGGCCGCTCGACGCCGGGCCGCAGGGCGACCGTCGCGTACGGCTCGCGGCTCACGCGCGACCAGATCAGCTCGGCCTCGCCCAGCCGTTCCGTCACCTGCGCAGCGATCCGCTCCACGAGCTGTCGGCCACGCACCTCGAGGAGCTCGGGAACGCCGCTCGACACGACCGTGAGGTACTGGCCCACGGCCCGCGGCGCATGGCCGAGAAGGCGGCCGCGGTCGAAGACCCAGTGCGCGTCGCTGCCGAGCAAGGCGGCAAGCGGAACGTCGAGGATGGGCTGGTCGAACCAGAGGTGGACGCTCACGATCGGCGAGTCCTCGAGCGAAGGCTCCGGCTCGCCGAGGAGGCGCGCACTCTCACGCGGCGGCACGGCAAGCACGATCGCGTCGGCATCGACCTCGTCGAGCGTGTCGACACGTCGCTCGAGCTGGACACGGTCACCGAGAGCACGCCCCGCTGCGTCCCCGTGCATCCAGCCGAGCGGCTTCGCGGGCAGGATCAAATCGCTGTTGCCGCGCGGCCCGAGCAGGGCCGTCCGCACGGTGAACAGGCCGGCTTCGGCGTCGACCTCGTCCGCCGGGAGGTTGAGCGCGGGCCTGATGAAGACGTCCCAGAAACGCTCGATCGCAGCCTCGGATGCGCCGAGACGCCGCAGCAACGCACCGAACGTCTCGCCGGTCTCCGGCCGTGCATTCCGGCAGCGAGCAGTGACGAGCGGGATTCGGAATCGGTCGCGACGCGGCAGGTGCGTGTACCGCAGCAGAGCCGGCAGGCTGGGCGCGATCGTCGCGAACCGGCCGGCCTCGTCCACCACCGGCAGCCCGAGCCGGGTGCGGATGAACGAGCCTCCCTCCCCGATTCGCTCGAGGAAGCGCACGTACTCCGTGAAGCAGCCGAGCGCGATGTGCTGCCCGTTGTCGGGCGGCGGCTCGGGGTCGCCATCGCGCTCGGGCAACGTCTGGACCGCGCCGCCGAGCGTCGGCCGCGCCTCGAGCACCGTCACCGCATGGCCCGCGTCGACGAGGTCGAGCGCTGCGGCGAGGCCCGCAAGGCCTCCACCCACCACAGCCACCTTCATCCGAGCAGCCCCTTCGCGACGACGGCGAGCTTGCGCGACGTGGAGAGCCGCGTCTTCTCGCCGAACACGTTGAAGCCGTCGGCCTCGATCCGGTCGAGCGTCTCGCCGTAGAGGCCGGCGAAGGTACGGACGCAGAGCGTACTGCGGCGGTCGAGCGTCTCGAGCAGGAGCAGACCCTCCGCAAGGTGGGTCCGCGCGCGCTCGGCCTCGAAAGCCATCAACTCGCGGAACTCCGGCGACGGAGCAAGCTCCTCGACGCCGAACGCCGCAAGCTCGTCCTGCGGGAGATACACGCGGCCGAGCCGCTGGTCCTCGTCGACGTCGCGGATGATGTTGATCAGCTGAAGCGCGATCCCGAGCGTCAGCGCGTGCTCGGTGTCGCTCGAGCCGTACACCGGGACGCAAGCGAGTCCGACCGCGCCGGCAACCTTCTCGCAGTAGCCGCGCAGCTCGTCGAAGTCGGCGTATGTGGACTGGTCCATGTCCTGCAGCCCTCCGTCGACGAGGGCGGCAAGCGGCTCGCGCGGAATGGCGAAGCGCTCGCGCGCGTCCCGCAACGCGATGAAGACGGGATCCGTGGCCTCGCCGTCGAGTGCTGCCCTGAGCCTCTCGAGCTCCGCCCGTTTCTCGGCGGGAGGCAGCCCTCCATCCGCGACGTCGTCCACCCAGCGGGCGAAGGCGTAGATCGCGGC
>Ga0105240_10010854_pt1 | contig 12758 bp, 8 predicted proteins | sample KBSC54metaG_FD_80426 | JGI IMG/M metagenome (GOLD analysis project Ga0105240, IMG submission 80426) | Corn rhizosphere microbial communities from Kellogg Biological Station, Michigan, USA - KBS C5-4 metaG | ecosystem: Host-associated > Plants > Roots > Rhizosphere > Soil | place: Michigan, USA... | reverse complement strand
GGATTGAGACGAGTATCGGCCAGTCTTTGAATGTGTACCCTGATCCGTGTGCATCATCGAGCCACGGCTTGATGATCGGTCGGACGAGAAACACGGCGCCCAACAGCGCGCTAACGACTAACTAGAACCTTGGCCGCTTCCCAGATCTTCGCCGCTCGTCGTTCATCCGGCATGATGCGATTCTATGATGAGCGCCGTGTCCGTCTACGCAACAGGCAGATTGAACATTTAGAAAATCTTGTAGGCGACTCCGGCACTTGCTCCGTAGGGCTTCAGGGTTCCATTGATCCAGTTAGGCCAGAATTGATACTCGAAATCGAAAGCACGAACGCTCCAGCGCTTCGAAAGATTTAGATCAACGCCGCCGCCGAGAGCGAGATCCGTGAACCGGCCGTAGGCTTCTTTGTATTCGAAATTCATCTTGCCCAGTCCCACGAGGGCCTTTCCGTAGGGAACTGCGCCCAGACGCTTGTATTCATGAATGGGCACGCGCGGTCCGAACAAGTAGGAGTCCTGGGTGATGCCCACGAATGAGTTCTCGCGAAGCCACCGCATCTCCGCCTCAATCGACACCCAGCGCGTTACCCTCAGGTCCGCGTAAGCCCCAAATCCATACAGCCGGTAAGGGCTCGTTCCGGGAACACCGCCGCCGGCGTAATCCGGTTGGAAGGCCGAAGCAAAGCCTCCTGCCGTTAATGACATCTTCCCTCGATAGGCCGAGGGCGAAACCTGCGCATGCGCGCACACGCTGACTCCAAAGATCAGCAAGGTGAAAAGAAAAAGCTGAAATTTCTTCATGAAAGGGCGCTCATCCACTGCTGGGGGAATTAGGTCTGCAGGTTTAAATCAGGAAGCTCTGAAAAGGAACGCTGAATCCTACGAAGTATAAAAGCCCAGAGGCGGATAACCACAGGTTATCCGCCTCTCGTAAGCCATGCTAATTACTTCTGGGGGTTAGGCGACCCACCCGGTTGGGGCTGAGGCGGCTGCTGTTGCTGCTGCGGCTGAGAACCTTCGTTCTGCTGCGGAGTCGCCTGATCAGAACCTGCCGGCGCACCCGCCGGAGGCTGAGTCCCGCCTTGGTTTGGAGCCGCGGTTTGAGGCTCGCCCGCCGCTGGTTGCGCGGGTGCCGCATTCTTAGCCGCAGACTGTGCCTCGTCGTAGCGCTGCAGACGGAAGTAGACCGGGGTCACTTCCAGCGGCATCTTGTCCCGGGGATTCAGTGGCGCATACAGTTTTGCATTCAGCTGGTGCACGCGGTCATCCCACGGGTCAGTCTTCAGCCAGCTGCCGAGGGGCAGGGCAGGGCTCTGCGTCAGATCGTCCCAGTTCAAGCGAGGAGCGCCTTTCGCCAGAGCTGTCATCCACGGCGTTCCATCGGTTTTCAGGAGGGAATCGCCCAGCTTGGGGGTATTGAGCGCCTTAAGAACCTGACTGCGATCGGCAAGCTGCGACCAGTAGAGACCGGCCTTCGAGAGCTGATCCTTGTACATGGAAGCGTCCAGGTACTCCTGAGCCTTGCTCGCCGCTTCCTGGTTGTCATGATCGCTGTGGTTCATGTTGATCCGGCGGAACGAAGCTTCGTCGGGGAACATCAGGCGATCGTTGAACGCATACCGTGTGTCGATGTGGTGTCCAAGGGCGATATGTGCCAGCTCCAGGGCGATGACTGACCCCAGCGTGGCTTCGTCCTTCGGCATGGTATCGATCAGCCCCTTGCTCAACAGAATCGTGTTGCCAACGGTCGTCGTCTCGATGGTGTCGGTCAACATTATCCGGCAGTGCACGGGCAGACTCAATTGAACATTGTTTGGTACCACCAGGTTCGTGACAATCTGATCGAGCACGGTCTGTTCAAAACCGTTCGGCGTCAGGGGAGCCACAAGACCGGCCTGCTCGAGTCGATCGATTACATTGTTCTCGGCCTGTTGAACCCACTCACGCGAGGCCTGCAATGGGCTCACATCCTGTGAGTCGTCGCTCTTGTCCTCAGCGTCATCAACCTTCATGCTCACGCTTTCGCTGTCGCGGCTGGGAAGCTTGAGGCTGTAGCCCCAGAAGTGCGTCTGCGCCTTGAGCCCGACCTGCTTCTCGCCGTCGCGGCTTGTCTCTTCCACGTAGATGGCGACTGGCAGCCAGATACCGGGCTGAACATTCATTCGCCAGCTGTCGAAGTGGAAGTAGTAGCGGGAGTCATCTTCGCTGCGCGGGCCAGTGTAGGTGCCATTGAAGCGCACAACATTGCCGTCCTGATCCTCGATCCACACGCGGCCGTAGAAGCGGCCCATGCCTGCGACCTTAGGATGAACGTCGTAAACCCATGTCCTTACCGATCCCAGGAATTCGCGGCGCACATATGTGAACGCGTAGTGCTGCTCATCAAACCCCGTCGGGTCGAGGAACATCATCTGCATGAAGCCCGTGGGATTGTAAGTGAAATGCTTGTCGAGCCCAAGCGCCTTCGTGAGGCCGCTTATGGCTGCGAATGAGCCCTTGAACCAACCCTTCTTGTCCTTTGAATCTCGAGGCTGGTAGCTCTTATCAAAGAAGCCTTTGCCGAAATCGACTCGGCTCAGCGTGTACTGGTCCCCGATTGGAACCTGCCAAAGCTTCACATCCGGCTTGGTGTCTTGAATGTAGGTTTCAACCAGCGGAGTGCGCTGCTGAATCGCTTTGATCAGAATCTTTTCCTGCCCGATCGACTTCTGCACCAGCGCGGCCTGATCTGGAGTCAGTGGATGTGTCTGATCGTACTTTGGCGTTTTCTTTGCTTCTGCCGCAGACACGCCCAAGAGCAGGGACAGGAGGGTTACAGGGATCTTTCTGTACATCGTTTTTCTCCTAGACTTCTCGTCTTTCCATGACAGTGGCTTGTCCGCTTCTGATGAGCTTATTAGCCATCTGTCGTAATTACTGCAAAACCGTTTGGACTTTATGCCAGCTGGAAGGTGATGGTGATGTTGGTCGTTAAATCGACAGCCTGCCCGTTACGGGTGGCAGGACGAAAGCGGATCTGCGATGCGACGCGCCGTGCTTCTTCGTCCAGACCGTGTCCCAGTCCGCGCACAACGCTGTTGATGATTACCTGGCCGGAGGCAGTGAACGTCACGCGCAGAACTACATCACCCTGCACCTTAAGCTGACGTGCTTCAGCCGTGTATTGAACCGACGGCTTCGAAAGGACTTCGAGATTGGTGGGAGCAACTTCCTTCTTCTGCTGAGCGGCCGGCGTGGCTGCTACCTCGTTCTTGATGCCTGCCGATCCGACTCTGCCCGCTGCCGACGCTGTGTTGGCCGTTCCTGTGCCGCCTGGGATTCCGGCCTGCGCCACCTTCCCTGCAACACCGGCGTTCGAGCCTGACTTCAGCCCATTTCCGATACCCACTGACCCAACTACTCCATGCGGTGCGACCGCGGGACCCTGCATCCCGCCATACGGATTACCGATAGCCGCCACGGTAGCGGGCCGGCTGGCATTCGGATTCGGAGTGACACCAAACGTCTCGCCCAAGTGCACCGGAGCTGTTGAAGCTTTCACCGTATTGCTCTGCGCCGGCATTGCAGCGGTCAACGCAGCCTTGGGCTGCGGAGCCAGAACAATCGCGGGCTTTGCCGCTTTAATCTCCGGAGTGTTGAGCTTCGCTTCCATCTCAATAGGCTTCAAAGCCGGCTTCGGCTCGGGCTTCGGCATGTTGATCTTCGGCTGCTCCATCTGCAGTTCAAGCTTCGGCTTGGGTAGATCAGGAAGCTTCGGGGGCGGAGGCGTCTTGAATTTTGGCTGAGGCGGCGGCGTGGTAGGGAAGATAAGTTCGGTTTGCTCGAAATGGCGCTGTTGCAGGGCATGTTTGGCTGTCATTCCGACCCAGAGCATCAGGCCGAGAATGATCGCGTTCACGGTCGCGCTCGTGACGAACGACGCAGATCGTCCCTCCGGTTCGGGGAGCAAGCCGAAGCTGGTATGACCAGGATAGCCACTCATCTGCATGTTGATACCTCGGGGTTTGCCATGGAGGCAGCGTCTTGAGTCTGAGGGATGCCCGTCGAGAAAACTTGAAGGCGCAATGAATCTTGACAATAGTTTGCCATTTTGCCCCTAGCTTTGTCCGGGCGTGGATTCTGGAATCTAAGTGGCCGCAAAAGCTCCTCGCTCACCGCGGCAACTGGCTGAATCCAAAAAGGAAAGTCAATCGTGCTATGCGGATCCCAGAAGCAGGGGATTTTGGCGCTCCAACGGGCCGCGTGCTCTATTTGACGTCGCTCTTCCCAAAACGGAAGGAACGGTACACAAGAGTCTACCTTTATCGTATCGGAACTAGTTACTCCGGCGCTATAGGGGCGACCACCCATTTGCGGAGTCTTTTCCGGACCTGTATACCCAGCTTTGTAACCCTGTTCCGTGCGCATTCTGCCTTCCAGCGGTGTCTAAATACATCGAAAATTCTTGTCGCAGAGATCCTCATAATTTGAGGCAGGGAAAAGGGGAAAATGCTGCTCGAGGGTCACGTCTTTTCTCAAACTCGGGATCTGAAATATTACTCATTCAAACCGGCGCGGAGTCTGGGCTAGCCGTCTGCAGACGGTCTCGTTCAATGTGACGCAAACCTCTTTGGTTGCCTTGCTGTAATAGACTCACGGTAACCCAATACGTTCGGGAAGGACACTACTTTTGTGAGAACTTTGGTTACCGGCGGTGCCGGTTATATCGGGGGCACGGTTGCCTCTCTGCTTCTCTCGCAAGGTCATCAGCCGGTTGTACTTGACAACCTGTGCCACGCGCGGCGCGCAATGGTTCCCCCTGGCATAGAGTTCATCGAGGGCGACATCGCCAACCGTGACCTGGTCGAGAGGATTTTCAGATCCGCAAAAAGCGAAGGAAGGCCTTTCGACTCCGTTCTCCATTTCGCCGCACTCATCGAAGCCGGCGTATCCATGGTTCAACCGGAGACCTACTTCCGTAACAACACGGCTTCGACCCTGGCCATGCTGGAAGCGATCATCGAGGAAGGTCCGCGGCGGCTCGTTTTCTCTTCCACCGCAGCCGTCTACGGCGAGCCCGAGTCGGTGCCCATCACCGAAACGGCTCCACTCAAACCCACAAACGTATACGGCGAGTCGAAGCTGATCGTTGAAACCATGCTCAATTGGTTTCACTCCATACACGGCCTCCGCTCCGTGGCCTTGCGCTACTTCAACGTAGCCGGCGCTCCGGAAGGCGCAAATGGTATCACCCGCGGCGAAGACCATGAGCCCGAGTCGCACTTGATCCCTCTCATCCTCGACGTGGCTCTAGGGCGCCGCCAGTCTATCCGCATCTATGGCGATGATTACTCCACATCGGACGGAACCTGCATCCGAGACTACATCCATGTCTCTGATCTCGCCGACGCTCATCTGCTCGCTCTCAAAGCGCTCGATACCGATGCTGCGGCAAAGAACCGGCTGATCTACAATCTGGGCAACGGACGGGGGTTCAGCGTCCGCGAGGTCATTGAATCGGCTCGCCGCGTCACCGGCCATGCGATCCCCGCGGAACTCCACCCGCGCCGCCCCGGCGATCCCGCCGTCCTCGTTGCCAGCTCTGATAAGGCCATTGCGGAACTAGGGTGGAAGCCGCGCTATACCCAGCTGGACGACATCATCCGTACGGCCTGGACCTGGCACCAGAAACGCTACAAGAACTAGCCGTGTACGCCGATGCGCCTGGCGTCGCTGTAGCTTTCAGGTTGGGCTACAATCTACCCGTCATGATGATTCGTTTCTCCACTGTCTATCTGTGAGCCGCAGGTGGCTCGCGTCCCGGTTGAGTGGACGCTCGATCGGGGTCGCTCTTGCGACTCCGCGACAAAAATTGCGCTTTGCGCAAAGACACAGGAGATTTGCCTCAATATGCTTTCCCATAAATCGAAATCAGCTCGCGATCTCAACCAGACCCAGATCGACGCGTTCGTCCGCGACGGCTTCCTCCGGATCGACGGCGCATTTCCGTCCGAAACAGCGGCCGCCGCTCGCGAGATCCTCTGGCGCGACTGCGGTTGCGACCCGCACGATCGCTCCACATGGACAAAGCCGGTCATCCGTCTCTGGGATTATCCGCAGCAGCCCTTCCTCGACGCTGCGAACACGCCAATTCTGCACAAGGCCTTCGACGCACTCCTAGGCGAGGCGCGCTGGACTCCACGCGAAAGTCTGGGAACATTCCCGATTCGCTTTCCGCACCCAGACGATCCGGGGGATGCCGGTTGGCATGTTGACGCAAGCTTCCCACCGGATCCGCCAACCGACGACTACCTCCAATGGCGGGTGAACGTCCATTCGAAGGGCAGAGCATTGCTGATGCTCTTTCTCTTCTCCGACGTAGGAGAATCTGACGCACCAACTCGCATTCGGGTCGGTTCGCACGCCACCGTTGCCCGCCTTCTGGCTCCAGCCGGTGAACTGGGCATGGCCATGATCGGGATATCTCAGGCAGCCGCTTCAGCAACCGAAAGCGCGGTGGAGGTTCTCGCAACGGGACACGCCGGTACGGTCTACCTGTGCCATCCACTCCTGCTTCACGCAGCTCAACCGCATCGCGGGAGCTCGCCAAGGTTCATGGGGCAACCGCCACTATTGCCGCGAGTACCTCTTCAATTGAATCGTTTCGACAAAACGTACTCGCCCGTTGAGCAGGCGATCCGGCTGGCACTGAACATGAGTTGACGTCTTGCTCGCTGGATGGCGAGAGTCGATCTTACTCTCGTTGTCTGGCGGATAATTGAAAGGTACGCGGATCGTCAATCCACCTCAGGGGAGTTTGACTATGGAGCGTCGTGAATTTCTTAAACAGGCTGCGGTGACGGCTGCAGCAGTGGCGGCTTCGAGCCGGTTGGAAGCGAAGAAACCGAACAATCCAATTCCGAAACGGACGCTGGGGCGGACTGGACAGCAGCTTTCGATTATCGCGTTTGGCGGAATCGTGGTGATGAACGAGAGCGCGGGGGACTCGAAGAACATTGTGGCCGAGGCCGTGGACCGTGGCGTCAATTACTTCGATGTAGCGCCGAGTTACGGGAATGCTCAAGAGATGCTTGGGCCGGCTTTGGCACCTTACCGGAAAGATTGCTTTCTGGCCTGTAAGACAGAGGGCCGGATGAAGGATGACTCGCGCAAACAGCTTGAGGAGTCGTTGAAACTACTGAAGACGGACCACGTCGACCTGTATCAGTTTCACGCGCTGACCAAGATGACTGATCTGGACAAGGTGCTGGGACCGGGCGGCGCAATGGAGACGATGGAGGCAGCGAAGAAGGAAGGGAAGATTCGGTATATCGGATTCTCGGTGCACTCGGCGGAGACGGCGGTGGCCGCAATGGACCGGTACAACTTCGATACGATTCTGTTTCCGCTGAATTTCGTGTTGTATACACAGGCGGGGTTCGGGCCGCAGATCCTGAAGAAGGCACAGGAGAAGAAGATGGGGATCCTGGCGCTGAAGGGCATGGCGAAGACGGTGTGGCCGGCGGGTCAGAAAAAGGACCATCCCGAGCCGAAGTGCTGGTACAAACCTGCAGGGTTTCCGGATGAGGCGTCGATGGGATTGCGTTGGACGCTGAATCACCCGATCACGGCGGCGATTCCGCCCGGGGATGAGCGCTACTTCAGGCTGGCAATGGATGTGGCGCAGAATTACAAGCCGCTGGAGTCGCACGAGGAGCAAGCGCTATTGAGTGGAGCGCGTGGGGCGGAGCCGATTTTCCACCTAGGGAACGATGTTTGATCGGAAAATTCCGGCTTAAAGCCGAGCTGATCTGCGAGATTTGCGGTACGGCTGGAGCCATGCCCTGCTACAAGGGCTCACCTATCTAGTTTTCGGCAAGCTTTGTTAGCTGTGGCCTAAGAATTCCTGCTGGGCAATAGCGTTCCTGAGGCGGGGTAATTCTGTCACTGGCCTCCAATGAACAAGACCTCGTTCAGGTCCAGAAAATCAATCGCTTATCTGACCACCGCGGTGGACGCGAACTTCTTGACCATGGCGAGCAGCAGTTTGCGATCGCTGTCGTTGAGGTTGGTGGAGTAGCGACGGATTTGGGTGAGGAACCGCAGTTCCTCGTCGCTGAGATGGTGGCCGTTCATGTTGCCATTGAGACTGTCTTCGGCGAAGAACTGAGCGATGGGAAGATCGAGGGCGAGAGCGATTTTGGAGAGGGTGTCGAGCGAAGGAACGGTGTGTCCGTTCTCAACGCGCGAGAGATAACACCGGAGGAGACCTGTCTTCTTTTCGATGTCGCCTTGCGATAGACCCTTCTGCAGGCGGTGCGCACGGATGGTGGTGCCGATCTTCATCAAGGTAGTGACCTTTCCGCTCCCCGTGCCTGGAACAGCGCCCACGGTAGCTACCACTGAGGTATTGGCGTAAGAGTAAACATGGCAAGATTCCTGGCGCAAGCGGAAAACCGGGCACGCTGCATCGGGAGTAACCACCGTGTAAACCAAATAGTAAACAGAGGGTATCTGCTGTGGATAAGCCGAGGCTGGACGTCAACCTGCGAGGTCTGATGTCCGTCTGTTTGAGTACTGGCTCGATCTGGAGTGTGGATGAACCGGAAGACGATCCGTGGGGCCGCGTTTGCGGCGGCGTGGGGGTTGGCGTGTGCAGGCGGCTGGTCGCAGACGGGGGGACCGGCTGTCTCGGGGGGTGCTGTGACGGCGCCCGTCACGGCTTCGACGGATGGTCAGACCGTAGCTTCGGGCGGGACGCTTCGCGGATATGTGAGGAGCGGGACGGTTCCGCTGCCGGGCGTCACAGTTACGGCGCAGAACACGCTTACGGGGAAGCGCTACTCGACGACGACGGATGTGACAGGCTCGTGGGTACTGACAATTCCTGTGAATGGGCGGTACGTGGTTCGGACCCAGTTTGCGGCGTTCGCGCCGGGATCGCAGGAGGCGGTGCTGAACGCGTCGAATCACGGTCAGATGGTGGACTTCCAACTGATCCTGGCGTCGCGAGCGGCCCAGCAACAGCAGCGAGAAGATGCTCAAGGCGGGCAGCTGCCGCAGGCGATTCGGCAGATGGCGGCTAACGGCGTCCAGAGCCTGAATCTGATTAGCGCGCTCACCGGCGACACAGAGGCGCAGGGTGGGGCGGGTGGGCAAGCGGGCGCGGCGCTGCCGTCGATTGCGGGGAATTCGGATTTCAGCGAGCAGTCGGTCGCGATAAGCGGCCAGTCGGGGTCGGTGAGTCCGCTGGCGGGCGTGGATATGGATCGGCTGCGCGATGCGATGGAGACGTTGAGGTCGCAGGGAGTGTTCGGCGGAGGCGATGGTCAGGGAGGCGGTCTGTTTGGGGGCGGAGGGTTTGGGGGCGGGCAGGGTGGGTTCGGTGGAGGCTTCGGAGGAGGTGGATTTGGCGGAGGCGGACGCGGCGGCTTTGGTGGGATGCGAAATTTCCGGAACTTCAAGCCGGGGCAGCCGCATGGAGCGATCTTCTGGATGGGGAGCAATTCGGCGCTGAATGCGGAGCCCTTCAGTTTGCGCGGGCAGCCGCAGTTCCAACCCGCTTCAGGGACTAACCGCTTTGGGCTGACGTTCATCAGTCCGCCGTACATTCCGGGGCTCACGAAGCCGAGCGGGAAGGACACGGTGTTTCTGACGCTGTCGGGGTCGAGGAATTCGAATCCGCTGGATGAGTATGCGACGGTGCCGACAGATGCGCAGAGGGCTGGGGATTTCTCTGCCGCGGGACTGACGCCGATCTTCGATCCGACAACGAAGCAGCAGTTCGTGGCCAATGTGATTCCGGCGAATCGGATATCGTCGCAGGCGAAGGCACTGCTCGCCTACTTTCCAGAGCCGAATATTGCCGGAGCGATTCAAAACTACCATCTGCTGTCGACCGAGCAGTCGAACTCGACGCAGGCGGGGATTCGCTACATCCGGAGCTTCGGCGCGAATGGTTCTCCATTCGGCCTTGGCGGGCGGGGAGGCGGCGGTGGTGGGGGCCGAAGAGGGGCACAGGCGAACCAGACGAATCGGGGTCTGCGGCAGAGCATGAATGCGAACTGGAACTGGAGCCACTCGGCGAGCGACAACGTGAATCTGTTTCCGCAGCTAGGCGGGAAGACAGTGTCGGATTCGCAATCACTTCAGGTGGGCTACACGGTCGGGTATCACCGACTGACAAGCATCTTCAATGCGAACTGGAATCGATCAAGCGGTCACACCAGAAACTTCTTCACGAACGGGCCGGACGTGGAGACGCAGCTTGGAATCCTGGGGCCCGATAAGTCGGCGCTGAGCGCAACGCCGCTGAATTACGGGTTGCCGAGCGTGCAGTTAAGCGATATTGCCGGGCTGAACGAGCAACAGCCGCGATTTGCGATAACGCAGACGATTTCGATGTCGGAGACGCTGAGCTGGATCCATGGCAAGCATAATCTGCGCTTCGGCGGCGATTACCGACGCGTACACAATGATTTCCTTTCGAGTTCGAACGCGACGGGAAGCTTCGCGTTCACGGGGCTGTTCACGCAGGATGCGACGGGCGATGCGGGCACGGGATCGAGCTTTGCGGATTTTCTCATGGGATTGCCGCAGCAGACTGCACTGAATGCGACGGTGAACAAAAGCTATTTGCGCGATAGCGTTTTCGACGCATTTGCGATGGATGACTGGCGATGGATGCCAAGCCTCACGGTGAACGCGGGGCTGCGCTACGAGTACTTCGCTCCTTACACCGAGAAAAACGGGCGGCTGGGAGAGGTGCTGACGAGCCCGGCGAATGGATTTGCGACACAAACGCAGGTGCTGGCTGGACAGGCGGGATTGCCGGAGGCGCTGGTGGAGCCGTTCCGGACAGCCTTTGCTCCACGCGTGGGAGTTGCGTGGCGGCCGCCGGGGTTGAAGCAGACGGTGGTGAGGGCTGGATTTGGAGTGAACTACACCGTGGGCTCGTATGCGACGTTTGCGACGACGATGGCGCATCAGCCACCGTTTACGAATGAGCAGACGAACCAGGAGATCGATGCGAACGGCGCACCGACTTCAGCCTGCGCGGTGACGGGAACCTGCCTGACGATGGCGAATGGATTTCCTGCGCCGGCGTCAGTCGGGAACTACGCGGTCGATCCGCACTTCAAGCTGCCCTATGTGGAGACGTGGAACCTTGATGTGCAGAAGACGCTGCCCTGGGGCATCGTGATGAACCTGGGCTACAACGGGTCGAAGGGGAATCACCTGGACATCGTGTCGGCGCCGAGAGCGCTGGCGAGTAGTCCGCAGACCAATCCGACGAATTTGATCTTCAGGTATGAACAAGGTGCTGCTTTCTACAAGTTCAATTCCGGAACTCTGCGCGTGAACAAGCGGATGTCGAATGGGCTTGCGATGGGAGCGAATTACCAGTATTCGCATGCGATCGATAACGCGGGGGCGGTTGGTGGGGTGGGAGGAGCTGGTGTGCAGAACTGGGCTGATTTTTCAGATGAGGAAGGGAACTCCAGCCTCGATCAGCGGCACAAGGTCTCCGGGAATTATGTGTACGAACTGCCGTTCGGGCAAGACAAGCAGTGGATCACGACGGGAAGAAGCGCGCATGTGATGGAAGGATTTTCGGTCTCGGGTAACTTTACGTTTGCGACTGGACTTCCATTGACGCCGGTGTTCGGGGGATCGCAGTTGAGCGTGGCGTGCGGGACGGGTGGGACGTTCAGGCCGAGCTTGACGGGAGCGCCGCTCAAGTTGAGCTCGGGCCGGCAGTGGTTCAGTTCGGAAGCGTTCAGTGAACCTGCGGCTGATCCGCTTTATCCGTGCGGGACGTTTGGGAATGCTCCGCGCAACTTCATCACGGGGCCGGGGACGGTGCAGAACAGTATGGCGCTAGCGAAGACTGTGGGGCTGGGAGAGACGCGGAGTCTCGAAATTCGGACGACCATCAATAACGTGTTCAACACGGTGCAGTACTCGGGAGTGGATGTGAACGCGGCGTCACCGACCTTTGGGCAGGTGACGTCGACGGGGTCGATGCGGTCGTTTCAATTTACGTCGAGGTTCCGTTTCTGATGGAGCGTTTGCTGTACAAGACGGTCGCGGTGCTAGTCGCGCTGAGCCTCGCGGTGCCGGGTCCGCTGGCGGTAGCAGAGCAGCAGGCTGCGGACTCGCAGGTTAGCCAGCAGGACACGTACGTATTTAAGGCGAATGCGGAACTGGTGCTGACGAATGTGGTGGCGCGTGATGCGAAGACGGGCGAACTGGTTCGCGGGTTGAAACAGGAAGACTTCACGGTGATGGAGAATGGGAAGCGGCAGCAGATTTCGACGTTTGATTTTCAGAGCGTCGATATGGCGACACCACTGAATGAGGCGACGGTGAGCGGTCTGGCTGCGGGAGCGAATGGATCGGGATCGAAGGCGGCTGTGGTGGCACGGCCTGAGGACCTGCGTAATCACCGGCTGATCGTGATGTTCTTCGACCTGACGTCGATGCAGCCCGAAGATCTGGATCGGTGCGTGAAGGCGGCACGGGACTTTCTGAGCAACAAGATGCAGCCCGCGGATCTTGTGGCGCTGGTTTCGCTGGGGGACACGCTGAAAGTCGACCAGGATTTCACGGCGGACAAGGCAGTTCTGGCGAACGAAGTTGGTATCTACAACGGGACGGAAGGTCAGGCATTCGCGCAGGGAGCGACGGCGAATTCGAACCAGGCCGAGGATACAACCGGGTACACGCCGGACGAGAGCGAGTACAACGATCTGAATACGGATCGGGAGCTGTTTGCGCTG
>Ga0105240_10010853_pt1 | contig 12759 bp, 10 predicted proteins | sample KBSC54metaG_FD_80426 | JGI IMG/M metagenome (GOLD analysis project Ga0105240, IMG submission 80426) | Corn rhizosphere microbial communities from Kellogg Biological Station, Michigan, USA - KBS C5-4 metaG | ecosystem: Host-associated > Plants > Roots > Rhizosphere > Soil | place: Michigan, USA... | reverse complement strand
TCCCGGTGGGATCAATGACCGCACTAAAAAGGCTGGGTCAAGCCGCTGATTCCGTCATTGCCGCCATCGCCGATCCCACCTTCGAAGCGGTGGGCGCCTATTACGAGACTTTTTCACAAACCGAGGACGAGGAAGTCATCGATCTGCTTCGGGCCGAGCACGTGCAGCATTGAAGGTTCCGAAAAAGTTTTCCCGCCGCGGTTTTTGATTTAGCCTGCCCTCATGCCTGAGTTGCCCGAAGTGGAAGTGCTCGCGCGGCATTTGGCGCCGCTGGTGCGAGGCCGAAAAATCCAAAACGTCGAGGTCCGACGCGCGCGGATTGTCTCTCCGACGACCCCGAGGGACTTTGCGCGGAAACTCGAGGGCGCAACTTTTGTGCAACTCTCGCGCCGGGGCAAGTTTCTGCTGTTCGCGATGCGCGGGCGATCGGACGGGAATTTCCTGTTGCTCGGGCATCTCGGCATGACCGGGCGGATGTATCTTTCGCCGAAGAAAAATGCATTGCCGAAACACGCCGCGGTTGTGTTCGGGTTGGGCGCGGAAAACTTTGTTTTCGAGGACACGCGCTATTTTGGAAGACTGACGCTGGATGCCGGCGCGATCAAAGGGCTGGGACCGGAACCGCTGGGGGACGAGTTCACGATCGAATATTTTTCGCGCGCGTTGCAGCGTTCGGCCCAGGCGATCAAAGTGAAATTGCTCGATCAGGCGCTGGTGGCGGGCATCGGCAACATCTACGCGAGCGAGGCATTGTTTCGCGCGCGCATTGCGCCGCAAATGCCGGCGCGCCGCTTGAAACCGGCGCAAATCGCGCGGCTTTGGGAGGCGATTCGCGAAACGTTGCGGGAGGCAATCGCCAGCGGGAGCACGGTTCCGTTGAATTTTAACGGCGAGGGCAAGCGCGACGGACTTTTTTATTTCGGCCAGGCGCCGGGCGCGCCGGAGTTTTATGAGGAACGGTTGCGGGTCTATGACCGCGCGGGCAAACCGTGCGTCCACTGCCGGGGCGCGATCAAGCGCATTATCCAGGGAGCGCGCAGCACCTTCTATTGTCCGAAATGCCAGCGAAGGTGAGGCGCGCGGCGGGATGTTGGCGCTATTGAGAAACTATAAAGGTGGCGACGCCCCTGCCGGGGCGTCGTGGCAAACCCGCAGGTTTGCCCCACCTCTTTTCGGAAATTTCGTTTGAGAAATGGTCTTCTCCTGAGTCATTGATTTCTTACAAAAATGTTCCGCTTCAGGGCTTGGTCCCTTGCCTGACGATCACCCAGGGCGTTGCCCTGGGCTGTCATATTACGGGCTTTCAGCCCTCACTCAGACACGGCTTTTGCCATGGGAGCGTTGGCGAACACTTATGCAAGTTGTTTTCGACTCGGGAGATCAGGCGGCGGCTTTCTGGCATTTGACGGTGCCGAAGCAGTCGAGAAAATTCTTCACGAGGGGCGACGCGTCGAGACGCCGCCACACCAGGACGGTTTGGACCAGGGCCAGGCCGGGCGGCAACGGGCGAAAAACCACACCGGGGCGTCGTATTTCGACCAGGGTGGCGGTGACGGGTGCGATGCCGAAGCCGGCGGAAATCAGCCACATTTTGATCTGAACGTCCTGGGCGTATTGGGCGACGTGCGTCTTGGCGCCGGCCTTGACACACGCGGCAATGAACGGGTCGTAAAAACGATGCTGCTGGTCGGGGTGGATCATCACGAGTCCTTCGCCGTTAAAATCCGTCCATTCCAGCCGCCGTTTTTTGGCCAGGCGATGCCCCGCGGGAGCGGCCAGCACCATGGGCGCCTCTTCCACGAAACGCGTGTCGAGTTCCGGCGCGGTCACCGGCGGCCGCAACAATCCGGCATCCAATTCGCCCGCGCGCAGGCGCCGGAGTTGTTCCGCGCTGGTGAGGGCGGACAACGCCAGTTGCACGCCGGGATATTTTTGGTGAAATTGCCGGAGAACCCTGGCCAATAACGGGCCGGTGGCCGGAGTGATGACACCGACGCGCAGGGTTCCGACGAGGCCGTGTTCCGCCCGGCGCACCAATTGTTCGGCCTGGGTCGTGGCGCTGAGAATGCCGCGCGCTTCGCCGAGGAACACCTGTCCCGTTTGCGTCAGGAGCACCGAGCGGGTGGTGCGTTCGAACAGGCGCACGCCCAGTTTCTCCTCGAGATTTTTAATCTGCGAACTGAGCGCCGGTTGCGCCACGCGCAGGCGAGCCGCCGCGCGCCGGAAATTCAATTCCTCGGCGACCGCCACGAAGTAGCGCAAGTGTCTTAATTCCATAACAATGTTGCGTGACTGATATTAAATACATATCAATGAACGCGCAAGTTTGTATTAGGCAAATACCAGGTTTGCCTCCATTAGTGAAAAGCGGCAGCGATGGGTTTTCGCCCGGGATAATTCCTTTGTGAGCTGCGACTTGTGGAAAGTTACTGATTTATGTGGATTGTTCGACTGGCTTTGCGCCGGCCACTCACGTTCGTGGTGGCCGCGCTTCTGCTTTTGCTCATCACGCCGTTCATCCTGCTGCGCACTCCGACGGATATTTTTCCGAACATCAACATCCCGGTCGTCAGCATCGTGTGGCAATACGCCGGCCTGAACGCGCAGGAAATCGAGCAACGAATCGTGTATGCGCACGAACGCGCGCTCAGCATCACGGTAAACGACATCGAACACATCGAGTCCACGTCCTACAACGGCATCGGCGTCATCAAGGTCTTCCTGCAACCCAACGCGTCCGTTCCGGCGGCGGTGTCGCAAATCACGTCGATCGCGCAAACCGTGGTGCGCACCATGCCTCCCGGAACCCAGCCGCCGTTGATCATCCAATACAGCGCGTCCACGGTGCCGATCCTGCAATACAGCTTCAGCAGTCCGAAAATGTCCGAGCAGGAAATGTTCGACGTCACGGCCAACCAGGTGCGCATCGGGTTGTCCACCACCCGCGGAGCGCTGGTGCCCTGGCCTTACGGCGGAAAGACGCGCGTGATCTCCGTGGACCTGGATTTGCCGGCGTTAAAGGCGAAGAACCTCGCTCCGCAAGACGTGGTGAGCGCCATCAATGCGCAGAATCTCATTCTCCCCGGCGGCACCGCGAAGATAGGTCCGACGGAATACGACATCGGCGTCAATGGCAGCATCCGCCTGGTGGACGATCTGAATCACATTCCCGTGAAGGTGGTCAACGGCGCGACCATAGAACTGCGCGACGTTGCGCAGGTGCATGACGGTTATAATCCGCAGCAAAATGCCGTGCGCCAGGACGGCGTGAAGGGTGCGCTGCTGACGATCATGAAAAGCGGCACCGCCTCCACGCTGGACGTGGTGCGCAATGCGAAGGCGGCCATGCCGCACATCATGAGTTCGGTCACCTCCGACCTGCACGTGAAGGAGTTTGCGGATCAATCCCTGTTCGTGCGCGCGGCGGTGAACGGCGTGTTGCGCGAGGGCATCATCGCGGCGGCGCTGACGGCGCTGATGATTTTACTGTTCCTCGGTTCGTGGCGGAGCACCTTGATCATTGCGCTTTCGATTCCACTTTCCGTGCTGTGCTCGATTGCCATCCTGAGCGCGCTCGGGGAGACGATCAACCTGATGACGCTGGGCGGGTTGGCGCTGGCGGTTGGCATCCTGGTGGACGACGCCACCGTCGCCATCGAGAACATTCACCGCCACATGGTCGGCGGGAAAGGCCTGGAGGCGGCGATTCTCGATGGCGCGCAGGAAATTGCGTTGCCGGCATTCGTGTCGACGCTGTGCATCTGCATCGTTTTCGTGCCCATGTTTTTTCTGACGGGTGTGGCGCATTATCTGTTTGTGCCGCTGGCCGAAGCGGTGGTCTTCGCGATGATCGCGAGCTACGTGATTTCGCGAACGCTCGTGCCGACGCTGGTCATGTGGTTTTACCGGAACGTCCAATCGCACGGCGAACAGGAAGACGCGAGCCACGCGCCGGCATGGCTGCGTCCGTTCATCGGTGTGCAACGCGCGTTTGAGCGGGGCTTTGACCGTTTCCGCGCCAGTTACCGCGCCTTGTTAAGCGTGTGCCTGGCGCGGCGGGGATTGTTCGGCCTGGCGTTTCTCGGTTTTTGCGCGGGGTCCTGGGTATTGGTGACCCAGCTCGGCCAGGATTTCTTCCCGAGTGTGGACGCGGGCCAGTTTCTGTTGCACGTCCGTGCGCGGACCGGCACGCGCATCGAGGAAACCATCCGGCTTTGCGCGGACATCGATGCGGCCATTCGTCGCGAGGTGCCCGCCAAAGAGATTCACGGGATCATGGATAACATTGGAATCCCAAATTCGAGCGTGAATCTCAGTTACAATACCAGCGGAGTCATCGGGCCGGGCGACGCGGACATTTTGGTTTCGTTGAACCGCGGTCATGAGCCGACCGAAGTGTACATTCACCGATTGCGCCAGAAGTTGAACCGGGAGTTTCCGGGTAACTTGTTCTACTTTTTGCCGGCGGACATCGTGAGCCAGACGTTGAACTTCGGCCTGCCCGCGCCGTTCGACATCCAGATTGTGGGGCGCGACCAGGAGAACAACCGCAAGGTGGCGGCGGAATTGGTCGAACAAATCCGGCACGTCCCGGGCGCGGTGGATGCGCACGTGCATCAGCCGGCGGATTTGCCGCGGCTGAATGTGGCGGTGGACCGCGCCAAAGCCGCGGAGCTGGGATTGACCGAGCAGAACGTCGCAAATTCCGTGTTGTTGAGTTTGAGCGGCAGCAGCCAGGTCCAGCCGGCCTATTGGCTGGATACGAAATACGGGGTGCAATACCTGATTAACACCCGCGTGCCGGAGTATGCGATGAATTCAGTGGAGACGTTCCAGTCGACGCCCATCAACGCCGGCGGCAATGGCCAGATATTGGCGAACGTGGCGACGATCACCCGGAGCAATGTGCCGCCGGTGTTCACGCACTACAACGTGGCGCCGGTCATCGATGTTTACGGCAACGTGGACGGCCGCGACCTCGGCGGCGTGTTGCACGATTTGGAGCCGCTGATTGCGCGCGCGGAAAAAAAATTATCGCGCGGCAACAGCATCGTCCTGCGCGGACAGGCGAAAACCATGCACGACAGTTATCTGGGCCTGGGCCTGGGATTGCTGATGGCCATCGCGCTGATTTATCTCCTGCTGGTGGTTAATTTTCAGAGCTGGCTGGACCCGTTCATCATCATCACGGCGCTGCCGGGCGCGCTGGCGGGTGTTATCTGGGCGTTGTTCCTTTTGCAGACGACTTTGAGCGTGCCGGCGCTGATGGGGGCCATCATGAGCCTGGGGGTGGCCACGGCGAATTCCGTGCTGGTGGTGAGCTTTGCCCGCGATAATCTGCTGCGCGGAATGGAGCCGCTGGCCGCCGCGCTCGACGCGGGTGAGAGCCGAATCCGGCCGGTGCTGATGACCGCGGCGGCGATGTTGATCGGCATGTTGCCGATGAGCCTCGGCCTGGGCGAGGGCGGCGAACAAAACGCGCCGCTGGGCCGCGCGGTGATTGGCGGACTTTTCATGGCGACGATTGCCACGCTTTTATTCGTTCCTGTTGTTTTTAGTTTTATGCACCGGCGCGCACCAGCGCGCAGCAACGCGGATGATTCCTCCGCTGCCGCGGCGCTCGCGTCCGCGAATCCAACTGTTACTTGAGACTATGAATACGAATCCAACTGTGGCCCCGGCACCGGCGCCGGTGGCTCCCAAACCCGCTGTGCCGCCGCCGCCGGTCAAACTCGGTCGCTTCCTGGTCGTCGCCATTATCCTGATTGTGATTGGATTGGTCGTCGGCCTCGTGCCGCGCTGGTTCGCCCGCCGGGCATTAGCCAGGGAAACGGCGGAAAATATTGTCCCATCCGTGGCGGTGGTTTCCCCCGAGCCCGGCAAGAGCGAGATGGGAGTGCCGCTGCCGGCGGAAGTGCAGGCATTCGTGGAAGCGCCGATTTACGCGCGGGCGAGCGGTTATTTGAAAAAATGGGACGTGGATATCGGGCAGAATGTCGAGGCGGGGCAGTTGCTGGCGGAAATTGACACGCCGGAAGTGGACCAGCAATTGGAGCAGGCCAAAGCCGAGGTGGCGCAGGCTGATGCCAACCTGGCGCTGGCCAAGTCCACCTCCGAACGCTGGGCGGATTTGCTCAAGACCGCCAGTGTCAGCGAGCAGGAAACCGCGGAAAAACAGGCGGATTTCGCGCTGAAGAAAGCGGATCTGGAGGCCGCGCGCGCGAATTTGCATCGGCTGGAAGATTTGAAAAGTTTCGCGCGCGTCACGGCGCCGTTCGCGGGCACGATTACCGCGCGCGACACGGATGTGGGCCAGTTGATCACCGCGGGCAGCGGCCACGCGCTTTTTCGCCTGGCACAGACCAATCCGCTGAGAGTTTATGTGCACGTGCCGCAAACTTTGTCGCGCCTGGTGGAACCTGGGCAGGGAGCTGAACTCACGATCAGCGAACTGCCGGGGCGTAAGTTTGAGGCGAAAATCGTGCGGACGGCGGGTGCGATGGACCCGAGTTCGCGCACGCTGCTGGCCGAACTGGAAGTCAAGAATCCGAAAAACGAAATTCTCGCGGGCAGTTACGCGCAGGTGCGATTCAACGACACACTCGGCGATCCAACACTCACACTGCCGGCCAATACGCTTCTGTTCCGGTCGGAGGGGATGCAAGTGGGCGTGGTGGACGCCGGTGGCAAGGTGGACATCCGCACGGTGCGGCTTGGCCGGGATTTTGGGCAGACGGTGGAAATCGTCGAGGGCGTCAAACCGGGCGAGCACGTGATTCTGAATCCATCCGACTCGCTGGCTTCGGGCATGACCGTGCGCGTGGCGGAACCGACCAAGGTGGCCGCAAAATGAGCATCCATTCCGGAAAGCGGAAACCGCGCGGCGCCGGGCGTCGTCCCGTGCGCAGACTATTTTTGGCGACTCTGGCGCTGGGAGTAATCGCGGGTTGTTCCGTCGGCCCGGATTACAAACGGCCGGCGGCCCTTAAATCCGAGCCTGTGCCGGCGGCATTCAGTGTTCCGTCCAGGACCAATAATGTCGGAGAGTGGAAGACCGCCGAGCCAGCGGCCGATTTGCCGCGAGGCGCGTGGTGGCAAATTTTCGACCAGCCGGAATTGAATCGGCTGGAAACCGTGGCATCCGCTGAGAACCAGGATCTCGCCGCGGCGGCGGCGCGATTGGAACGGTCGCGGGCGGAACTCGGGATTGCGCGTTCGGATTTTTATCCGCAGCTCTCGGCGACACCGGAGGCCACCCGCCAACGGACCAGCGCTCACGCGCCGCTGCTGCCGGCGAACGGCACCGCGCACACGTATAACACGTTTATCGCACCGGTCGGGCTGAGTTGGGAATTGGATTTGTGGGGCCGGGTCCGGCGGCAGGTGCAGTCGGCCCGCGCGAGTTTTGTCGCCAGCGCCGACGACCTTGAATCCGCGCGGCTGGCGTTGCAGGCGGAAGTGGCTTCGGATTATTTCAGTTTGCGCGAGCTGGACGAAGAGCGCCGCGTGGTGGCGGATACGATCGATACTTTCCGCCATTCGCTCGAACTGACGCAAAACCGGCGCAAGGGCGGCATCGTCTCCGACCTCGATGTTTCACAAGCCGAAACGCAATTGCGCAGCACCGAAGCCGAATTGCCGGCCATCGATTTGCAACGCGCGCGCCTTCTGCACGCGCTGGCGGCATTGTGCGGCCAGCCCGCCATGAGTTTTCAACTCGTCACCGGTCCGCTGACGAATGCGATCCCCGACGTGCCGGCGGGCGTTCCGAGTCAATTGCTGGAGCGGCGTCCGGACATTGCCGCCGCGGAGCGCCGGATGGCCGCGGCCAACGCAGAAATCGGCGTGGCGACGAGCGCATTTTATCCGCAGGTCTTCCTGAGCGGCCTGGCGGGTTTTCAATCGGTGGGCGTGGACACTTTGTTTGACTGGCCGAGCCGCGTTTGGTCGCTCGGGCCATCGGTGACGCTGCCGCTATTCACCGGAGGCCGGAATCGGTCGCAACTTGCCGCGGCCCGGGCGTCGTTTGACGAGACGGTGGCGAATTATCGCCAGACCGTGTTGAATGCGTTCCAGGAAGTGGAGGATGGATTGGCCGCGCAGCACCTGCTGGCGACGCAATTGGAATCGCAGAGCGCGGCGCTCGCCGCGGCGCGGCACACGCTCGAGATCGCGAACAACCGGTATAAGGCGGGCGTGGTCACTTATCTCGAAGTGGCAACTGCTCAGAGTGCGGCGCTGCAGAACGAGCGCTTGTTTGTCCAACTGGAAGGCCAGCGATTGAACGCCGAGGTGGGTTTGATCAAAGCCGTGGGCGGCGGATGGAAGAGCGGGCCGGAAAATGGCCGGATGGCTCAATTGTCGGCGCCGCCCGCGAAATAAATCCCGGACTGGAAAAGAATCGACGGGTGTCTGCGGTTGATTCGGCGCGCTCGCGGGTGTAAGAGTATCATTCAGCACATATCATCCGGCGCATGGACGCGCCGGAAAGCAACGGGATGGGTTATGCGGAAGCAGCCTTCGGCGATTTTGATTGTTGAAGATGATCGGAACGACCAGGATCTCATGATCCAGGCGTTCCATGGTCTCCCGGTGAGCGAAATCATCTGCTGCTTGAGCGACGGCTCGGAGGCGATTGCTTATCTCGATGGCAAAGGAAAATTTTCCGACCCGCGACAGGTATCCGTTTCCATCCGTGATTCTCACGGATTTGAAGATGCCGATCGTCGATGGGTTTGCGGTGCTTGCGCATTTAAAACGCCGCTACTTCCAAGCCGCTGTGCCGGCCATCGTGGTTTCCGCGTCGGACGATCCTGACGATATCAATCGAGCGTATCTGTGCGGGGCTTCGGCGTATTTTGTGAAATCACCTGATTTTTCCGGGCTGGAAAAGCTGCTGAAACGGATCTACGAATATTGGACCATCGCTGAAACTCCGATGGTGAATTCCCGGGGCGAAGTCATCGGCGCGCACAGCCATGGAAAGGCGGGGGAGCATCGTCCAAACTCTTAAGTGACGCCGCCCGCTCAATGACAGATATGGATTGCGCAAGGCGCCCGGTCCGATCCGGCGGATCTGCCCGGCGCATCCGGCGTCTTATCCTCCAAATGCGCTGGTAGTGGCCTGGTTTGCCGGCGGGGAGCATCGCTCCGCGGGTTTCTGCGGCTTTAACCACCTGCGGAGCAATGCTCCGCGCTCCGCTCACGCAAATTAGGGCTCTACCAATGCGTTCCTCGCTTGACTCGTCCGCGCACCAGACGTATTTATATTTCGCCTAATAACGAAATATAAATGATGCGTGAATTCATGAACATCACCAAGGCGCTGGCCGATGACAACCGCGTCCGCGCCCTGCTGGCGCTGCGACAGGGCGAGTTGTGCGTCTGCCAGATCACGGAATTGTTTGGGTTGGCGCCGTCCACGATTTCGAAGCACCTGTCCATCCTGTCGCAGGCGCGATTGGTGGATTCGCGCAAAGACGGTCGCTGGATCTACTATAAATTGCCGGGAAAAGAGGCGCCGCGGGCCGTGCGCGCAGCGATTGATTGGATTGAGAAATCACTCGCCGACGACCCGCGCGTGGCCGGGGACAACCTGGCCTTGAAAAAGATTCTCAAACAAGACCCTGCTGAATTATGCCGCAAACAGTGTCAGAAATGAAACCGACCGTCCTCATCCTCTGCACCGGCAATTCATGCCGGAGCCATATCGCCGAAGGCATTTTGCGCGCCGCGGCCGGAAATTTGCTCAACGTGCAAAGCGCCGGATCGAAACCGGCGGGATGCGTCCATCCGCTCGCCATCCAGGTGATGAAGGAAATAGGGATTGATATTTCCGCGCATCATTCAAAACACATGAACGACTTTTTGCGGGAGCCGGTTGAAACTGTTATTACAGTTTGCGGCAACGCGGACCAGGTTTGCCCGGTGTTTCCCGGGCAGGTGAACCGGCATCATTGGGGCTTTGACGATCCGGCTCACGCGGCCGGCACGGAGGAGGAGAAGCTGGCGGTTTTTCGTGAGGTCCGCGACAAAATCAAGATGGTTTTTGAGGCTTACGCCGCGGGCCGCCGGGACCAGGCGAAAACGGCTCAACCCACGTGCCAGGAGAATCGATGAACAGTCAATCCGCCGCCGCCGTGGCCATTCCTGAGGCGAAGCGGCTGGCTTTCTTTGAACGCTATCTGACGGTGTGGGTGTTGCTGTGCATGGTCGTGGGCGTGGCGTTTGGAAAAGCACTGCCGGATGTGACCAGCGCCTTGAGCAAGCTGGAGTTCGGCAAGGGTTCACAGGTGAATGTGCCCCTCGGTGTTCTGCTGTGGTTGATGATTTACCCGATGATGCTCAAGGTGGACTTCAGCGCCATCGGCGGCATCGCGAAACGGCCCAAAGGATTGATGGTGACCCTGTTCGTAAACTGGCTCATCAAGCCGTTCAGCATGGCGCTGCTGGCGTGGGTGTTCATGCAGCATGTGTTCGCCCGTTGGATTGATCCGGAAACGGCCCGGAATTACACCGCGGGGCTTATCATCCTCGCCGCCGCGCCTTGCACGGCCATGGTGTTCGTCTGGTCTTACCTCACCGACGGCGACCCGGTGTACACGCTCGTCCAGGTGGCGGTGAATGACCTGATCATGCTGTTCGCGTTTGCGCCGATCGTTATGTTTCTTTGCGGCGTGGCGAACGTGATTGTTCCGCCCAGGGTATTGATCACGTCGGTGGTGGTATTCATCGTGATTCCATTGACGGCGGGCTGGCTCACGCGCGCGTGGTTGCTCAAGGCGCGCGGAAAGAGCTGGTTCGAAAAAAATTTCCTGCCGAAATTTCATCCCGTGATGATCAGCGCGCTGCTACTGACACTCGCCGTCATTTTTGCGTTCCAGGCGGAGAACCTGACCACCAAATGGTTCGCCGTCATTTTGCTGGCGGTCCCGATTCTGATCCAGGTCTATTTCAACTCCAGCCTCACCTACCTGTTGATGCGCAAATTCAAAGTGCCGCACAACATCGCTTCGCCCGGCGCACTTATTGGCGCGAGCAACTTTTTTGAACTGGCGGTGGCGGTGGCCATTACGTTGTTCGGCCCCAGTTCCGGCGCGGCGCTGGCCTGCGTCGTCGGTGTGCTGGTGGAAGTGCCGGTGATGCTTTCGGTGTGCCAAGTGTGCAACCAGTCAGGGCGGTGGTATAAAAGGATTGAGGCGCAATGAGTCAGCGACCTCCGGCAAAGCCGGAGGCTGAGGAAGGTGGGGCGGCTCAAAGCCGTCGGGCCCTGCGGACGAAGTTGCCGGTGCTCATCTCAGCGCCGTAGGCGCGGCATCTTTGTAGTCGTAAAACGCCAGCCAACCAAGCGCCGTCAGGCGCGACATCTTCGGAAACCGCATCCAGAATATGCCGCTCCTCCGGAGCTCGGAGATTCCCCTCGGGACACTGCTACAATGATGCCGCTCCTCCGGCGCTCCCACCAATTGCCCTTGCTCCCTTGCGCTGCCGGTGCAAAATACTCCCGGAAATGGCAAACTTCGCGAGTCCTCCGGCAAAGCCGGAGGATTTCCTATTGGACTAAAGAAAGGGTCGTCAGTTCGGGTTGGCGCGCATAGCTGTTAAGCTTCGGCCTTCGCCCGAAAGACAGCTATGTCGACTCTAGGTTACATACCCTATTGAAACAAGGGGATGGAATCCCCAGAGTGCGTTTGGACGCTCGCATCGGAACGGCGGGGAGAAGGCAGAGGGCCTGCGTGCGGCCAGAAAGTCGAATTGCAGAACGAGAACGAACCAATTATTCCGCACGGCGTTATTCTCCTGATTGAGGACGATGAGGAAGATGCCGAGGTGTTTCGCCTCGCGCTCACGCAAGTCGGTTCTCCGTACCGCCTGGTCACGGTTCAATTCGCGAAGGATGCCATCAAGTATCTGTGTCGAAGGGGCGAGTATGAGAACGAAAATGTTTACCCGAAACCCTCGCTGATCGTTTTGGATTTGTCCTTGCCGGGAATGAGCGGGCTCGATTTTTTGACGTGGGCGAGATGTGAAGCGCCCGGAACCGTGCCGCCGGTGGCGGTGCTTTCTTATTCAGCGCTGGAACAGGACCGGCAAACCACCCATAAGCTGGGCGCGAAGGCCTATTTCGTAAAATCGCCGAACCTGGATGAGACAGTGGCGATGATCAAGAATTTGCTGCTGCTCAACGTGCCTCCACTCCCTCCCGGCGAAGCGAACCCAAACCCGCCGAAGCAGCTTTAATCGCGCGGAGTGACGCGTTCTGCCGCATCGTTCGACCGCAAAATCTCTGGCCAGGAAACGCGCAGGGTGTATCGTATCCGCAAATCCATTTTTAAACTGTTGGAAAATGCCCAACCCCGAATTGATTTCGTCCAAGCCATATTTTGACTTATGAAGCGATCACAAATTAACAAGGCATTGAACGACGCGATCCGGTGCTTCAAATCGATCCACTGGGTGCTGCCGCCGGAGCCGCGTTGGGATGTCACCGATTGCGGGCTCGGCAATTTTGACGCGGTCGGCCTGGTGTTGGTCAATTTATCCGAGCAGCCCGAATACTGTGAAAAGCTGATGTATTCGAAACGCAACCAGGTCACGCCGATGCACGCGCACCGCCGGAAAAAGGAGGACATCATTTGCCGCGCCGGGCGCCTGGCGATCGAGCTCTGGAAGGACCATCCTGAGCGGACGAAGAAAGGGGAGGTTTTTTCGCTCGACCGCAACGGTGTCAAAGTCGATATTCGCTCGGGCGAGCCGATC
>Ga0105240_10010849_pt1 | contig 12760 bp, 10 predicted proteins | sample KBSC54metaG_FD_80426 | JGI IMG/M metagenome (GOLD analysis project Ga0105240, IMG submission 80426) | Corn rhizosphere microbial communities from Kellogg Biological Station, Michigan, USA - KBS C5-4 metaG | ecosystem: Host-associated > Plants > Roots > Rhizosphere > Soil | place: Michigan, USA... | reverse complement strand
CTCGCACCCGCTACAATCCTGCGCATCATGAGGAAGCCGCATTACGCCTGGATCGTTCTGGCGATCACCTTCGTCGTCCTGCTGGTAGCCGCCGCGATCCGCGCCACGCCGGCCATTCTCATCGTTCCGTTCGAAGCTGAATTCGGCTGGTCGCGAGCTACGATCTCACTGGCTATCTCCGTCAATCTGCTGTTGTACGGGCTCATGGGCCCGTTCGCCGCGGGAGTGATCAACCGCTACGGACCGCGGCGGGTCATGGCTGTCTCGATCGCCTTGATCGGCCTGGGCACGCTCGCCACCATCGGGATGAAACACGCCTGGCAACTGATGACGCTCTGGGGAGTGCTTGTTGGTCTCGGCACCGGAATGGTCGCCGTCGTGATGGGCGCCACGGTGGTGCAACGTTGGTTCCATCTCCACCGGGGCCTCGCGCTGGGACTTTTAACCGCAAGCTCCGCGACCGGCCAGCTGATTTTTCTACCGTTGCTCGCGAAGTTGGTGGTGAGCTCCGGGTGGCGCTGGGCAGTCGTAGTCATTGCGGCGGTCGCGCTCAGCGTCGCGCCCATCGCGCTCTGGCTCATGCGGGATCGCCCGGGGGATAAGGGCCTGCGGCCCTACGGTCTCCCGGCTACCGAGCCTGCCCCAACACCCATCGGCGGCAATCCAATCGTCGCTGCCTTGTCAGCTCTCTCGATCGCGAGCCGCTCGCGCGAGTTCTGGATTCTCGCTGGCAGTTTCTTCGTCTGTGGCGCAAGCACCAACGGCCTGATTGGCACTCACCTCATCCCCGCCTGCATGGACCACGGGATTCCCGAGGTACGTGCCGCAGGGCTCCTGGCGCTTATGGGTATTTTTGACCTGGTGGGCACGACCGGCTCGGGTTGGCTGTCCGATCGCTTCGACAACCGCATGCTGCTTTTCACTTATTACGGGCTCCGCGGCCTGTCGCTCCTTTACCTGCCCTATGGCTTCGGTTCCGAGGGTCACGGGTTGGGGCTATTTGCTGTGTTCTACGGCCTCGACTGGATCGCTACGGTACCCCCCACGGTCGCCCTTACCCGGCAAGCGTTCGGTCCGGAGAGAGCCAGTCTGGTTTTCGGGTGGATCATGGCGGCTCACCAGGTTGGGGCTGCCCTGTCGGCCTCCTTCGCGGGCTTCATACGTACGACAGAAGGTAATTACGATCATGCCTTCCTGTTGGCGGGCGTTCTCTGCATGATCTCAGCAATAGGCGTCCTGTTCGCCGCCAAGCACCCGGTCAAGCCTGCTTTGAATCCGCTCCCCGGCTAGCGGCTCCGGTATAATTCCTGCTGGGGAGCTGAGCCAGGAGGAATGACCTTGAGATCAAAACTGCCCGCCCTGCGTCCCGCGCGCGCCCCTTTCAAGCGCACGCTTACCCTTGCCCTGTACGCGCATCTGGCCTTCGCCTCGCTCGCACAGGCTATCGTCCTGAACGCCGAGGCCGTGCCTACGCCAGCGGCCGCGCAGACGCGAGATTCCGCGCCTCGGCTCTGAATAGCCGCCTCAGTGAATCAGCCGCGCGCAAAGATCCAACAAGCCGCTCGGCAACAGACCCAGAATCAACACGGCGGCCGCGTTGATCGCCAGGACCACCCGCACGCCCGTCGAGCGCTCAGTGGCCGGCGCATCGGCTGCGGGCGCGTCGAAGTACATGAGCTTGATGACGCGCAGATAGTAGAAAGCTCCCACTACTGACATGCCGGCTGCGATCACCACCAGCCAGAAGTGCTGCGTCTCCCAGAGCGCCTGGAAAATGCGCAGCTTGGCCCAGAACCCCACAAAGGGCGGCACGCCGGCGGTCGAGAACATGAGCATCATCATCACCAGGGCCAGCAACGGATCGCGCTGATAGAGCCCTTTGTAGTCGTCGAGCTTGTCGGCCTCGTAGCCGGCCCGGCTGGCGAGCACAACCACGCCGAAAGAGCCCAACACCATCAATACATAGACCAGGCTGTAATACAGCGCGGCCGAATAGCCGCCGGGCGTACCCGCAACGAACCCGAGCACGATGAACCCCACATTGGAGATCGTGGAGTACGCGAGGAGCCGCTTGATGTTCGTCTGCACCAGAGCGACCGTGTTGCCGACGACGAGGCTCAGAATGGCCAGAATGCTCAACATCTGCGACCACTCGGCGACGGTGCCGCCCAGTCCATGTGCGAGTAAACGCAGCGCCAGCGCGAAATATGCGAGCTGGGGCGTCGTGCTGACAAACAGGGTCACGCTGGTCGGAGAGCCCTGGTACACATCCGGCAGCCACATGTGAAAGGGAACGGCGCCCAGCTTGAAGGCTACTGCGACGACGATGAAAACCAACCCAAGGGTCACACCGAGGCTCGACGGTGAATGCAGCTTCACCGCGATCTCCTCGAGGTTCAAAGTGCCTGTGAGGCCATAGATGAGCGACATGCCATAGAGCAAGGCTCCCGAGGCTATCGCCCCGAGCACGAAGTACTTGATGGCCGACTCGGCGGCGACGCCGGAATCACGGTCGAACGCGACCATCGCATAGGTTGAGAGCGCCAGGAGCTCGACACCGATATACACCGTCAACAGGCTGTTGGCGGACACGAGTACGAAAATACCCAGCAAGGCCGTGAGCGCCAGGACGTAGTACTCCCCCTTGAGGATCTTGCGATTCTCCAGGTAGGTACGCGAATACAGCAGGACAACGGCAACGAACAGGAACCCGGCGAGCTTCAATACATAGCCGAGCTCGTCCGCGACATACATGCCATCGAACAACACCGAATGGTGTGTGACGTGGCCGTACGTGACCGTCAACGCCGCACCCAGTGCCAGCGATATCAATGTCAGGGTAGACGCCAGCCCCGGCCGCTTCGCGCCCGCAAAGGCATCGACCAGCAGAACCGCGCAGATCGCCGCCATCAGGTAGATCTCGGCGATGGCGGGCTGAATGCTGGACCAGGTGAGGATCGTTTCGGTCATGGGCGTGCTCAAAGCGGAATCTTGGTGGCCACAGCCTGGTCGACCAAATGATGGATGGTCGGCTGCATGATCTTCAGCAGCGGCGCGGGCCAGATGCCGACGAGCAGCACTGCAATCGCGAGTGAGGCCAACACCAGGAACTCACGGCCATTCAGGTCTTGCAGAGCGGCCACCCGGTCATTCGCGACCGGCCCGTAAACCACTCGCTTCACGAGCCACAAGGTATACGTTGCGCCGAGTATCAGTGTGACGGCTGCCAGAAACGAATACCAGAAGCTCGCCTTGAATGCGGCGATGATGACGAGAAACTCGCCGACGAAGCCGGATGTGCCCGGCAGTCCCGTGTTGGCGAGCCCGAACAACACCATGAAGGCCGCGAAGATCGGCATGGTGTTGATCACGCCACCATAGTCGGCGATCTGGCGGGTATGCATCCGATCGTATAGCACACCGACACACAGGAAGAGCGCGCCCGAAATGAGGCCATGCGACACCATCTGCACCATCGCCCCGTCCAGCCCCATGCCCGCCCCCTGCACGGTGCCGGTCGCACGCACGATGTCATAAACGACGAAGGCACCGAGTGTCACGAAGCCCATGTGCGCGATCGACGAATACGCGATGAGCTTCTTCATATCCTGCTGCACGATGGCGACGAACCCGATATAGACCACCGCGATCAGCGAGAGCGAGATGAGCAACATATCCAGCTCGCGGCTCGCATCCGGCGCGATCGGCAGACTGAAGCGCAGGAAGCCGTAGCCCCCCATCTTCAACATGATGGCGGCCAGAATCACAGAGCCGCCGGTAGGGGCCTCCACGTGGGCATCCGGCAGCCAGGTGTGTACCGGCCACATCGGCACCTTTACCGCAAAGGCCAGGAGGAACGCCACGAAGATCCAACGCTGCTCCACTAATGTCAGCGGCAGCCTCTGAAAGCTGGCGATGCTGTAATCATTGGTCTTTACATACATGTAGATGAGGGCTGCGAGCATGAACACCGAGCCCAGGAAGGTATACAGGAAGAACTTCAAGGTGGCGTACACCCGGCGCGGGCCGCCCCAGATGCCGATGATGAGGAACATCGGAATCAGCATCGCTTCCCAGAAGAAATAGAACAGCAGCGCATCGGTGGCGGAAAACACCCCGATCATGAGTCCTTCCATGATCAGGAAGGCGGCGAAGTACTGCGCCGGCCGCAGCTCGATCACCTCCCACGCCGCGATCACCACGAAAATAGTGATGAACGCCGTCAGCACCACGAGCGGGAGCGCGATGCCGTCGATGCCGAGCGCGTAGTTCGCATGGAAGCGGGGAATCCAGGGGATGTTCTCGGTGAACTGAAAATCCGCGGTGGTCGTGTTGAAGCCCGCCAGCAGCGGCAAGGACAGGATCAAAGTAAGGATGGTGGCAGCCAGCGCGATCCACCTCCCGGCGACGATGTTGCGCTCGCCGAGAACGAGCACGAGGAGGCCCGCGACGATAGGCAGCCAGATCAAGATCGATAAAAGCATGTTCATGTGCTTTTTAGCCGCGCTCGAGGAACCAGCCGAGCAGAATCGCCAGGCCGATCACCATCCAGAACGCATAGGAATATAAGTAACCATTCTGCACGCGCCGGATGACGCTGCCGAACCAACTGATAGTCTGTGCCGAGCCGTTGACCAACGCTCCGTCGATCAACACCTGGTCACCCGCCTTCCACAAGCTCACACCGATCAGCCGCGTGAGCCCGGCGACGATGGTCTGGTTGAACCAGTCGAAATAGTACTTTTGCACCAGAACCTCACGCAGCCAGCTGAAGGTGCTCGCCACCTTGTAGGACAGTGAGGGTTTCTTCAAGAAGAACAGCCAGGCGCAGAACACACCCGCTGCCGCCAGCCAGAATGGCGGCGATGCGAAGCCGTGCAACGCGAACTGCACCGGGCCGGGGAACTCCTTCCCCATCTCGCCAATGATGTTGTTCTTCTCGAGAACCTGGATGGCGCTGCCGAAATAGTCACCGAACAGCACAGAGCCGACGGTGAGAAACCCGATGAGCACCGAGGGAATGGCCAAGGCGATCAATGGAACAGTGACCACCGCAGGGCTCTCGTGTGGCGCACCGTGTCCATGGCCATGTGGATCCGCATGTGCGACAGCATGCCCGTCTGCGTGCCCCGCGTGAGCACCCTGAGCGCTCGGTTGCTGCTGCTCCTCCTCATGCCCGGTCGTCGCATCATGATGCGGGAGGTCTCCATGGTGGTGCCGAAAGCGCTCCGGACCATGGAAGGTCATGAAGATCATCCGGAACGTGTAGAGCGCGGTGACGAACACACCGCCTAACACGCAGAAGTAGGCGTACTTCGCCCCCCAGCGATGAGACTCGCCGACGGCCTCGATGATGGCGTCCTTCGAATAGAAGCCCGAGAAAAATGGCGTACCAATCAGAGCCAACGAGCCGATCCAACTCGTGACCGCCGTGATGGGCATGTACTTCGCAAGGCCGCCCATCTTGCGCATGTCCTGCTCATGGTGCATCCCGATGATCACCGAGCCCGCGGCAAGGAAGAGCAACGCCTTGAAGAACGCGTGCGTCATCAGGTGGAAGATACCAGCGCCGTAGGCCGACACACCGAGCGCAACCGTCATATACCCGAGCTGCGAGAGCGTCGAGTAAGCGATCACCCGCTTGATGTCGTTGTTGACCACGCCGAGCAAACCCATGAAGAAAGCGGTGGTCGCCCCGATGACGAGCACGAATGACAACGCCGTCTCGGAATGCTCGAAGAGTGGCGACATGCGCGCCACCATGAAGATACCGGCGGTCACCATGGTCGCGGCGTGGATGAGCGCCGAGATCGGCGTCGGACCCTCCATCGAATCCGGCAACCAGACATGCAGGGGAACCTGCGCGGATTTGCCCATCGCGCCGACGAACAAGCAGATGCAGATCAACGTCAGCGCCTCGACCCCGGAATTCGCCGTGATCGGGATGACGGCCTGCGCGATCTTGGGGGCCGCGGCAAAGGCATCGGTGTAGCTCAGCGAATTCGTGTAATAGACGATGCCGGCGATACCCAGCACGAAGCCGAAATCGCCAACGCGGTTGACGATGAACGCCTTCATGTTGGCGAAGATTGCGCTCGGCCGCGTGTACCAGAAGCCGATGAGAAGGTATGAGACCACACCCACCGCCTCCCAGCCGAAGAACAACTGCATGAAGTTGTTCGCCATCACCAGCATCAACATGGAGAAGGTGAACAAAGAGATATACGAGAAGAACCGCTGGTAGCCAGGGTCATCCGACATATAGCCGATCGTATAGACGTGTACGCAGAGTGACACGAACGTCACCACGACCATCATCAACGCGGTCAGGCGATCGACCAGGAAGCCGACATCCATCCGCACGCCGTCGCTGACGAGCCACGTATAGACCGGTGCGTTGTAGGTCGGCACGCCATCCCAGTAGATCTGCTTCAAAACGTAGATCGAGAGGATGCAGGCGATGCCCACCCCGGCAATGGTGACGGTGTGTGCGCCAGCGCGCCCGATCACCCGGCCAAACACGCCGGCCAGGAAGGCCGCGATCAGGGGAAGCAACGGGATCAGAAGCAGCAGGGTCGGATTCATGGTCACGCTGTAATTACCCGCGCAAGGTGTTCAGGTCTTCGACGTTGATGGTCCGGCGCTCACGGAACAGTACCACCAGGATCGCCAGTCCGATCGCGGACTCGGCCGCCGCCACGGTGAGTACGAAGAATACGAACACCTGGCCGTGGATATCACCGAGATAGCGCGAGAAAGCGATGAAGTTGAAATTAGCCGCAAGCAGCAGGAGCTCGACGCACATCAGCAGCAGAATGACGTTCTTGCGGTTCAGGAAGATCCCGGCGACCGACAGGGAGAACAGAATTCCGGACAAGGTCAGCAATTGCGCGAGCGTAATCATGAGCGCTTCTCCGCATCCATCTTCACGATGCGAATACGGTCCGCGGCCCGAACCGCGACCTGCTTGGAAATGTCCTGCACCTTGTGTCCCGGACGGCTGCGCATGGTGAGCGAGATCGCCGCTACGATCGCCACCAACAGGAGGACCGCGGCCAGCTCGAAGGGATAAACGTACTTCGTGTACAGCACCCGCCCCAACTCGAGGGTGTTGCTGTAGTCCGCCGGCAAGCCCGAAGGCGACTTCGTCGCATCCACACCGAGCCCGCCACGTGCCCAGACCACCCCGACGATCTCGAAGATGACCGCCAGAGCGGTGATCCAGCCCAGCCAGGCGAAGCGCGTGAAGCCGGCCCGCAGCTCGACCAGGTCGATATCCAGCATCATCACCACGAACAGGAACAACACCATGACCGCGCCCACGTAGACCAGGACGAGCACGATCGCCAGGAACTCCGCTTCGATGAGCAGCCAGATCGCCGCGGAAGTGACGAAGCACAATACCAACAGCAACGCGGAGTACACCGGGTTGCGCGCCACGATCAGGCCGAACGCGGAGGCGACCAGGATGGTCCCGAAAACGTAGAACAAGATCTCCACTAACACCAGCGTGGCTCCCGGGTTTTTATCTGTAGGGCGCGTCCGCGGCCTTATCCGCGGCAATCATGGCTTCGTAGCGTTCGCCCACGGCGAGCAACTTGTCCTTGCTCATGATGTTCTCGCCCCGATGCTCCATGTGGTACTCATGAATACGGGTGAGCACGATCGCATCGACGGGGCAGGCTTCCTCGCAGAAGCCGCAGTAGATGCACTTGAACAGATCGATGTCGTAGCGCGTGGTCCGCCGTGTCCCATCGGGAGCCACGTCGGAATCGATAGTAATGCACACCGCGGGACAAACCGCCTCGCACAGCTTGCATGCGATACAACGCTCCTCACCGTTAGGGTAACGGCGCTGCGCGTGCAACCCACGGAAGCGCGGCGACTGCGGGGTCTTCTCTTCCGGGTAGTTGAGTGTGTACTTGCGCGTAAAAAAGGTACGAGCCGTAACGCTCATGCCCTTGAGCAGCTCGGGCAGCAGGAACGTCTTGAAGGGATTGATTGCCATGGTCTCGCCTTTCAATGCGACCAGGGACCGATGTGAGCCCAGGCGAACAGCTCCTCCACCAGGATCCAGACAATGGTCACGGGAATGAGCGCTTTCCAACCCAGGCGCATGATCTGGTCGTAGCGGTAACGGGGGAAGGTCGCCCGGAACCACAGGAAGAGGAACAGGAAGCCGCTGATCTTGATGCCCAGCCAGAGGAAGCTCGGGGCGCCCAGGAACGTTGCGCCGATGACCGGATAGCCCTGGAACGGTGAGAGCCAGCCGCCAAAGAAGAACACGGCGGTGAGCGCCGAGATCAGGATCATGTTGGCGTATTCGGCCAGGAAGAACAGCGCGAACGCCATGCCGGAATACTCGACATGGAAGCCGGCGACGATCTCGGACTCACCCTCTGCCACATCGAACGGCGCGCGGTTGGTCTCCGCCACGCCCGATATGAAGTACACGACAAACAGGGGGAACAGCCACAGCCAGTTCCACGAGAACGGGCCGCCCGCCTGCTTCTGGATGATAGCGCCCAGGTCCATGGTGTTGCTGGCCATCAGGACCCCGACCAGCGCGAAGCCCATGGCGATCTCGTAGGCAACCATCTGCGCCGCCGAGCGCATGGCGCCCAGAAAGGCATACTTCGAGTTTGTGGCCCAGCCCGCAATGATGATGCCGTAGACCCCCATCGACGAGAGCGACAGCAGATACAACAGGCCGGCATTGGCCTTTGAGACCACCACTTCGGGAGACAGGGGGATGACCGCCCAGGCCGCGAACGCCGGAATGAGCGCGATCATGGGAGCGACGCGGAACAGGAACTTGTTGGCTCGCGCGGGGATGACGACTTCTTTCAGAAGGAGCTTCACCACATCGGCGAACGGCTGGCCGAGCCCGGGGAAGAGCCCGAAGATCGCGACCCGGTTCGGGCCGCGCCGCAGCTGCATCCAACCGATGACCTTACGCTCGATCAGGGTCAGCAGCGCCACCGAAATGATCAGAACGACCGTGATCACCAGGATCCAAACCGTGGCGCGGCCGTAATCCGGCAGCGAGGACCATGCGGTTGAGAGAGTTTCTAACACTCGATCTCGTCCTTCTCGTCAGTACGTTGCCGCGGGCGTGCGGCCTTCGCGGGTCTTCTGCAATGAGGGGGCGCGGCGCACCAGCGCATCGATCTGGTACATCGGCCAATCGATGACTTCCGCGGTGCCGGCGCCGTTCGGGCCGACCTGGTGGCTCCCCTTGTAACCCACCGCCGCCAGGCTCGCGGGAGACTCGTACGCCTTGCGCAGTTCCTCCCGCACATCCTCCGACGATTGATAGTCGAAGCCGGACAGATTCAACAGATTGCCCAGCACCCGCAACACTTTCCAACCCGGACGAGCCTCGCCCACCGGCGCCGCGGCGCCTGCGTGGCTCTGCCACACTCCCTCCAGATTGACGTAGGTGCCGGAGGTCTCCGCGAAAGTGCCGATGGGGAGAATGATGTGCGCAACTTTCTTCAGCTGGTCCGACACAAACGGCGTCAATGCGACCACGAGTTGCGCCTTGCCAAGCGCTCGCGTCGTTTCCGGATCCAACATATCCGCCCAGGGCTCGACACCTCCGAACAATACATAGGCCGCAAGCCCCTGCCGCAGCATCTCCGTGGCGGACAGGCCGGTATTGGCTGCCGCCTTGCCGCCGGGCTCACGATGCGGAACGGCGCCTGCGAGATAAGCCCCCGCCGCATTACCGCCCTCCGCAATCACACCGAAACTTGCGCCCGTGATCTCGGCCAGCGCGGCCGCCAACGCACGCAGATCCGCGTAGGCCGGATGGCGTACCGCCAACGCACCCAACCAGATGGCCCGCTTCTCTCCCGCGGTCAGTGCTTGTGCAACCGCTTTGTGGGAGTCCTCAACCCGCGCCTCGCGTACGATCCCGGCAATATTCGCCGCGACGGCCTTTCCAGCACTCTCCGCGGCTACAGCTACGACCGCGGCGAGGTCGGCGAGCTGCTTGGCGGGAGCGGAAGATAGATAGGCGGTGATCGGAAACTTGTAGTCGAAGCGCTGCGGATTGAGCAGCGCCACCTTGGTCCCTTTGCGAGCTGCCTTGCGTACGCGGTGAGCTAACATCGGTACTTCGCGTCGCAGGTTCGAGCCGATGATCAGCAAGGAGCTCAATGCGTCGATCGAGCTGATGCTCATTCCCAGATTCGGGAACGCGGGATCGGCGGTCTGGTCGCGGGTGTCGCGCTGGCGCAGCCGGTGGTCGATGTTGCTCGAGCCGAGGCCGCGAGTGATGCGAGCTGCGAGATAACTTTCCTCGACCGTGCTCGACGGGCTCACCAGCGTCCCGAGCTTCGAGCCGCCCAACGCCTTCAAGCCCTCGGCCGCCTTGTTGAGCGCAGTCTCCCAGTCCGTCTCGACCCACTCCTCGCCTTTGCGAATCAGAGGGCGCTGCGCCCGATCCTGACTATAGATCCCTTCGTAGCTGAAGCGGTCACGATCGGCGATCCAGACCTCGTTGATGCTCTCATTCTCACGCGGCACAACGCGCATCAACTTTCCACGCAACACATGCCCATACAGGTTCGTGCCAACACCGTCATGCGGCGAGATGAGCGGGTGCGAGGTCATTTCCCAGGCACGCGCGCTGAAGCGGTACGGCTTGGAAACGAGTGCGCCAACCGGACACAGGTCGATCACATTACCGGACAGCTCGTGATGCACAGTCGTTTCGATGTAGCTGCGCACCTTCATGGTCTCGCCGCGGCCGATCATCCCGAGCTCCTGGATGCCGGCAATCTCTTCCGTGAACCGAATGCAGCGCGTGCATTGAATGCAGCGGGTCATGTCGGTCGCGATGAGTGGGCCCAGATTCTCGTCCGGCACCACGCGCTTGCGCTCGCTGAAGCGCGAGATGTCGCGCCCAAACCCCACTGCGAGATCCTGCAGCTCGCACTCCCCGCCCTGATCGCAGATCGGACAATCCAGCGGATGGTTGATCAGGAGGAATTCCATGGTGGCCCGCTGCGCACCAATCGCGCGCGGGGACTTGGTGAGCACCTTCATTCCCTCGGCGACCGGAGTGGCGCAGGCCGGCAGTGGCTTGGGGGCCTTCTCCACCTCGACCAGGCACATGCGGCAGTTGGCGGCGATCGAGAGCTTCTCGTGATAGCAGAAGCGCGGCACGTAGATGCCAGCGGCATCGGTGGCGCGAATGATCATGTCGCCCTTGCGCGCCTTGCAGGCAACGCCATCGACCTCGATGTTGACGAATTCGTCAGCCATGTCAGGAAATACCCTCAGAGCCCAGCCAGTCGAAATGCGTCGTCACGATCATGCCGCCTGCGCGCCCAGCTGCTCGGTCACGAGGCTGCGGCCACCGTGATCGATCATGTATTCAAACTCATGTTTGTAGTGCTTCAGGAAGCTCTGCACCGGCCACGCCGCCGCATCGCCCAACGCGCAGATCGTGTGGCCTTCGATGCGATTCGCCACATCGAGCAGCAAGCCCAGCTCCTCGCGCCGCGCGTTGCCCGCCAATATCCTCTTCAGCAACCGGTTCATCCAGCCGGTGCCTTCCCGGCACGGCGTGCACTGTCCGCACGACTCCGACATGTAGAACCGCGAGATGCGCTCGAGCACGCGCACCATGCAGGTGGTCTCATCCATCACAATGACCGCCGCGGAGCCGATCGCCGAGCCGGCCGCCTTCAGCGAGTCATAGTCCATGTTGACCTTGATCATGACATCGCCCGGCACCACCGGCACGGAGGAGCCGCCGGGGATGACGGCCTTGAGCTTGCGGCCGCCCTTCATGCCGCCGGCGTATTCCAGCAAGTCCTTGAATGGCACGCCCAGAGGCAATTCGAAATTGCCGGCCTTGGCAACGTGCCCGGAGACCGAGAAGATCACCGTGCCGCCGGAATTGGCAGGTCCGAGCCCCGCGAACCACGCCGGCCCTTTGCGGAGGATCGTTGGCACGGAAGCGAAGCTTTGCGTGTTGTTGATCGTGGTCGGCGCACCGTAGAGGCCGAAGTTAGCCGGAAACGGTGGCTTAAAACGCGGCTTGCCTGGCTTACCCTCGAGCGAGTCGAGCAGCGCCGTCTCCTCACCGCAGATGTAGGCCCCGGCGCCGACGAACGTGTAGATGTCAAAATCGACGCCAGTGCCTCTGATGTTCTTGCCGAGCAGGCCGGCGGCATAGGCTTCCTGCAGCGCGGCCTCGAAACGGGGCACGGGCTCGCCCAGGAATTCCCCGCGGATGTAGTTGTAGGCCACAGTCGTGTTGGTGGCGTAGCCCCCGATGGCCAGGCCTTCGATCAGGGCATGCGGGTTGTAACGCAGGATGTCGCGGTCGTGACAGGTGCCGGGCTCGCTTTCATCGGAGTTGCAGACCAGATATTTCTGGATCGGCGAATTGCGGGGCATGAAGCTCCACTTCGTCCCGGTCGGGAAACCGGCACCGCCGCGCCCCCGCAGGCCGGACGCCTTGAGCGCGTCGATGATGGACTCGCGCGTCGGCTTCTCGCGCAGGGTCTTCTCCCACACGTCATAACCGCCGATCGAGCGGTAGGTCTCCAGGGTCCAGGGCTTCTCGAGCTTCATGGACTCGAACAGCACCAGGTTCATTCTGTCATCGTATGCGCCCATGGTTATTTCAAGTCGTCCAGCAGCTTGTCGAGTTTCTCAGGCGTGAGCCACTCGTGGAACACGTGGTCGATCATCGCCATCGGCGCGCCCGTGCACGCAGCGAGGCACTCCTCTTCCCGCT
>Ga0105240_10010846_pt1 | contig 12762 bp, 11 predicted proteins | sample KBSC54metaG_FD_80426 | JGI IMG/M metagenome (GOLD analysis project Ga0105240, IMG submission 80426) | Corn rhizosphere microbial communities from Kellogg Biological Station, Michigan, USA - KBS C5-4 metaG | ecosystem: Host-associated > Plants > Roots > Rhizosphere > Soil | place: Michigan, USA... | reverse complement strand
CCGTGGGAGCGCTGCGGTTGTGGCCATTGCTGATGTAGTCGTTGATGTTGATACCGCCCTTGGCGAGCGTTTGCGCATAGGTCTGTCCCGCGGGCGCAGCCGGATCCTGGCTGTTGAGGCCCGCGATCACCTCGGCAGGCGTCACCTGGTTCAGATAGGTCGGCGTGCGCTCGTAGTCCCAGCGCACGCCGAGGTTGAGCGTCAGTTTTTCGTTGGGCGCCCAGTCGTCCTGCAGATAGAGGCCCAATTGGGTGTTGCGCGAGCGCGCCATGGGATCCAGGCCCGGGACCGGATTGGTGAAATCGGTTTTGTAGGGCAGGGTCGCCGTGCCGGTGGGATTGACGTCGTAGAAAAAGAGCGGATTGAGGTTTTCCGCATCCTGCGCGGCCAGCTCGATCCGCTTCAATTTGATGCCGGTTTTCACCGTGTGCTCGCCTACCCACTGAAAGTGACTCAGGGTCAGGTCATCCTGGATCGCCGGTCCCCGCTGCGCCTTGTTTTGTGCCGCGACGCCACTGCCGGCGCCGACTGCCAGGATCTGCTTGTCCTGCTCCGGTTGATAGGTGTAGACGGATCCGTTGCCCATGTTGAGGGGTGTGGGCGCGTTTACCGCATCCTCGAACGTCAACAGCAGCTCGTTGTACCAACGATCGCTCGTGTGCTGCCAACGCAGGTCAGCCCGGGTGTCGTCGTTCTCGACCAGAATGCTGGCCGAAGCGGCCTGCGCGAGACCGACATTCAGTCCCTGGGTTTCGCGGCGTACCTTGGCGGCCAGGACGAAGCGATCCTGGTCGGTGGGCTCGAAATCCAACTTGCCGAAATAGAGATCCTCGCTGAAAGGGATATTGGCAGGCCCAAATTGGGCGGCCACGTCGGCCGGCAGGAGAGCCGCTATGTCCAAGCCGCTCGGCGTGGCGCCGGAGGAGATGGCAATCGGCGTGTTGAAGCGCTTGCCTTCGTAGGTCACGAAGAAATGCAGGCGATCGTGCAGGATCGGGCCGCCGAAAGCGGCGCCGAATTCCTTGTCCTGACTGCGCGTCTTGGTGCCCGCCGCGGCCTCGGCCGGGGTTTCCGCCCGCAAGTTCTGTCCCGTGTAGGTTCCAAACGCCTCGCCGTGAAACTCATTGGTGCCCGAGCGGGTATCGGCGGTCACCGCCGCGCTGGTGATCTGGTCATATTCGGCCTTGTAGTTGGAAGTGATGACTTTGTATTCGCCGATGGCCAGTTGCGGGAAGGGGTTGCCCTGGCTGAAGAACTGCCCGCTGGTGCCGCCCCCGAGCACGTAGCTCTTCTGGCCGACGCCGTCGATGAAGACATTGACCGAGCTGTCGGTCTGTCCGCCACTGATGAGGGTTGCGGTCCCTTGCGCATCGACCGTGAACTGGATACCGGGCACGGTGTCGGCGAACTCCAGGAAGTTGCGAGTGAGCTGCGGTGTAGTCTCGATCACATCTTGTGAGACCGTCGTAGCCACTTCGGACGTCTTCACCTCCGGCCGCCGGATAGCCGAGACTGTCACGGTTGCGAGCTCGGCATTTGCAGGCGGCAGCAAATCCAATGTCGTTGTCGAGGCGACACTCAGCGTGACTGTTGCCTCGGTACCCGCGCCTGCATCGACTTTGTAAGGTCCGGGGGGCAGTCCCACGATGGCATAGCCACCGTTGGGGTCCGACTGAGTGTGTCGGGTCAGGCCGGTGGCCGTGTTGTGAGCCGTAATGCGGGTGTTTGGAGCGGCTCTGCCGCGTAAAGCGGCTTCAGCGGATTGCGCTCGTACTCTCTCGGGGAACGCAGCGGCCAGGGCAAATACCACCGCAACGGCGCCTATCAGCCACTGTCGGATGTGGTGTCCTTTGATACAGTCCATATATCGCCCTCCCGACAGGTCCCTGCGGGGTTACAGAGGCAAGAAGTATTCCTGAGCGCAAACGTATATGCTATGGGCGCCGGTAGAACTAGAAGATTCGGACCCGAGCCCGTGCACACACAGAGCGACCGCGCCGCGGAAACCGCGGATCCCTTCAGGGACGTACGTTACTGGTGGGTGAATCACAAGCGCACCCACAGTCAGGAGCTCGAGGGTGAGTTCCTGTGGTCCGCCAAGAAAAAAAACGGTGGTGGGGGCGACCGCGAGTCCCACAGCAACATGACCCGCATCATGCCGGGTGATGTTGTCTTTTCCTACTCCGTTACCGCGGGAATGGTTCGGGCCGTTGGGGTTGCACTGGCACGTGCGCGAGAGACCCCTGACCCGTTCGAAAACGGAGCGGTCCGCCGACCGGGCTGGCAGGTGATGGTCCGCTTTGCACAGCTCACACAGCCTTGGACGCCGAAAGACCACATCACCGAGCTGGTACGTCTGCTACCCGAAAGACATTCGCCGCTCAGATCCAACGGTGATGCTGATCCCGCGATCTACCTGGCCGCGGTGCCCAGGAAGATGGCGGCTGCCGTGCGGCGGCTGGCGGGCAATGAGATCGATCGGTTGGTCGATGACCTCATCCAGCGTGCCGGCGGGCAATTTCCGGATGATGTGGCGGAAGAGGCCTTGCGGCAGCGAAAGGATCTGTCACCTGCACACAAGCGTGATCTGCTGGATGCGCGGCGCGGGCAGGGTGTGTTCCGCTCGAGTCTCGAGAAGATCGAGTCCGCCTGCCGGCTCACGGGTTTGTTGGACCGCAGGCATTTGCGGGCAGTCCATATCAAGCCCTGGCGATATTCGAACGATGCGGAAAAGCTGGATGGCCACAATGGCCTGTTGCTATCGCCGCATCTGGAGCACTTGTTCGCCCGGGGGTACATCTCGTTCTCCAATTCCGGCGAGCTGCTCGTCTCGCGCAATCTCAATCCCGCCGTGCTGGACAAGTGGGGACTGCGGGTGCCGCGTCATGGGGATGCTTTCCGGCCGGAGCAGTGCCGCTATCTCGACTATCACCGCGCCGAGGTGTTCGACCGTCACATTGGCGGCCGGCGGAAGTCACAGGGCCAGAGTCTCGAGGATCTAGCGAAGAGTAACCCGGGCGTGCCCGTCACCGTCTATGCAGAGGAGTAGGCCGCGACCAAGGTCTTGATGACCGAAGGGAGCCCATTGGGACTTGCAGGGCAGGGGGTGGCTGTATAAATATACATACCCGCAGTGCAGGACCACTCTCGGAGAGCCCCCTATGACCCTCACACCTTGTGTGCTGCTCGACACGTCGATTGCGCAGCTTCGGACGCTGGCCTCATTTCTGGCCGAGGAGATGGGGGAATACCGGGACAAAGAAGAGCCTGCCAGCCTCGAGGCACGTGCCTGCAAGGAGATCCTGCTCACCATCAGCGTTCTCATTCCCAAGTTGCAGGCGGCTCGTTATGTCGTTGCCGACGAGACGCCGGCCTTCGGCAGATGCGTGAGTTGCGACGACATTTGACTACTCGCCGTGCCTGGAGAGAGCCCGCTCGATACGCCGATCGGGGATGAGCCACATCAGCGCGACGAACGAATAGATCACCTGCGACAGCAGCGGTGACTGGAAGGCACAGAGCATCGCCAGCCCATAGAGGGCGGGCGAGGCTTTTCCCTTCCAGTCGCGGCCGATGGCCTCCCGGAGAAGGGAATGCGGTCCCTGGGCCGTGATGATGAGGTGCTGGAGGATCCCGTAGGCAACGCCGGCCATGAGCAAGACGAAACCATACAGAGCGCATGGCGCGGACGCGAACTGGTTTTCGCCCATCCAACCGGTGGTGAAGGGGACCAGGGAGAGCCAGAAGAGGAGATGCAGGTTGGCCCAGAGAATCGCACCAGTGACCTTGCCTGCGGCGTGTAGCAGGTGATGGTGGTTGTTCCAGTAGATTCCGACATACACGAAGCTCAGCAGATACAGCAGCAGGATGGGGACCAGTGGCCGTAGGGCTGCGAAACCCTCGCCATGGGGGACCTTCAGGTCCAACACCATGATGGTGATGATGATTGCAATCACACCGTCGCTGAATGCCTCGAGCCGGCCTTTGTTCATTCTTGCCTCACCTACGCGCGGGCGGTCTCCCGACAGAGCCGGTGGCTAGCCCGAGCGTGTTCGGTCGCGTTGGGCTAGGTCATACCGCCGCTGACCGAGATGATCTGCGCCGTCACATACGCCGCGTCGGGCGATGTCAGAAACGATACGAGGCTCGCGACATCCCCGGGTGTTCCGGCGCGGTTCATCGGCACGAGACGCTCGATGGCCTTCGCATCGAAGAGACCCTCGCTCATGGGTGTGTCGATGATGCCCGGTGCTACCGCATTGACCGTAATACCCCGAGTGGCAACTTCCAAGGCGAGGGCTTTCGTCGCCGAGTTGAGTGCGCCTTTGGCAGCGGCATAGTTGACCTGCCCCTTGTTGCCGATCAGGGCGGCGACCGAGGAGACATTCACAATGCGTCCCCATCGGGTTCGGATCATGGGCATCAATAGCGGCCGGGTGACATTGAAGAACCCATTTACCGAGACATCGATGACTCGATGCCACTGCTCGGCACTCATGCCAGGTAAGACGGCATCAGCATGGATACCGGCGTTGTTGATCAGGATCTGGATCGGACCATCGCTCAGCACCGCTTCCAGCGCGACACTCACCGCGGCCGCATCGGTGATATCGAAGCAAAGTGCCTGCGCCCGCCCTCCCGCCGTCACGATCTCCTGCGCAATCGCTTCAGCAACCGCCTTGCTGCGGTTGGCATGCACAAATACCTCATGCCCGTCGGTGGCAAGCCGTCGGCAGATCGCCGCGCCGATTCCACCGCTGCCGCCAGTCACGAGGGCTCGTTTCGCCGTTGGGCTCATGCTTCGATTCCCTGCGCTCGTGGTGCGTTGAATACGATCGTAGCGCGCCCCGCCAGCAGAGCGCGCTCACCTCCCGATACGAAGAAGTCATACAGCACACTGCGTTCGTCGCCGTTCACCAACTCCGCTGTGGCAATCAAGTCGGCTTCAATGTCGTCCAGACGACTCGTGTGCAGCGAGACATTTCGGACGCTGGCGAGATAACCCGCAACGGCGATGCTCTTGCGGGACGTCGTGATCCGAGAGGCGATCAATGCGCCATGGACGGCCATCGCCTGAGCGGCGTACTCGATCCCGCACACGGCAGCGAGGCGCCCATGGGATCGTAGCGGATTGGCGGGGTCGCGATGCGTGGAACTGCGGCACTGGACGCGAACGGAGCTCCAACTCAGCACTTCATCGAGGAGACACATGCTGCCCTGGTGCGGGATGTGACTCTGGATCCAGTGACGATCTATGGCCATGTGGAGACCTCAACGGCCACGCGCTGCGGGTCGAGATAATCGAGCACGACGCGCCCCGTTTCTTGCCGAGCGAGCTTGGCCAACAGGGGAAGGCTGCGGGCGGCGGGAATAGTGTTGCGCAGGGATTCGAGCTGCGGGTCAGACATGGCATCCACGGGGTCGTCGGTCATGAAAGCGGTGATGAGCGCGGATCCGGCTGCGGGCCCAACAGTGCCGCCCGAGACAGGCGCTAACACAATCGCCACACCAAATGCCTCTGGTATCGGCCGAGCGGCATGCAACGGTTCCGGGTAAGGCGCGTCATAAGCGATGAGCAGTACCGAAGTCCGGTCGACGGCGACCTGCGTCAACGCTTCCAACAGACCCGCCGCGAAACTCGCATCGAACGCGCAGAGCACACTGGACGCCGGTGTTGCACCGGCCGCGATGCTCCAATAGCCCGATGCGGCGTTATGAACCGAGTTATGAAATCGCGTGGGCGAGATTTGACGGTCTTGGGAGGTGAGCGTCTGGCAGATCTCGTGGCAGTTGTAGCCGTCACCACCGGACGAGGAGAACACGGTGGGTAGCTCACCCGCATTGGCACCCGCACGCGAGACGGCTTCGAAGCCGATGGCTAGTGCTAATCTGACCACCGCTCCGGTGCGACGCCGTTCGGCAGCCGGTAGTGCGGCGGGGACTGGCAGAACCGTGGCTTGGGGCAAGTAGGGGGCGCTGCCGGTGAGCACAGCGATCGCGGCGGCCCAGTTTTCCAACCCGGGACCCAACAATCCGACACCCTGCACGGTGGCGCTGAGTGGCTTCACCGCGCCCGCCCCAGAATCAAGGCGCAATTCGAGCCCCCAAACCCGAATGAGTTCGTCATGACGCGCGCAAGTCCACGGCGGCGATTCTCGAGCAGGTAATCGATCCCCAGAGCTGGATCGACCCGGGTTGTATTCAGGCCCGCCGGCATCAGCCCGTGTTGCAAAGCCAGCGCACAGATGACCGTTTCCAGTGCGCCGGCCGCACCCAACGCATGCCCTGTGGCTCCCTTGGTGGAGCTCGAGGGAATGTCGGATCCGAGCGCTGCAATCACGGCACGCGCTTCGGCACTATCATTGCTCGGTGTGCCGGTTCCGTGCAGGTTGACGTAGTCGATATCCGCAGGCTCCAGGCCCGCGCTGTCGAGCGCTTGGAGGATCGCAGCGCGTGCACCCTGCCCCTCCGGATGCGGCGAGGACATGTGATAGGCATCACTCGACTCGCCGACGCCGAGAAGCAATATCGCATCGCTGTCCAGGTTGTCGGGGGCCCGTTCCAACAGTGCGAATGCAGCGGCTTCTCCTATCGAGATCCCATCTCTGGCGACGTCAAACGGACGGCAGGGCAGCGCCGAAACCAACTGCAGCGAGTGGAATCCATACAGTGTGGTGAGGCAAAGGGAGTCCACGCCGCCCACCACCGCGGCGTCTATCAGACCCGCCTCGATCATCCGCCGCGCCGATACAAAGACCTTCGCGCTCGAGGAGCACGCCGAGGAGACCACGGCCGACGGCCCTTCGAGCCCAAGCGTGAGGCGGGCATAGTCGGCGACCGAGAACGCGTTGTGGCTGCCACGGTAGTGGAAGCTCTCGGGCAACGCGCCAGTTCCGGCATCGCGAGACCTATAAGCGAGCTCGGTTTCCAGAATGCCCGAAGTACTGGTGCCCACGAAAACGCCCACGCGGCGAGGGCCCAGGCGTCCTGCGAGCTCGGTGACCGCGGCGGCGAATCCATCCTGCCGCAAACCCAACTGCGCCAGGCGGTTGTTGCGGCAATCGAACTCCGCAAGCTGCCGCGGCAGCCGCTCGTCATCGACCCCGGCCACCTCACCGACGTGGGTTTCGAGCGTGACGGTCTCGAATCGGCACGGAGCGAGTCCGGTGCGCTGCTCTTCCAGGCTTGCCAAGGTCTCGCGCAAACCCCGCCCGATGCAACTCGTGGCGGTGAAGTGTGTGAGCACCAACGCAGTCATGTCAGTGCCGACCTCAGGGTAACGGGCCGAAGTCTTGCCGCGGCTACCGCGCCGAGCAAGCGGGGCAGCACTTCCAGAACGATCGGTTGTCCGGAGCGGTTCCGCGCCGCATGACCGTCGTGCAACAACAAAATATCGCCTCCCCCCAGATTTCGCGTTAGTTTGTCCAAGACGCTGGCGGCGTCACGGCGCACTGTATCAAAGCCGCGCCGGGTCCAGCTTGCGAGCTGCAGATCCAGCCGGGCCAGCACGGGATCCAGGAAGGGATTGCGCAATCCAGCGGGGGCCCGGAAGAACAGGGGGCGTATTCCGGTAACACCGGTAATGCTCTCCTGGGCGCGCCCGATCTCGTCCGCCAGCCCGCGCGGACCCATGAGCGAGAAGTTGTGAAGATGCCGCTGACTGTGGTTTTCCACAGCATGGCCTCTGCTCACGATCTCGCGAGCAAGCTCCGCGTAGCGTTGTACCTGTCTGCCTATACAAAAGAATGTGGCTTTTGCGTTGTGCTCCTCCAGCACCGCCAGCACACGCGGTGTGATGTCAGGGTCCGGACCATCATCAATCGTAATGGCGACGCAGCCGGTGGACGCAGCAGCCTGGGGCAGCCGCGTCCAGTTGGATCCCAGAAGCGTACTTCGCGGCCATAGCCCGACCGTGGCGAGTACCAGATGATCGGCCGCGACGGCACCCAGAGCCCACGGCCACGAGTGGGGCCGCATCATGACAGCGGCGACGGCCGCGAGGTGCAACGCCGCGGAGCCGCTCGCCAGCGGCGTAGGGCGCCACTTGGCACCCGAATGCGTAGGGGCCTTCACGTCACGGCCTCGCTCGAGGGAAAGCGCTTGGCGAGGAAGTTTTTCCACAGATGCAGCCATGTCGGCCATTCATGACCGCCCGGCACCACGTCGACACTCTCCGGGGGCAGGGCCGTCGCCATCAGCCGATGGCTGCCCGCGAATCGATCCGCCGCACCGAATCCCAGATGCACGGGCATCGCACCGGTGCCGTGCTCTTTGATGAATCGCCATATCCTACGCTCGTCATCGTCGTCCGCCAGCGTACCGGGTCGCCAATCGCTCACCCCGTTGGCACGCTCTATTTCGCTGATGACAATGTGATTGCCGAGATAGGGCGCCAGCAGGCACAACCCATCGATCTCCTGCGAATAACGCTCCGCGTAAGCGATGGCGATGAAGCCACCGAGCGAGACGCCCCCCAACCAGATCGAGCGGCAGCCCGCGGCCCGGGCGGGCAGGACGAGCTCGTGACGCAGCCGGCGCAGGATGCTGCGGTCTGTTAGGTGCTGCAGCTTCAGCTCGGCGAAGTGCAGGTCCAGGGGGGCGTTGCGAGCTCGCGCGGCCGTCGTGAATCCGGCGCGCACAAAGTCAGCAGCGGAGGTGTAAGCCGCTGGCAACAACAGCACTCGAGTTGGTGAGAACACACCGTCCGTTGCGCAGTTCAGAATCGCGCGCATAACCTGACTCGCTATGGTCTGATCGCTATGGCCTGACTCGCACAGCGCCGGGTGGCGCGGGGAGGTGCCTGGCGAGCGCTGCCGAGAAGATGAGCGCCAGCAAGGCACCGGGCGCGACCGTCGCGCCCAACGCATTCAACACGGGGACCGTCGAGAACGCCAGTATGCCAAAACTGACCACCGTGGCGACATTCGCTATCAACAACGACGCCAGTGTCAGCGGTACGGAGCCAAGGTGCGGGTCGTTCGCCCGGCGATCGAAGAACAAGGCGTAGTTGGAACCGACCGCCACGATCAGCAACATTCCGATCACGTGCAGGATTGTCAGTTGTCTGCCGAGCAGCGCAAAGCCACCGGCGACTGTGAGAACCGCCAGCGCGAGCGGCGTCACGGCACGCAGAGTGCGTACGGGTGAGCGCAAGGCGATGAGCAACAGCAGCACGATTGCCGCAAATCCCGCCAACGAGAGCCGGACAGCTTCCGACAGATAGGTAGAGTACAGGATGTCAGCTTCGCCCTTGATGTCCAGTACCGTGGCCTGTCCGGGAGCGGCCTTGCGAACGGTGTCCCGAACCCGCGTGGCGTCGATATAAGAAGGATTCGACGCTGAAGCCCGCAACGGTAGCAAGGCGAGCCACCCGTGCTCCCCCTTCACCATGAGCGTAGTGAAGCCTGAGGCGAGCGAGGTGTTCTCGAGGTCTTTGCGAGTCAGGAGCGGTTGCTCGCGTGCGGCAGCGACATCGGCCAGGAACGGTTGCAGTCTGTCCGAGCTGACGGGCATCCCGGCCAGCGCTTGCTGCAATCTATTGCGCAACTCGCCCGCGGGGGGCAGGGCTGCCTGCCGAGCGCGTTGTGAAGCGACGCTCGGCAGATAGTGCGCTGGGGAATCAAAGCCGCCGATCACGTCTTCGTCAATGAGCTGGTTCAAACCGGCCCCGACTTTTTCCGCTGCCATCAATGCGGTCTGCTCGTCGGTGCCCGAGGCGATCACCAGGTAGCGGACGTCAGGGGCATGAATGTCGACTCGGAGCTGAGCGTCCAGATCCTGGTCAGCCTGTGAGACGGGACTCAAGGCGGACAGCTCGCGGTTCCAGATTGAGTCCCGATGGAGGTATACGATGGAGCCCGCCAACACGGCCAGGACTCCCAGGACCACGGGCGCGCCTCGAACGCGCTCGAGGATGCGCAGTATCGCCACGCCGGCAGGCGATACATCGCGGATCGAGAAGTTGCGCGGCAACCAGTACGGCAGCACAAATCGGGTTATGAGGGCAGCGGCGACCAGTCCCGCGATGGAATAGAGCCCCAGCTGCTGGAGGCCGGAAAACCCCGACGGGAGGAGGGAGGCGAACCCGCAAACGGATGTCAGCATGCCAAGGCGGATCGTCGGCCAGACGGAGCGCTGCCAGGCATCGGCTCCGTGCCAGGCTCCCGCATGCTGTTGGGATTGAATGAACAGATAGATGGAGTAATCAACCGCCTCGCCGATGAGCGTCACACCAAACCCGAGCGTGACTCCGTGGACGACGCCAAGGCCCAACGCGACCGCCGCGACACCGGCCAGGGCGCCTGAGGCAACAGGCACCAGACCGAGCAAGAGCGCAGTGGCCGACCGGTAAACTCCCAGCAGGAGCGCGACGACGATGGCGCTACTGAGAATCGAGAGCCGCGTGACCTCGCGAATGATGGTCGCGCGCGCCTCGACGGCAAAGACGCCCGGGCCGCTCATGAGCAACTTGGGGCCGATGGATGCGGCGCCTTGCTCATGCCGGGGCCCCTGCGCAGCGCCGCCTACTGCCCGCGCAAACGCAGCCCGCACCGCCTCGACTGCGCGCTGCTGTGCATCGGTATCCGAACCTGGCGCCCGCGTCTGCGCGACAATCAGCGCACGCTTGCCATTCCCCGAGACCCAAACACCATCCGCCGTCCTCGGTTGCCCCCCGCTGCCGAGCTGACTGATGATCTCAACCATCTCTCCGGTTGGATCCCGCGGTAACATCTCCTTGACGAGCAAGCCGACCGGGGAGGCCAACAAGTCGATGGTATCCTGCACGGCCTCTCTCAGCCCCGCCACGGTAAACCGCTGTGGTGTGACCGTGCTGCTCAGCAAATAGCGGTGGTCGAACAGAAAGGCGCGATCCCGATCCACGCCGGAGGATTCGCCATTGTTGACGGGGCCGAATTCCGGGTTGGAGCGGAGCTGCCCGGCGACGGCTGTCGAGATCCGGGCGCGCGTCTGGGAGTCCGCGCCTTCGATGGCGATGATGATGAGGCGCGAGGCAATTCCTTCACGCAGCTGATTGACGAGCAAACGTTGTGTTGCAGTCGGCGAGCGCGGCAGGAAGGCCGACAGATCGGTGGTGTAGCGCGCGCGAGCGACGACGACAATGGCAGCGGCCACCAGGACCGCCCACACCAGCGTGCCCGCAAAACGCATGGGCCGACCGGCCACACCAGGGCGGGTCATTGGGCGACTTCAGGTGGCCCAACCGGGGTCCCGATGGTCAACAGCGAGCGGTCGCCGTCCGCTTGCTGTATTTCCACGGAATGGATGGCATCCCGGGCTCCCTCGATGCGGATCTCCTTGACACTTTTCGCGACGGTCGCATCGGAGGGGGTGAGCCGCAGCTTCCAGGTCTCCAGGTCGCCCTCGAAGTCGACTTTGAAGAGATGCTCGAGCGAGGCACGGTCACCGGCAAGCGTCGCCCGGATGCTGTCAATGAGCGGGACGATTTGCGGATAGTCGCTCAGGTTGAGCACATAGGTGCGATGCCCGCGGCGCGCGGTAATCACCCCATGTTCGAGCACCAGGCTTTCCGGCTTCGGCTTCAGTGTGCGTTTCTCGAGCCGATCCGGAGCGTCATAGAGCAACTCCCCGGAAGACTCCACGGGCCGGTCCAGGACGCGCAGGAAATGCTCCTCGACAAAAGTAACATGTCCGTGTTGGCGCTTGGCCAACAAAGCCATGAGCTCGTCCAACCCGCCCGGCGCGGTGGCCGGTGCCGCCGGAGCGATCGCAGCGCCAACGGTGGCCAGGACGGCGCAGGCAACCACCAGAGCTCCGGTCAGGGGCCTAATGCTCCGCATGCGCCCCCCGCCAGAAATCGAAGAAGTTGAACCAGTTGTACGGATCGCTGCGGCAGTACTGCTCCAACAAGGCCACATAACGCCGGATCGCCGCTTCCACCGCGGCATCGCGCTGCGAGCTGGAGATCTCGCTGAAGTCCGCGAGTTGCTCGAATATCGCGTGATACCGATTCCCGCCCTTGTAGATACCCATCATGAAGAACACCGGCTGGCGCAGAACGGCGGCTGCACGCATCGGGCCGAGTGGAAACAGGGCGGGCCGGCCGAGGAATTCGACCGGGATGCCCGGCTCACCGCCCAACCTGCGGTCCCCCAGAATCCCAACAAAGACCCCCTCGTCCAGCCGCTCGCGGATCCGCAGCATCGCCTCGATCTGTCCCAACGGGATGATTTCGGCCTTGTTGGCCGGATTGACGGCCTTCAACATCGCGCCGACCTTGCGGGCGTTGTCCTCGTACATTGCCATCGCCACGCGCAGGCCGTGTTGGCAGCGGCCGACGGCACTCATCACCTCGAAACTCCCGAAGTGCGCGCCCATCATGAATGTCCCCTTGCCGCTGGCCAGCTGCCGACTCATCATCTCCTCCCCCTGGAAGGAGATCTGGAACAGATCGAAGCGCTCGTTTACCAGGAAGAGCCGGTCGAGAATGTTGGACGCGAAGTAGAAGACCTGCCGGAACCAGTCGCGGGCAGTCGGCTCCCGGCCGAGCGCCCGGCGCAGGTACTCGGAGGAGTTGCGGCGTGCGGTCGGTGCGAACAGGAAAAAGTACGACGCAATGAAGTAGAGAATGAAGCGCCCCACCGGTCGCCCGAGGTGGAGCGACAGGAAGGTCATCATCCGCAATAGCGTCAGGCTGCCGCGCTCGGGACTCCTGACCCATTCGGCCTGGGCCCGCGAGTTGCCCGGCAAGTCAGCTGGCTTGATGGCCATGGTCCGGCTCAT
>Ga0105240_10010842_pt1 | contig 12764 bp, 10 predicted proteins | sample KBSC54metaG_FD_80426 | JGI IMG/M metagenome (GOLD analysis project Ga0105240, IMG submission 80426) | Corn rhizosphere microbial communities from Kellogg Biological Station, Michigan, USA - KBS C5-4 metaG | ecosystem: Host-associated > Plants > Roots > Rhizosphere > Soil | place: Michigan, USA... | reverse complement strand
GGTCACCGTATGGGCGGGGGCCGGCAAGGCCCCCCAGGCGGGGAAACGGGCGCTGATCGAAAGAAGACTCACGAGGAGGAGAACGGAGGTTCGCAGGCTCATCATAGACGTGAGTATGGCTGGCCTAAAGGTCGGCCAACCACTGGAAGGTTCCTGGCTACGACTGGGAATTTTCCTAGGCCGGCTTCAGCCGAGTTGACGTGTCGTCTGGATTTCTTCACCCTCTGCGCCGGTCTGGTCGTGAGCCGCCTCGCGCCTGCCTTTTGAATCGAGCATGAATAACGACGTCCAGATCATTGCTTTATCGCGTTCCTCCCGGGACATTTCCCGGTTCCTGGAGGTCAGCTATGCCATCTACCGCAACGATCCCCATTGGGTTGCGCCGCTGTTGATGGACCTCAAGAAGGTGTTCACTGATGCGAACCCCCTGTTCGCCCACGCCCAGATGCAGCTGTGGGTCGCCCGCCGGGACGGCCGGGACGTTGGCCGCATTGCCGGCATCATCGACGAGCACTTCAACAAGTCCGCCACTGAACCCGGCTCTTTTTTCGGCTTCTTCGAATCCGTAGACGACCCCGCCGTGAGTCAAAGCCTGTTCGCAGCCTGCTTTGATTGGTCCCGGCAGAAAGGGATGACGAAGATCCTCGGGCCGATGAACCCGACCACCAACGATGAATGCGGATTGTTAGTCGAAGGCTTCGACTCTCCGCCCGTGTTCATGATGACCTACAATCCTCGCTATTACCTCCCCCTGTTTGAACGGGGCGGCTTTCAGAAAGCCAAGGATTTGCTCGCCTTCCACCTGGATCTCGCCTCCATCCCCATGGAGCGGCTGACCCGCATCGGCGCCAAGGTTAAAAAGCGAAACTCGGAATTGGTATTCCGGCCGGTGCTGCGCAAGACGCTCAAGCAGGACATTGGCAAGATCAAAGAGGTGTACAATGCCGCCTGGCAGGACAATTGGGGGTTCGTGCCCATGACGGACGGAGAGGTCGACTTTATGGCGGAACGATTGAAACCGCTGCTGATGGAGGGCCTGATCTGGCTGGCGGAAGCCGGGTCTGAGCCGGTTGGTTTCCTGCTGGCGATGCCGGATTACAACACCGCCCTCCAACCTCTGAAGGGCCGGTTGCTCACCCCTCGAGTCCTCGGGTTCGTTCCGTACCTGATGGGTTGGAAACGCCCGACCCGCACGCGGGTGCTCACGTTGGGGGTCATTGACCGCTATCGCTCGAAAGGGTTGGAATCGGCGCTGCTGATTGAAGGCCTCCGGGTCGGCTTTGAAGCGGGCGTGCGTGAATCTGAGGCTTCCTGGATCCTTGAGGACAACGTGATGATGTGCCGCGTCCTTGAGGCCATCGGCGGCCGTGTTTACAAGCGATACCGCATTTACGAACGGTCGTTAGAGCGGGCCTGAGGCCTGCACGCCGAACCTCGTATTTCAACTTGGCCAGGGGCTCCGCCGGCGTCCGCCCTGGCCTTCATGGTTCAACCTGATCCGCGTCTGCTCGGAACGTCCCCCTGGGTTACGGTTCTGGAATAAAGCCAGTTTCCCAGTGGAATCAACAACCCCGCGGTTACCAACCCGGCCAGGACGTCGACCACGTAATGGTAGCGGCAATAAATCGTCGCCAGGCAAAGCAAGACCACCAGGACGAGGTGCGCATAGCGAAAGCGAGGCAGGTATAAGAAAGAGAAGAACAAGGTGCACACCGCGATGGCCACGTGGCTGCTGGGTATCGCCGACCCGGGCGCCTCGAAAACCTCATAAACGATCCCCATTAACTTAAAAAAAAACCCGTGCTGCACCGCCTCCGGATACAAAGCACCCGTCCCGAACACCCGGCTCGATTCCGGGAGACTGTACCCGCCCACCTTCTCCAAAAACACGCGCGGCCCGATGATCGGCACGAAAATGTAGATCACGTAGCACACGTAAAAAATGAACGAGAGGACGGATACAAAATGGAAAAACCAACGTCGATCCCGTAAAAACAAGGCCAGCCCGACTCCGAAAATCATGAGGTAGTAGGAAAAGTACGAAGCGTAAAAGAGCTCGCTTAATGCCAGGTACGGAAGTTTCTGCATGAACACCAGGCTCGGTTGAAACCCAAACAGGGCCTGGTCCCAACGGATGGTGAGCGGGTCCATAAACTCCTTAAAGACCATGCGATTGAGCCAGCCGGTTTCGGCAAAGAACCAAATGTAAAGCAGCAGAGGATAGAAATGCCGGAGGAAATCCACGCCCTTCGAAGGGGTGCCGCGGGAGTACCAGCGCACGAGCAGGTGGACCAGGATGAGGCTAACCGCGTGGGACAAAAGGAGCCAGGGCCAGTAGGGCACGGTTTCGTCATGCAGGAGGGTAATCAGGACCGCCACCAGCGCGGTGTAGGCCTGGGTGGCATAATCGACGAAAGTGTAACCCCTCACAGCCAGTGCTCCTGGCGATACCACTGGATTGTTTGCGGCACACCCAGCGCGAGGGTAGTACGGCAGGCATACCCAAGTTCGGTCTCCAGCCGGGAGGGGTCGCAAACCCAGCCGGGAGCGCGCAGCTCGGCATATTTCTGCAAATTAAGCAGGCTAGCTCGACCGGTGGTCCGTGAGATCAGCTCTTGCAGCAGACAAATCGGCCACAGTAACACCGCCGGCAGCGGCATCGACACCGTCCACACGTTCATGGCTTGCGCGATGAGCTCGGCCAGCCTGCGGGAAGTAACGACTTCTCTCGAAGCAACGAAATAAATCTTTCCATCCGCCTTGGAATCGCCCAGACACATCAAGACAGCCGCAGCGAGATCACGCACAAAAACCAGGCTTAAGGCCTGGCGGTTGCTGGGCCGAGGCAGGACGTGCCAGCTCACTGCCTTGAACATCGGAAGGAAACTGGTGTCGCGCGGGCCGTAGACAGCCGGCGGCCTTAGAATCGTAAACGGGACCTGGCAGCGGTTAAGCACTTCCAACTCACCTCCGAGTTTACTCCGGCCGTATTCCGAAACCGGGTTGGGGATGGTGTCCTCCCGGGAGGGCTGGTCCGGGAGCGCGGGACCGCTAACCGCCAGGCTGGAGATATGCACGAGCTGTTGGACGGCGGAAGAACGGGCATTGACCGCGTTCACCACGTTCGCGGTGCCAGTTTGGTTAATTTCCCGGTATTCGGCCGGGCGGCTCGCTTTGGTGCACCCCGCGCAGTGGATCACGTGAGTTATCCCGTCCAGCGCCGGGACAAGGCTTCCCGGAACGGTGATGGAGCCAGTCCGGATTTCCGCTTCTGGAAGATGTTTTCCAAGGAGTGCGCGGCGGCTGGGGTTTCGGAGCAGGATAGCGGTCGCAACCCCCTGATCCAGGAGCAAGTCGAGGATATGGCTGCCCACGAACCCACTGGCGCCTGTGAGCAGAACCTTCAATCAGACCAGCCCAAGCTCTTTGCCGACCTTCCCCATCTTGTCCAGGGCGAAATCGATCTGAGCGTCGGTATGAGTCGCCATTAGGCTGATGCGGATCAATTCCTGGCCCGGGGCGACTCCTGGCGAAACCACGGGATTCACAAAGACGCCCTCTTCCTGCAATCGCTTGCAGCATCGGAAGGCGGCGGTCATTTCGCGGACGTAGACGGGTAAGATCGGGGTTTCCGATTGGCCCAAGTCATAGCCCAACCGCAGCAAACCCGCTTTCATGCGTGTCGTATTACGCCAGAGCTGAGCAATGCGTTCCGGCTCACTAACCATGATCTCCACTGCCGCCAATACAGCAGCGGCATTGGCCGGGCTCATGCTCGCGCTGAAGATGAGAGCCCGGGAGTGGTGTTTAAGATAATCGATGGTCAGGGCATCTGACGCGATAAAACCTCCGAGGCTGGCCAGTGACTTGCTGAAGGTGCCCATAATCAGGTGCACCTGGTCGTTCACGCCAAAGTGGCTAGCTGTCCCAGCGCCGTTCTGACCCAAAACACCGATCGAATGTGCGTCGTCCACCATGACGACCGCCCCATGATGCGCGGCGATATCGCACAATTCCGGCAGCTGAATGATATCTCCCTCCATGCTGAAAACACCATCCACGACAACAAGCTTACCGGCTTCTGGCTCAAGTTGTTGCAGGCGATTCTCCAAGGCGGCCATGTCACGGTGCGGGAAGCGGAGGAACTTGCCGGGAGCGAGCAAACAACCTTCAACGATGCTCGCATGGTTGCTTTTATCACCGAGGACGTAATCACTCTTGCCCACCAACGCGCTGATGACTCCAAGATTCACCTGGAAACCCGTGCTATAAAGGAGCACGGCCTCCTTGTTCACCAGCTTGGCCAAGGCAGCCTCAAGCTCTAAATGAATATCCAGGGTTCCGTTCAAGAACCGTGATCCGGCACAACCAGTTCCATACCGCTCAACGGCTGCTCGCGCGGCTTCCTTGATCTTAGGATGGTTGGTCAGGCCCAGATAGCTGTTTGAGCCCAGCATGAGGACTTTCTGGCCCTCGATCAGTACCTCAGTGTCCTGGGCGGAAGAAATGGTCCTAAAATACGGATACAGCCCAGAAGCGCGGATTTGTGCCGCGTCCTGGAATGCCCGCACTTTGTCCAGGAGCACCCGCGGCCGGGACACAAGCCCCGGCCGGTTCCGTACAGGCCGATGATTAGGCTCGCGCGGAGCCGCTTGAAGGGGCGGCCGATACACGACGGACGATTTTGCCGAGCCGTTTTCGACGGCCGACGTCTTTTCCTGGTAGATCATAGATAGCGAAACGCCAGCGGACCCTTCCGACGCCTCCCTTTTACGCTTTCTTGGCCCACTGGCAAGAAGGAAATTTGCAGGACCTTGGCGGTCCGGAAGCTCCGGGGCTGGCAAAACTGCGTTTGCGGGCGTGCGGGCAGGGTCCGGACCGAGCAAACGGGTGGCCGGCTGATGATTTCCCTCAGGTAGTGGTGAGTGCTCAGGCGGGACACTATATCAGGGGGCCTCACCACTGCTTCCGTTTGCCCAGCACCGGAGGCGGTAGAAACGGGATGAACCGGCCGGTGGATCGGTGACTTGCACGCCGAGCTCAGTGATCGATCCCGACCATGGCACCACGGTCCAGGTGGCCTGGGCGTCCGGACGGCAGGCACTTTCGAGCATGTAATTGGTTGCCCAACCCGGCCAGCAAAGAACGGCTTCGTTTTGCGAACCCAACTGCATGGTCAATGCCGGACGCTCTTTCCGGTAACGTCAGCGACAGGTTGTAATTGGTGTTTTGAGCGTTGCTGACCCCATACACGAAGAAATAGTAATAGCCGGCGGTGGTGGGAGAAATGGTGAGGGTTTTGGCGCCGGCGGTGCCATGGCTGATGAATTCGAGGGATATGTTGGGATCATAAGCACGCAAATCGAGGGAGCCCCCTGCCCGATCGAATGAGAGGCCGACTTCAATCGATTGGCCGGGATCCACCTTCAATTTGAACCAATCACCGTAGCTGGCTTTGTAATCGCCTGGCATAAGAAGCGTGTCCAGACACCGCAGGCCGGTGATTGTGCCGGCAAATAACTCCTGGGCCTCGCTGGTGGTATCGTTGTCCTCGTACGCGTCGTCATCCTCCCCGGTTGTTTCTCCTCCGGGCGTGATTCTGGAAACATACCATTCGTCGTCACTGTCGTAGTTGAACCACGCCCGGTTGGCGTAATACCAACCCAGGTTGGAGATGAGCCAATGCCCACCATCATCCGACCAGCCGATACCGCACACCGCATGGGGCGCAGATAGCTCGGTGGTGTGTGGGTAACCCTCGATCTTATAGGAGTCCCCATAATTGTGAGCGACCGGCGGAAGATTGTAGCCCGTCCTGCGCCCGAGATCGATCATAACCGGCATCAATCGGGAACGCATCCTGATCATAATTCGGAGCCTGGAGGAGCGCACTTTCCGTGGCTTGACTGCGGCAGAGGATCGTCAGCAAGAAAAGCATGCGCCAAGGCCAGCCCCTGCTCAGCCGGGCCCAGGTACTGGGAGCGCTTAAAGATCCAGGAAATCGTTCCATTGGTTCGCAATTCGGGATTCTCGGCCGGCGTCGTTCGTATCCCGGCGCACTGGTGAACGGGTCTGGAAAGTCTGCGATGGTACTTCAGCCATCTGGACGGGGTCGATGTAGACCCGATCTCCCACTGGATTTGTGAAGCAGAGCAGCGCAGGCTAGTGTAACGGAGCAGACCTTGCAAACTGGCGCCCGTTCCCAGCCGCACCGAGGCCATTTTCTGGGCGTCGCCTTGCCGCACCCATTCAAAAGGCAACCCCGACCAGAAAGCGAGGACCGGGGGCAGGCCTTTGCTGAGGCTGAGCTTGTAACAGCTGAGCTCGTGGCTGCCGATGAACTTCTGCCGGGCCAGTTCAAATTCCGAAACCTGGCGGTTGACGCCCGCGATGTCGCCTTTCTGAGTGGCCACTAGCAACGCTCGCCTTCCGGCGCTTTCGCGCGTGGTCATGGTTTTCAACGCCATCTGGAGAGCCGGCTCGGAAAGCGTATTGCTACTTGTGGTCACGATCACATTGAGCCCGACCGCTCGCCCGTTGAGGTCATAAACTGCGGCGCTCTGGACAATTTCCGCGGATTTGCCCTCCCGTCGCTTCACCCAGGTTTGGAGGTGCGCCAGGGCAGTTCCTTCAGGGATAAAGTCTTTGTCCAGCCTCGCGCCCGGCCCGTTAACAGCGCCGGGCTGGGCAGCGGTCTGGCTCTGGCCGTTTACAGGTCGCGGTCTCGGAGCAACGCGCTCAGCGCGCAAGTGAGCTGGAGAAAGTGTCGTCGGGAGATTCCGTGGGACCGCAGGCCACCGGTAGCACACGAAGCTGATCAGGATTAGGGCGGCAAAAACCGTGATGACATATTTGCCGTTCGAATTTCGACTCAGCTTCATTCCAGGACTAGCTCAAATTTGCCCGAGGACGCCTGTCCGCTGTGAGGTTAGGGCGAACGAAAGGACACCGTGGAGGAACAGGAGCATAAGTAATTCCAAACCGAAAGCCTTTAACAATCAGCTTAACTACAAATTCGAATCGACATAAACTGCGTGATGGTCACGCAATTTGCGTGACCATCACGCAGGAGCCGGCGGCAGGAGGAGGTAAGACTCGTCCGGTCCGGATGAGATCCGAGTCACTCTCTGGGCGGCCACGATTGACCCTTCCCTGAATACCGGGTGAGTTCGTCGCGTCCAAACTGCTGCGGGCGCACTTCGCCACGGCTCCGCTTTCCGGCCGTGCAAAAAGCTGCGCCGCCTATATAATCTCACATCATGAACAGAACTCTTGCCCTACTCACCCTTGCCACCCTTACGATCGCTGCGCCACTGGCGCTCACGGCCAGTGATGACGAAACCGGTTTCAAACCGTTGTTCAACGGAAAAGACATGGCCGGCTGGACCCTGCGGAACCCGAATGGCCATCACTCATGGACCGTGGAGCCCGGCGGCGTTCTTAAGAATACCGTTGAAAAGGGCGCCCACGGGACCGATCTGGTGACCGAAAAGAAGTTTTGGAACTTCACGGTCCGCTACGAATATATGACGCCTGAGAATTCAAACAGCGGCTTTTACCTGCGTGGCCGTCACGAGCTCCAGATTTTGGGGGATTATAAATCCGGCCAGGCGAGCATCAGCGGGAATGGCTCGATCTACAACTTCAGGGCTCCCGACAAATTCGTCACCCGGCCGGCCGGCGAATGGCAAACGGTGGAGGCGACGATTATTGGGAACCGGATTACCGTGACGATGAACGGGGTCAAGATCCACGACAACGTGGAGTGCAACCGCGCGACGGGCAGCGAAATTGACGACAAAGTCACTGAGCCCGGCCCCATTTTCCTCCAAGGCGACCACGGGACGGTTAGTTTCCGCAACCTGCGGATCAAGGAACTGCCCTGAGCGCTGGGATTCTGAGATAGCGACTCCGCGGCTCTCCCCGGCTTGTCAGGGGTCGGGGTGTGAGGGTAGCATGCGCGCATGAGCTCAATCCGATTTCTCCTCCTGGCTGGGGTGTGCGTTTTCGCGGTTAGCTTCAGCCAACGCGGGTCGGCCGAGTCGCTCACCGCAGAGCAACAGACCTGGGTGGCGAAGGGCCACCGGGCGGACAAGGCAGGTTGGATTTACCTCCACACGGAAGGCGAACCGTTCGAGCGGGGTTTTCAACGTGGCTACCTGCTGAGCCGTGAGATCGCGGAAGCGCTGCACACGACCCGCGTAAGCTGGGCCCACCAGAGCGCGATGGATTGGAAGTGGCTGGTCGAACGGGCGGCGCCGCTGTTCCTCCCGAAGATCGATCCGGAAAACCTGGCGGAAATCGATGGCATGGCCGCCGGGCTCCGCGTCGCCGGTCACTTTATCACCCGCGAAGACCTGGTTGCTTACAATGGTTGGATCGAGCTGAGCGAGTATTGGTGGCCCGCCGAGCTCAGGAAGTTGAAAGAAAATCCCGCCGAAAGCGTCGTCTCCGTCCACCAGTCGTGCAGCTCGTTTATCGCCACCGGCAGCCTGACGACCGATGGCAATGTGGTGCTCGGGCACAACACCATGCAGAGTTATGCGGATGTGTTGCCGCGGGTAATCGAGGACCTCCACCCTTCACACGGCCATCGGATTCTCTGGCAAACGAACCCCGGTTGGATCCACAGCGGCACCGATTTCTTCCTCACCGATGCGGGCCTGATAGGTTCGGAAACGACCATCGCCGGTTTCGAGGGTTTTGAGACCAACGGGATCCCCGAGTTTATCCGGATGCGCCGCGCCACTCAGGATGCGAGCTCGATCGAGCAATGGTGCCAGATCATGAAGCTGGGAAACAATGGCGGCTACGCCAATGCCTGGCTGCTGGGCGACATTCATACCAAGGAAATCGCGCGGTTGGAGCTCGGCCTTAAGTATGCAGGCTTCGAAAAGAAAAGAGACGGGTTTTTTACCGGGTCCAATGTGGCTGAGGACCCAAAAATCCTGAGGCTGGAAACAAGCGCGGATGAAACCGATATCCGCTCCTCGTCGGTCGCGCGGCGCGTCCGCTGGAAACAGTTGCTCCAGGAAAATGCGGGCAAGATCAACCTGGCCCTCGCCAAACGGTTTGAGGCCGATCACTTCGACACCTACCGCGGCAAATATCAACTGACCGCGCGGACGCTCTGCGGGCATTTTGACCTGGACCCGGAGCCGGAGAAGCCCTGGCCCGGAGTCCCGTATGGCTGCTGCGGCACCGTGGATGGAAAGGTCGTGGATGCGACGATGGCGAGGAATATGTCCTTCGCCGCGCGTTGGGGATCTGCCTGCGGCACCGCGTTTCTAGCGCGGAAATATCTGGCAGCTCACCCTCAATTCGATTGGATGCAATCGACGCTCAAAGACCGGCCATCCGAACCCTGGGTCCAGTTCCAGGCCGGCGAGTAATTGGGCTGGTCTGGCCGGCCTGCACGGCGGCTGGCGTGGCCTTTCCCTGTCGCGTTCCGGCGCCCGTTTGACCGCCGGTTTGCAATCGCGTCCTGCACTGCGCCGCGGATCGACGTTTCTACACTCCCCCATTTTTTCTGTTTCCAAGTTTTTCTGTCTTGAGTCTTTCTGTTCCATCGACTTGGGCCCATGCCGACCCCTGCCCTGAGCCAATCCCTGCCGGATTCGCGAATCATTTGCTTTGACTTTGTCGTTGATAACTGTGAGTTTAAGTAATGACTCTTGCCTGAACGGAGCGTCAGCCTATGATAAAGTGGAGTTTAGCCGCACTCATGGTCCTGGGGTGTGTGAGCTGCCGAACCACGGAAGACACGGAGCACACGGAAGACGGAACCCGAGAGGAACTATGGGTAAATTGATTCTGGAACAGGAAACGCACCGGATCCTCGGGGGCTGTTTCGAGGTCTATAAGGAGAAAGGCTGCGGATTTATTGAACCAGTGTATCAGGAGTGCCTGGAACTGGAGTTGGCGAGCCGAGGCATTGAGTTCCTGGCCCAGCACCAGATTGGCCTGAGCTATAAGGGCCGGCCGCTCCGGCAGGCCTACCGGGCGGACTTCGTCTGTTTCGGCAAGGTGATCGTCGAAATCAAGGCAGTCAGCGCCCTCACCGATGAGCACCGCGCCCAGCTCATGAACTACCTGCGCGCCACCGGCCTCAGGGTCGGGCTGCTCATCAACTTCAGCCATTACCCTGGTGTGGAGCACGAACGCTTTGTGATCTGAGTCACCCAGGCTTTCCCTTTCCGTGTGTTCCGTGGTTGTCACTGCCGGAATGCAGAACCACGGAATACTTGGAATACACAGAAAGGGAGAGGGACTAGGAGTAAATTGATCCGGGAACAGGAACGGCACCGGATGCTCGGGGGGATGAGCACCGCGCCCAGCTCATAAACCACCTGCGAGCCACCGGTCTCAGGGTCGGGCTGCTCATCAACTTCAGCCATTACCCTGGGGTGGAGCACGAACGCTTTGTGATCCGAGTCCAAGAACGAATGGCCACACCAGGCTCGTCCAGGCTTTCCCTTTCCGTGTGTTCCGTGTCTTCCGTGGTTGTCACTGCGGAACCACGGAATACTCGGAATACACGGAAAGCGAGAGGGACTGAGCATTGATGTGGCGAGGAACACCCATGTCTTCGCCCTGTAACAAGCAACCTGGTTTTCGTATTCTGCAGGTATGTCCGAATCCGAAGGCCCGGCGCAAACGCCACCACGGCCCTTGTTCCTCACCACGCATTGGTCCGTCGTGCTCGCGGCCAGGGACAAATGCGCACCCGGTTGTGCGGAGGCTTTGGAAGCTCTCTGCCGGACTTATTGGTATCCGCTTTACGCGTTCGTCCGCGGTTCGGGGTATTCGCCCCCTGATGCACAGGACCTAACACAGGGCTTTTTCGAAAAGCTCCTGGCCAAGGATTATCTGCGCGTCGTGGCGCCTGAAAAGGGGCGGTTCCGCACGTTTCTGAAAATGGCGCTGAAACGGTACCTGGTGCACGAGTGGGAGCGGGCCAAAGCGGAGAAGCGAGGTGGCGGCCAGTCAGTTTTAAGTTTCGATACCGACCTGGCCGAACGACAATTCCAGACCCAATTTTCGCACGCCTTGGCGCCCGACCAAATCTATGATCGGCAATGGGCGCTGACTCTGCTGGCGGAAACGGGGAACCGGTTGGAGCGTGAATTTTCGAGTGCCGGCAAGGTGGATGAACTTAAGGCGCTGAAACAATACCTGACCGCCGAGCGCGGGCAGATTCCTTATGCCCAGATCGCTTCGACCCTGAAGCTGACCGAAGGGGCTGTCCGGGTCGCGACGCATCGCCTGCGCAAACGTTTCCGCGAGCTGTTTCGTGAGGTCGTTACCGAGACTGTCTCGGAAGCTGCGGAAGTGGACGAGGAACTGCGTCATGTGATCGCGGCCTTGAGCGGGATTTACTGACTCGGTAACAAGCGGACCCCGTTTCGTATTTAGAGGGTGATGAACGAATCTAACACCGCCAAATGCCCCCAGTGCGGCGCCGAGATACCGCCGGGCATGCCTGAGAACCTTTGCCCCCGCTGCGCGGCCGGCTTCCTGCAGGCTGCACAAACGGAACTGTCCGGGAAGGGGGCGAACGCCCACACCTTCAATCCGCCGACCGTCGCGGAGCTCGCCCCGCTTTTCCCACAGTTGGAAATTCTCGAACTACTCGGCCGCGGCGGCATGGGCGCGGTGTATAAAGCGAGGCAGAAGGAACTCGACCGGCTGATTGCGCTCAAGATCCTGCCGCCCGGCATCGGTGAGGCTGCCGCCTTCGCGCAGCGCTTTGCCCGCGAAGCGAAAGCCCTGGCCAGGCTCAATCACCCGGGTATTGTCACCATCTATGATTTCGGGAGAGTGGAAGGGCTCTACTATTTCCTGATGGAGTTCGTGGATGGAGTGAACCTGCACCAACTCCTGGACGATGGCCGGATTTCACCACGCGAGGCGCTGGCGATAGTTCCGCAGATTTGCGACGCTCTGCAATACGCTCACGACCAGGGAATCGTCCACCGCGATATTAAGCCGCAAAACATCCTGCTCGATCGGCGCGGCCGGGTGAAAGTGGCTGATTTCGGCCTCGCCAAGCTGGTGGGGACGGAAGTGGAGGCGGGTACGGTCGCTGGGGTCGCCGCCTCCGAGTGGGCATTGACGGAGGCCGGCAAGGTCATGGGCACGCCGGCCTATATGGCTCCCGAGCAGGAGGCTCGCCCAGGTGAGGTGGATCACCGCGCCGACATTTATGCGTTGGGGGTGGTATTTTATCAGTTACTGACGGGTGAGTTACCTCGCAAACCCTTGGAACCGCCATCGCGCAAGGTGCGGATCGACGTTCGGTTGGACGAGGTCGTTTTGAAGGCCATGGATGCCGCTCCGGAACGACGCTACGAACAAGCCAGCCAACTGAAAACTGCGGTTGAAAACATTGGTTTGCCTACCGGGCAGGCAATCGGCGCCCAGGAGGCTGGGGTGTCGCAGGAGTCCGGGAGCAGATCGAAACCAGGGCAACCCCGGTGGTGGCAGGTCTTCCTCGCCGGCTTCCTGACCGTGGTGCTCCTGGAGTTTGGCGCATTTGCGCTAACGGACCGCGGCATCGGCCAGTTGCTGCTGGCGGTGCTGTCTGGAGGTGTTGCGGTGGCCATTTTCCTGATCGCACGGCAGGTGTGGTTGAATGCGTTGCTCGTTGGATTATTGATCGCGTTCTTTTCCTGGCTGGCGGTGGTAGTAGCGGGGACGGCGTCTCCGTCGAGTGCTCCTACTGCTCTCTTTGTGAGGGTATATGCCCTCTCGGCGGTAGCGGG
>Ga0105240_10010841_pt1 | contig 12765 bp, 10 predicted proteins | sample KBSC54metaG_FD_80426 | JGI IMG/M metagenome (GOLD analysis project Ga0105240, IMG submission 80426) | Corn rhizosphere microbial communities from Kellogg Biological Station, Michigan, USA - KBS C5-4 metaG | ecosystem: Host-associated > Plants > Roots > Rhizosphere > Soil | place: Michigan, USA... | reverse complement strand
TCGACATCGGCGCCGCCGGCGATCAATACCCGGCCGTCCGCCAAGGGAGTTGAGCTTGCACCCGCGCGCGGGCTATGCATGGAGGCCAGCGCCGTCCAGTTGACAGCTCCGGGCGCCTTCTGCGCCTGAGGATTCGCCTGTTGGGCTATCGCGCCGTACCAGGCCAAACCGCCAACCAACAAAACTACCAGGGCCAACGTAATCCGCTGTGCTGCTCTCGACATGTGTCTGCTCCTCTGGGCGGGGCCCAGTCAATCAAAACGATTGGAAAGGTACCCTCGGCGTCATCTACACACCTAGTTCGCCGCCGCACAGTTTGCACGTTTGTAGCCTACAAAGGCGATTCTTGCTACGCCGCTGATTCTAGATGGTTTAGGTAGTTTTTGGCGGGTCGCGGGATTCCGAAAACTTCGGCCGTTTCATGCCGAGTTTTCAGAAGTGGCATGCTATCTATTGGGAACACGCCGCGAAATGCAACTCACCCGCTGCTTGAATCGCGAGGCCCAAAAACTTGGCCGTCCGGGTCGCGATTTGAAAATCCGCGGGACAATTCAGGAAACTATTCAGGCATTTGCCAAAAAGGCCCGTCCGGGGGCCGAGCGGGTTCTCAGTCGGTCGATGACGATTGTTATCTAAAGATTACAGAGCCTGGCGCAGAATGCGGGTAGCCGCGGCTCAGGTTGGTATTGAACGTGCCCGACAGAGCCTTCCATGAGGAGCATTGTGTCTTTGAAACTGAGCGTCCTCCAACTCCGCGGGCTGGCGCACTGCCCTTCCGTTTGCAGTCAACCGGGGGTCGATCGATGAACAGATATATCTTGCTGCCGAGCCTGTTTCTCACCTGTCTCGCGATGTCTCCGCTAGCGCAAGCGGATATCATTTCCCTGAACACCTTCGTAAAGAACGCGAGCTTTGAGATCCCGGTAACCTCGTGCTGCAGTTTCCCATCTTATTGGTCCTCGGGCGGCACCGCGACGGGCGATGCGGGTAATTGGGCGCCGTCCAGCTTCCAACCTGAAGGACTCTCCGCGCTCAGTGGCACGCAAGTAGGCTACATCAACAACTACTCCGGCGAGAGCACGGCACCGCAGTATCAAAACAGCAAAACGGGCGGGAGTATTCAAACGAACTACTGGTATCTGAGTCAAACTTTATCCTTACCCGGAGGTATGATAGCCGGCGACACCTACATTCTCACGTATGGAGTGGCTCGCCGCGCAGATGTTCTGGATCCGGCAGGCTACCGCGTGCAAATCAACGGCAACTACAGCCTGGATCCGGGCGGATGCAGCCTCTGCGATGCCATTACGAGCGGGTCCACGGGCTCCTTCACGCCGGGTGTTTGGTACTGGGAGACGGTCAAATACACGGCCCAGCAAGCCGATCAGGGTCGCCAGCCCACGATCTATCTCGTGAACGACGGCCGCGAAAGCGGAGCGGGTCTCGCCCAAATGGAATTCGACTTGCCCGAGTTCGCCTTACCCGAGCCTTCGAGCGTACTCCTGCTTGGCTTACAACTCGGCGCCGTCGCTCTACTCTGGCTGGTAGCACGCCGCAAGTGCGCGCCCACTTCCCACTAATTCGAATCTTCCTTCCCAAGCATTGGGGACCGGCGTTCCTAACCCTTGGAAACCGGGCCATCGAAGCGTTTGGCCTCAGTATTGCCTAAGAAACGTTCGCATCAAAGGCGACCTCACCAATGCAAGAGTATAGACTCAAACCGTCCGTTTTGGCCTGCGCGTGCACGGCCACGTTACTGGTCCTCTCCGGATGTGCTTCCCCGCAGGCCAAGGAAGCCAAATACCTCGAACAGGGCAAGAGGGAGTTTCAAGGCAAGAACTACGCCATTGCGGTTCTGCACCTCAAGAGCGCGATTCAGGCCCAACCCAAAGACGCCGAGCCGTACTATCAACTCGGGTTGGTGTACCTGGCCGCGGGAGACTTCAACCCAGGCGCATCCTATCTGCGCAAGGCCGTGGAATTGAACCCGCAGCACACGGGCGCGCAGTTGAAACTGGCGGAGTTGATGGCGTCCAGCCGCAGCCGGGAAATCGTAGAAGAGGCGCAGAAGCGCACCGAAGATGTATTGAATCTGCTCCCCGGCGATGTGGACGCGCTGAACGTTCTCGCACTGACGGAGCTTCGGCTGGGCAAGCCGGAGAGCGCCGAGGCGCATCTGCAGCAGGCCCTTGTGAAATCTCCCGGCCACCTCCGGTCTTCGGTGGCGCTGGCCCAGACGCGCCTGGCGCGCAAGGATCTGGCCGGCGCCGAGGAAGCCCTGAAGCAGGCTGTTGCCCGCGCGCCCGGGTCGCCAGAACCCTGCGATTACCTGGGTGGCTTCTATGTCGCCCTGGGAAGGACGGCGGAGGCCGAGCAGCAGTTCCGTCGCGCTTTGGAGATCGACCCCAAGCATGGCCCCGCGCTGCTCTCCATGGGGGCGATGCAGGCGCAGGCCGGCCACTTGGATCAGGCCGACAAGACATACCGTCAGGTCGCCGGGCTGCCGCAGAAGCAATACAGGCCGGTCCACGCGCTGTTTCTGTTTCAATCGGGCCGCCGCGATGAGGCCGTCGAGGAGTTCGAAAAACTCGCGAAGTCCGATCCATCCGACCGCACGCTGCGCACCCACCTGGTACGGGCCTATTTTTCGGTGAACCGCGTCGGCGATGCGATCAAGGTCCTGACCGCCGCGCTCAAGAAGAATCCGGTGGATGCCGATGCGCTGATGCAGCGCAGCCGGATCTATCTGGCGTGGGGGAATTACAACGAATCACGCGCCGATCTTCACCAGGTCCTGCATTTCCGCAACGATTCCCCCGAAGCGCATTACCTGCTTGCCAAAGTGGAGCAGGCGCAGGGCGATGCCAGAATCCCCCGGCAGGAACTCGGCGAGGCCTTGCGCCTGGACCCGGCGTACCTGGCCGCGAGAATCGATCTGGCCCGGGCCCTGATCGGCGGCGGCGGAGCGCAGGCCGCGATGGCGCTGCTCGAAGAGGCGCCGGCTGAGCAGAAGTCGACTCTGGCCTTCGTGCTGCAGCGCAACTGGGCGCTCTTGGCTCTCGGCCAAATCCCGCAGGCCCGCGCCGGCATCGACCAGATCCTCAACGCCGGCAAAAACCCGGACGGCCTCTTGCAGGATGCCGTTCTGAAGCTGATTCAGAAAGACTATGCGGGTTCCCGGATTTCGGCCGAGGGAGTGCTCAGGCTGAATCCCGAAGATACGCGCGCGCTCGGGGTGCTGGTGCAGGGGTATTCCGCTCAGAACCAGTTGCCCGCCGGCCTGGACAAGGCGCGCGAACAAGCCGTCCGCGAACCGAAGTCCGCCGCGGTGCAGGCCTTCCTCGGCCAACTCCTGCTGAACAACGGTGACCGGGCAGGAGCACGCGCGGCTTTTTCCGCTGCGAGGGCCGCCAATCCCAACCTGCTGGCCGCCGACCTGGCGTTAGCGCAGTTGGACATTGCCGAGGGCAGGAAGGAAGAAGCCAGCAAAAGGATCATCGCAGCCGTATCGCTTCACCCGGATAGCGTTCCCGGCCAGATGCTGTGGGGAGAGTTGGAGGCGATGTACGGTAGGAACGCTTCCGCCATCGAGCACTACCGCAAGGCGAACGTCATGGATCCCAGGAACTTTCAGGCGCTGAACAACCTGGCCTACCTGCTGTCGGAAAATAATCAACCCGATGAAGCTTTGAAGTACGCCCAGCAGGCCAAGGAACTCGCCCCCGATAATCCCGCAGTGGACGATACGCTGGGTTGGACCTATTACCAAAAGGCTCTGTATCCTCTGGCGGTGAGCCACCTGCAAAGCGCCGTGACCCGTGAGGGCACCGCCCGGCGCCGCTACCATCTGGCTATGGCGTACCTGAAGGCCGGCGACACCAATCGTGGACGCCAGTCCCTGGAAACCGCCCTGAAGATGGACCCATTGCTGGTGGAGGCGCAAGGCGCGCAGCAGTTGTTCGGGAATCCGAAACGGTGATGAGCCTTGTCAGGCTGGTGGCCGCGGCCGGCAAGCTGCTGGAAGGCAAGCCACTCACCCTGATCTGCATCGTGGTGTGGTGCTGTATGTTCTGGCTTGGGCTCTGGCCGTTTCATTCGCCCACGAATGACGTGGCGTGGCTGCCCGCGGCGAACGGTCTCCGCTTCGGCGATAACGGCACGATCGCCAGCCCCGGCGAACTGCAACCCGGCGCCCGGGACTCCGGCTGCAGCATTGAGCTGTGGCTGCAGCCGGCCCGCCGCGACTCTTCCAATACGCTGCTGGCATTTTACACGCCGGGGCAGCCGGTCCGGTTCGCGCTGCGGCAATCCGAAGAGGATCTCGTGCTGCAAGTGCGGCGGGGCGGCACGTTCTATATCGGTCCCGTGTTTCGATCCACGCGTCCGCTGTTCCTCACCGTGGTTTCCGGCGCTCATGGAACGGCGGTTTACGTCAACGGCATTTCCGTGAGCACATTGCCCCGCTTGCGGGTGGCGCCCGGCGATTGCGGTAGCCGGCTGGTGATGGGCACTTCGCCTGTGGGCGACGATTCGTGGTCCGGCGTATTGAGCGGCGTCGCAGTCTATCTGAGCGAACTTACGCCGCTTCAGGCGGCCTCGCATTATCAGACGTGGACCGCGACGGGCCGGCCCGAACTTGCCGGAGCCGAGGCCTGCATCGGCTTGTACCTGTTTACCGAGCGCCGCGGGCAGCGGGTTCACAACCAGATCGCGCATGGGGAGGATCTGCTGATTCCAGCGCGGTACACGATCGCGGAGAAGACATTACTGATGCCGTTCTGGGACGAGTTCGCGATTTCAAAAAGCTATGGGAAGAGCGTCATAAAGAACGTCGTCGGGCTTGTGCCGCTGGGCTTCGTCCTCTACGCCTGGTTGGGGGCGAGGATGGCTCCGCGGCGGGCCGCCTGGATCGTTACTCTTCTGGGGGCGGCCACTAGTATAACAATCGAGATCTTACAGGCTTACCTGCCGACGCGACAGTCAGGCACGAGCGATATTTTGACCAACACGCTGGGGACCTGGCTCGGGCTGATGTTGTACCGTTTTCTGGACCGCCACGGGCTGATATTTCGGACTAATCAATGATAACTTCCCAATTCTTCGGAAATCGACGGGTCAAACAGATTGCCAGCCGCTTTGGTCCGCGTATTGCTGTATAAGGGAAAGCCATGGCCACTGACAATAGCATGGAGATCGAAGAAGGGCATCCCGGCCTTTCCCTGCGGTCTATCGGAAGGACCATCCTGAAGCGAAGGGTTCGCATCGGGGTGGCCTGGTTTCTGTTCGCGCTAATTTGCGGGATTTACGTGTGGAGGTTGCCGGCAGTTTACCTCTCGGAAGCCGTGGTGCTGATCGATACCCAGAAAATCCCGGAAAAATTCGTTTCCGCGACAGTGGCCAGCGATCTGGAAGAACGCATCGCGTCCATCCGGCAAATGCTGCTCAGCAGCGGGGAGTTGAAAAAGATTATTGAGGACTTCGGCCTTTACCGCAAACAACGCAAGACACAAGCCGAGGAGGAGATCCTGGATGTGATGCGCAAGGACATCAGCATTACGCTGGAGCCGATCGGCGTGGGCGGCAAAGATAAGCGGACCGGGGCATTCCGCATCGGGTATCAAGGGCCCGACCCAATCGTTGTGACGCGGGTGGCGAACCGCTTGACCGATCTTTATATCGACCAGAACCTGAAAACGCGCGAGCTTCAGGCGGCGGGCACATCGGATTTTCTGGATACGCAGCTTACCGAGTCCAAGAAGCGGCTTGACGATCTCGAGGCCGCTGTCAGCGCCTACAAACTGGCGCACAATGGCGAGTTGCCGCAGCAGGAGCTGTCGCTCGGCGGCGCACTCTCCCGGCTGCAGACCGAATTGGAAGCCAATCGCGATGCGATTAACCGGGCTCAACAGACCCGGGTCATCCTGGAAGGGAACCTCAGTTCCATGGAGGCGACACTGGCGGCCCAGACGCAGGCATGGGAACAGAGCCAGAAGCTGGTCCTGGAGCAGAATGGAGCGGTTGCTCCATCCGGCAAGCCTCAGAAAAAAGAATCGGAGATTCTGGAGCAACAGCTCGAGGTGCTACGCGCCCGGTACAAGGGGGACCATCCGGATATCGTCCGGCTGCAGCAGGAAATCGCCGTAGTCAAGAAGGTCGAGGCACAGCAGGAGGCATCGCCCCAGAGCGGCGATACGGCCAAAACCGGGAGTGGAACGCCCGCGGCGAACGGCCAGCGCGTCAGCCTGCCTCAACCCGTGGAATTCGCACGCACGCGCGACCAGGTGAACACGCTGCGCGTGCAGATCAAGGGGTCGGACAAAGAACTGGAAGATCGTAAGGCCGAGCAGCAGCGCATCCTGACCGATCTCGCCTCATACCAGCACCGGGTGGAGCAACTGCCTGTACGTGAGCAGGAAATGGCCCGAATCGGGCGCGATTACGAAATCTCGAAGGACAATTACAAATCGCTGCTCGACAAGAAGATGGCGGCGGAGATGGCGTTGAACATGGAGCGCCGGCAGCAATCGGAGCGCTTCACGGTGGTGGACCGTCCGCAGGTGCCGGAAAAACCGATCAAGCCCAACAAACCGTTGTGGTACCTGCTCGGATCTCTGGGAGCATTCGGGTTGGCTGTGCTGGTCGGGATGGCGACCGAGCTGCGGCAGAACGTGCTGCTGGGAGAATGGGAATTGCCGGAGGGCACGCCGGTTCTGGCGCGGCTTCCCTATATTGAGGTTTCTCCCGTTTCCGCCCCGCGGCCGCCAGCCTGGCGCCGCTGGATGGGCCGGATGACCTCGATGGTCAACGCCGGAATCGCCTCGGTGTTCTGATTATGTACAAGCAGTTCTTTGGACTTCGAAAAGCTCCGTTCAACCTGACACCGGATCCGGAATTCCTGTACCTGACGGAGCAACACCGGGAGGCGCTGGCCAACTTCATCTACGGCATTCTGGCGCACAAAGGGATTGTCTCCCTCACCGGAAACGCAGGCACCGGCAAGACCACGCTGTTGATGCGGATGCTGCAACATCTGCAGCCCACCAGGATGCAATCCAGCCTCATCGTCAACCCGACCCTGACGCCGTCGGAGTTCCTGGAAGCCGCCATGTTGGATTTCGGCTTCGACAACATCCCCACGAGCAAAGCGCAGCGCATCGTGAAGCTCCAGAGCTTCCTCGTGCAGGCTCGGCAGGAGGGCAGGGCGACGGTGCTCATCGTTGACGAGGCCCACAAGCTGAGCTTCGAGCTACTGGAGGAGATTCGTCTGCTGGGCAATTTCCAGGCCGCCGGCGAAACGCTGCTCCAGATCGTGCTGGTGGGCCAGCCCGAGCTCGACACGGTTCTGAACAGCGGCGAACTGATGCAGTTTAAGCAGCGAATCTCGTTGCGCGCCACGATCGCGCCGCTCACGCCGGAGGACGTCGGCGCATATATCCAGCACCGGTGGGCAGTAGCGGGCGGCGAAAGGATGCCCTTTTCCGTTGCGGCGGTGGACTGCATCGGCCAAGCGGCGCACCGCGTGCCGCGGTTGATCAACGCGATTTGCGATAACGCGCTGGGGAACGCTTACGCCGACGGATCGCCGCGGGTCGAGATGCGGCACGTGCTGGCGGCCTGCAAGGACCTGCAACTCGACGCGGCGGTTCCGCGAAATGGAGCCCAACCACAGGCAAAGCCAGTGCCGGCGGCGGTGATGAGCCGTCAGATGAGTACCCTGGAACGCCGCGCCGATGAGCCGGTGCGGCGGCCTTCCCTACTGGTCCGGCTGCGCAGCCGGTTCCGCGAGACGCAGAGGATTGAAACGGCATGAGCAAGATTTTCGACATGTTGAACAAGAGCGAGGGCGAGATCGCCGACCTCGTCCGTCCCCTGGCCAAACCGCAGAGCGCTTTTCCGGCGATGAAGGCCGCGGTGGCCGAACCAGCGGAGCCGCCGGCCGAGGAACCGCCGGCTAATGCCCCGCCCCCACGGACCCATGCCCTGGGAATGCAGATCGCCGCATCGTCTCCGGTGCTGCCGTTTGACGAGGGCCAGTGGCGACCCGGCGAGCAGTACCGCATCCTGCGCACCAAGCTGATTCAACATCCCAAACAGCCTCACATGATCGTGGTCTCGAGCCCCGCCGCGGGCGACGGCAAGACCGTCACCGCGATCAACACGGCGGGGGCGCTGGCGCTGAAGGACGACGGCAAGGTGCTGCTGATCGACGCCGACATGCGCCGGTCTTCGGTCCACGTGCAACTGGGCCTTCCTCAATCCCCGGGCCTGGCGGATGTGCTCACCGGCACCTGCACGTTGGACGAGGCGATCGTGCAAACGCAGGAGTTCCCGAATCTCTATGTGATCCCGTCCGGGTCGGCGGTAATGAACCCGGTCGAGTTGCTGGACAGCAGCCGCTGGCCGGCGCTCTGCGAACAGCTTCGGAAGCTGTTCCGGTTCGTGGTGCTGGACTGCCCGCCTGTGAGCGCGGTGGCAGACTACGACTTGATTCTGGCGGCGTGCGACGGGGTGCTGCTGGTGCTGCGTCCCGACCACACGCACCGTCAACTGTGCCGAAGGGCGCTGGACACGATCCCGAAGGCCAAACTCCTGGGCGTGCTGATGAACTGCGTGCCGGATGGGCCGATGGGCGGGCCGACCCGCTCCGATTACTACTACTATTACAATTCGAGCTCGGGAACGGGGCGTCCGACTCGCAACCGGCCTACTTCGGTATAACGGCCTGGGCCTCGTTGGAATAGCCGCTCTCGTTGCCGCTGCTATCGACCGCTGTCACTACGTAGTAGTATGTCTGCCGGGACTGCACGGTGTAGTCGGTGTAAGACGCCGCGGCCACCGGAGCGGCAGTCAATTGCGTGTAGGGGCCGCCGGATACGGCGCCGCGATACACCTTGTAGCCCACCACGTCAGGAGAAACGCTGGGGGTCCAGCTCAGAGAGGCACTGTGGACCGCCCGCACCAGACACGGCCCGCCGTGCGTGGCGTTGGTTATCCGCTGCACCACCACGATGTTACAGACGGCCGGCCCGGCCACCTCGGCCATGCATGGCACGAGCCCGAGAGACATGGCGGTGGCCAGTTGCACGTCGCGGCTATCCACCACGCCATCGGCGTTCAGGTCGCAGGCATTCAGGGCTTGAGCCGATGCGGCGTGCGGCGCCCAAAGCCCGAGGGCAATCGCGAATCCAGGCAACCACTTCCGATGCATAACGAGCCTCTTAGTTTACGGCGAGCGTGATTCCGGCCGGGCCGGCGGTTGTCCCCACGGTGAGGGTGAGGGGCACGAAGATACCGGTGGGCGCGGCGGCAGGAACCATGCAATTGACCTGGAGAACGCCCGAAACGAGGCCGGGCGCGCCACCGGCGTAGAACACCGGTGCATCCACGCCTCCGATCCGGACGGAGACGGCCAACAGGGGCTTGGACGCCGCATCGGTCTGTCCGGCTCCGGTGGCGAACAGGGAGACAATCGAGCCTCGCGGGGCGGGGTTCAGGGGAGAGTTCACGTTGGCGTCCTGATTCAGGATGGCGCCGGGTCCAAGGCCGCTTCCATCGAGAGAGAAGACGGCCGGGGAGGCGTCGGCCACAGGGACGGCAAGATCCGCTACCGGCTGGCTCGCCTGCGTGATGCGGAGCTGGGCAGCGGTCTTGCCGGTGAGCGAGTAGGGGGCGGCGAGGTTGATCTGGTTGGGCGCCGTGTAGAGGAGCGAGGCCGGAGCGCCATCGAAGGTCACGCCGACGCCCGGCAGTCCGATGCCGGCGCCAAGGAGGGTGACGATCTCGCCGGGGGCAACGGGACCGGGGACGAGGCTCGCGGCGTTGAGCACGCCGGTGAGCCGCAGGCGTTCGACCGAACCAGAGGCCGGTTGAACCGCGATGGAACCATCGGAGGCGGTGAGGTTCACAGCCTGGCCGTCTGGATCCACGGCCATCACATTCGAGATGCGCAGGGAATAGGAGCCGGAGGCGGCGCTTGGGCCGACGCTCGCGAAGAGGGTGAAGAGGACGCCATCGCCGAGCGGACCGCCGTTGAGTCCGGCGATGAGGAAGCGCCGCTGGTTGGGGCCGATGTCCGCGAGAGAGAGCGTCTTGGCGGAGGTGCGCACGGCGTCCCCGGCGATCGCGCCAAGGGAGAGGGACGCGCTATCGTACGCGACATCGAACTGCAGCGCGGCGACGCTATCGGACTGAGCGGCGAAGACGATGGGGACAACGACGCTCGCGCCCGCCGTTCCGGCCGGATTCGCCACGGTCAACTGCGCGGCAAGGGCCGGGACGGCGCATACCAGCGCTACGAAGAAGGAACCGGGGCGATGGGACATGTAGCGACGCCGATCCGATGGGTGCGGCGCTCCAAGGCGCGCAGACCATATACCAACAATAGCAGCACGACGAGCGAAAGCATGGAGAAGAGGGCGCCGCCGCGCTTGTGCAGGTCGCCGGTCATGAAGCCCACATCCACGCGGGTGGCGAGGAACCAGAGCGTGACCACGCGGACGCCGTTGGTGAACACGGCAATGGGCAGCGTGGAAAGGCTGAGGAGGAGCTTCGCGGGCAGAGACCGGAGGAGGAAGTGGCCCACCAGAAGGGCGGTGATGAACAGCGCCACACCTGAGTGAATGGAGCTGCATTCCCTGGCGATTTCGACGCCGATGCGGGGCAGCTCAATGTGGACGCCCTCGCGGAACAGCGGGACACCGCAGAGCCGGAACAGCCTGTAGGCGACCTCGGCCGAGCCTGCCTGCAGGGCGGCGACAAGGCGCGCCATCAGAGCGGGCGGGACGGGCACCATGAGAAGCAGGATCAGCAGGGGGAAGCGGGCCGAGCGGAGAGAGGGCAGGCCGTAGCAGAGGAGGAATCCGGCGGTCCAGGCGCAGAGGGCGGCCACGGCAAAGAGCGTGAGTCCGGACCGTGCGGCCAGCGCCCATCCGGCCGCCAGGGCAGCGGCGGCAAGCGGGATGCCGAGCTTGAGATCGGGCGCGGCGGCACGGAAGATGGCGCGCCGATCCCAGAAGGTCAAGCCCGCGGCGAGGATCGGGATCAGCACGAGGTGCGAGTACTCGTTATCGGCCAGAGACAAGGCCACGAGGGCGCGCAAAGGGCTCCAGAGCACGGCGACCGAGAGGAGCCAGAAGGCCAGGAAGAGCGCGTGGGAGCGGGCGTTTGGGAGGGCGAGCATGGTTCAGCCGAGGTGCTTGTACAGCAGGTTTCCGGCCGCGATGCGGCACGGGTCCGGCAGCGATGCGAAGACGCGTTTGGCGGCGCGCATGGTCCAGGAGGCACCGGCGGGGGCGGAAGGAGAGGCCGGCGATCGCCAGTAGGTGAGGCCGCTCCGTTCGGCTCCGAGGCGGTCCTTGAAGTGGAGCAGGCCCTCGTTATCGAGGTCCGAGCGGCCGAGGTCGAAGGCCAGGAGCCCCGCGGCTTTGGCGTCCTGGATGGCGCGCCAGAACAGCAGGGGCATGACGCCGAGCTGGTGGAAGCGGGCGTCCGAGCAGCCGTACTTATAGACCAGGGTGCGGTTGTGGGAGAGGGTCAGGATGCCGGCGATGGGGGCGTTCTCCCGTGAGAGCAGCCGGATCTTCAGCGCGGGGCCGAGACAGGCGGCGAGGTTGCGAAACCAGGCGAAGGGCTGCGGGGGCAGTCCCTGGCGGCGGCGCGTGAGGACCTGGAGGCGGTAGAACCGGGCCAGGAGGGATGGGGATTGGCCCTCCTCATAGGCGAGGCCTTCGCGTTCGGCGCGGCGGATCTTGCGCTGGACGCAGCTTTCGTGGAAGGCGCGGAAGAGGGTGTCCAGGCCGGGCGAGAGGTCCAGGTTGTGGAAGCAGTAGGAGGCCGAGGGCGCCAGTCCGGCAGCGTCCGTGGGGGGTGCGGTGAACGGGCGGAGTTCGAGGTAGCGGCAGGCTGTCCGATCGGCCTCGGCCTGGGCGCGGGCGAGCAGAACGGCGAGGTCCTCGGGGTTGCGCGCGAGCGGCCGGCAGTGGTCGGAAAAGGGCAGCGACACGAGGCGGCGGCCGGTGACCCAGCTCCCGATGCGGCAGAGGACGAGGGCATCCTGGAGGGGGCGTCCGGGGGGCGCGGTGGTGTAGGCGACGGGCTGGTAGGCGTACGTCCGGTGGAGCGCTTCGAGCCAGGGGGCGGAATGGAAGACCGAGGCGGCGGGGTCGGCGGAGACGAAGGCGGCCCACCGGGGGTCGGTGAGGGGGTCGATCTCGTGGACACCGGCGTCCATTCTTGGGTTCGTTTGGTAATTCGTGGCTGCTGAGGTCATTCCGAGGGCCGTTCTTGGGTTCGTTTGCTAATTTCCGTGTGCGCCGGGGGCTTGGGTTCGTTTGGTAGTTTTTGTGTCCCGGGGGGCTTGGGTTCGTTTGGCAATTTCCGGGGTGCCCCGGGGCTTGGGTTCGTTTGGTAGTTTCCGGGGTGCCGCGGTCCTTGGGTTCGTTTGGCAATTTCCGGGGTGCCCGGTCCTTGGGTTCGTTTGGCAAATTCCGGGGTGCCCGATCCTTGGGTTCGTTTGGTAGTTCCGGGGGTGCCCGGTCCTTGGGTTCGTTTGGTAGTTTCCCGGGGGCCCGGTCCTTGGGTTCGTTTGGTAGTTTCCGGGGTGCCCCGGGTCCGGCTACGGATTCCTTCTGTGCGATGACCCCTCTCTTACGTTCGGGGCTCCGACCTGTAGCGAGGGTATCATACGAGCGGCGGGAAACAGGGCGGCAATTCCGCTAAGTGGCTGGAAATAAAGGCGGTGCGGATCGGATTAGGCGTGTCAACGAT
>Ga0105240_10010840_pt1 | contig 12767 bp, 9 predicted proteins | sample KBSC54metaG_FD_80426 | JGI IMG/M metagenome (GOLD analysis project Ga0105240, IMG submission 80426) | Corn rhizosphere microbial communities from Kellogg Biological Station, Michigan, USA - KBS C5-4 metaG | ecosystem: Host-associated > Plants > Roots > Rhizosphere > Soil | place: Michigan, USA... | reverse complement strand
TGAGAAGGCTGTACTGTCATGCCTGCTGGTATCGACCAAGGACGGTCCCTGGGTATGTGAACTGGTTCTCTTTATGTTAATGCCAAGACCCGGATGTGAAGGCAATCACGCCGGTATCTTGGCCGTGGTCACCATACTGCGGCAGCTAGTTTATGCAGGATCATGAGGCCCGTAAGTTATAGCGCGCCGGTCGGTGCGCGCGGGCTTCCAGTGAGATTGGCTTTGTCCAACCAGGCTGTCGCGATTGCCATGACGCCCAACGCCGATGCTGCCGACCCGGCGGTATCACGCTTTCTTGATGCCGTGTGGATGGAGCGCGGGCTCTCTTCCAACACGCTCGCGGCCTATCGCGCCGATCTGACAGCGCTTGCACGTTGGCTCAATGAGCGGCAGACGCCGATCATGCGCACCACGCGTGCAGACCTGCAGGATTTCATCGCTTACCGCGTACATGCGGGAGCGCGGCCGCGCTCGACTGCGCGGCAACTTTCGAGCTTCCGACGCTTTTTCCGTTATCTCATGCGTGAAGGGGTGATCCGCGAGGACCCTACCGCGCAGATCGCGATGCCCAAGATCGGGCGTTCGCTGCCGAAGTCGCTGACGGAGGAGGAGGTCGAGTCTTTACTGGGCGCCCCGGTCGTAAGCGACCCGCTCGGCAACCGCGACCGCACGATGCTCGAAGTGCTGTATGCCACCGGGCTGCGCGTCTCCGAGCTCGTGAACCTGCGGCACGGGCAGGTGAACACCACCCAAGGCGTCATTCGCATTCTCGGCAAGGGCAATCGCGAGCGGCTCATTCCGCTCGGCGAGGAAGCGATGCGCTGGCTCAAGGAGTTCGCGCAGGGTTCCCGCAGCGAGATTCTCCTCGAGCGCCAGACCGACTACCTGTTCCCGACGCGCCGCGGCGATCGCATGACGCGCCAGGCCTTCTGGCACATCATCAAGCGCTATGCCCGCAAAGCGGGGATTGCGAAGGAACTTTCGCCGCACACGTTGCGACATGCGTTTGCCACGCATTTGTTGAACCATGGGGCGGACTTACGTGTCGTACAGATGCTGCTCGGACACAGCGACCTCTCGACCACGCAGATCTACACGCACGTGGCTCGTGAGCGCTTGAAAGAGCTGCATTCGGCTCACCATCCGCGCGGTTGATTGTCGGCGCGCGCGGACGCGCTGCCCAAGCGCGTAGCTTGCGTTAGACTGAACCGCATGACCCAAAGATCCGCCGTATTCCTGTTGAGTTTGGTCAGTGCCGCGCTGCCGTATGCGGTTGCGCAGGCGCAGATGGCCGCGGCGAAGCCGTCGCCTTCGCAACAGGTGACCGCACAGCAGCCGGCCCCGAAGGTCGATCCCCGCGTCGAGATTGCCAGCAAGATTCCGGGCGTAAAACCGGATGACCTGCGGGCCACCCCGATCCCGAACATCTACGAGATGGCTCGGGGCTCCGATATCGCTTACGTCACCACCGACGGCAAGTACGCCGTCAGTGGCGACATGATCGATCTCGCCAAGAAGAGCGATCTCACTGAAGCGCGCCGCCGCGATATCCGGGTCGCGCAGATCGGTGCGATCCCCGAGAGCGAGATGATCGTTTTCGGGCCGACCAGTCCCAAATATACGATCACCGTTTTTACGGACGTGGACTGCGCGTACTGCCGCGAGCTGCACCGCCAGATCGGGGAGTACAACCGGCTCGGCATCCGGGTCCGTTACATCTTCTACCCTCGCACGGGTCCCAACACGGAGTCGTGGACGAAGGCGGAAGAAGTCTGGTGCTCGTCCAACCGCAACGACGCGCTGACGCGCGCCAAGCTCGATCAGCCGCTGAACGCCAAGCCCTGCGCCAACAACCCCGTGGCGCGGACGTACACACTGGGGCGGGACTTCGGGTTACAGGGGACGCCGGCCATTGTGCTGGCCGACGGCGAAATGATCGGGGGCTACCTGGGCCCGAACGAGCTCCTGCAGGAGCTCAAGAAGTCGCAGCGGCAGTAACTTTCGAGGGCTGCAGGCGCGCCGGAGGGCGGCGCGCCCGATAAGCGGTCAACGCTCCAGCAGCTTGAACTTGTCCGGCTTGCCTTCCCACTCCTTGGCGTCTTCCGGCGGATCCTTCTTTTCAGTGATCACCGGCCACTGCTTCGCCAACTCGGCATTGAGCGCCTTGAAGTGCTCCTGCCCGGCCGGCAACTCCTCCTCCGAGAAGATCGCCTCGACCGGACATTCCGGCTCGCACAAGGTGCAGTCGATGCACTCGTCCGGATCGATGGTCAGGAAGTTCGGGCCTTCGTGGAAGCAGTCGACGGGGCAGACCTCCACGCAGTCCATGTATTTGCACTTGATGCAGTTTTCGGTGACGACGAATGTCATTCGTTTTCCTAAGAGATTACGGCCACCCCTGCCGCCCTTAGGGACGGGGGACGGACTTGGTATTGTGCCATGGGCAAGCCGGACGAGTGAATTTTGACCGGATCAGCGCGAGATGCGGCGGTCGACCTCGGCGAAGTGGTGGGGCTCCTGCCCTGCCGCTTTATCCTCCAGGTAGCGGCGCAGGGTGTATTCCGTGCTCGGGAAGGCGATGTCGTGCCACGGAATGTCCCCAGGGCGGAACAGCTCCACCTCCAGGCTTTCCGTACCCGCGGCGAACTCCGGTATCGGTAACTTCGCCCGGAAGAACACGTGCACCTGCTGGGCGTGCAGGACGTGCACGATCGTGAGGAGAGAGCCGATCTCAACGTCGGCGAGGGCCTCTTCCTTCGATTCGCGGGCGGCCGCCTGCTGAAGGGTCTCGCCGTTCTCCATGAAGCCGGCGGGTACGGTCCAGAAGCCGCGCCGCGGCTCGATAGCCCGCCGACACAGCAGAATCCGGCCCTCGTGCTCGGGAACACAGCCTACGACGAGGCGTGGGTTCTGATAGTGGATCGTTCCGCAGGCATCGCAGACGTGACGGGCGATCAGATCACCCGGAGGGATGCGCAGGTCGACTTTGGCGCCGCATTGGTTACAGAAGTTCATGGTGCGTGGGCGAGGATACCGGGCGCCGGTTCGTGTTGTCGACGCGGTGAGTGGTGAGGACGGCGAGGTGGGCGTTGTTAAAATGCCCCTTTGCCAGGCACGGCCCCTAACTCTTCCGAGGAACTCCATGACGTATTTTCGCCCGGCGAGCCCCCTAGGTCGGCTCGTGACCGGAGCGCAGCGGAGGAAATCCCGAGAAGCCCCAATGGGGCGACGCGGGATGACCGGTCTGCTTGCGCTTGCCCTGGCTTTCGCCGCCCACGCCGACCAGGGCGGGCACACCTTGATGCGGTACCCCACCCTGAGCGGCAACACGATCGTGTTTATCGCCCACGACAACCTGTGGTCGGTGCCACGCACTGGCGGGACGGCGTCGCGCCTGACCGCGGACGAAGGACGCGATGTCATGCCGCGGTTCTCACCGGATGGCCGCTGGATAGCCTTTACGGGCGAGTACCAGGGGAATCGCGATGTGTACGTCATTCCCGCGGGCGGCGGGGTGGCCAAGCGACTGACCTTCACCTCCGATATCGCCCCGGAGGTCTCGCTGCGCTCCGGGCCGAACAACATGGTGGTGACCTGGACGCCGGACTCCAAGAACATCGTGTTTCTGTCCCGCCGGATGGCCTGGAACGGGTGGATCAACCGCCTGTTCACCGTCCCTGCCACGGGTGGTTTGTCCCAGGTGATGCCGCTCGATCGCGGCGGATTCCTCAGCTACAGCCCGGACGGCAAGCAGATCGCCTATAACCGGATTTTCCGTAACTTCCGCACCTGGAAGCGCTACCAGGGGGGGCTCGGTCAGGACATCGACGTATACGACTTCGATAGTCGCAAGCTGACTCACGTGACGGATTGGCCAGGCACCGAGACCTTTCCCATGTGGTATGGGAAGACGATCTATTTTCTGGCCGATCATGACAGCCAGCAGCGTGCGAACATCTGGGCTTATGACACGGGCACTCACGAGTTCCGCCAGGTCACCCACTACACCGACTATGATATCGACTTCCCGAGCCTGGGGACCGGCGGCCAGGGTGAGGCCGGCATCGTGTTCCAACAGGGTGGCAAGCTGCACGTGCTCGGTATTCCTTCCGAGCAGGTGCACGACCTCGATGTGACCGTCCCGGACGATGGCACGCGGACCGGTCCGCGTTACGTCGATGCGAAAGCGATGATCCGCGAGCTCGACACCGCGCAGCACACGAACTACGACGTGGCGCCAAACGGCAACCGTGTCGTCTTTTCGGCGCGCGGCGACCTGTTCACGCTGCCGGCGGAATACGGCAATACCCGCAACCTGACACAAACGTCGAGTGCCGACGAGGACCATCCAACGTGGTCGCCGGACGGCAAGACGATCGCCTACACCACGGATGCTTCCGGCGAGCAGCAGCTTGCCATCCGGCCCGCGGAGGGTGGTTCGGAGCGGGTGTTGACTCACTTCCAACGTGGATATTTCTACGCGGCGCGCTGGTCACCGGCCGGCGATCGCCTGACCTTTGCTGACAACGAGCATCGGCTATGGGTCGTTGCCACTGCCGGCGGTGAGCCGCAGCAGATTGCCCAGGATCTATACCAGGAGGTGCAGAGCTACGTCTGGTCCCCGGATGGCCGTTGGATCGCGTACGTGCTCACCGGATCCAACCAACAGAGCAACATCTGGCTCTATAACCTGGAGATGCGCAAGTCGACCCGGGTGAGCGATCCACGCTCGAACGACTTCAGCCCGGCTTTCGATCCGGCGGGCCGCTACCTGTATTTCGTGTCGACGCGGCACGAGAATCCGACCCTCAGTCGTTCGGAATTCAACGTCGCGACGCTGAAGATGGCGGGGATTTACGTCGCTCCGCTCAAGCGGAATGCGCCTTCACCCTTTCCGCCGCGGTCCGACGAAGGGACGGTGAGCGCGGAAAAGCCGACACAGGAGGCTTCGAAGGACCACGACAAGAAACAACCAGCGCCGCCGGCACCGCTGCAGATCGATCTCGATGGGCTCACGGACCGCGCGGTGCCGTTGCCAATCGAGCCGGCCGAGATCAGCCAGATCGACGTGCGCGATGACAAGGTCTTCTACGTGTCGGGACCCATTCAGATGATCGAGGGGCCGTTGCCGGGTGAGAAGCCCGTGTTGCGTGTCTTCGACATGAAGGAGCGCAAAGACGGGATCGTGACCGAAGGCCTGAGCAGTTATGCGCTGGCCGCCGACGGCAAGAAGGTCGCGTACAAGGTTGGTGCTGACTACTACATCGCGGATGCCAAGGCCGCTGATGGCAAGAGTGAGGAGGGTCGCAAGAAGGTCAACCTCGGGCACATGCGCGTGCGTGTCGAGCCGACCGGGGAGTGGGGCGAGATGTTTGCCTCCGCGTGGCGTCTCGAGCGCGACTTTTATTTCATGCCGCAGATGAACGGGGTCGACTGGAATGCCGTGCGTACGGCCTATACCGCGCTGCTGCCGCTTGTCGGTTCGCGCGGCGACCTGAACTATCTCATCGGCGAAATGTTAGGGGAGATCAGTAACTCACACACCTACGTCAGCGGCGGCGATACGCTACCCGAGGAGCAGCGGGTGCCCACCGCGTTTCTCGGCGCGGACTTCGCGCTCGATAGCGCCTCCGGTCGGTATCGGCTCGCTACGATCCTTCAAGGAGATAACACCCGCGCCCGTTACCGTGCGCCGCTTACCGCTCCCGGGCTCGATTTACGTGCCGGTCAGTACCTGTTGGCAATCGATGGGGAAGAGTTGCAAGCGCCTACCGACCCCTACAGTCTGCTCGTGGGCAAGCAGGATCAGACCATCAAGCTCACGGTTGCCGATGCCCCCAACGGGGCACGTCGTGACGTCGTCGTGCAGCCGGTCAACAGCGAGCTGCCCTTGCGTGAGCAGGCCTGGATCGATCACAACCGCGAAGTGGTGGACAAAGCCTCCGGAGGGCGCATCGCCTACGTATACCTCTCCGACATGGAGAGCCTGGGGATGGAGCAGTTCGTCCGGCAGTTCTACGCGCAGATGGACAAGCAGGCGCTGCTGGTCGATGAGCGTTGGAATGGGGGTGGCTTCATCGACCAGATCCTGCTCGAGCGGCTGCGGCGCGTGCTGGTCGGAATGGATGTCGACCGCCAGCGCACGCCCCTCACGATTCCGCAGCAGTTGCTCGTCGGGCCGAAGGTCTGCCTGATGAACCACTTCTCCGGCTCGGACGGCGATATTTTCCCGTACTTCTTCCGGCGATACGGTATTGGACCGCTCATCGGTACACGCACCTGGGGCGGTGTGCGCGGTATTCGGGGAGAGTGGAGTCTGCTGGATGGCGGCTACATTACGATTCCGGAGGAGGCGATGTACGGCTTGGACTCGCAATGGGTGCTGGAGAACCACGGCGTCGAGCCGGATATGACGGTGGATGACTCGCCCGCCGACTGGCAGGCGGGACACGATCTGCAACTCGAGGCCGGGATCAACTACCTGCTCGGGGAGCTGCAGAAGCATCCAGGCGGTCTGCCGCCACCGCCCGCACCCCTGCCGGCCTATCCGCCGCAGAGCGAGCACGGGCGCTGAGGGTCGCTTATAACAGCGTCTCCCAGAGCTTCCAGAAACTCTCGCGCAGGTGCTCGATCGCGGAACGGTGGCGCCACCGCTCCGCATCGATCGCCTGCGCGTGTTGCAGGTCCGTCTTGTAGTCGTTGGCGAGTTTCTCGCCGGTCTCCTTGCCCAACACCACGGCATCCAGCTCGTCGTTGAAGAGCACGCTGCGGTGATCGAAGTTGGATGAGCCGACGATGGACCAGACCTGGTCGATGACCATGGTCTTGGAATGCAGGATGCCATCGTCGCGCTCGTAGAGCTTCACGCCCGCCTGCAGCAGATCCTCGTAATGCGCATGCTGCACGGCCAGCGCCGGGCCCGAGTCGCTGCGTGAAGGCAGCAGCAACCTGACATCGACGCCGCGGCGCGCCGCCGCCATGAGTCCGACTTTTTCCTGGTGCGTCGGCACGAAATACGCGCTGGTAATCCAGATGCTGCTTTCGGCATTGCGGATCGCCGATATCGCAGTGACGTAGTAGCGGCGTTTCAGCTTCGACGGACTGCTGCCCAGGATACGGACGACCTCGTCGCCTACCGGTTGCAACGGCGGCTCAGGATCGGTGTCGGCCTGGAGATCGACGCCGGTTTGCTCCTTCCAGTGCTCACGGAACAGCACCTCGAGGGCGGGGACCACCGGGCCGGTAATTTCGATGTCGGTGTCGTGCCAGATTTCTTTGTCGTTCCGATTCGCAGTGTTCGTGGCGACGCTTCCCGACGGCGCGCTCTGGTAGGTCGAGCTGAGGTTGACTCCACCCAGGATGGCCACCGTGCCGTCTGCTACCAGCAGCTTGCGATGATCGCGCGAGTTGAAACCGTAGTGATGCTTCCACGGGTTGAGAGGGTTGAACTCGATCACCTCCACTGCGGCCGCCCGCAATTTGTCGAAGAAGGCGGAATCGGTCGCGATGGAGCCGACGCCGTCGTAGATGACGCGAATGTGAACACCGGACTGGCTTTGTTGTACGAGCAGATCGCTCAACATCTCCCCGTCACAGCTCACGTCCTCGAAAATGTAGTACTCGAGGTAAAGTGTCTTCTTGGCGGCGCGGATTGCGGCGAACATCGCGGGAAAGGTCTCCGCACCGTCGCGCAGGATGCGGACCCGGTTGCCGACGAACAGGGGGCTTTCCGCGACGACCTGCTCCACCGCAATGTGGCGCTCCAAAGCGCCTGCGTCCGGCGTCTCCGCTGCGAGCCGGCTCAGCACGGCCTTGGATTGTCTCGCGGAAAGGGGGCCGCGCGCACCGAAGACTTTGATCTGTGAGCCCGCGGAGGCCTTCAGGAGGTCCGCCTCGTCCACCTCGGGAACCGTGGCGCATCCGGCCAGCCCCAGGCAGAAGACCGCAGCCAAAAGGGCTGTCCTCAGGCTGGAACGCCGCATCCCCATCCTCATGCCCCCAAGCTCTTTGGCCTGCAGCGCTACCGTAGGCGCAGTCGCTGCGTCGCGCAAGGCGATGCTGTGTGCAGGATCACACTCCCTCTCGTCAAGGTGTGCGGGATCTCACGGACCGGAGGGCCCGCACTATTTATTGTTACATCACGCCAAATCGAAGTTGATTGTCCCCAAATGGGTACTTCTTTCGTTCAGAGCAATCCGACCGGCACCGAGCTCCCGGCCCGGCAGTTGCAACTGAGCCTGGACAGTCCAGGACATCCCGCCGACTCCGCGGTCGGCGCGGCGAGGCATCTTCTGGCACGTCGCTCGGTTCTCGACGACACGCTCAGCCGCACCCCCGCCGCGGGTGCCACCATACTGCTGCGCTCGCCTCCGATCCCGGCCGCTCTACTGTTTCTGAAAGTCAAACAGACCCGCGACCGCTTCAAGAGCCTCCTGCAGATGGCGAACCTCGAAGTCGACGTCAGCGCGACCTCGAGCGATGCGATCGAGCAGTTGGCGCAGCGCGTCCACGCGCTGATGTTCACCGACGATCTCGATCTCATCCGCAGCGCTCGCCAGTTGCCCTCGGGCGTTGCAACGCACATCGTCTTTGTCGGGGACTCCGGTGAGTTGCCGGAAACCGAAGCGCTGCGTGCCGGCGCCAATGATTGCATGCCCAGCGATGCGCGTGGGGAGCACTTCTGGGCACACTTGACGATCGCGCGTCGGATCGCCGATCTCGCGGCGTCTCTCCAGATGGCGCTGCGCGACAACTGTATGTTGTCTACCGTCGATGAGTTGACGCGAGCGGGTCGACGCGGATTCTTCGAGGAGCATTTTCCGCGGGAGGTCGAGCGCGCTGTGCGCATGCGCAGACCGCTGGCTCTCGTGATGTGCGACATCGATCATTTCAAACAGGTCAACGACCGTCACGGCCACCAGGTCGGGGATGCGGTGTTGAAAGAATTCACCACCCGGATCAGCAGCAACCTGCGGGTCGGTAAGGATTGGGTGGCGCGCCTGGGTGGTGAGGAGTTCGCGGTCGTATTTCCAGATACGCACGCCAAGGAGGCGGGCATCGTGGCCGGCCGGCTGCGCGAGCGGATCGGGACCGTGGAGTTCGATGTCCCACCCCGCCCGATCGCCATTACTGCGAGCTTCGGCGTCTGTGCCCTGGAGCACCCTGGACAGGGCAACCTCCTGGGGTTGGCTGCTCGCATGGTGCGCGAGGCCGATGCGGCTCTGTATCAAAGCAAACACCGTGGTCGCGACCGTGTCACGACCTGCAACCTTTCATCCAGCGACGCCCCACACGCCAAATTCGCTTAAGAGGCAGGCACCTGTGTAGGCACGCGCTGCGAAGCGCGGTGGCGATTGGCGCGAATTCCGGGGCGTCGCTTTTTTAACTTCGACTTCCCTCTCGGGCATGGGTCGTGCTAAGACCCGGCCACCATGAATGACCTCAAGGTTGGCGAGCACGACGTGCTCTCGTTTCTGAAGCCGGACACCTTGCTCGGCGCGCTCGTGTACCTGGTGATCTTCCTAGCCTTTGCTTTGATCCTCTCCCGGGTGTTGCGCGCAGTCGTTCACGCGGCCATGACGCGCAAAGGGCATATAGACCGAACCACCATCAGCTTCATGCAGCAGTTCGGCACAGCGCTGATCTGGGTCATCGTGCTGATTCTGTATGCGCACCTCATCCCTGTACTGCGCTCGATGGGTACCGCCTTACTGGCCGGCGCCAGTATCGCTTCGGTCGTCATCGGTCTCGCGGCGCAAAGTACGTTGGGGAACCTGGTCGCCGGCGTCTCGATCACGATTTACCGGCCCTTCCGACTGGGCGACACGATCCAGGTGGCTGCTCCGACGGGCACTGAGATCGGGGTTGTTGAGCTGATCTCTCTCGGATATACGACGCTGCGTACCGCTGATGGTCGGATCGTCGTGGTTCCCAACGCCCTGGCCGCGAGCCAGGTCTCGATCAACCTGGGGTCCACCTTCGCCCCCTGGCCGATCGCGATCGGCATCCGCGTGAACCGCGACGCGGATCTCGATGCGGCCCGGAAGCAGGCCTTGGCCATCGCCACCGAGACGGTGGGCGAGGCGGCGGTGCGAGGCTGTTTTCTGACGAAAGTGGAATCGACCGCGGCCGTTCTCGAGTTGCGCGTGCAAGCGCCGGACGCGGGAAGTCGGGATTCGGTGCGCGCCGCCTTATTGTCCAAGCTGGCGCAGGGTTTCGCCGAGCCTGGATTATCCGTCGGCGCCGAGCGCCCCAGCTTTTCCTGAATTCTTTTCCAACGTGACCTGGCGCAGCGCTTGGCGTCGGGTGGCGCAACGTACACCAGTGGCGAGCGTGCCGAGCACTGTTGGAATGTCGATCCAACGCAGCCATTACCGCCGGCGCGCCGCGCGGGGCGGATCTGAAGAGCTGGCGTTACTAAAGCCATCCGGCTGATGGCGCGCCGGGCGCGCCTAAATTGACTCGGGCGGGTGGCCTCTTATACTGAAGGTCATTGATTAGTCCACAATCTCCTGCGCAAGAGCGGTAACCCATGAGCAATGATTCCAACAGCAGTGATTCGAGCCGGCGCCTGGGTCGGCGCGGCTTCCTTACGGGGGCGGCTGTGGCGGGCGCGGGCTTCGCCGCGGGTGCTGGCCTGGTGCCGGGTTCCGCACAGGCGCAGGTGACCTTTCCCAAGGATCCGCATGGGTTCGGGGGCGGCGGTAGCGAGTCCGGGGGCGTTAATCGCTCGGAAATCGACCTATACGACTGCGAGGTCGAGGGCCAGTTGCCGGCCGACCTGGACGGCACGTTCTTCCGCGTCGGCCCCGATCCGCAATATCCGAAACCGGCCAAGTACGGTAACGACATCGGCTTCGACGGCGAGGGCCATGTCAGCATGTTCCGCATCAAGGGCGGTCACGTCGACTACCGGACGCGCTACGCTCGCACGCAACGCTGGAAGGCCCAACATGCCGCGCGCGAGTCGCTGTTCGGCATGTATCGCAATCCGTTTACCGATGACCCCCGAGTGGCGGGACTCAGCCGCGGCACGGCCAACACGCAGCTTTTCTATCACCACCAGAAGCTCCTCGTGTTCAAGGAGGACAGCCCGCCGGTGGCGATGAACCCGCTCACGCTCGAGACGACCGATGACTACTACACCTTCGGTGGCGCGCTGAAGTCGAAGACTCACACGGCGCATCCGAAGATCGACCCGGTGACCGGCGAGTATGTTTCCTTCGGTTACGAGGCGAAGGGGCTGGCCTCGGACGACGTGTACGTGTTTTCCGCCGACCGTAACGGCAAGATCAACTGGGAGGCGTGGATCAAGGTGCCCTATGTCGCCATGATCCACGACTTCGCGGTGACTCAGAAGCACATCGCGTTCTTCATCACCCCGTTGGCCACCAACATGGAGCAGATGAAGAAGGGGCAGGTGCACTTCGCATGGGACTCGACGCTGCCGAGTTACATGGGGGTCATGCGCAGGGGCGGCGATGGCAAGGATGTCCGCTGGTTCACGGGGCAGCAGCTCATGTGCACTCACGTTATGGGTGCCTGGTCGGACGGCGATGTGTGTTACGTCGACATGGACGGCGGCGAGGGAAACCAGTTTCCGTTTTTCCCGAGCCTGCACGAGCCGTTCGACCCGAAGAAGGCGCAAGGGCGGGTGCGCCGCTTCAAGATGAATCTCGCCAACCGCCGGAGTAAGACCTACGAAGTGCAGACACTCTACGGGGACATCACCGGAGTGTTGTCGCGGCAGGATGATCGCTATCACACCATCCCCTATCGCTACGGATTCTTGAACTCCGTCGGGCCCGGCGGCCGCGGTTGGGTGATGTTCGATCACCAGAAGCAGACGACCCGCGCCTACTCGGCCGGACCGGACGTGAGCCTTGCGGAGATGACTTTCGTGCCGCGCAAGAACGGGGCGGCCGAGGCGGATGGATACCTCATCGGTATTGCGGACCATCGTAAGGAGAACGGGCGCTCGGACCTCGTCCTCGTCGATACGCAACAGATCGAAGCCGGGCCGATTGCGCGCATCAAGATGCCCTATCGCGTGGTGGGACAGGTGCATGGGTTCTGGGTTCCCGGCGACCAGTTGCCGAAGGAAACCGCATGACAAAATCGTCTGGAACGATTTTGGACGGCGGTAGCCGGCCCGAAGGGCAAGGCGCAGGGATCGGGCCTTGCGACGCTGCCCTCGATGCTACCCCGCTCGGCTCGCTACAGGCTGGCTTCCTCTCGCGTCCGCACCAGCTTTTCGTTGGCGGCAGGTGGCAGCCGGCGCAGTCCGGCGAAACATTCGCCGTCCTGGACCCGTCTACTGGACGAGAGATAGCGCAGTGCGCCGCCGGCGGCGCCGCGGATGTGGATCTGGCGGTCAAGGCGGCTCGCAAGGCTTTTCATTCCGGCCCCTGGCCGAGCATGAGCCATGCGGAGCGCGGCAAGCTGATCATGAAGTTGGCCGAAGCTGTGGAGCGTAACGCCGACGAGTTGGCGTTGCTCGAGAGCCTCGACGGCGGCAATCCCGTGCGCAGCACGCGCCATGTCGATATCAACATGGCGATAGATAGTCTGCGCTACAACGCCGGATGGACGACCAAGCTCACCGGCGAGACTGCGCTGTCTTCGCAGCAGGCGCGTGCGTTCACCTACACGTTGCGTGAGCCCGTCGGGGTGGTGGGAGCCATCACCCCCTGGAATGCATCCTTCCTGATGGCGGTGAACAATATTTCACCGGCCCTCGCTGCCGGCTGCACCGTGGTTCTGAAGCC
>Ga0105240_10010839_pt1 | contig 12767 bp, 11 predicted proteins | sample KBSC54metaG_FD_80426 | JGI IMG/M metagenome (GOLD analysis project Ga0105240, IMG submission 80426) | Corn rhizosphere microbial communities from Kellogg Biological Station, Michigan, USA - KBS C5-4 metaG | ecosystem: Host-associated > Plants > Roots > Rhizosphere > Soil | place: Michigan, USA... | reverse complement strand
TGCTTACGAACGCGCAGCTTGACCCTGACGCAGCGTGAGGCCCTAATATGCAGGGAAGGAGGCATCGATATGTCCCTAACAATCGGCAAACTCGCGCAGCTCACCGGAACCACCGTCAGAGCGCTGCATCACTATCACTCGGTGGGTTTACTCGTTCCCTCGCAACGCACCGTGTCGGGTTACCGTCTCTACAGTGATGAGGACGTCGCGCGCCTCCATAACGTTCAGGCACTGCGCTCCCTTGACTTCTCCTTGGATGAGATCGCCCAAATCCTCTCCAACCGCGGCGCTTCTTTACCACAACTGGTCGCAACTCAATTAGCACACCTCGACGAGCGCATCCGACAAGCCACCGCACTACGTTCTCGGCTTGTTCAATTACAAAGCACCGTTGCCGCCGCGGAAGATACCTGCATCGATGATTGGCTCGAAGCCGTCGAGCTCATCACACTCTACAACCGCTCCTTCACTAAGGAAGAGCTGCAGGTGCTGTTGGAGCGCTCCTGCAAATTTAAGCGTTCCTGGCGCTCTCTGTTAGTCGAACTCGAATCGGCCATGGCCGACGGAGTCGACCCCCGAAGCGGGCACGCCCGGAACCTTGCAGAGCGCTCGTTGAAACTCCTTATGCAACGCTCTGCGGGCGATGTTGGCCTCGCAATCAAGGCGAAACTCGCTTTTCGCGAGCGCCGTCTGCTGGCTCGTAATGGATTTAACGCCGAGCTGGATAACTACATGTCGCATGTCGGGATTTGTGCGCATCGCACCACGTGGGCCAGGCACCTCGATCCAAAATCGGTGGCACGATTGGATCTGTGCGAGGAGACTATGTACGAATGGTGGCGCCGCGTAACGGAGCTCCGCGGCGCGAGAAGCTCAAGGACACAAGATGCCCCTGAACTTCAACGGCTCTTCGGCCAATGCCACTCGTTGCTCGATCACTGCGCTGGCAGTGATCGCACGCTCAAAAGCCAAATGCTGCGCGCACTGTCCGTTGATCGCGACTTACAGCTGCGATGGGCGCTCGATAAACCGCTGGTACGGCGGCTGCAGAGCATTCGCCCCACAAAAAGGTATCTAAAATGAAGAATGAGCTGAACGATAGCACCGAACGTTTTCTGAGCAGGCTCTTAGGTGGCGACTTCTTGCTGTGGTCGCCCAATGTACAGGCGGAGGGTTTTCTCAATTGGGACAAAATATGGGCGACCCGGACCATCAGGCGCGGAACACCCAAGCCCCTTCCCTACGCGCCCATAACGACCAATTTCACATTCGAGAGTCACGGCAAGACTCGAACCATCGAAGACTTCATGCGTTGGGAGTTTGTGAGCGGCCTGCTCGTGGTGAAGGGTGGCGAGATCAAGCTTGAACATTATGCCAGAGGGCTCACACCGGAGCGTTGCTGGCAATCCTCCTCGATGGTTAAATCATTTGCCGCCATCTTGGTGGGCGCTGCGGTGGAGGACGGTGCGATCCGCAGCATTCAGCAGCCCATCACCGATTACCTTCCAGAATTGTTGGGATCCGCCTATGAAGGCGTGACAATCCACCACCTACTGAAAATGGCGTCGGGGGTGTTTTGGACAGAACTGACGGACGATCCAACGACGGATGTGACCGAGCATTACCTCAAACCGATCGCCGCACGTAAGAAAGACTATGTGCTTCGGTACCTGAAGAGCCGGCCGCGAGAGTACTCCCCAGGGTCGAGGTATCGTTACAATTCGGCCGATGTCTTGTTGCTCAGTTATATTCTGAGCCGCGCGACCGGATGCAAGGTTGCTGACTATTGCTCAGCCAAGATTTGGCGGCCTGTTGGATTCGAGCAGGATGGTTACTTCATGCTCGATGCTGATGACGGACAAGAAGTGCTCGGCAGTTGCTCCGGCGCCTGTCTACGCGATTACGCGCGCTGGGGACTCCTAATGCTCGCCGATGGGATCGTCGAGGGTAAGCGCGTCCTTCCACAACATTGGGTAAAGGACTGCGTTACGGCCAAACCTCCGATTCCAGTCAATGTTCCCGGCCAACGGGGCGAGTCCGTGTTCAATGGCTATGGCTATCTTTGGTGGGTGCGGGGAAACGGCGACTATGCTGCGCGCGGCAGCTTCGGGCAATGGATTTATGTGTCACCCAAGCACAATGCCGTCGTCACGATCCTTGGCGCGGTGCCGCGTCTTGCGTACATGTCAACCGAGGAAAGAGACTTGCACGAGGACACCTCCCATGGCGGGTCAAAGATGCGCCTCGACTTCATCGCAGCCATTTTGAATGAGCTTAACTGAAGAGTGCGCAACGCATAGATCAACACCTCGACCGGCCGCTGGCGGCTTCGGCACCTAGCCGAAACGTAAATCATGCTTTCGGATACTCAAATGGCGTCGGATCCAGGAACCGCTGTAGGACGTTTGCGGTAATCCGGGAGATGTCGTTGTCGTAGGCGTTGTGCGCTAGCGCGGCCGCGAATCCGATGGAACCGGTGGAGAAGACTGCTCCACCGGCCGGCGTCTCGAAGAAAGTCATATCGCCCCTGAGTCGCGGACGGTCATCGCTAGCAAACTCGCCGTACCGCTCCTCGGTGACCAATTCAAACTCCGGCGAATGCTCAACTGAGCTGGCGAGCACCAGCGCGTGCGCCGGTGAGCCCCGCAGAGGATTCCAACGATCGATCTCTTGACTCACGGCCCCGGCGCCCAAACTTCCGTAGCGGCCAAAGTCGGCGCCCTCGCGAGTACCCCGGAAAATGAACTCCGCACGCGCATCCTCAGCGCCGCTCTGTTTGCGATAGAAGGTGCCCGCATCACCTGCGAGGGCGACAAATCCGACACCCAGTATTTGATTCGGTGTGCGACCCAGGTTGCGCCATAAGCCACCATACTCACCGGTGAAGGAGTGGTAGTACTCGCCGGGCGGAGAATCCCAGGCACGACCGCGACCTTCGGTGCGGCGCAATTCGATCACGGCGGGATTGTGCGGATCGTAGGCGATTCTCCAGTACAACCCATTGCCGCCCATGTACATGAGCCGGCCGCCCTGCGCTAGGTAGCCTTCAATGCCGTCCAGCATCCTCGTGCTCGCGTACTCCGGATGGGTACCTGTCAGCACGACACTGTACGGCGCCAATAAGGCTGCGCCCTCGCGATCTAGGTCTTCGTCCGTGATCACATCGAACGGTAATTCCATACGGTGCAGCCATGCAGTGATATGAGTGTCCGCGGAAAAGCCCCACGCGTCCTCGCAGGGTTTGAGATCCAAGATGGGGCGTAGTCGCGAGGAGTAGTGGACTCCGCTTCCGTCCGAGTGACGCTCGTACAGCGACCAGCCAAAGTTAGGATAATCGTGGAGCACCTGGTCCTTGGCCCGCAACGGCGTGCTGCCAACTAAGGCCGCATACATCGGGAAGCGGTTGTTCGCGTAGGCCAGGTAGGATGCGGTGGGGACCAGAAAAGCGATGCGGGCGCGTGCCTGGGCAGCGGTGGGACGAATGAAGAACGGGATGCAGTCTTCCTGGCTGCCCGATTTGATTCGGACCGCATAGATGCCGCTGGTGGCAGCCGGGGGAATCGCAAGGCGCAGCGTGACCGGCCAGTCCGCATCAGTCAGATCGTCCTCGTGGAAGTGAATGGCACCGTAGTGCTCTGGACGCCGGGTCCAGTCATGAGCGGATCCATCCCACTGGACTCCCCGTACAGCTCGGGTCGGATGGTTGTTGAGAGATCCCGCTGGTCGGGCTGGATTTCGGTCGATGATGCTGTCGCTGTGCGCCTCTCTGGAAAAATCCCAAGCGCCTACTATGCGCACGTCTTCAGCCAGTGCAGTGGCATCGCGCGAGATGATGTAGGCTTCCGCCGCTGCCAGCTTGCCGCGCGCAATCCACGGGGACTCGATCCGTCCATTGAAGTGCCGATCGTGGAAACGGTCCATTCGAAAACCTTCCAGAAAGTCCGTTCTGCGTGCGGCAAACAACAGCGTCTCAGGCGAACGCAGCGGCTTGGTCAGCGGTAACGAGTACGACCACTCCATGGGCGGCTCGCCGACATTGCCTGGATAGCGTTTAAGGAACACTTCGAGGTGATCCGCTTCCGCACTCAGACACAACCAGTGCCATCGATGCTTCGCAACGGGAAGAGCAGTCCCAAGTTTGGATCCCATCTCGTGGGCCTCCTGTTCCCAATATCTGCGCGGCAGTCCGCGTGCGTAACGGAGGCTCTCCACATCCGGTCGTCGCCACACTCCAAGCTGGTCGCGCAGGATGCTTACGGTCAAATCGCCGGGGAAGAAGTCAAGCAGGGTCTGTTGGCTGTCGCTCGAGAGCGTAGGCATGAAATAGCACGACAGGGTCCAGCATTGCATAACCGGCAGTTTTCCGGACTCGCCCCAGGAGCCGGGGCGGCACTGAAGGCTGAATAGACTGGGTTGCGAATAGGCTGAGGTTTCCTGGTGCTCGACGGCCCAGTCCAGCGCCTCCTCGCTTGCGCCCGGACCTGCTGAACGCGTATCGGCGCAGATGATCTTTACAATTCTGGCCACGAGACGACCCGGTCTCCAGGAGTCGCCGTTTGTGCTGAACAGCAACTCATCACCGGGCGCGACGGAGAGCTGATGGGGGTATCCCAACAGGGGCTCGGACTTCTGTGTCATCTGATCCTCGGCTCAGCGGCCGCGGCCGCTGTGAGTTCGGACTCTTGCTGGCGCACCGTAGTACGCTGTTGAAAACGGAACGAGGGACCGGCTACACAATGGCCATCGACGTGGAGGCATTGATCCAGAGCGTCGAGCCCGGGTCACAGGCCTCGAGCTCTTTGCAGATTTGAGATAGCAGGTCGAACATTACTGCCTCGATAGATGGGAGGCAACGAGAAGGCTGGGGAAAAGTCCGATTGTTTCGGAGCCCGGCCATAGAAGTGTTCGACGAGCGCTTTCGCCATACACGCATCAGTTCCCGGCTTTGCACTCGAATCGTCTTTCGGGTAAGTGTTCGACGTTGGAGTTAGTGACGGCCTCGGCCTTCGCGAGTCCGACTGTTTTCAGCACTGCGGCAAGCTTGTGCATACCATCCGACGTCTCGGTTCGCGTTGAACACATGCACGAGCTGGTTGTCGCAGCCGATACGGATTTCACGATCTCACCTTCCAGCACCTCCTTCAAGCATGCCGGGCCGCGTTGCCAACTTTGACCAAGACGTCGCACGGGATCGAGGAGGGCCGTCGGACGCGAACATCCTCCAAGATCAGTTTGTGGCTCCAAATATACCGGCCAGCCCAGGGGGGCTGGTGAGAATTCGCCCATGGTCTGGAGCAGATCTCGAGAAACGGGCCCGGCCCGGAACAGTTGCGCAAGCTGTCGATAGTCCACGTAAGAACGCACGCCCTCTGTCCCGACCACCAGGCCGATTCCAGGAAGAAGCGTAGTTGCCTTTTGGATCTTCGCGGTGAATGTATCGAGTGCTTGGGTGTCCCCCTGCTCTAACAGTCGTCCTTGGATTTGCGAGAGTTGTTCAGCGAGCAAAGGGGTCAGCTCGATCGCCGAGATCACGATCGCGCAAAGCGCCGGGTCATTTTGAGTGGCTGCTCGGCTTGACAGGATTGCGAGACGATACCTCGTCACGGCTGACAATTGCTCGCTGTGAATGGGCAGCAATGGTGCGAGCTCTGAGCGCGCCTGTGCGTATTGCGGGCTGGACTCCTCGGGCGCGACTGCTCCCTGCGCTGCCTCGAGCGCTCGTCCAGGAGCGCCAGAGCTCAATGCGAGTACGACAACGAGCATCGTGAACCACCACGGCGCTCGTCGAACGCCAGGATCAGTGGCCGTCATCGGACCAATGCGGCGGGTCGGATTGCAGCTTATGAACGCCATAGGTCGATCCCACGTCCCACAGATCTGAATTACCCGCTCCGGTGCGCGGAGTCGAGGTGATTGTCACCGTTTTGCCAGTTGCGTCGCCGATCATCAGATCTCCACTCCACGAGATTGACCAGTCGATAGCAAGACCCTCAGTGTGCCTGGAAGTCAGCGCGGGCGGGTAGGCAATGCCGTAGGACGCCACCATTTGGGCCGCGGCCGACACCGAACCGCCAGAGTCCTTGTTACCGCTCTCATCGTAGTGCTGCCAGCATATGTCGACCCCTTGCATCGGAGGAACGGCGGATGGATCTTGCCCCTGTTTGGCGATGGCGTAGGCGTAATGCATCAGATAGGCCCGCTCGCGAGGACGGAGTGTCGCACTGATTGAAATGGATGCGTCCGCATCCACCAACGCGCCGGCGAAATTCGTCACGTTGGTTCGGAACGGTTCGACCAGGTCGTCCACACTCGTGCTGGTCGGATAGAGGCTGGTCCAGGCGGGGCCGCTGGTGTCACTGACATGAACGCTCGCCGCTGCTGACTGGCCGCCGGCGCTCGCCTGTACTGTGTAATCTCCCTTACTCGTAAAGCGAGTGGGGAATGAGCTGCCCGATCCAGTGGCCGGAGTGCCGCCGTTGGTCCAGGTGGCTGATGCCGCCGAGCCGCCCTGTGCGGTAAACGTCACCGTTTGGTTCGGACACGCCGTCGTGAGGTCGGCGGACACTGCCAACGGCAGTTCTGCGACGTAGTCGACAATGATCTGGGAGTCGTATAGGTCATCGCCCACATTGGATACGCTGGCATCGACCTCGACCGAATCTCCGGCGGCGTTGACCGGAAGCGTCAGTTCCTTCCAGCCTGTTGATCCGCCTGCGTCGAATGCGCCCAGCCCGAGGGCGTTCATACTATTGATGTCAGATGTATTCCCGGAGCCGCTCGAGTTTCTTAGGGAAACGCTATAGCCGTCGTCGAACTGGCTTCCGAAATACCCACCCGGGACTTCCGCTGTGACGAATCGATATCGTACGGTCACACTGCTCATCCCGGGATCCACATTGAATGTATAGGACACGCTCTGCGGTCCCTCTCCCGAGGTCGTTAAGGCAAGGTCTTGATCCGAACTGGCATCCAACGGTTGCATCAGCTTTTGTCTCGCCAGATGCCGGCCTACGCCTTGGGCCCTCGCCAGGGTCCGCTTTTGTTTCATAGCTGCGAACGGAATCAACTTTTTCAGGGTTGTGACCGAGGGGCCAGGACTGACGCTGGCGCTGCCACCAACTTGCTCGACGTGGGGCACCAACTGGATGACCGCGGGATCGCTGGGTAACCAGCCAGTCACACCCTGGCTAAAATCATTGTTGATCGTCGTTACAGGGTTATTGAACGCCTGCAAGTTAAGCGTCACGGTGCCTGCATCGCCCGTGATCGCTGCAGTTGCGTATCGGTTATCCGGGGTTGAAGCGGTCAATAAGACGGTACGGGCAGGCACGTTGATCAAGGTTGCCTGATTGTTCACGGTAGCGACAGTTTGGGTGACTGACGGATCATCGCCCAGGCGCGCTGAGACTGTCGCGGTTGATGTGCCCCCGCCTGAGACCGTGATTTGCAAGGTCGAGGATCCAGCCCATACAGTTGCCTCAGCGCTCAATGCATTGCCGTCTGAGTCTGTCGACATGACGGTGAAGGTATTGAGGCCATCCGATAGCGCACCCGAAAGGAGAATGTCATTTCCGGAGATTTGGATGTCCTGGGCGGGAACGGTCGAGCCGTTATTGAGAATGCGTGTATCCCCGGGCGCTGCGGAAAGCGTTGCGCCGGAAACGGTGAAGCGAACGGCGGTGCTCGTCGCCACGATGTTTTGGGATCGGGAGAGGCTAACGCGAGGGTTCCTTGGGAGGCTTTTTCGGTCTGCTCTTTTGGAACAATCGTAAATGTCACCGTTGACGTCGCGCTCTGCGAAGCGTTTTTTGCGGTTATGACATACCCGCTGTCATTTGCAAGGGCAGCCGGAGCGCCAGAAATGGCCCCTGTTGATGAGTCGAGACTCAGACCATCCGGTAGCGCGGGTGATACGCTGAATGTAACTGGACCACCGCTGGTGGTGGGGGTCAATGGTGTTATGTTTACTCCGACGGTGTACGCTGGTGGAGTCGCATAAGTCACCGTGAGTGGGGTTGCTGAGGGTGGCGGAGTCGAGGTCGGCGGAGGATTTGAGTCGTGGCTGCATGCGCTCAAAAACGTAATGCTCGTGAATAGTGCGACGACCAGCGACAATAGTCCGCGCTGAGTGCCCGCTTTGCGAGTCAACATAGTAGTCCCGATGATTTATGGATATCCGGACCACAGGATGTGCCCGAATACTTCTGCTTACTTTGTTCAAACTATAGACTGAGCCAGTACAAAGTAGCAACCGGTGAAAAAAGGAAATAGATTGAGGATGGCAGCGCACCCGTGCGGTGCACCAAATCTGTTGGATACGAGCGCACGAGCATCTCCAACCCTTAACCAAGTTCCGATCGGGCGGGGAACGCCGCCGGCGCGCTCCGAGTCGAAGGTCACGATGCTGGATTCCTCCCGCGCCCGGAATTCCTGCAAAGCGTTGGCTGCAACCCGGTAAACATAAGCCTGGGGACTCTTGACCCGCTCGGGATTGGCCACCCTCAATAGGCGCAGGTAAACCTCCTGAGCGAGATCCTCAGCGGTTTGCGCGTTGTAAAGCCGATGCGCAAGATACCTGGCGAGCCCGAGTCGGAACTGCTCGAGCGCCTGGGTCCACGCATCGCGTCTGGAATTGGAGTCTCTAGCGACCCTCATATCTCTTAGTAGAGTGCAAATCTGCGAAAAGTGACCAGTGCAAGGGACAAAAATCGATCAACTGGTCACTTTCTGCGCTGCTGCCCTCTTTGATTAGCACGGGGACATGCTCGCAGGCCCCCAGGTCATAATCGAATGGGGGTGCTCATGAGGTCCAGGCTTCACAGCCGAATTCTTGCCGCGATCGTGGCGCTTTGCGCGCTGGCCAGCGCCGCCAGAGCGGACGATGCATTGCTGAAGCTGAATATCCCTCCGCAACCTCTGAACAACGCGCTGCATGAGTTTGCTCGCCAGTCCGGGCTGCAAATCTTCATGGCCTCAGATGAGGGTAGAGGAATTACTACGCCCCGGATATCGGGCACGTTCACGGCGCGCGCTGCGTTGGAGAAGCTCCTCGGCAACACCGGACTGCACTACGAATACTTGGATACGCGGACCGTCGCGATTCGGGGCGCGGCTCCTATTGGAGAAAGCTCATCCGGCGCGGCCCTGCATTTTGCGCAGGCACAGTCTAAGTCGCCTGGCGACGACAAAACAACATCTTCCACCGAGCGATTTGAGGTGGCTCAGACGGGGCCGGGAAAAGACTCAAGCACCGCTCGTGTCTCAACCTCTCCTAACAGCTCGGCCGAACCCGTCAGGCTCGAAGAAGTGGTGGTAACCGCCCAAAAGCGGGCCGAGCGCCTTCAGGACGTGCCGGTGCCTGTCGTCGCAATCAACGCGCAAACTCTTGTCGAGAATAATCAACTGCGGCTTCAGGACTTCTACACCGGCGTTCCGGGTCTGAATGTGACGCCGCAAGCGTCGATATCCTATCAGTCTCTGTCCATTCGCGGCATCACGACGGGCGTCGCTAGTAATCCTAGCGTAGGCATTGCTGTGGACGATATGCCTTACGGTTCTTCTACCGCTGTCGGTGGCGGCGGTGGAACGCCGGTACCGGACATCGATCCTGGCGATCTTGCGCGGATAGAAGTATTGCGCGGCCCGCAAGGGACTCTCTATGGCGCCAGCAGCTTGGGTGGCCTCATTAAGTTCGTTACCGTCGATCCCTCCACTGAGGAATTCAGTGGTCGGGTCGAGGCGGGGACGAGTAGCGTCTATAACGGAGCTGAGTTGGGGTATAACTTTCGCGCATCGGTGAACGTTCCACTCAGTGACACGTGGGCGCTGCGCGCAAGTGGGTTCACGCGTCAGGATCCTGGTTATATCGACAACATGGAGACCGGGCGGGATGGTGTAAACAAGGACATCGTGCGCGGCGGCCGCGTGTCCGCATTGTGGAAGCCGTCTGAGTCGCTCTCGTTGAAGCTCGGCGCGCTGTATCAGGACTATAGAGGCAATGGATTTTCCGACGTCGATAAATCGGTCAATGGGTACGCCGGTCCTACTCTCGCTGATCTTCAACAGTACTACCTCCGGGGAACCGGAGCCTATGATCGCAGGGCACAGGCGTATAGCGCCCTTCTAAAAAGCGAAACTCGGCACGTTCGACGTCACGGCGATCAGCGGCTACAACATCAACCAGTATGCCGACTCGTACGACACGACCTATTTTTTCGGCCCGTTAACTCAGTATGGCATCCCCGGTACGGGATTCGACGGCTTCGGCACTCCAGATACTGCGGCTCCCGAGAGAAACCGGACCGCAAAATTTACTCAGGAAGTTCGCTTCTCGACGCCGGTTGGCCAACACCTGGAATGGCTGTTTGGAGCATTCTACACCCACGAGCACTCTCACTATCTGCAGGACATCGATGCACAGGATGCCGCGACGGGCGCCTTCGTTGGTCAGGATCTTAACATTGACTATGAGTCCACCTTCGCGGAGTACGCTGCGTTCTCCGATTTGACGTTTATTTTCACGGACCAATTCGATGTGCAACTGGGCGGACGTGAGAGTTACATCCGACAAACTTATCGAGAAGAGGATTCCGGGCCTTTTGTCCCGGGCTTCTACGGCGTGACATCCCCCCGCTTGGTTCCAACCTTAGACGCGAACGCAAATGCCTTCACCTACCTGGTGACGCCGCGCTTCAGATTATCTCCCGACTGGATGGTGTACGCGCGGCTGGCCTCAGGTTACCGGGCAGGCGGAGTGAATTTTTCTGCCGGGACCAACGGGGTGCCCCCACAATACAAGCCGGACAAAACCCAAAACTATGAGTTGGGCGTCAAGGGTACTTTTCTCGACCGTATGATGTCCGTCGACGCCTCCGCGTATTACATCAAATGGAAAGACATTCAGTTCTTCGAAGTGTCTAAGGGCTTCGGCTTCACTACCAATGGAAGCGCTGCGAAAAGCGAGGGCTTGGAGTTCTCGCTGGAGGCGCGACCCACGCGAGGTTTGACCATCACCAGTTGGGTCGCTTGGGACGACGCGGTGTTGACGCAAGCGTTTCCAGCCGGCAGCACGGCGTACGGCGTTCCGGACGATAGACTTCCTTACAGTAGCCGCTTCTCCGGTAATATTTCCGTCGAACAGGTATTTCCACTGACGCAAGAGTTGCTCGGATTTGTGGGCGGCACGGTGAGCTACGTGGGCGATCGAATTGGCGAATTCGGCGCGTCTGCTCCGCCGCCGCAACGTAAGACCTACCTGCCTACACGAAGACTGACTTGCGCGCCGGCGCGAAATACGGCTCCTGGACGATGAATTGCTTCGCCAATAACGTTACGGACCGGCGCGGCCTGCTCTCTGGCGGCCAGAATTCCACGCCCCCTTTCGCTTTCGTCTACATCGAGCCACGCACGGTAGGGTTGTCCGTTACCAAGGCGTTCCACGACAACGGAAAATAACGCGCCTATCGAGCGTCGTCGCCGTCTAACGCTTAAACGGACCCTTCATCCTGAAAGAATCCGTCTACAAGCGCTACCTGCTCGGCGTTCTGCTGATCATTCAAGCCTGCAATTACGTGGATGGCTTGGCGTTGGGACTGGTTCTGCAGAGTATCAAGGTCGACCTCCATCTCAGCGATGCTGAGTTGGGTCTGCTTACCGGCATCGCTTTTGCGCTGTTTTACTCGGTCATGGGTATTCCCATCGCGCGCTGGGCTGATCGCGGTAACCGAGTGTTCATCATTTCGCTCACCACGGCACTCTGGAGTGTTATGGTGGCATTGACAGGGAGGGCAGCCAATTTCACACAACTGTTGCTGCTGCGTACCGGTGTGGCGGTGGGGGAGGCAGGTTGCATTCCTCCGGCCCATTCTCTGATCGCAGATCATTTCACTCGGGCGGAGCGGCCGCGCGCCTTGGGCATTTACATGCTGGCCGGCTCCCTCAGCACGGTGGTCGGGTACCTGCTGGCCGGCTGGCTCGATCAATTCTACGGCTGGCGCACCATGTTCATCTTGCTCGGACTGCCGGGGCTAATCCCCGCGGCAGTAGCCTGGTGTACGTTGCGCGAGCCGCGGTTACAGAAGCCCACTTTAAAGGCGGCTCGTGCTACCGCGCCATCGGCTGTCGCGAGACCATCGGATGCGTCTCCCACTTTGCGGGAAATTGCTACCGCTCTTTGGGCCAATAGCACTTACTGTTATCTGCTTGTTGGCTTTACGGTGATGAGTTTCTTCGGCGCTGGAGTGGCGCAATGGCAGCCGGCGTACTTCGTCCGCAGCTTCGGACTGAAAACCGGCGAGCTGGGCACGTGGTTTACCGTGGTGTACGGATTGGGTGGAATGCTAGGGACGTATTGCGGCGGCCAGCTAGCCTCCCGGCGCGCGGCAAATAGGGAGTCTTTACAGCTTAAGGGTATGGCGATTGCCTATTGCGCCTTTGCAGCGGCCTCCACCTTGATTTACTTGTCTCCCACTCCTCATTTGGCCTTTGCCCTAATGGGCGTGGCCGCCATGGGTAACGGCATGATTGTCGGTCCCTTATTGGCCACTATTCAGACTCTCGTGCCGCCGCGAATGCGGGCAATGTCGATAGCCGTGATTTACCTGTTTGGTAACTTGTTTGGTACCGGCCTGGGACCGTTGGCGACTGGCGCGTTGAGCGATGCGCTGCGCCCAGTGCTGGGAGAGGAATCCTTGCGCTATACGTTGCTGGCTCTCTCCCCCGGGTATCTGTCAGGCGCGTGGCTCTTATGGCAGTCTAGCAAGACAGTA
>Ga0105240_10010836_pt1 | contig 12768 bp, 14 predicted proteins | sample KBSC54metaG_FD_80426 | JGI IMG/M metagenome (GOLD analysis project Ga0105240, IMG submission 80426) | Corn rhizosphere microbial communities from Kellogg Biological Station, Michigan, USA - KBS C5-4 metaG | ecosystem: Host-associated > Plants > Roots > Rhizosphere > Soil | place: Michigan, USA... | reverse complement strand
GTAGGGCTCTTGCAAGGTTGATTGCGAACGCAACTGCAGCGGACCCCACTCCAAGACGTCTGTACCGGTGTAGCAACGAAAAGTTCGTACAGGTTTAGCTCGTCCGGCCAAAATATGTCAAAAGTCATGAATGCGGCTTCGTGCTCTCCAAGCCACAGCCTGTATTGCTTCCGGTTTTTGTCCCAGGGATTATGCACAGATCTTTGTTCGAGCTCTGGCGACGTGAACGTCCGCTGAGGCCCGAGCTCCTCAAATCGTAGATCTGGCGCGATGCTCCCCAAATGCTCCCCAGCCTCGAGCGTATAGATTTATAAGGTGTTGAAAAGACTGGAGCCGACGATCGGACTTGAACCGATGACCTGCCGATTACGAATCGGCTGCTCTACCAACTGAGCTACGTCGGCTTGATGATTCATTTTAAACTAATTCGGAATAGTGGCCAGTGCAGCTTGCTCCATCTTTGCTCCATACTCCGCAAACTGACGCTCTAACGCATTCATGGCAGCCAGTGTTTCATCCGGCACAGTCTGAATGTAGTTTCGCTCCGTGGTTGCCAATTGCGAATGACGGAGCAGCCCCTTCGCGGCTAGGCCGTTGTCCTTGGCTAGAGCCGTCGCAATAGTGCTCACACCGGTTCGATTTGGCCTAAAACCATGCCACGGAATGCCAGCTCCTTTGAGCGTAGGAGCGATCACGCGACGATTCAGATTGTCCAGGTTCAGTGGTCTGCCCCTCTTACCCCTGAGGATTGGTCCTGAGGCAGGGCTACCGTCAATCCTTCTCAGTTCAATGAGAATCCCGCGCAACGGCTCAACAATAGGGATTGGAGCTTCTCGTGCTTCCGTCTTCACGGGTCCGGCATGGGTCCGCCAAACACTCTGACTGATCTTCAATGTATTGCCGTCGTAGTTCTCCCAGAGCGTTCCCCTTGCTTCTGATGGCACCAGTCCACCGAAGAACGTCAATGCAATTGCCGCTCGTGCCTTCACGTCTTTCAGTACCTGAAGCATCGCCCAGACATCCTGAATCGTGCTCTGAGGCTTCGCCAATCGCTTCCCCCGACATTTCGGCAGTTCGGCTAACGCAAACGGATTTGAACCGTGCAAGATGCTATACGCTAGTGCCCTGGAGCAAATTGCCGAACCTAGTGCCTTCACGTAACGGAGTGTCCGATGGCCGACCCCCCTTTGTCGCAATCTTGCAAGGAGGTCTGTGGCAGTGACGGCCTGAATCTCTCTGAGAGAAAGCTGGCCAATGTACGGCTTCATGTGGCGATTCCAAACGTCCTTGTAGCCCCTGATGGTCGCCGGACGCAATTCTCGCTCACAGTGTGGAAGCCAATCATTCTCCACGAACTCACAAAGGGACATGGTGGATCGTACATCGCACCTTCCACTGTTGAGTGGTTCTAGGATTTCATCCAAGAGCGGTTTGACATCTCGCTTGCACCGATACCTTCCTCCGCACGTCGCCAGCTTCTTCGACTTCTGCACTCGTTTGATCGTGCCATCCTTCAGCTCATCCTGATACCAAATTCCAAACCACGCACCGTGGGACTTCTTGATGTATCCCTTCTGAATTCTTGCCATCTTTCCTCCTTGGTAAGCCGATCAGTGATCGGCTAGTCATCTGCAATTGATTGATAACTCGGATGCAAACTTGCCCGCTCCATCTTTGCTCGATGCATCCGTAACAATTTATGCTTTAGGGGGTATAGCATGTCAAGTAATTCCTGGTGCGTTTCCTGTTTGCCTCAGGGGGTGTAGCAGAGATAAGCTCTTTCCATGCCGAAGGAACAGTCGAGCCTATCGCCAGAGGCCAGGGCGTTCTTCGTTGAACAGGGGCGGAAGGGTGGAAAGATGGGAGCCGAGGCAAGACTGAAAAAGGTTTCTGCGAAGCGTCGCAAGCAAATTGCCACTGAAGCAGCGAAAGCAAGATGGTCCAAGAAAGAGAAGCCAAAGAAATGATTTCTCCTGAGGTTTTGGCTTATCGCCCGGGGGGTGGCCTTTTTTAATGGGTCAGGAGGGACGAGACTGAAAAATTAAAAATATCGGTTCCCCCATAAAGGCAACGAGCCTCCATTGAGAAGAAAAGAGCAAAAATTGTTTTGACCGCTAGAAATGGGAGCGTGCTCGTCAATGTCTCTCTGAACTCCACGGATGATGGCGCTGTGCAGGTGCGAATTGGCCCTCCGCAATCCTCGAACGTATCTATTCAGACGTACTCAAGTACCAGCGCGGCACGCCAAGTGTTGATCGCCATAGGCATTGATCCACAAGAAGTCGATACGGTACTAAAACTGCTTTCACAGGTGAGCCAAGGCAAACAGCTACAGTTCTCTTCCAGATTCGTAGAGCAGAAGGTGCTTTGGGAAAACGGATTCCGGCTTTAGAGAGTTCTCCAAAATCCACGCGGGGCTGCCTTTTCTAATATGCAAGGAGGGACGAGGGTGGAAATTCGGGAAATTTCGGGTTTGCGGGTCAATCTAGCAGTTAGGTCATGAGCGATCACAGCACGACTCTCCATGAATGCCCTCCAAGCCTTCCTTAGCGATGAATGGCGTCATAAGTAGTGCTGCTGCGGGATCAGCCCACCACAAACCGAAGAGAGCGTTGAGAACCAGCCCGCACAACAGCACAGCGGACAGGTACACGCAGAAATCGGTCTGAGTGGCATCGGCGTGCATTGCGGCACTTCCTAGAGCATCCCCCACCTTCCGCTTGGCACGCGAAAGCAACGGCATCACAACCAGTGAAAAGCAAGCGAGGACAATACCAGGAATACTGTGCTCAGGTGCGTGTCGTCGAACCAAGTCAACGATTGACTCAGCGGCGACATAGACTGCCAACGCAAGAAAGCACAGGCCGACGACACGGAGCGCGATTCGCTCGTTTGCTTCGCGGCGCTCGGCATCCGCATCGACACTCATGCGCCATAGCAGGGCGCCACCAGACGTTACTTCAATAAAACTGTCGATCCCAAATCCCACCAGAGATATGCTGCCAGCAAGCATTCCTGCAAAAACCGCGACGAGACCTTCCAGAGCGTTCCATACAATCGTGAAGTATTCGAGCCTGCGGCCCTGTCGAGCCAGACTAGCTCGGTCAATGGCGAGTTCTTGGGTATGATTCACTCCGAGAGCTTCCCTCCAAAAGACTATCGCACAGGTTTGACGCCAAAACAGGGGTTTAGCACTCATTGATGTTGGAGGTGGGTCTCGTCGAGTGAAATAAGATTCATAAAACCGAGAACTCCTCATCGGGAATGTACTGTATCGAACTCGTTTTAGGACCTCTGAAGGTTTCAAAAATCCATGTCCCTCGTTAGACAGCGCCTTCTGTTCGTCGATGACGAGCCGGGTATCCGGCAAACCCTACCTGTAATCCTTCGCAAATATGGCTTCGCGGTGACCGTTACCGCCACGGTCTCGGAAGCAATTGAAGTCCCATTTGCTGACGCCACCCCGTGATGCGCTTGCCCTGAACGTTTGCTGCTACTCATCGGAATCTAAAATCGACGACTGTTGCACTTCTGACAGCCATTGCAGCCACAGAAGTGTTCTGCTCAATGTAATCTTTCAGAATTGTTGTCAACATTGGAGCAAAGCCCTTGGCGATTCGACTGATTTGAGCCAGATTGTGCGAAGGCGGGAAAGTCTTGTCCTCGCTGATTGAGTGAATGACTTCAAGAATGTTTCGTGGCATGTAAGCCACAATCATAATCCGCATTGATTGCGGCTCAATTCGAGCGTTGTTTGATACTGGGAAGAGGGGGCCGCTTGGCTCTCTCATCGTCAGGAGGGCCGCCGTGCCTTGAGGGTGTTTTTGGAACTCTCTTATTGCGTGAATTACGTTTAACTATATCCGGAGTCCCTACCGATTCATCGTTAAGAACCACATTCAGGAGTGAACTGTGAACATTCAGATTGTCGCCCACATCGTACTTGATGAAACCGAGCTTCCTGAACCGGTTCATGAAAAAACTAACCCGCGACCGGGTCGTTCCCACCATCTCGGCTAACGTTTCCTGGCTTAGTCTTGGTACCGACATTTCGGATGCACCCTCCTTACCGAAACGGGCCATCAGGAGAAGGACTCGCGCAAGCCGCTTTTCACTAGAATTGAAAAGCTGATCCACCAAATCGTCCTGGTAACGTATGTTTCGCGTTAATAGGTATTTGACGAACATGGCTGACAGCTTTGGTTCCACACTCATCGCTAGCATCATGGCCTTCTTTTCTACATGCAGGACGATGCAAAAGGTCATCGCCGTTGCAGACGACGTGCGCAGCAGCTGGCCAGCAAGGCCGCTTTCTCCGAAGAAATCTCGGTCGCCCAAAATGGCAAGGGTTGCTTCCTTGCCCCGTTCCGATACCACGCTGAGTCTGACCTTCCCCCTCTGAATGAAGAAGAGGCCATCCGTTGAATCGCCCTGAGTGTAGATTGTGTCCTTCTTCTGGAAAGACATCATCTCTCTGCCCTTTCCAGTGGTTGAAAGAAAGACCAGCGGATTGAATTCAGGTCTTTTTGACGCGGTAGCAGGTTGTTTCAACAAGGCTGGTCTTTTCTCTTGGCTCCCATCAATTGTCGCGCAAGAGTAGACGCCTCGAATGGTCATTAATGCTCACGTTCCTAGGTCCTTTCGCAGGTCCTGAGCAGCCTATGTCCGTTCGGGTAACAGGAGTAATCTTCACCTTCGTTGGTGAGAACACAGAAAGAGAAAAGTCAATGATGTACCTGACGGTGTTTGAGCAGAACAGACATTCTGTTTCCAGCACCTCCGGGTTCTCTTCGGTGGTCACATTTAGGGGAAAAGATCGCAGACATTCGGTGCAGGTAATCACGATATATGGGATCCCGTTCGAGTCTTTTCCGTTACGCGGAATCCACACTGGAGCAGAGGCATTGCGATGCGACCTCGCCTGTTGGGCGGAAGTCTCAATCAGTGAGGCCACAGTGCTTAGAAGCGTTTCAGCACCGTCCTGCCCCTTTGCGTAAAACGCATCGGCCAACACTCCACTAGGTACAACTTTACTTCCATAGGCTCCGCTGCTGGCGATCACTGAAACGTTTGGAAAACGGCGGCGAACTACCGACAGAAATTCAAACCCAGACATCTCTGGCATATTGAGGTCAGAGATAATTACCTCCGGGACCAAATCTTTCAGCTTCAGCAGGGCGTCAAAACCGTTGCTGGCTACGATTACCTCGTAGCCCTCTTGTTGTAGCGTCAGCATGAATACTTCACGAACGCTCTCATCGTCGTCTACCACAAGGATGTGGTGCTTTAACGGGGCAGGCATGTTGCCTCCTATTCCCCTGACTGGAGTTCCGGGATATGAGCAATCGTGGCATTCGGGACCTCACAAGTCTGGTCAAGATTGATCTACCGAGGTTGCTCACAAAGGAATGGTGATGTCACAGACATGTAAAGGCGCATTTGCAGCCGTTGGAACGTGCTGCCCCGGCGAAAATCGGCCAATGGTTAAACTCCCGCACGCCTGTAGTTCTGGCGTCTTGAGGGGCGTTACCGGCGTGGCCCGACTGCGAAAGAATCTCGGGCGGGCCTTACTATCGCATCCCGCGATGCCGCTAGAAATACCCTCGGGACCCGATTACAACTCATGCGGCGTTGTTAGATAGTGGTTGTCTGGGACGCTAGAAATGGGCGAGACACTTGCCCCATAAAGGGTTCTTGACATTGCCCCTTACCTAGCGTCCCACTTTTCTTCCCAAACCGCGCCCGGCCCGCCTTATTGAAGGTCATTTGATTGCACAGCCGGAAGCCCGAGACGAAGGCCCGCGCCTTATACCTTTGGCCGATGAAGAGGAAAAGGTGCAGCACGCGGAAAAACTGAGCCACTACATTAAACTTGCCGACTTGGCTCTTGCGCATCCAATAGAAGAAGAAAAGGACTGATCGGCTTATCCTGACAGGCCCCACGCGAGGCCCGCTGATTCATGTTGAGTCGCTCGGCACCATACAGGGAAAATGGGCGGGCCTTTCCAGTTCCTTCACGGCGCAATCCGAGGTGACTTTGGTCTATTGTTCTACACCGTTTGGGGAATTGACCGCGCATGGATACGACGTTAGGTTGAAGGTGCGCCTTCTGGGGGAAGGCGTGGGTTTTGAACCGCTCTCCACTTTGGCCAGCTTAGGGTCTCCAGGCTGGCCTAATTTTTTCTTCAGGCTGCCCGTTGATGCTGCCTTGAACCAGCCCGTGTCACCCGATACAAAGCTTTCATCGAGGCCCTTTGATCTACGGTCAACGGATTTTAGTTAATGCACAAGGGTAAAATCGTTTTGTGCTGCAACTGCGGGCAGAACTCATCTCGCTCCGAACGTTGATGTTGGCTGCGACATATCGTGGACGACGGCCAGAGGCTGAAAGGGATGCATTTTCCGCCGAATCCTTCGCATGGCTGAATTGCTGCGCAAGAGCCGCGAGATTGCACAACGAAATTAGGTTTGCGCTGCATCCCTACGCAGGCGGCTCACTGCTGCTCAGTGGGTCTTTCTTTTAGTTGTTGTGAAACGGACCGTAGCTGTTTACGGTAGCCTTCTGCTTTGAGCATCTCAAAATTGAATTGTTGGCGGTAAAGCTCGGCCTGTTCCTCTGTCGGAGCAAGAGCGATCATGGATCGCATTTTCTGGGCTTGCTCTAAGGATTCTCGGTACTGATTCTCAATTTTTCGGAGGACTTCATCGGACATCACCCGACCTGACGCCTCAGCCACTCAACAATTCGCATCAGCCAGCCAAAGAGCGACGGGTCATTAGGTTCAGGAAAGAGGAGGATGACGCTTCTGCGATGATGGCGTCGGCAATGATGAAGAAAGGGTTGTATTTACTCGGGCAATTTCTATTGGGGCCAACTGGTCTCTTGGATGTGGTGCCACGAAGAGAGCATCACAATCCGAACATATCCAAACCGCATTTTGGTTTTGGGAGTCCCTGGGGATCAGTGCAAGCATGATTCGCGGACCCCAGTCTAGCAAGAAGCGGTGAGCGGATGGTTTGTTGTTTTCTGTCGGACTTTGCTGTGAACGGGTGAGATTGGCCACGCAAATTAGTTTTTCGCAGGTTCAGCACACAGTGCGCTATTGCGAACTTCTTTACTGCTTCTGCCCATTGCCTGCCCTGCGCTGCTGATATTGAGCGCGACGGCGCCGTTCCAAATAGCGGCGCTCTAAGCGGCGGTCTAATTCTTTTTCTGACGGGAGCGGTAAGCGCAACCTGATCGCTTCCTGAGTTTCTCTCAATTGTTTGCAGCTCTCACAATTCGGGTCAGAACAATACGGGGATGCGTCGGGGGTGTTTTGGTGTCGAGGGACGAACGGGTCTGCCATTTTCACGGCCTCCTGTGGACATCTGTCGCACAAGGAACCGGCACCCGTCAGGCGCGTCGGAAGGATGTGAAATAGACAAGATTGAGTCTATTCCTTTCTTCTGATAACCACAAATGAGGCGGGCTTCTTGGCTTTTGCGGGCCGTTCCACGCGCGTTCGTCAGTGCGCTTCTGAATGAACACGTCACTCTGATCCGAGTAGTCGCAGGCGTTCTGGCGGTAGTTGTTTTCGTGATTCTAGTTTTCGGATGATGAAAAAAACGCCCCGCTAGCTTTGAGGCTCTAGCGGGTCAGGGGGAGAAGGCCGCCGTTGCACAACAATGGCGGCTTTTTTGTTTGCACAACCTGCGGTAATTTTGAAGTCGCTAGGCCCACGTGGAGCGAACGCTGAATGAGAACGAGGTTCTCCTCCGAAAACAATTCGCACAACGTACGGGCTGGAGAAAGAACAACGGGAGCACGTTTTTTCAAAACTATTGCGGGCCGAGAACGATACGCTTCATTGCACCCGCAGTCCTGACAACCAGACGGATTGAAAATCATGGCAGGAAACGAATGACCGAGTAGTGATTCACATTCTGGCAGTATCCCTTGGGGGCGCAAACTGACGAAAGTGTGACCCGTTTTTAGACTGTTGCTAAGTTAAGGACATTCGCCAGTATTATCGGTATCAGGAGAGCGGGTGCCCAAACTGCCTGCCTCCTGCACACTTCACCATTCAACTCTCGTCTGCATCCCAGATGCGTGCCAAAAGGACGACGTAAAATAGCAGCGGAAAAGCCGCCTCACAACAGCGTGAAAGTGTTGCGCGTCCCACGAAGAGAGCGAGAGACCACCTGCCCGCATTGCCACCTCACGGTTCTCGGCTCCCCGCTGGATACGATTTTCCTTGCCCAGAGTGTCTGCCCTAATTGTGGGAGGGCATTTCAGAACGTTAAAGATGTAACGCCAAGTCGCTAACCTTCTCAGCTTTCGTTCCCAACCGGGAGTCCATAACATCGGGCTAGATCTACTCCGCCCTGGCTAACCGATATCCGGCGATTCAAAGAAGCAGAATCCAAAGCTCCCAAAGTCCCCACAAATTCAAAGGTATGAGGTCCCGTCATTCGGGATACTTCATAATTGGCCTATTCCGTACTGCTAAAATTGCGGCAGCAATCAGCAGAACACGCTTGCCCTCATTCACCATCGGAGTATAATGTGTTCGCTTTCTATTCGCCTTCACACGAATACTATTTAGGCTTCAGGGTCAACTCATATGACGAACGCAGCGTTGGCAACAAGAGGGAACAATGGTCAGTTCCTTTTCGGGACGGACTTTCTCCAAGACCATGTAGGCCAAATTATTCAAGAACCCACTGTGGCAATTCTTGAACTCGTTGCGAATTGCTATGACGCAGGGGCGAACCAAGTCGAAATAAAATGGCCCGCCCTCGTGGGCGATTCGCTGTCAATCACCGACAACGGAACGGGCATGACAAGAAAGGAATTTGAGACCCGCTGGCGAACGCTGCGATATAACCGCATTGCAGAGCAGGGCACGGAAGTTGTATTTCCCTCTACCGTGCTTAAGAAACAAAGGACCGCATTTGGTCACAACGGCAAAGGGAGATTCAGTCCGCTTTGCTTTGCGGATGAATACCAAGTCGAGACCTGGAAAGATGGGCATTGCACCACAGCAATAGTTCAACTCACCAACGGAGGTCCACTCCCATTTCGGTGCGATGTTCTCAGCGAAAAGAAAAGGTCAGGTCATGGCACGTCCATTTCTCTCGTGGCTCGACGAAATGTGCTCCCAAGTCCCTCAGTGTGTGAGCTGATAGGTTTCAAATTTGCCGTTGATCCCAGCTTTGTTGTGAACGTCAACAACGAAACAGTGAAGCTCCTCAGCCTTGCTCGGAAATCGACGGAAGAAGTTCAAATAGATCCATACGGCACAGTTATTGTGCATAGACTTGACCCTTTGAGGCAAGAGCGGACTACCAAGCTGAAAGGCATTGCGTGGTGGGTGAATAGGCGCATGATTGGCGAACCATCGTGGGAGGGGCTAGATGGCCCAGGACAATACTTGGACGGACGCAGCGCGGAAGCACGACGCTTCAGCTTCGTTGTAGAAGCTGACATTCTGAAAGACGAAAAGTACCCCGATTGGACTGGATTCAAGGATTCGGAAAAGGTGAGGGCAGTGCGGAAGGGCGTCCATTCGTTTATCACGAAAGAGCTACGTGAATTGATGGCGGACGATCGCAAGGCAATAAAGAAAGATGCTATTCAACACAACCGAGCATTGATAGCGCAACTTCCGCCAGCTTCAAGGCGGCAGGTCGGGAGGTTCATTGATGAGCTTCAAGAAAAATGTCCTGGTTTGACCGCAAAGGAACTCTCCCAAACAACTGAGATTCTAAGCAAGTTGGAACAGAGTCGCTCCGGCTACGACCTGTTGCGGCAACTGGCTACTTGTTCACCGAACGATCTGGACAAGTGGAACTCTTTAATGTTGCGTTGGTCCGCAACGAACGCAGAAATTGTTCTTGGTGAACTAGAGAGACGACTGCGGGTCTTGAAGGAACTACAAGAGTTAATTCGTGACAAAGGTGCGGATGAGCTTCATGAGTTACAACCGCTATTTCACCGGGGTTTGTGGATGTTTGGCCCAGAGTATGAAGCCGTTGAATTCACTTCAAATCGAAGCATGAATAGCGTTGTGCGGAACTTGTTCCAGAAAAAAGGAATTGATGCATCTCGCTCACGACCGGACTTTGTCGTTATTCCAGATAGTTCCATCGGTTTCTATGCCGCAGACGAGTTCACGAAAGGCGAAGTGTCTGGAATCCGAAAGATTCTCATAATTGAACTCAAGCGGGGAGGGTTCCCGAACCTCGCAATCAGAGAGAAACTGGAATGGGATTTTGTTTGGATGCTCCAACCAAATTGAGTCAGGATTCGCACCGTTTGCTACTCCCAGAATCCCCGCTTTGCTAATTTGCAGCAGTCCATCCTTAACAGGAACGTAAAGCCGAGTCTTGTCGTCGGACATTGCAGAAAATTTTGCCAGTCGGATTCTGCTTGCCAGTTCGCCGCCCAGGACGGCCACGTGCTGGCAGATGGCCCTTCCATTGCCTTGAACTGTCCCTTTACCTGTGTGCTCAATTTGGATGGCAGCATACGCGGTATTGTTGAAGTCAGGGCTGATCTGAATCCTGCGGCCTCCGAGAAGAATGTGTACGAAGGCCCCATCCATGATGAACTCCCCACCATTGTCAATAATTCCTTCCACAACCTTTTGCGCCAATTGTTCTGTCGTCGGAGATTGTGCTCTGTTCAATTTGACCTCTTCTTGGTCAGAGCAGTGCTCAGGGCTTGCAGTTCCCGTTGTGCTGCTTTGGTTTGCCCGTATTGGAGGTGAATTGTTGCTATTCTGGCCGATGCTTCTATGAGCTTCAGCTCACGCTGTACGTCATTTCTTGTCACTGTGTTGTGTGTCTCTCTCTTCTGGTGATCTACTGAAGGCCCGTCGACGGGTCGAAAAAAGCCTTCAACACATTAGTTTGATTTCGGGGTATTTTCGGGGAATTCAAAGGCACATTTATTTCAAGGATCGTGGTCGGGACGTGTAGTTCTTACCGATTCATCCGACAGCACGTGTCGAGGGACTGTGTCGTGCCCATGTTCCATAAAGGTCTCCAACGCGTTAGAACCCTCTGGAGAGGTTTCTGGGGCTTCACGTAATGAGACGAGGAAGAGTGGCCTAAATTCCTGCACCAACGCGGGGAGTAGTTGCATCGAGGGCTTCGTTCCGCCAATCGGATAGGTCTTCATAAATGTGTCCCTTGCTTCCCCGACTCCTCATTACAAGGGTTAGGATTGCATCGGGAGGAATACCTCATGACGGTATGTATTGCCGCAACCTGTGAGCACGGTAACGTGATCGTCTCCGCGATGGACGGAGCTTTGTCCTATGGAGGAATAACTTGCGACACGGGCGTTTCTAAGGGCTGGTGGTTCAACGATTGGTTTCTTATGTTCTCCGGTGATCCGAGCAATGCCGACCTCATTGCCGAGGAAATGAGGCTAATCGCTCAAGATGACAAAGAATGCTTTTCTCGTCAGCAAATCAGGAAGACGCTCCATAGGGCTTTCAGGAGACATCTATCGCGCTGGTCCTCTGACCCTGTACTCTCCCCCTTCGACCTGGATATTGATGAATTCAAGAAACAAGGGGCAGCTATGTTCGGGGAGACATTAGCATCTGAGATGTCGGGAGAAATTAAGCGTCGTTCTCAGGAGTTCGCAGATCAAATTCTGCTGGTTGGCTGGGGGAAATCCCCCTTGAGCGCGTTGATGCACGAGGAAAATTGGCAAGGATCAGCTTCTCACGCATTTACTGGTCTCTGTGCGATTGGAAGTGGTGGACCGACAGCAGTCTCGCAGATGCTCCTTCTTGGGCAGAACCGCAACCAGAGACTAGAGGACACGATCTATACGGTTGCTTCGGCCAAATTTGCAGCGGAACATGCTGTTGGCGTGGGAAAGGATACGACCTTGGTGCTTATGTGGAAACGACGAGATGCTGACGCGATCAATACGCCTCCTGCTAAGTTTCTCGATGGGTCGCAAATAGAAAGCCTTCGTGAAATTTGGGGAGAACACGGCAGGCCAAAAATACCAAGTTCTCGCTATAAAGACCTAATCTCAATTACGGCAGCGACTGGCATTTCGGAGGATGTGCGATCCATCAAAGGCGCAGTTTCGGTGGCCAGGTGGAGGGACTTCAACGAAAGCCTCAACGCACCCCTCAAGCCGGGCGAACCGGTGCGGAAGGTCACGCTATGAGTCCTTGTGCCCATGTTTGCTAAGAGAAATCCCTGTGTTTCTGTTGAACTCGCCTCGGAGGTGCGATCCTCTAACAACAGTCTAAAAATGGGTCCCAAGTGAATAGCACACGAGCTTCTGAGAGTGCTCCATTTTCGCTCCACAAAACGGGCTACTCAAACGGGGAACGGGTAGAAATTGAGCCATTTGGGGAACTCTAACTTCGTGATTCCATAAAGCGAAAGCCGATCCGCAATGATTACGAATCGGCTGCTCTACCAACTGAGCTACGTCGGCCTCGCTTCATTCTACCCCATTTGATTGTTGACCTTACGGTCCTGACATCTCGTCAAAGGCTCGAATTAGTGGCCAATTGCTGTCTGGTTGCTCGTGAGCTGCTTTTCACATCGCGGGCTTCTCCATCGCGGTCATGACGTGCCCTCTGCCTTATGAAATCGTTCCTGATCACGCATAAGCAGCGACTAAGCGACTAAAGGTGTTTAGAAGTTATTGATGTAACTATGAGTGCTATTGCGATTCGTGAGATGGCCAATCTTCGAGTATGATCCGGCAGTTCACATTTACCGCCGTTCAACTTTCCATATGCT
>Ga0105240_10010834_pt1 | contig 12768 bp, 2 predicted proteins | sample KBSC54metaG_FD_80426 | JGI IMG/M metagenome (GOLD analysis project Ga0105240, IMG submission 80426) | Corn rhizosphere microbial communities from Kellogg Biological Station, Michigan, USA - KBS C5-4 metaG | ecosystem: Host-associated > Plants > Roots > Rhizosphere > Soil | place: Michigan, USA... | reverse complement strand
CGTTCACGGGATATGTCTCAGGCGTGCTGGTGTCCGTCGATGACTTTGGCGCCGGCAAAGTGGTGTTGAATTGCCTGCGCGTGCGCGAAAATCTCGGAACCGATCCGGCGGCTGATCGGTTGCTGGCGAACATGCTCCGATTTGCGGAGCCGGATGCGACCCAAGGCGTCGAGTCATTGCCGAGCGATTTCGAAACCCGCTTTAAGCAATGAAGAACAGAGCGAAAATTAGGGCGGTTTCGGCACGGTTTTTCGTGTGGTGCATCGCCGCGCTCCTGCTGGCAATGGCCAGTGTGCCTTCGGCCCGGGCAACCAACTATTATGTTTCCACCAATGGCAACGACGCCAACGACGGTCTATCCAGCAGCGCGCCGTGGGCGACCATCAATCGGGGCGACACGAGCGGAGTGCTGCTTCCCGGCGACGTCGTGAATGTGCAGGGCGGCACTTACCGGCCTTCCGCGGCGGCGGGAATCATCCTACAAACGTGCTACGGAACGCCGGCGTCGCCGATCACTTACCTGGCGAACGGGCCGGTCGTGATCGATCAAACCGGCGTGGGTGGGACCAGTTACGGTTTTCAAGTCTGGGCAAAAAACATTGTGTTGAGCGGTTTTGAAGTCAAGGGCGCGGCGCATGGCATTTCCCTGAGCGGCACGGGCAGCAACCAAGGCCACGGCAGCGTGGTCACGAATTGTGTCATACACGATTCGGCGCTGGTGGATTCATCGGGCGTCCAGTTGTTATCGGTGAGCAACGTGACGGTGGTGGGCAATGTGATTTACAACATCAATGGCAGCGCCAATTCTCCCTGGTCACCCGTCGGGGCCGGCATCCGCGCCTCCGCTTGCGACAACGTCAGCGTCTTCAACAACACGATCGATAATTGCTATCTCGGAATTTTTTATTACGGCGCGGCTTTCGGCGCGGGGCCGTACGGCCGGCTCGTTTCGTACAACAACATCATCGTGAATTCCAGGGGGTGGGCTTTTGTGAATCCCTGGAGCACGGATGGGTCGTTGATCAAGTCGGGTTACAATCTCGTTTACAGCAACGCAATCGATTTCGGAAATTATCCGGCGGGCAATAACGGGCCTTATGCCAGCGATGTCTCCGGACAAAATCCGCTGTTCGTATTTCCGGCCCGCCACGATTATCATCTTCTGACCAATTCCCCGGCCTTGGATCGGGGAACCAACGTGGGCCGCGCCTACCTCGGTGCCGCGCCCGATCTCGGGGCGTTTGAAGGGGCAAATCCGCCGGCGGCCGTCGGCACCCTGAGTGGTCGCGTCACCGCAAATGTCGCCGGCAATCCGGGCGTGCCGGGCGCGACGGTCCAGACGCTGGATGGCGGGCTCTCCACCCAAACCGACCCGGATGGATACTATCAACTGACGCTCACCGGCGGCAGTGTCACCGTGAAAGCCACCGGTCGCAGCCTTTCCACTCAGACGCAGGACGTGAACGTGCCCGCCGGCGGTGCGGCGACGTTAAACTTCAGCCTTTCTTTGACCAACAGCGCGAGGACTTTTTACGTCGATAATGCCGCCGGCAACGACAGCAATCCCGGCACGAGCGCCCAGCCTTGGAAGACCATCCCCAACGGCGACGCCAAAAATCTCCTGCATCCGGGTGATACGATTCTCATCAATGCGGGAAGTTATGCGCAAGCAAGCAGCAGCGGCATTGTAATCACGAACGACTCAGGCTACCCGTTCGCGCCAATTACTTATAAAGCGCAGGGTTCCGTGTTGATCGACCAGAACATTTTCACCGGCACAAGTTACGGATTCAAAGTGGGCGTTGCCGGCGTGGCGCTCAACGGTTTTGAAATTCGAAATGCGCAACATGGAATCTATCTCGCACCGGGAAGCGATTTCTGCACGGTGGATAGCTGCGTCGTCCATGACGGCAAGGCAGCGGGCCAGGATGCCGAAGGAATTTACGTCGATCAAAGTGCCGGCGTCACACTGACGCGCAACATCCTTTACAACATCACCGATCCGGGCAACGGACCCTGGAGTCCCGTGGGTTGCGGCATCCGGGCCGGAGAAGCTGACAACCTCCGCGTCTGGAACAATACCATCGATAATTGCTACCTCGGATTGTTTGTTCATGGAACCATCGCGGGCTTGCCGTTTCACGGGCATATCACCGCGCAAAATAATATCGTCGCGAATTGCGCGGGTTGGGGTTTTGTGAACCCGTGGACGACGGACCCCACCTTGTGCGCCTCGGGATACAATCTCGTCTTCGGCGACGGCGTCGCTTACGGGAATTTTCCTCCGGGAAATAACGGGCCGTTGAGCAGTGATGTGGCGTTGGACCCGCAATTTGTCAATCGCGCCGCCCACAACTACCAACTCCAGGCCGGCTCTCCCGCCCTTAACACCGGTCTCGAAGTGGGGCTGCCGTTCGTCGGAATTGCGCCCGACATCGGCGCGCTGGAAAGCACCACGGTTGTGCCGCCGAAAACCTACTATGTGGATGCCGTGGCCGGGAACGATAATAATCCCGGCACGACGGCGCAGCCCTGGAAGACGATTCAGAACGGCGATTCCAAGGGCTTATTGAACGCGGGCGACACTGTCGTCGTAAATGCCGGGACCTACCCGCAGCTGAATTCGAACGGAGTTTATCTCAATAAAAAGAGGGGGACGCCGGCCGTTCCCATCACCTATTCCGCGATGCCCGGCACGATCATTGACCAGGGCGCATTCAGCGGGACGAGTTACGGCATTCGGGTTGCCTCGATTGGAATTTCGCTGAGTGGATTTGAAATCAAAAACGCCCAGCACGGCATTTACATTTCGCCTGGATGCGATTCCTGCACGGTCGACCGCTGTGTGATCAATGATGGACAGGCGGCTGGCCAGGACGCGGAGGGGATCTATGTCAATCAGGCCGCGAACGTCACGCTGACGCGCAATGTGATCTACAATATCACGGACGGCGCGGACACGCCCTGGTCGCCGGTGGGTTGCGGGATACGCGCCGCGGACGCGGACAGCCTCGATATCTGGAACAACACGATCGATCATTGTTACCTGGGAATTTATTATTATGGAGCAAATCCCGGCGGCGGGCCTTATGGGCGCCTGACCGCGCAAAATAATATTGTCGTCAATTGCGGCGGCTGGGGTTTTGTGAATCCGTGGAGCACGGATCCCACCCTGTTCACCAGCGGTTACAACCTGGTCCTCGGGAATGCCATCGACTTCGGCAATTTTCCCGCCGGCAACAATGCGCCGCTATCGACCGATATTTCGGGACTGGACCCGCAGTTCGCGAATGCGGCGGCCCACGATTATCGCTTGCTGGGAGGTTCTCCGGCCATCGAACAGGGCACCGACGTCGGCTTGGCCTATCCCGGCAGCAACCCGAGCATCGGCGCATTCGAGACTCCCTTCGTTGTGAACCAGCCGCCGGTCCAGACCGCTACTAACGGCTTCGCGGTGACCTTCAATGCGGACGTGCTGGGAACTCCGCCGTACACGATCCAATGGATGCAGGACGGAGTGACGATACCGGGCGCGACGGGTGCCAATTACACGCTGCCGGCCGCCTCTTTCTGCGACAGCGGAACTGTTTTCTCGGCGGTCGTGAGCAATTCCCTGGGGACGGTTACGAACAATGGCACGTTGTTGACGGTTGCCGCGCCCGCAACGTCTTTGCACATCCAGCGAACACTGAATCAGACGCTGCTCTCGATCAGCAGTCAGACCCGACAATGGTATAATATAGATGCGTCCACCAATCTGACCGATTGGGTGCGCGTGGCAAAGACGACGGCCACGGACAACGGATTGTCGGTTCCCGATCCAGCGCCCGGGATGCGTCAACGTTTCTATCGCACTCGTTTGACCCCGCCCGAACCTTCATTTTCCTTCACGTTCAATGGCAGTTCGTCCACGCAATTCCTCGGCGGCTGGTATTCCAATCGCGTCGATTCCGTTTTGGATTCCCATCGCACCCAGAGCGTGACCGTTTACACCGATCCCGCTTCCGGTTTGCAGGTGACTTGCCAGGCCACGGAGTACCTGGATTTTCCGGCCCTGGAGTGGGTGCTTTATTTCAAAAATACCGGCGTCGTGGACACGCCCATTATTGAAAACGTCAATGCCATCGATCTGAACCTGGCGCGCGGAAGCTGCGGCGAATTCAATTTGCATTACAACGACGGCTGTTCGGCTGTGGTGACGGATTTTCAGCCGCATCAAACCAATCTTTCGGCCAACGCCCGGCTTTCCTTCGCCCCCTTCGGCGGAAGATCCTCCGGCGAAACCGCGTTCCCGTACTACAATATCGCGGAGCCCGAGGGGAGCGGGGACATCGTCGCCATCGGATGGTCGGGCGAATGGGCCGCATCGTTTGCGCGCGATGGCGCCACCAATTTAAACGTCAAGGCCGGCATGCAATTGACGCACCTGGTTTTGCACCCCGGCGAGCAAATCCGCACGCCCGCCATCCTGACCTTGCGGTATGAAGGCGGCTGGCTCAAAGGACAGAATAGCTTTCGCAAGTTGATCCAGGAACACTACACACCGACTCCAAATGGACAGCGCATCGTCGATCCGGTGGCCGCGTCTCCTCATGGCTACGTGGGATTGAACGACACCTCGGAGTCAAACATGGTCATGACCATCACGAACCTGGCTTACAATAATTTTCCGGTCGATACGTATTGGATCGATGCCGGTTGGTTTTACAGCGACAGCATTTGGGAATTCGGCACCGGCAACTGGTATCCCGATCCGGTTCGCTACCCGCACGGCATGAAACCCGTGGCCGACGCGGCGCATGCGCACGGCATGAAGTTCCTGCTGTGGTTCGAGCCGGAACGGGTCATGCCGGGGACATTGCTCTATAATAATCACCCCGACTGGCTGCTCTCCGGCGACACCGTGATCGGCGGACGGCCCTGTTATCTTTTGAACCTGGGAAATCCCACCGCGCTGAATTGGGCGGTCACGAACTTCTCCGGCATGATCAGCAATATCGGAATCGATATTTACCGTTTGGATTGCAATATGCCGCCCTTGAATTATTGGCGCGGAAATGACGCGACCAACCGCCAGGGCATCACTGAGATTCGGTACATCATGGGACTCTACAGCTTCCTGGATGGATTGCGGACCAATAAACCATCGCTGATCATCGATAACAGTTCGGCGGCGGGCCATCGGCTGGACTTCGAAATGGCGCGGCGCTGTATTCCCATCAATCGCTCTGATTACGGGGCGCCCATCGGCGAGCAAGGCATGGAATACGGCTTGTCCCTCTGGCTGCCTTACCAGGGCGTCGGCTCTTATCTGGCCGACCCGTACACGTTCCGCAGCGGCATGGGTGAAACGGCCGTGTATTTCTTCCCCGGTTTCGGCAATCCGAATGACCCATCGTGGGCGCCGGGCCGGGACATGGTTAATTTTTATAAATCCATCCGGCCATATTATCTCGGCGATTTTTATCCGCTGACGCCTTATAGCGTCAGCACCTCCGATTGGATGGCCTATCAATTCGACCGGCCTGACCTGGGCGGAGGCGTCGTGCACGCATTCCGCCGCGATGACGGGCGTCATTCAATGACCGTTTCATTGATGGCCCTCGACCCCGCCGCGTCCTACGCGGTCATCAACCCGGATGCCGGCAGCACCAATTATTTATCGGGAGCAGAGTTAATGAACAACGGCCTCAAAATCAGCATCGACGCCCGGCCCGGTGCGGCGTTGTTCCTTTATCAAAAAGTTCCCTGAAAAATGCCCGCCATCGCCCGGCGGCCCAAAAAAGCAGTATTTCATCAAAAAAAGACGCGCAGAATGGGCGCACCCGGACTAAATTCATGCTAGAGACGCATGTTTATGAGATACTCGCCGCTTGGCCGGCTTCTTTACAAGTGGCGGGCAGTCGTTCTTCTATTGACGGGAATGACAACGGCGGGCGTTCGGGGAGCAATTACCGTCACTCCCGAGGAAATGGCGCAAAAAACCCAGTGGGTTCAACAGAACCTTCTGACCGCAACCAACCTGCCGCCTTTTTCGTTCAGCTACGGCAGTCAACTCTCCTCCCGGGTTTTACCTTCGTGGACCCGCACGCAAACCGACACCGTCCTGGACAGTAACCGGACCCAACACGTCATTGTTTGGACAAACACCCTGGTGCAACTGCGTTGCGTGGCTGTCGAATACCAGGATTATCCGATGGTCGAATGGACGGTTTACCTGAAAGACATCGGGAACAGCACCACGCCGCTGCTCACGAATATTCAAGCCCTGGACATCACCCTCGTTCGCACGAACGGGTCGGAATTTGTTTTGAACGGCAACAAAGGCGACTCCACCACCGCCGACAGCTATGAGCCCTTTCAAAACACGCTCGGTCCCCAGACCACGGCGAATTTTTCGCCGCCGTCGTACTCCGGAAAATCAAGCGACGGCCCCACCGGCTGGCCCTATTACAATCTGCAAACACCCGGCGGCGGCCAGATCCTCGCCATCGGCTGGCCCGGGCAATGGGCGAGTTCATTTACCCGCGACGCCGCGAATGGATTGCGGATCCAGGCGGGCCAACAGTTGACCCATCTCATCCTTAATCCCGGCGAAGAAATCCGGACCCCGCTGATCGGAATGCTGTTCTGGCAGGGAACGAATCTCGTCCGGTCGCAAAATATCTGGCGGCGCTGGTACCTGGCCCATGAAATTCCGCGCGTCGATGGTCAGCCGCCCACGCCGCTGGAGCCGGTGGGCGGGGATTCGGTTGCCGTGGTGAATTCCTATATCCAGGCGGGAATTCAACCGGATATTCTTTGGCAGGATGCCGGCTGGTATCCTGATTCCCAGGGGCCGTATACCGGTGACCTGGCGTGGCTGAATACCGGCACGTGGGAACCGAACCCGAGCCGCTATCCCAACGGGTTCACCGACATGAGCGCGCAAATCAACGCCTTGGGCGTGAAATTTATGTTGTGGTTCGAGCCCGAGCGGGTCGGCAACACCACGAGTTCTTTTTTGGCGACCAACGATCCCTCGTGGCTCCTGCCGGCCACCAGTACCACCGTCGGGGCCATCCTTAATGAAGGCAATCCCGGCGCGTTCAATTGGCTCACCAACCACATCAGCGGCCTGATCCGGTCCAACGGCATCGGTTGGTACCGCGAAGATATGAATGGCAACGGCCCGCTGCCTGCCTGGCAAAACAATGATTCCGTCAACCGGCAGGGCATCACCGAGAATTTCTACGTCCAGGGGCATCTCGCCTACTGGGATGCGCTGGTGGCAATGAATCATGGACTGCGCATCGATTCCTGCGCGTCCGGCGGCCGTCGCAACGACCTGGAAACCATGCGCCGGGCCGTTCCGCTCACGCGCAGCGATTATTCGACCGGCGATATGTCCACGGTGGTGGACGGCAATCAATGCCAGACCTACGGCTTGTCGTCCTGGCTTCCGTTTCAGGGGCAGGGGAGTTATTATCTGGATCCCTATTCCTTCCGCAGTTTTTACCTGGCGTCGTTCATCATTCCCTTTGGACTTTCGCCCGACAACACGGCGGCGTTCAAGCAGGCGTACGCCGAATGCAAAAAAGTCGCGCCGATCCTGCTCAACGGGGATTATTATCCGCTGACCCCTTACAGCCTGGCCAATAATGTCTGGATGGCCTGGCAGTTCGATCGCCCGGAAACCGGTGAAGGCTGCGCGCAAATCTTCCGGCGCACCAACAGCCCCGATGCCGCGATGACTTTCAAATTGCAAGGCTTGCAACCCGGCAAACTTTACGACGTGCAGGATTTCGACCGTGGCGATCTCGGCCAATTTACCGGGAATGCGTTGATGTCCACCGGCCTCGTCGTTCAACTCAATCCGCGGCAATCCGCGATTCTCTACTATACCAATGCTCCGGGAGTGCAATTGTCCGCGGGCGCCAGTCCGACCGCTGGTTCGCAGCCGTTGGGAGTGCAATTCACCGCGAACGGCATCTCGGTCGCCGGGTTGCCCGTCGCTTACACCTGGGCTTTTGGCGATGGCGGCGCCTCCACCAACCAGAACCCATTCCACACTTTTGCAGCACCGGGAAGATACGTCGCGCAGGTGACCGCGAGCGACACAGGGGGAAATTCGGACACGAAACAAGTTCCGATCACCGTCCTCAACGCCGACGGCCATATGATGACAATTACCTTCAATGGTTACGACCGCAGCGAACCCTTGACCAACTTTCCCGCGCTTTGTGTTTTTGGAACGAATTTATCGGCCAGTGGATTTTCGTACAGCCAGATGGCCTCCTCCAACGGCTGGGACCTGATCTTTCTCAATTCGAACCAGACGCAAACCTTGAATTATGAGATCGAAAAATGGGATGCCAACGACAACTCCTACGTCTGGGTGCAGATTCCGCGGTTGCTTCCGGGCACGAGCATCCGGGCTTATTGGGGCGACACGAATCTGGCCTCGTCGCCCAGCCCGACGCTGACGAATGGCGCGGTTTGGACCCAGGGTTATGCCGGCGTCTGGCACCTGGCCCAGCGTGCGGGCGTCTCTGGCCTGGACGCCACTGCGCATCGAAACGACGGCGTCATGCACAATATCACTGCTTTCAATGGCGCCATTGGCGACGCCGCCTGGTTCGACGGTGCGGACGCCTACATGGACCTCGGAACGTCACTGGTTCCGCTGGCGAACCAGCAATCCACCATGAGCGCCTGGGTCTATCCGCTCGGCGGCACGGTTCTCATTATGAAAGGCACGGACGCAAGCGCCGGGTCGTACGGCCTGGAGTGGTCGGGCAATTCTTCCCTCGCTTTCACGTTTGGGTCGACCACCGACTGGCTCGGCGATGGAGGTTCCGTGCCGCCCGGGCAATGGTCCTACGTCGACATGATTATCGACGGCGGCACGAAGTCCACCTACGTCAACGGTATTCTCAAAGCCACGCGTGCCTTCAGCGGCACGCTCGGCAGCGCAAATCAACAGTCGTTGTGGGTGGGTGCGCAAAACCGGTCCTCCTTCAATTATTGGTTCAATGGCGGGTTGGATGAAGTGCGTTTGTCGCCGCTGGCCAGGTCGTCCAATTGGGTTTGGGCCGAATACAATAACATGGCCTCGAACCAGACCTTCAATACTTACGGGGCCGTGACCTCCTTGGTGTCGCCGAATCCTGGCGCGCCCCTGGCCATCGGTGAGAGCAACGGCAACCTGCTTCTCTCCTGGCCGACCAACCTGACTCCGGCTGGAACCATGCAGGTCAGCTCGGACTTGATCAACTGGACGAATCTTACCGGCACCGTGACGGTCAACGGCACGAATTATACCATGACCGTCCCTGCTTCATTGGGACCGGAGTTCTTCCGACTTCACTATTGAGTGATGGTTAATGGTTGCCCGCTCTGTCGGCAAACGCGGCGGCAAAACCGTGCGTGTTTAGCCTAAAACAGGACGCTCGCGCCTGGCAAATACGCTATCGATGGAGGTAATTTCGATTCGGTCATTGTTATCAATTCTATGAACATCGCGCCTCGTCAGTTTGTCCCCCGAACCGGAATGATTTGTGCCCTGTTTTGCGCCGCGGCAACGATCGCGTTATCCGGAAAATGCGCGGTCACGAATACACCGGCGGAAATGGCGCTGAAAATCCAATGGGTGCAACGGAATTTATTGGGCGGTTCCAACAGCGCGCCGTTTTCCTTAAACTTTAATGGGCAGGCATCCTCGACATCGAATCTGTTTTCATCGTGGACGCGTTCCAGCGCCGACACGGTCCTCGATTCTGTCCGCACCCGGCACACCCTCCTTTGGACCAACAGCAGCAACGGGCTCCAGGTGAAATGCGTCGCCGTCGAATACCTCGATTTCCCGGTTGTCGAATGGACGGTTTACCTGACGAACGGCGGCCCGGCCAACACCCCGATCATCCAGGCGATTCAAGGCCTCGATACAACGCTCTCGCGTCTCGCGGGCGATCCGGAGTTTGTGTTGAACGGCAACCAGGGGGATTTCATGACGGCGGATAGTTATGAGCCGTGGCAAAAAATCCTCGGCCCAAATTCCGAGAATGATTTCGGCCCGGCCGGCTCCGGCAAATCCACCGAAGGCCCGACGGGTTGGCCCTATTACGACCTGCAAACTCCCGGTGGCGGAATGATCCTGGCCATCGGCTGGCCGGGCAATTGGGGCAGCTCCTTCACGCGCGACAGCGCCACCGGATTGCGCATCCAGGCAGGCCAGAAGCTCACGCATCTTTATCTGAAGCCCGGCGAAACGATTCGCACGCCGCTCATCACTTTGATGTTCTGGCAAGGCACGGATGTGGTGCGCGCTCAAAATCTATGGCGGCACTATTATCTCGCGCACGTCATTCCGCGCGTGAACGGACAACCTCCGCCCGCGTTGGCGCAAATCCAGGTAACCGCCCAGGACACGAATGCCGTGAATGAATTTTTGCAGGCGGGTATTGCTTTGGACATTTGCTGGCGTGACGCGGGTGGAAGTTACACCTGGTATCCCAATACCAACGGTCCCTACACCGGCGGCGACGCCTATTTGAATACCGGCACCTGGGATGTCGATGCCGTCCGCTACCCGGTCGGCTTCAAGCCGTTCAGCGATTGGATCCACACGCGGGGATTAAAATTTCTTTTGTGGAACGAACCCGAAAGGGTCGGCGATACCAATTCGTGGCTGGGCGCGAATCATCCCGAATGGTTGCTTCATCCCGGATCGGTGGGGCTCATCTTGAATGAAGGCAATCCGGAAGCTTTCAACTGGCTGACGAACCATTTTGACAATCTGATCAAGACCCAGGGGATCGACTGGTATCGCGAGGACATGAACGGCGGCGGCCCCGGCACCAGCTGGACCGCCACCGACGCCGCCGATCGGCAGGGCATCACCGAGAACTTCTATGTGCAAGGTCACCTGGCTTACTGGGACGCGTTGCTGAAAATGAATCCCGGGTTACGCATCGATTCCTGCGCGTCCGGCGGCCGTCGCAACGACCTGGAATCGATGAAGCGCGCCGTGCCGATGACGCGTACCGATTTCGAATTCGCCTACATGCCAAATGTTGTCGACGGCAACCAATGCCAAACCTACGGAATCGCCTCGTGGCTTCCCTTCTACGGCACGGGCGCCTACATTTACGATGTTTATTCCTTCCGAAGTTTTTATATGACTCTCTTCGGCATGGGTGGTTTGTCCCCGGACAACAAAGCCGCACAGCAACAAGCCTACGCCGAATGCCGCAAGGTCGCGCCCTGCATGCTTTATGGCGACTATTACCCGCTGACGCCGTACAGCCTTGCGGACAACGTCTGGATCGGTTGGCAATTTGACCGGCCCGACACGGGCGAAGGTTGCGTGCAAATGTTCCGGCGGACCAACAGCGTCGTCTCCACGTATAACATCAAACTGCACGGTTTGGATCCCGCAAAATATTACGCCGTGCGTGACTTCGACAAAGGAGACCTTGGTTGGTTCAGCGCCGGTCAATTGATGACCAATGGTTTGACGTTGACCCTCGCCCCGCGTCAATCGTCGATTCTGTCCTATGCGGTCACCAATGGCGTCCTATTGACCGCTACCGCCACGCCTGCTGTCGGGCTTCCTCCGTTCCAGGTCCAATTCCATGTTGATGCCATTTCGACGACGGGCAGTCCGTTGACCTACTTGTGGGATTTCGGAGATGGCGACGCTTCGACCGAGCAGAATCCGGCGCACACTTACAAAACGGCATCGAATTTTGTTGCCACAGTCACCGTGCAGGACGGCCTGGCGCATGGCTCGGTGGCCACGGTGCTGGTGAAATCCGCACGGCCCCAAAAAGCCATGAAGATCGCGTTCCCCGGTTATTCCCGCGCGGAGACGCTGACCAACTTCCCGGTTTTGGTGACGTTCGGAACCAATCTTTCGGCCGCCGGTTTTTCGTACGGCCAGATGGCTTCACCGGACGGGTGGGACCTTTTGTTTGCGACCTCAGATGGCGCCACTATCTTGAATCATGAAATCGAACAATGGAACCCCGGCGGCAATTCCTACGTGTGGGTGCAGATACCGCAATTGACTTCGAACACGTGGATTTGGGCTTATTGGGGCGACCCGAATCTGGCTTCGTCGCAACCAGCTTTTTGCACGAACGGTTCGGTGTGGGCGGATGGCTATGTCGGCGTCTGGCACTTTGGAGAGTCCACCGGGCCGCCCTTTGACTCCACGGCGAACGCTTTGACCGCGACCACCAATCGCGATCTTGGTTTTTGCGCGCCGCGGACCGCCGCGATGATCGGCAACGGTTGCGCCTTTGGCGGAGGTTATGCCAGCACCACGGCGACAACCCTGCCTGCCGGATCGAACCCGCGATCCATGTCAGCCTGGTTCAAAAAAACTTCCGCCACCACGGCGGCGCCGGGAAAGGAAATCGTGGGTTACGGAGACAATTCGTTAATGGGCAATCGGTTTTCATTTTGGATCAACGGCAATGGCGTGGCCAACGCTTTGGGAGTGGAAAACGGCGGCGCCGCCCGGACGTTTCCCTGGTCCTGGGATAATCAATGGCATCATCTGGCCGCGACATTGCCGCCCGGGCAAAGCGATTTAAGCGGCGTCACCGTTTACTACGACGGGCTCGCCAATGGGGCGGTCGCGGGTTCCGGCACGCTGCATACCGTTCAGACCGAACTCTGTTTTGCGGCGATTCCCGGTTATCACACCACCGATGCCAGTTACAACCTGGATGGCGTCATCGATGAGGTCAGGTTTTCCAATGTCGCCCGCTCGGCGAATTG
>Ga0105240_10010833_pt1 | contig 12769 bp, 14 predicted proteins | sample KBSC54metaG_FD_80426 | JGI IMG/M metagenome (GOLD analysis project Ga0105240, IMG submission 80426) | Corn rhizosphere microbial communities from Kellogg Biological Station, Michigan, USA - KBS C5-4 metaG | ecosystem: Host-associated > Plants > Roots > Rhizosphere > Soil | place: Michigan, USA... | reverse complement strand
TGGCGTGCTCGACTTCCTTACCAACGAGAAGGAAGTCGACGAGCTGTACATGGTGGTCGACGAAGAGCTCAAGATGATGGCCCATTTCTGCCCGGCCGGCGGCACCGTGCGCGGACCGTATCTGCGCGAGATGTCGCGGCTGGCGCATACCGAGTACTACATCGAAGGGCGCACCCGCGCCGAGGCGCGCATCGTGCTGCGGCAGACGCTGTTCGCGCCGACCGTCACCGGCAGCCCGATCGAGAACGCCTGCCGCGTGATCGCGCGCCAGGAGCGCGAAGGCCGCGGCTTCTATGCCGGCGTGATCGCCCTGATCGGCAACGATCCGGCCGGCGGCGAGCGGCTCGACTCCGCCATCCTGATCCGCACCGCGGAGATCGCCGCCGATGGCGCGATGAAGATCGGCGTCGGCTCGACCATCGTGCGGCATTCGCAGCCGCTGGCCGAAGCGGAGGAGACCCGCGCCAAGGCCAGGGCGCTGCTGGCCGCGCTCGGCGTGCAGGCCACGCGCAGTTTCGCCGGCGTGCCGGCGGTGCAGGCCGCGCTCGGCCGGCGCAACGGTTCGGTGGCCAACTTCTGGTTGACCGACAGCAAGCAGCGGATCTGCGTCGATCCCTCGCTGCGCGGGCGCCGCGCGCTGATCATCGATGCCGAGGATGCGTTCACCGCGATGCTGGCCCAGCAGCTGGAAGCGATCGGGCTTGAGGTGACCATCAAGAGCTGCACCGATCCTGATCTGTTCGACAGCGATTGCGATGTCGCCGTGCTCGGGCCCGGGCCGGGCGATCCGCGCGACAGCCGCGACCGGCGCATCGCCAGCCTGCGCCACGCCTTGAGCGAGCTGCTGGCGCGGCGCAAGGCGTTTCTGGCGGTCTGCCTCAGCCATCAGATCCTGTGCCTGGAGCTGGGCCTGGACCTGGTGCCGCGCGACGAACCCAACCAGGGCGTGCAGCGCGAGATCGATCTGTTCGGCAGCCGCGAGTGGGTCGGCTTCTACAACTCGTACGTGGCCAAGTGCGCGGCGAGCGCGATCAATGTGCATGGCGCGGGCAATGTCGAGGTCAGCCGCGACGTGGCCTCCAACGAAGTGCACGCGCTGCGCGGCGATCGCTTCGCCTCGATCCAGTTCCACGCCGAATCGCTGTTGACCCGGCGCGGCGTCGACATCATCGCATCCAACGTCAAGAGAGTGCTCGCATCATGATCGCGACCATCAGCTGGTGGAATCTGGACCGCTCGGCGCAGACGATCGAATCGCTGCGTACCTATCTGCACGCTGAGGGCGTGGCGCCGTGGGAGGCGATCGCCGGCATGCGCACCAAGTTCTGGATCTCCGATCCGGCCAATAACCTGTGGGGCGCGGTGGTCATGTGGGAAGACCACGACGCGATGAGCCAGTCGCTGCCGCCGAACCGCGCGACCGAGCTGATCGGTTATCCGCCGACCTGGCGTTCGAGTTTCGACATCGAGGCGCTGGTCGATCAGGGCCTGCCCAGGGCCTGGTTCGGCGCGGCGCATGCCGGGGCACCGGCGCCGGGGCACGCGCCGGTCGGCTTTCCGCAGGGAGGGCCGTGACCATGGCCGAGTACGAAACGGCGACGGTAGCGGCCCGCGATGCCAGCGTGTTCGGCACGCCGCCGGCTCATCCGCTGGAAGTGATCCGCGGCTGGTTCGACGACGCGCGCGAACTGGGCGTGCCCGAATGCGGCGCCATGGCGCTGGCCACCGCCGATGCGCACGGGCGCTCCTCGGCGCGCATGGTGCATGTGATCGAGGTCCGCGCCGACGCGCTGATCTTCACCACGCACCGGCACAGCCAGAAGGGGCGCGAGATCGACGAGACGCAATGGTCTTCCGGCGTGCTGTACTGGCGCGAGACCAAGCAGCAGATCACCGTGGCCGGCCCGACGCGGCTGGTTTCTACGGAAGTCTCCGACGCGCTGTGGGGGCGCCGGCCGCTGACCACCAATGCGATGTCCTTCGTCTCGCGCCAGAGCGCGCCGCTGGAGGACGAAGCGGCACTGCGCGACGAAGCGAACGCGCTGCTGGCCGCCTCGCTGGGGCTGCCGCGGCCGGATGGATGGGTGGGTTACGCCATCTATCCGCAGATCGTCGAGTTCTGGCACGCCGCGCCCGATCGCCTGCATCAGCGCCTGCGCTATGAGCAGGACGGGCGGGGCTGGAACTGGCGGAGGCTGCAGCCTTGAGCTCGATGCCTTATGCCGTCGCGGACGTGTTCACCGAGAACCCGCTGGAGGGCAATCCGGTCGCCGTGTTCTTTCAGGCGCAGGGCCTGGAAGCGAGCGATATGCAGCGCATCGCGCGCGAACTGAATCTGTCGGAGACGACCTTCGTGTTCCCGCCGCCGGCGGGCGCCGACGCGCACGTGCGGATCTTCACGCCGGTCAACGAGCTGCCGTTCGCCGGCCATCCCACCCTGGGCACGGCCATCGTGCTGGGCCAGCGCGGGCATCGCGGGACGCTGCGCATGGCCACCGCGATGGGCACGATTCCGTTCGAGCTTCAGTGCGACAAGGAAGGTGTCGTATGCGCCGCGTCGATGCACCAGCCGGTGCCGACCTGGCTGCCGTACGAGCACGCCGCCGTGCTGCTCGAAGGACTCGGCCTCGAACGATCGACGCTGCCGGTCGAGGTCTATCACCTCGGACCGCGGCACGTGTTCGTCGGCCTGCCGAGCATCGAGGCGCTGACCGCGGTGCGGCCGGACCTGCGCGTGCTGGCCACCCTGCCGGACGTGGCGGTCAACTGCTTCGCCGGCGCGGGACGGCATTGGCGCATGCGCATGTTCTCGCCGGCCTATGGCGTCGCCGAGGATGCGGCGACCGGTTCGGCGGCCGGTCCGCTGGCCCTGCATCTGATACGCCACGGCCTGCTGGAGTTCGGGCGCGGTATCGAGATTCTGCAGGGGGTGGAGATGGGCCGCCGCTCGCTGATGCGCGCCACCATTCATGGCTCGATGGCCGCGATCGGCCCGATCGAGGTATCCGGCGCGGCCACCGTGGTGGCACGCGGCGAACTGTTGCGATGGAAAGCCTGACTTTCCGCACCCGCATACGCCGCGCACCGCGGCATTGACCAGAGGAAGATCCATGTCCGCTACCCATCATGCTTCATCGTTCGCCGCGGACGAAGACCTCCGCGCACGCAATCGCCGCGTGATCGAGGACTACTTCAGCCGGCGCGGCGATGGCCGCCTGACCCGCTACCAGCTGTTCACCGAAGACGGCAGCGGCGGCCTGTGGACCAACGATACGGGCGGCCCGATCGCCTCCTACGGCCACGAGGCGCTGAAGGCGCACGGCGCCTGGTCGCTGAAATGCTTTCCGGACTGGCAGTGGACCCATGTGCAGATCTTCGAGACGCAGGATCCGAACCGGTTCTGGGTCGAGTGCGACGGCGAAGGACAGATCCTGTTTCCGGGCTATCCGCCGGGCATCTATCGCAACCACTTCATCCATTCGTTCCTGATGGAGAACGGGAAGATCAAGCAGGGCCGCGAGTTCATGAACCCCTACGAGCAGATGCGCGCGCTGGGCATCCCGTTTCCGGCGATCAGGCGGGAAGGTATTCCGGCCTGAGCGCCGGCATGGGCGGGTTAGACGCGCGGCTGGTGATGGGTGATGCAATAAGCCGAAGCGCGCAAGGTCGAGCCGCTCTGATTGGCGCATGGAGTACATTAGCGGCGGCCAACACGGACGCACATGCGATGGACAAGGCTCTTCCAGTCAGCGCGGAACCCACCGGATGGGGATTTCTATTGATGGCCGCCGGGGGCCTGATCTGGGTCATTGGAGGCAATGTCGTCGTTGCGCTCCAGTTCCGGCGGCGAGGGATGCGCTGGGATAGGGGGATGGCCTTGGGGATGTTCGCCAAAGTTTCGCTCAATTTCCGCGAAGTTCTCTGGCTCATGGGCGTGGCTGTGCTGGCGGGAGCGTTCGTGGTCATCGGCGGCATGCACCTGAAGGCATAAGGCAGCGCGGAAGTCGACGTTTCATATCGATGCCAGGAGGGCACGTCGAGATGACCTGCAAGGTCTCTTTGGCCGCACGGAATGAAGGCTTGGAGTACGTCGACGAGTACGGCGTGTACCGATTCGACGTCGCTCTGTCGAAGGGCGTGTGGACCATCTACCTGCCAGGAAGCTTTGGTGATTCCTATGAAGCCAAGATACTGGATGACGCAGAGCGCGACAGGATCGTGCCGCGACTGGTCGAGTACCTCAGCCGGATAAGCTGGCTTGGTCTTCCCGCGAAGTCCTATCGGGTTCGGACGGTCGAGGGCTATACGATTGCGGACCTGGCAACCGACGAGGCGGCGCGAAAGCGCATACGCGAACGTCTGATGAAGGAAGCCAGTCGTCCGGCCGGGGCAAATTAAGGAGATGCAGCGAATGCCCTATGGCTTGAAAGTCCTTGCCTTCCGACTGGCCCTCATCATCGTAAGCGTGGTGGTGGCCGGGGGTATCGGGGGCCTGGCCGCATTGCTCTGCGGGCTCCTGCGGCTGGCCATGACGGATAATCAGCGCATCGCCGTGCTGGTTATTTTCTCCCTGTTCGGTTTGATCATGGGGGCGGTGTCGGCGATAACTTTCAAGCCCCGGCCGCCATAACGGTCAAGCGAAGCTGGGCATTGCAGCCTCGTGCTGCGAGGAAGTCGAGGCTGGCGTCTAGCCGTCCTGTAACAGTGACATCACACCCGCGGCTGATGATGCGTCACGCAATGGATGCCACCACCGCCCGCCGCAATCGCATCGATATTCAGCTGCACGATGCGGTATGAGGGATACAGCGACTGCAGCAGATCGCGGCAGTAGCGGTCCGCATCGGCGTCGCCGAACTGCGGCGCGATCACCGCGCCGCGCACCACCACGAAGTTGACATAGACCGCCGCGAAGGCGTCGTTGCCGTCGATGAAGCTGTTCTTGCGCAGCCGTTCCGGCGGCGGCAGCGTGTGGATCTCCAGCGGGCGGCCGTTCGCGTCGGTGGCGTTGCGCAGGATTTCCAGGTGCTTGCGGGTGACGGCGTAGTCGTACGATGACGGGTCGTTGTCCAGGTTGGCGATGACCACGCCGGGGCGGACGAAGCGCGCGTAGAAGTCCACGTGAGCGTCGGTGATGTCCTTGCCCTTGATGCCGGGCAGCCAGATGATCTTGCGCAGGCCGAGCACGGCTTTGAGTTCTTCCTCGATCTGGTCGCGGGTCCAGCCGGGGTTGCGATTGGGGTTGACCCAGCAGCTCTCGTTGAGGATGGCGGTGCCCTGGCCGTCCACTTCGATGCCGCCGCCTTCGCCGGTCAGCGCACTGCGGATATAGGTGGCGCCGGCATCGTCGCTGACCACGCGGGCCACGCGCGCATCCATCGAGTGCTCCTGCTTGTTGCCCCAGCCGTTGAAGTTGAAGCTGACGGCGCCGAGTTCGCCACCGCTGCCGAGCACGAAGTTGGCACTGATATCGCGCATCCAGATATCGTCCAGATCCGTGGTGATAAAGCGCGTGTTGTAGGTGCCGCAGAGCTCGCGCGCCAGGTCCAGCTCCTCGTCGCGGCACAGGATCGTCACCGGCTCGTACTCGGCGATGGTGCTGGCGATCAGGCCCAGGCAGGTCTGCACGGCGGGGGTCCAGTCCTGCCAGATCGCGGACTGCGCGCCGAAGGCCATGAAGGTCCGCGCGTGCGGATGGGATTCGTCAGGCAGATAGAAATCGCCATCGCTGCTGCTGCCCAGCCAGGAGGACAGGCGCGAGGAGCCGAACACCAGCGGGGAAACCAGGCCGAGGCCGATCAGGGATGAAGCCCGGGTTATGAACTGCCTGCGCGTAGCCACACTGTCACCTCGTTCGCTTGGTTTGGACCAACGTTGAGGTGGGAGGCTAAGGGGGTGTGGGTAACAGGCAGGTAACAGCCGCCCGGCTCAGGAGCTGGCGTAGATCAGCCGGACCTGGAACAGGCTCTCGGCCTGGGTCACCTGCACTTTCCAGCCCAGGCGCTCGGCGATGCGCTCGACCAGATGGAGGCCGACGCCGAAGCCCTGCGTATCGGTGGTATCCGGCTCAGCGCCGCCGATGGCATTGCTGACCTGCAGGCTGATGGCATCCGCGCTGATGCGGATAAGGTCCGGGGCGCCATGCTCGAGCGCGTTGCGCAGCAGGTTGTGCATGGTCATCTGCAGCAGCGTCGGGACGGCGCGAATCGCCAGCTCGGGCGCGAAGTCCAACTGCAGCTTGAACTTCTGCTCCGGCATGCGCGCGCTGACATCGCGCCATGCCTGCTCGACCAGCGGCAGCAACGGCACCGGCACCTGCGGCAACTCCTCGCTGCCCTCGCGCCACAGCCACAGCAAGGTCTCCGTCATCGCCCGCATATCCCCATGCGCACGGCGGATGCGATCGAGCTGGTGCTTCCATGGCGCCAGCGCGTCGTCGCGCTTCTTGTCCAGCAGATCGAGCGTTGCGCCCGTGACGGCGAGCGGTGTGCGCAGCTCATGGCTCAGCGTCTGCAGGAAGTACTGCTCGCGCTGATGGGTGGCGGCCAGTTCGGTCATGGCGCCGTGCAGCTGCGTGGCGAGGGCATCGAGTTCATCGATGGGCAGGACCGGCGCCTTCTGCGGAGGCGTGCCCGGTTGACCGGATAAGCCCCGGGCCCAGGCGCTGAGCCGCTCGATCGGGTTGGCCACGGAGCGGAACATCGCGAACGCCACCACACCCACGATGGGTAGCGACAGCAGCAACAGGATCAGCGCCACCATCGTCAGGCTCGGGCCGGTATGCCCCGCATCGTCTTCGGGCAGAAAGCGATGCGCCACGAAGGCCGGCTCATGCCCCTGTTCCAGCTCGAACGGCATGATGTAGAGGAAGGCCTGGCCGGTATCGACCGTGCTTGCTTCGTCCGGCACCCAACGGGTTTTCGTCAGCGCCTGGCCATAGCGGGCGGAAAGCGCTTGCGCATCGATAAAGTACTGGCGGAACGAATCGCTGGCGGGCAGATGGCCAGTGGATTCGTAGTAGCCGGTGGCCTGCTGGGCATCCTTCCACAGATAGAACTCGCTGCTGTCGTCCAGGCCCCAGTTGTAGAGCCGGTAGATGGCGTAGCCGTTCAAGCCGCTGACCAGGACGATCAGCACGATCAGGCGTCCGACGAACAGGCGCCGCAGCTTCATGCCTGACCTGCCTGCGCACGCAAGGCCACGCCATGGCCTCGAACCGTGTGCATCAACGCTTGCGCCTCGCCGTCATCGATGGCCTGGCGCAACCGATAAAGCACCATCTTCAAGGCATCGGAGGAAGGCGCACCATTGGGCCACAACAGATCTTCCAGCTGCTCGCGGCTGACCACAGCAGGGCTCTTGCGCGCCAAGTGCACCAGCACCTCCCACTCGCGGCCACTGAGCGAAAGCAGCCGCCCGCCGCGCGTCGCCGCACGCGTCGCCAGATCGATGGTCAGATCGGCGACGGCCAGCTGCTGCAGATGGCGGCCACGCAGCGACAGCGCACCGACGCGCGCCGACAGCTCGGCCATATCGAAGGGCTTGACCAGATAATCGTCCGTCCCGCTGCGAAAGCCTTCCAGCTTGTCGGCGATGCTGTCGCGCGCGGTCAACATCAGGCAGGGCGTGGCGATGCCGGCTTCGCGCATGGCCTTGCACACCGCAAAGCCGTCGATGCGCGGCAGATTCACGTCCAGCACGATGGCGGCGTAGGCCTGCGACTGCACCAGCACCAGAGCCGCCTTGCCGTCGGCCGCGTGATCGCACTCGTAGCCGTCGGTTTCCAGATACTCCAGTACCGACGCGGCCAGATCCCTGTCGTCTTCAACCAGGAGTACGAGCATCGTGGCTCCAGCCGTGGGTACCGTGGGTCGATGCGCTCCATCGTACGCTGGCCGGGTCGTCGGGGGTGAGGGCCGATACGGCGAAGGGCGCGTTCATCGCGCCCTTGTAGCCCATCCCCCTTGCGGCCAGCTTTTCCGCGGCGGTGGCGGCTATTGCAGCTCGCCGATGCTGTGCTGCATATCGTCCTTGCGCGCCGGGTCGCGCTCGCTCGCCACCATGCCCTGCAGGATCTTCAGCTGCGCCGTGTCGAGCGCCTTCTTGGCGGACGTCTTGATATCCGGAATGACGCCGGTGCCCTCCCAGTCGCCATGCGTTATCGGGTTGATCGGTCGCCCTGACGGCACGAACATCATGAAATGCTCGCTCAGGCGCTGCGGCGAGCCGGCATGGGCGGCGCCGGCGGTCACTTCGCCGACGATGCTGGCGCGGCCCGCGTTCTTCAGCGCATAGGCGAAGTCTTCGCAACCGGAAATCGTCTCGCTGCTGGTAAGCACATACAGCGGGCGCGCCTGCCCGTAGCGCTTGCCGGTCACGCTGGCGCTGGTCCAGCGTTGCTCCGTGCGGTTTTCGTCGCGGAAGTAGATGTCGTTGAGATGGGTGGGCTGGTCGAACAGATAGCTGGCCAGCTGCATCACCGTATCCGGATCGCCGCCGTGGCATTCGCGCAGGTCGACGATCAGCGCATCGGTGTCGCCGAGCAGGCTCATCGCGGCGGCGATGCGCTCGGCCGTGTGCTGCGGGCGGCCGAAGGCATGCAGTTCCAGCAGGCCGATATTGAAATGCAGCCGCCCGACATTGGCGAACCCGTAGTTGACCTGCTTCTGGTGCAGCGCCTCGGCGGCCTGCTCCTCCGGCGACGGCCCGCCATCGGCGCTGGCGGGAATGGCCTGCTCGAAATAGCGGACCTCCAGATGCTTGTCGCTGGTCGTGCTCTGCAGCAGATCGGTCAGGCGCTCGGCGAAACTCTGGGCGCTGTCGATCGAATCGAAATCGCCATGCGCCATGCGGGCGCGCAGGTCCTTCTCGATCCCCGCGGCCTTGTCCGGAAAGACATAGCCGCGGTTGAGCTTGGCGATGACGCTTTCGAGCACGGCGTCGCGCGCGGCCTTGTCGATGGCCATGTCCTTCTGCGGCGGCTCATGCGGCGGTCCCTGGTTCGGCCCGCCGGGCCAGGCCAGCACCGCCACGCTCCCCAGCGCCGCCATGCCGAGCGCGGCCATCGCCACGAAGATCCCCGTTCGCCTGTTCATCGCACTTCCCGTGTATGGGCGCCACCGCCCGGCCAGCACAGGCTGCGAGCACAATGTGGGGAAATTGTGTGCGCCGTGGCGGGATCACCAGTCGACGCGGTAGCCGACCCCGTAGATCGAATGGATGATCTCCACTTCCGGCAGCACGGCGGCGAGCTTGCGGCGCAGATTCTTGATGTGCGTGTCGATGGTGCGGTCGTTGGCGTCGAGATTGTCGCGCTGGACCACATCGAGCAGCTGGGTGCGCGAGTACGCCATGCCCGGGCGCCGCAGCATCGCCGCCAGCAGGTCGTACTCGCTGGGCGTCAGGTCGAGCAGCTGCGCACCGATGCGAATGGAGCGCGCGGCTGCATCGATCCGCACCAGCGGCCGATCCGTGGTGTCGGCGCGAGTGCGGCGCAGGATCGCCTTGATGCGCGCCACCAGTTCGCGCGGGCTGAATGGCTTGCACAGATAATCGTCGGCGCCGGCTTCGAGGCCCAGCAGTCGATCGACCTCTTCGACGCGAGCGGTCAGCATCAGGATCGGCACGTCCGAACAGGCACGCAGCGTGCGGCATACAGCGAGTCCGTCGAGCCCCGGCAGCATCAGATCGAGCACGATCAGATCGGGCATGGCCTCGCTGGCGCGTTCCAGCGCGGCCTTGCCATCGCCGATCACCTCGGCGGTGTATCCGGCGGCGGCGACATAGTCGGCGACGATGGCGGCGAGTTCTTTTTCGTCCTCGACGATCAGAATGCGTGCGGTCATCGGTGGTCCAAAGGCAGGATCAGCGTCGCGCGCAGTCCGCCCAGCGGGGATGGTGCGAAGAGCAGGCGGCCGCCATGCGCGGCGAGGATCTGCCGGCACAGGGCGAGACCAAGGCCGGAGCCGCCGGAGATGCGGCTGCGCGACTCGTCCAATCGAAAGAAGCGTTCGCCGAGGCGGTCGAGCGACGCCGCTGGAACGCCCGGTGCGGCGTCATCGATAGTGATGTGGACAGCTTTGTCCACAACCTCGCCGCTGATCGCCACGCTGCCGCCGCTGGCGGTATAGCGAACGCTGTTCTCAAGCAGGTTGGCGAGTACCTGGCGGATACGGGTGGCGTCGCAAGGCGCCATGCAACTTGATGGCGCAGCGCCGATCGAGGCCTGCAAGCCACTGGCCGTGAAGCGCGCCGAGAAGTCGGCGAAGACTTCGCCCACTATCCGCCACACATTATGCGGCGCCAGTTCGTAGCGGGTCTGCCCAAGATCGCCGCGCGCCAGCTCGTGCAGATCGTCGACCAGCCGGTTGAGCGCATGGACTTGCCGCTCCATCAAGGCCAGATGGTCGGGCGTGGCGGCGCGCACGCCATCCTGCACGCTTTCGATCTGGGCGCGCAGCACCGCCAGCGGCGTGCGCAGCTCGTGCGAAGTCTCCGCGATCCACTGCTGGCGCATGCGCTCCACCTCCTGCAGACGTGCGGCGAGGCGATTGAAGGCGCTGGCGAGTTCGCCAAGCTCGTCGGTACGGGTCACGTCGATGCGCGTCGCGAACTGACCGTGTTCGAGTTCGCGCGCACCCGTGACCAGCCGCATGATCGGCCGGCGCACATAGACGGCCAACAGCCAGGCGACGCCGATGCTGAGCAGCAGCGCCGCGATCGACGCCCCGGCCAGATGGGTCTGCTGATCGATCAGGAAGGCGACGGCCAGCGCGTCGTCCGGATGCTGGGGATAGGCGACGAGCAAGCTGCCGATCGGGTGGCCATCGACGGTCAGCGGGTGCGCGGCACGGTCGATCGAGGTAACGGCGATCAGCAGAGGGGATGCGACGGCGCCCGCCAGATACCGGCCGCGCGTATCGGTGAGGCCGATGCGGTAGGCCACGCTCGATGCCCCGGACTTCGCATCCGGCGCACCGGCGCGCGAGCGCTCATACGCATCGCGCAACCAGGCCTTGCGCTGTGCGGCATCGCCGGGAAGAAACGACCAGTCGCCGTGCTGCCGGTAGCTGGCCTCCAGCGTGGCGCTCAACGCATCGAGAAAATGCGTGTCGGTATCCAGCCGGTGCTCGGCAAAGTTGTCGAGCAGCCGCCAGCGCACCAGCTCGACGCCCAGCGCGCCGGCGACGACGATCGTCAGCCAGATGGCGAGGAACAGGCGGTAGCCGATGGATAGCTTCAAAGGCGCGACACCGTGCAAGGAAGACGGGGCATCGCATCAGCTTAGGCCAGGAGCACTGCGCCACCAAGCTGCCGCTAGCTCGTCACCCCAGCGAGGCGCTTCATAACAGCGTAGCTGGTCAAGCTGGGGTCCAGCGACTTAAGGCACTGGATTCCAGCTTTCGCTGGAATGACGGGGGGCGCCTACGCCTTCATCATATCGATCAGCGCCCGCAGTCCCGCCGACTGGTGTTTCCGGCTGGGGAAGTAGAGAAACAGGTGCTCGTCGACCGTGCACCAGTCGTCGAGGCAGTACCGCAACCGCCCATCGGCGACATAGGGCGCGGCGCGCTCTTCCCAGACATAAGCCAGCCCGATGCCGCGCGCTGCCGCCTCGGCCATCAGCTCCTGGCTATCCAGGGTCAGCGGCCCATCGACCTCCACCTGCATCGCCTCGTCGCCCTTGGCGAACTCCCAGTTGAACATCGTCCCGCTGGGAAAGGCGTAGCGGATGCACTCGTGCTGCTTCAGGTCATGCGGCGTGCGCGGCGCCGATCTGTTCTCGAAGTACGTCGGCGATCCGACCACGGTAAAGCGGAAGCTCGGCTTGATACGCACGGCGATCATGTCCTGCGACAGCCGCTCGCCGAAACGAATGCCGGCATCGAAGCCGCCTTGCACGATATCGACCAGCGCATCGGTGGCGACGACTTCCAGCTTCAGCCCGGGATTGCTGGCCAGCAACTTGGGCATCACCTCGCCCAGCAGATACAGCGCGAGCGAGTTGGGTGCATTCAAGCGGATCGTGCCGAACGGCGTGGCGCGAAACGAATTCAACTCATCCACCGCGGCGCGCATATCCGTCATCGCCGGTTCCAGCCTGGCGAACAGCATCTCCCCCGCTTCGGTCAGCGACACGCTGCGCGTGGTGCGATGGAACAGGCGCACGCCGACGCGTGCTTCGAGATGGCGGATCGAATGGCTGATGGCCGAGGCGGAGGTGCCGCGCTCCGTCGCCGCCTGGCGAAAGCTGCGGTGCCTGGCCACGGCGGTGAAGACCGCCAGCTCGCTCAGCTCGGTGCTTTCCATTAGTGAATACAGTTCATCATCGTCTGAAATATTGCTTACTTTATCGTCGCAATGCAAATCGCCAGAATGCCGCCCAACGACAGGACCCGAGCCCCGGTCCTGCTATCCCAAATCGTTGATTCTGGAGATAAACATGAGTAATCAAAGCGCAAATCAGTCCCTCGCCGGCAAGGTCGCCCTGGTCACCGGCGCCAGCTCCGGCATCGGCCGCGCCGCCGCCCTCGAACTGGCCCGCCGCGGCGCCAGGCTGATCGTCAGCGCCCGCCGGAAAACCGAGATCGACACCCTGGCCGAGCAGATCCGCCGCGAAGGCGGCGACGCCACCGCGGTGGTCGCCGATATCAATGTCGAGCAGGACGTGATCGACCTGGTGGCCGCCACCATCCAGACCTATGGCCGCATCGATATCGCCTTCAACAATGCCGGCACCGAAGGCGAGTTCACGCCCTTTGTCGAACAG
>Ga0105240_10010832_pt1 | contig 12769 bp, 6 predicted proteins | sample KBSC54metaG_FD_80426 | JGI IMG/M metagenome (GOLD analysis project Ga0105240, IMG submission 80426) | Corn rhizosphere microbial communities from Kellogg Biological Station, Michigan, USA - KBS C5-4 metaG | ecosystem: Host-associated > Plants > Roots > Rhizosphere > Soil | place: Michigan, USA... | reverse complement strand
GATCGATCCGCGGCCGTATCAGGCGACGGTTACCCAAATGGAAGGTCAGCTCGCCAAGGATCAGGCGTTGTTGTCAGAGGCGCAGCTCGATCTGGACCGTTATCAGACGGCTTACAGCAGGAACGCCATCGCAAAGCAGCAGTTAGACGATCAGACGCAGCTCGTACATCAGGATGAAGGGACGGTAAAGAACGACCAGGGCCAGCTCGAAAATGCTCGGGTAAACCTGGCGTACACGCACATTACCTCCCCAATCGATGGGCGCGTGGGCCTGAGATTAGTGGACTTGGGAAATATTGTGCAGGCCAACAGCACAACGCCGCTCGTTGTGGTCACACAGCTCCAGCCGATCACGGTGATATTCAGCGTCGATCAGGGCTATCTCGGACAGATCCAGGACCAATTGCGGCAAGGTCACAAGATGGGCGTGGAAGCGCTGGACCGCAACCAGGAAACAAAGATTGCGGATGGCACGCTGCTTACGCTCGACAATCAAGTGGACGTAAGCACGGATACGGTGAAACTCCGCGCTTCATTCACTAACGCGGACGGGAAACTATTTCCGAACGCCTTTGTGAATGCGCGTCTGCTGCTGAATACGCAGCGCGGAGACACGGTGGTTCCTACGAACGCGATTCAGCGCAATGCTCAGGGTGCGTTTGTGTATGTGATTGGCCCTGACGAAACGGCAAAGGTGCAAAACGTGACCGCGGGCGTATCCGATGACAACATGACCGCGGTTCAGGGCATCGCACCGGGCGCTGTGGTTGCGACGACCGGATTTAACCAGTTGCAGGACGGAATTAAAGTGACGCTGCCCGGCGAGAGTCGCGGAGCACGCGGCAACCGAACGGCCGACACCAATCCCGGCCGCGGAGAAAACGCACGGTGAGTCCGTCTCGCCCATTTATCCTGCGGCCCATTGCGACGTCGCTCTTCATGGCGGCGATTCTGCTGGCCGGTATCGTTGCGTGGACACAACTGCCGGTTTCGGCGCTGCCTGAAGTCGATTATCCGACGATTCAGATTGTGACGTTCTATCCCGGCGCCAGTCCGGACGTAGTGGCGACGGCGATTACTGCGCCACTCGAGCGCCAGTTCGGCCAGGTGCCTGGGCTGAATCAGATGACGTCGATCAGCTCGGATGGTAGTTCCGTCGTCGTCTTGCAGTTTTCGCTGAGCTTGAATATTGACGTGGCGGAGCAAGAGGTACAGGCCGCGATCAACGCCGCCGGTAATTTCCTGCCGACAAATCTTCCCACTCCGCCGATTTACAGTAAGACCAACCCCGCAGACGCGCCCATCCTGACGTTGGCCCTCACGTCCGATGCGATTCCGCTTTCGCAAGTGGAGGATATGGCGGACACACGCATCGTGCAGAAGATTTCGCAGTTACCGGGTGTCGGTCTCGTCAGCATTAGCGGAGGCCAGAAGCCGGCCGTGCGCATTGAAGTGAATCCCGTCGCCCTCTCCTCCAACGGCATCAACCTGGAAGATGTGCGCACGGCGATCGCTCAAACTAGTCTTGACGCGGCGAAAGGAAACTTTGACGGGCCGCACCAGGATTATCAGATCGATGCGAACGATCAACTCACGAACGGGGAAGACTTCAAGGACCTTGTAGTGGCGTACCGCAACGGCGCGCCCGTTCTCCTCTCCGACGTGGCAAAGGTGGTCGGCCTGGAAGAGGGAGTTGAGAACGAACGGCAGGCGGCGTGGATGAACGACACTCCGGCTGTGATCGTCAATAGCCAGCGGCAACCTGGCGCGAACATCATTCAGGTCGTCAATAGCATTCAGAACTTGCTGCCGATCCTGCAACAAAGCCTGCCCGCTTCGATTCACGTCTCCACCGTTACGGACCGAACAGTGACGATTCGCGCTTCGGTGCGGGATGTGGAGTTCGAATTGATGCTCACCGTCGCGCTCGTTGTGATGGTGATCTTCCTTTTCTTGCGCAACGTCTACGCGACCATCATTCCGGCGGTCGCGGTGCCGATTTCGCTGGTCGGCACGCTGGGCGCGATGTATTTGACCGGTTACAGCCTTAATAACCTCACATTGATGGCATTGACGATTTCCACTGGATTCGTGGTGGATGACGCGATCGTGATGATCGAAAACATCGTGCGCTACATCGAAGCCGGGAAATCTCCGATGGAGGCCGCGCTCGAGGGAGCCGAACAGATCGGGTTCACGATCGTTTCGCTGACCGTTTCGCTGATCGCAGTGTTGATTCCGCTGCTATTCATGGGAGACATCGTCGGACGGCTTTTCCGCGAGTTCGCGGTTACGTTGAGTGTCACGATTTTCGTTTCGGCGGTCGTTTCGCTGACGCTGACTCCGATGATGTGTTCGCGGCTCCTCCGGCACACTCCGGAATCTCAGCAGAGCAAGTTTTTCCGCAAATCCGAGGACATTTTCAATCGGATAATTGCGTTCTATGGCCGCACGTTGCAATGGGTGCTGCGGCACCAGGTAGAAACGCTCGTGGTTGCCGTCGGAACGCTTGTCTTTACCGTGTTTCTTTACATCGTGATTCCGAAAGGTTTCTTCCCGATTCAGGACACCGGGATCATTCAAGGCTTTACGCAGGCTCCGGATTCGATCTCATTCACGGCCATGTCTCAAAAGCAGCGCGACGTGGCGCGCGTCATCCTGCAAGATCCGGCGGTCGAATCGCTTTCATCCTTTATCGGAATTGACGGAACGAACACGACGATGAACAGCGGCAGAGTTCTCATCAACCTGAAGCCGCTTGAGGACCGTCGCATCAGCGCAACGGACGTGATTCGCCGGCTGGAACCTGAAGTGGCGAAGGTGGAAGGTATCACGCTGTATATGCAACCGGTGCAGGACCTGACCGTGGAAGATCGCGTGAGCCGCACGCAATATCAATACACGCTGGAAGATCCGAATCAGGACGAATTGAATCAGTGGTCGAAGCGGTTCGTGGACCAATTGAAGCAATTGCCGGAGTTGACGGACGTTGCAACAGACCAGCAGTTGGGCGGTCTTGCCGAGAAACTGGTGATCGATCGCGTGACGGCTTCGCGCATGGGCATCACGCCTAATATGATCGACCAGACGCTTTACGATGCGTTCGGGCAGAGACAGGTCGATACGCTGTACACGCAGCTGAACCAATACCACGTGATTCTGGAAACCATGCCGAACTTCCAGAATAATCCGAAGGATCTCAACAACATTTTCGTTCGCTCTGGCACGGTTGCGGGTTCAAGTGGCGGCGGAACAGCAGGAACCCCGACGGGCGGCGCGGGGAACGGAGCGGCTGGCGGAATTGCGGCCGGGACTTCAAATCCAGCGCCAGTGGCCGCGCCAAATGGTGGGGCGGTGCCGTTGAGCGCTTTCGCTCATTTCGAGGAAGTAAGCTCGCCGCTCTCGATCAACCGGCAGGGCCAGTTCCCTGTTGTGACGGTTTCCTTCAACCTTGCGCCCGGGGCTTCATTGGGCGATGCGACTTCAGCAATCGAAAAAGTCCGCCAGGATTTGGACATGCCGCTGAGCATTCAGTCGGCATTTCAAGGCACGGCAGCATCGTTTGAAGCTTCGCTCAGGAATGAACCGCTGCTGATTCTCGCGGCGTTGATCACGGTCTACATCGTGCTCGGCGTGCTTTACGAGAGCTATATCCATCCGCTGACGATTCTTTCGACGCTGCCTTCCGCCGGTATGGGCGCGATTCTTGCGTTGCTTATCTGCAAGCAGGAATTGAGCGTCGTGGCGCTGATCGGCATCATTCTGCTGATCGGTATCGTGGAGAAGAACGGCATCATGATGATCGACTTTGCCCTGGAAATGGAACGGAAAGAGGGCAGAGAGGCGACTGACGCGATTTATCAAGCCTGCCTGCTGCGTTTTCGTCCAATTCTGATGACCACGATGGCCGCGATGCTCGGCGGCGTGCCGCTCGCTCTTGGCACCGGCATCGGATCGGAATTGCGCAAACCCCTGGGTATTTCGGTGGTCGGCGGCCTCATTGTGAGTCAGGTGTTAACGCTTTACACGACTCCAGTCATCTACATCTTCTTTGATAAGCTCGCCCAGAAGTTTTCGCGTTCGCATGTGCGCCACGCCCACACGGAGCCTTATCCCGCGGATTAGCTCATGAGCCTATCCTCTCCATTCATACGCCGCCCTGTCGGAACGACGCTTCTTACGATTGCGATCGCGCTGGCTGGAGTCGTTTCGTTCCTGTTTCTGCCCATGGCGCCCTTACCACAGGTGGATTATCCGACCATCTCGGTAGGGGCCAGTTTGCCGGGTGCAAGTCCGGAGATTATGGCGTCGTCGGTGGCCACGCCGCTGGAGCGCCAATTTGGGCGCATCGCGGGCATCACCGAAATGACTTCGTCGAGCGGCTTGGGATCGACGAATATCACGATGCAGTTTGATCTGAATCGAAACATTGATGGGGCGGCGCGCGATGTGCAGGCCGCGATCAACGCGGCACGCAGCTACCTGCCGGCCAATCTCCCCTCGAATCCGCGTTATCGCAAGGTCAATCCCAGCGACTCACCCATCCTGATTCTCGCGTTGACTTCGAAGATCTATGACACAGCGGCTATGTATGACGCCGCCTCTACAGTGCTCGCCCAAGGCCTTTCACAGGTCGATGGTGTGGGACAGGTCAGCGTTGGCGGAGCTTCGCTGCCGGCGGTTCGCGTGGATGTGAATCCCACGCAATTGAATAGCTACGGGTTGGGCCTCGCAACCATTGCCACGATGCTTCGTGCGCAAAATGCGAATCTGCCGAAGGGCCAGATTGCGAATGACCAGATGACTGCCGACATTCTGGCGAATGATCAGCTTTTGAAAGCGAACCAGTACAAACCTTTGATCGTGGGCTTCCATAAGGGTGCCGCGATTAAGTTGTCCGATGTTGCGAACGTGACGGACTCGGTCGAGAACATCCGGGCAGGCGGTTACGTGAATGGCGAGCCTAGCGTTTCCGTCATTGTGTTCCGGCAGCCGGGCGCGAACATCATCGACACCGTCGACGCCGTTCGGGCAGCGATGCCTGCGTTAAAAGCTTCAATTCCGGCCGGAATCAATCTAACGACCGTGATTGACCGAACGACCACGATTCGCGCGTCCGTGGACGACGTGGAATTGACCCTCGTTATTTCCATAGTGTTGGTCATCATGGTTGTTTTCGTCTTCCTCAGGAATGCACGGGCCACGTTCATCCCGAGCATCGTGGTGCCGGTATCGTTGCTGGGAACGTTTGGCATCATGTACTTGGGCGGCTATACGATCGACAATCTTTCGCTAATGGCGTTGACGATTTCCACCGGATTCGTCGTCGATGATGCAATCGTGGTGATCGAGAACATCACGCGCTATATAGAAATGGGATATGGCGCGCTGGAGGCCGCCTTCAAAGGCGCGCAGGAAATATCCTTTACTGTCGTGGCTATGAGTACATCACTCGTAGCCGTGTTTATTCCGATTCTCCTCATGGGCGGCATTATCGGCCGCCTGTTCCGCGAATTCGCAATCACGCTCTCGGGCGCCATCTTCATGTCGATGTGCATCTCGCTGACGGCGACCCCAATGATGTGTTCGCGCTTGCTGAGACACGAGCGCCAAGAAGGCCACAACATCTTTTATCGAGCGAGCGAGCGGACATTCAATTGGCTGCTGCGGGTATACGAACGCACGTTGACCGTCGTTCTCCAGCATCCGGCGTTTACCCTGGGCATCCTGATCGCCACCATTGGCGTGAATGTCTACCTCTTGGATATCGTTCCGAAAGGATTTTTCCCCGAGCAGGATAACGGCACGATCGGCGGCGGCATCGAGGGGGCGCAGGACAGTTCATTCGTGGCCATGAACAAACTGACGCAGCAGTTCGTCAGGATTATCAAAGCCGATCCCGCTGTCGAGAATGTGTTTGCGTTTACGGGTGGACAGGGCGCTACGAATCACGGGTTCGTCTATATGGGCCTGAAACCGTTGAGCGAGCGGAAAATGAGCGCGTTGCAGGTGGTGAATCGGTTGCGACCTAAGCTGAATGCTGTGCCCGGAGCCACCGTTTTCCTGCAACCGGGCCAGGATCTGCGAATCGGCGGGCGGATGAGCAATGCGCAGTTTCAGTACACGATTCAAAGCGACAATGTGGACGACCTGGTGAAGTGGGGCCCGCTACTGGTGCAAGGGCTTAAGAAGGTCCCAGAATTCACTGACGTAAATTCGGACCAGCAGAACAGCGGGTTGCAAGCAACCCTCACCTACAATCGAATGAACGCCGCGCGATTGGGAATTACGCCGCAGGCGATCGACAACACGCTGTACCAGGCATTCGGGCAATCCATCGCTTCGACGATGTACACGGCTCTAAACCAGTATTACGTTGTGATGGAGGTCGCGCCGCAGTTCTGGCAGTCTCCGGCCGGGCTCAAGAACGTCTACCTCAATCCGAAGCAGGGCGCGGAAGTTCCGCTGAACGCCGTGGCGCAATACCAAACCAAGACAGCCGCGCTTTCGGTGAACCACCAGGGCCAATTCCCTTCGGTAACGGTGTCGTTCAATTTGGCCCCCGGTGTAGCATTAGGCGATGGCGCCGCGCTTGTGAATGAAGTGCAGCGCAAGCTGGGAATGCCACCCTCCATTCGTGGCATGTTTTCCGGTGCGCTGCAGGCGTTTCAGACGTCGCTCTCGACAGAACCTTTCCTGATTCTCACCGCGTTGGCGGCAGTTTACATCGTATTGGGAATGCTCTATGAGAGCCTGATTCACCCAATCACGATTCTTTCTACGATTCCGTCGGCGGGTGTCGGCGCAGTCCTCGCGTTATTCGTGTTTCGCACCGACTTGAGCATCGTGGCGATGATAGGCATGCTGCTGCTGATCGGCATTGTGAAGAAAAACGCGATTTTGATGATCGATTTCGCCATCACCGTGGAGCGCACGGAAGGCACGAATCCAAGGGAGGCCATTTTCCAGGCCTGCATGCTCCGGTTTCGGCCGATCATGATGACGACTATGGCCGCGCTTTTCGGCGCCCTGCCGCTCGCACTGGGCGGCGGTGCCGGTTCCGAATTGCGGCGCCCTCTGGGAATCACGATCGTCGGCGGCCTGATCCTGAGCCAAATGCTGACTCTTTACACGACGCCGGTCGTTTACCTCTATATGGACCGTTTGAGCCTCTGGTGGCATCGCGGTCATCGGCACGGGCAAGTGGCGCCCGCTCCGCAGGCGGCCGACTAATCCATCCAAGGGAGAAGAAGACGAGGGCATGGCTAGAAGACTGACTGTGCTAGGCGCGAGCGTGACGATTGCGATGTTTGCCGCAGGATGCGCGGTGGGCCCGAAGTATCACACGCCCGCCGTGCAGGTTCCCCCGTCTTATAAGGAGGCCACGCCTCCAACGCCACCGCCGCCAGCGGTGCCGCAATCAAGCACCGCGCCGCAATCGCCAGCAGCGCCAAACGCCGCGCCGCAATCCAATACATCAACCCAAACGCCCTCGCAGGCATCTCCTGCCGCACCATTTCGCGTCGCGCAGCCCAATGACAACGCCCTCCGCGGCGATTGGTGGGAATTGTTCAACGATCCCGAGCTGAACGCTCTCGAAGCGCAAGTAAACGTCTCCAACCAAAATATCGCCCGCGCGATGGCCGCTTATTTCTCGGCCCGTGCGCTTGTCCGCGAAGCACGCTCAGACTATTGGCCCGTCGGCACCGCTTCCCTATCGACGAACCGCGGACGCGCGTCATCCACTCTCGGCAGCAAGGGCTCTCTCGCCAACTTTGGTCTATCGGGCAACGCAAGCTGGGTGCCCGATCTCTGGGGCCGCGTGCGCAACACCGTCGCCTCAAACGCCGCCGCCGCACAAATCAGCGCCGCCGATCTGGAAAACACGCGCCTGAGCATGCACGCCGAGCTCGCCGCCGATTATTTCATGCTCCGCGGACAGGACAATCTCAAGCAGCTGCTCGATTCCACCGTTACCGCGTACCAACAATCTCTCGACCTCACGAACGTGCTCTATCAGACCGGCATCGATAGCGACGAAGCCGTTGCGCAAGCCGAGACGCAACTCCAATCCGCGCAAGCCCAAGACACGAACGTCGGCATTCTGCGCTCCCAACTGGAGCACGCCATAGCGGTTCTCGTAGGCCAGCCGCCTTCCACGTTTACGATTCCCCCCGCCGCGAAGCAACTCGAGCCGCCGCAAGTTCCCGTTGCGGCGCCTTCGTTTTTGCTCGAGCGCCGGCCGGATATCGCTGCCGCCGAACGCGGAATGGCTCAGGCAAACGCACAAATCGGCATCGCAACGGCTGCCTACTATCCGTCGGTGACGCTCAGCGCGAGTGCCGGCCTGCAGAGCACTTCGATTGCGGACTGGTTCACCTGGTCGAGCCGCGTCTGGTCGGTGGGAGCCTCGCTGGCGCAGACTGTCTTCGATGCGGGCTTGCGCAAGGCAACCGTGCAGCAATTTCGCGGAGTTTACGACGAGGACGTAGCCACCTACCGCCAGACCGTGTTATCCGCATTCCAGCAAGTGGAAGACGATCTTTCTTCGGAGAGGATCCTCGCCGAGCAGGTGCAGCAGCAGGATGCCGCCGTTCAATCGGCGCAACGCTTTTTGAGCCTGGCGACGGAACGTTACCGCCTCGGTATCGATCCTTATCTGGACGTGATTACCGCGGAAACCACGCTGCTCACGAATCAGCGAAGCGCAGTCGATCTCCGCACGCAGCAAATGACTTCCGCTGTGGACCTGATCGAAGCGCTCGGCGGCGGTTGGGATGTGAACCAGCTTCCATCGCAACGCGCCGTGGCGCAGGTTTCCGCGCCCACTCCAGTTGGCGCGGCGCAAAGGCAGCCCGCTCCCGCGAATCAGAACAACCAATAACCGCGCTCAACGCTTGCTTTTGCCGCTTTTCTCGGGCTCGACAAAACGGTAGCCGACGCCTCGCACTGTGAGCAACCGCTGCGGATTCGTCGGGTCGTCTTCGATATATCGCCGCAGCCGAACGACAAAGTTATCGATCGCGCGCGTGTCGGTGTCCTCATGCAGACCCCACACATCTTCGAGGATCGATTTTCTCGTTACGACCTTGCCTTTGTTCTCGATCAGGTGCCGCAGGAGCTTTGCTTCCATTAGAGTGAGCTGAATCGTCGTGTCGCCTGATTGCAGTTCGAGCGCCGAGAAATCGATTTTCTTGCCGTCGAACGTGTAAACGTCGCCGTTCGCTACAACGGAGTCGTTCTCCTGCGCGGCCGTGGCACCGCTGTCGCGCAGCCACGCGCTGCGCCGCAGCAGCCCTTGCAATCGCGCGAGAAAAATCGGCAGCTCAAAGGGCTTCGGCAAATAATCGTCGGCGCCTGCGGCAAATCCGCGCAGCACGTCTTCCGGGCGGCTGCGCGCGGTAAGCATCAGCACGGGCACGTAATTCTTCGCGGCGCGCATCGCTGCCACCACTTCGAACCCGTCGCGGAACGGCAGCATCACATCAAGCACTACGGCATCGAACTGCTCGCAGTCGCGCGCGAGTCGCTGGATCGCCACTTCGCCGTCACCGACGATATCCACGGTGTGGCCTTCGGCCTCCAGATTGAAACGCAAGCCGTCTGCGAGATGAGTCTCATCCTCCACCACGAGTAGGCGGCTCATCCGGCGCTCCGCGGCAATTCCAGCACGACCGTGGTGCCGCGCCCTTCGCCTTCGCTTTCGATCGAGACCCGGCCGCCGTGAGCGCGCGCGATCGAGCGCACGATGAAAAGTCCGAGACCTGTGCCTTTCACCTTCGTTCGGCCCGGAACGCGATAAAAGCGCCTGAATACGCGCTTCACCTCCTGGGGAGGAATGCCGACGCCTTCGTCGCGTACGCGCAGCGCAATATGCTTTTCGTCTGGCGCGGCAATTTCTACGTCCACTTTGACGCGGCCGCCTGAATATTTTACTGCGTTGTCGAGGATGTTTCCGAGGGCGATGCGCAGGTCGTCTGCGTCGGCGTTCACAGTAGTCGGCTGGCCGTTCGCGGGCTCCATCCTAATTGCAGCCGGGTCAAGATGATGCCGCGTGCGCGCCAAATCGACGCACTCTTGCGCCAAGTCGGCCAGATTTACGTCCGCGCGATGCTGGGCAGTCCGGCCGTAGCCGACTTCGCCGGCCTTTAACACCTGATTCACGGTACCGAGCAGGCGGGAAGTGTCGTCGAGCATCGCGCGATAAAATTCCCGGCGTTGCGTCTCGCCCACGTCGCGGCTCTGCAGTGTCTCCAGATACAGCCGGATCGAGGCAATCGGCGTCTTCAATTCGTGCGTCACGGCGTTGAGAAAACTGTCGTGTTGCTCGTTTCGTCGGATTTCACGCAGCAGAAAACCGGTGTTGAGAATCATCCCGAGAATGATCGCCAGAAAGAAGACGACGCCGAAAAACAACAGCACGCCCTGGCGCCAGTGGAGGATGATCCAGCCCACGTTGAGCACGATGGCGACCGTAAGGCACACCACGAGCACGATGAACGCGATGATTCTGCGGCGAGCGGTTACGGTGACGCGCATGGTCCTCTGCGGTGATTGTAACTTGGCAGGCCGGTCTGCGGCCGTGTTTCTGTTGGCGGCGCGAGCCCGTTTGCGGGCTTCAGTAGGCTTGCGGCACTAAAGAAAAAGCCGCGAACGCCAAGGGCGCTCGCGGCCGAAGAGTTGTTTTCGCACGAATTACGCGGAAATAATTTCTCCGCTGGCCTCAGTCGCCGATCGCTGCAACCGCTGCCGGTGCAGCCCGCTCGGAATCGGCTTCCCCATTCGCTTCGACCGGCAGTTTCACGCAATAAACGTTTTTCGCCAGTCCGAGCTTCTTGAGCGTCCAGATTCCGTACCAATTCAGATCGAACTCGTACCAGGCAAGGCCGTGGCGCGCCGATGTCGGATGCGCGTGGTGATTGTTGTGCCAGCCTTCGCCAAATGAGAGAAGCGCCACCCACCAGCTGTTCGTCGAAAGGTCGCGTGTCTGATAGCGTCGCGAACCCCAGGAGTGTGTCGCCGAGTTCACCAGCCATGTTGAGTGCAGACCGAGCACGACGCGGAAGAACATGCCCCACAGCAGCATCTTCCAGCCGCCAATCGCCAGCAGCAGCACACCTAAAATGATGTTTGGCACATAATGATATTTCGTGATCCAGACGTGAAATTTATCCTTTGCCAGATCGGGCACATAACGCGCCAACGTCTGCGTGTCGTGATGCATGGACTTGCCCATTAGAATCCAGCCAATGTGCGCCCACCACTTTCCGTCGGTCGGTGAGTGGGGATCGCCCTCTTTATCCGAGTGCTGATGGTGGATGCGATGCGTGGCGACCCAAAAGATCGGCCCGCCTTCCAGAGCGAGCGTCGCGCATGTGGTGAGGAAATACTCGACCCATTTTGGCGTCTTATAGCCGCGATGCGTTAGAAGGCGGTGATACGACATACCTATGCCGAGGCTGCCCGCGACCCAATAAAGAAAGAGTGCTACGAAAAAATTGGTCCAACTGAAGAAAAACAACGCGGCAATTGCGCCCGCGTGAAAAATAAACATTGCGATTGATGTCACCCAGTTGATGCTGTTGTCGTCGTGGTGGGTGCGTTCCAGTTCGGTGAGTTCCATTCGTCGTCCCTTGGTTCCTGCTGCCCGGTGGATTACTGCCCCAATTCAGCATAACAAGGGGAACATAAGCGTTCTGTAATAGTTCTGTAATAGCGCCTTACGGACGAAAGAGTTACCTGTACGCACGGTCGCGGAGCGGCTCCCGTACCCCGCGAAAACCGCCGTGCTCGCGAAAAATTAGGAAGCGTTAATGCAAGGTGGCCCGCAGCACCTCAGGTTGGTCCACCGATTGCCGTCTCCCACTCATTGCCAGCATGAAAATCATTTTCCTAGCGCCCGGATTAGCCCGCGTCAAACGCGGCATGGAACGCTTTTTCCTCGAGCTTGCAGGCGAGCTTCGGAAATCCGGACTTGACGCAACCTGTTGGGGCACCTCGGAGGCACCCGGCGTGGAGGCGATCCCGGTTCCATCACGGCTCGAACTCGAAGAGTTCGCAAAAGACCACTTGCAGCGGATCCCGAATTTGCCGCCAGCCCCGGCGCAGGTGGTGCAAACCTGGGCCCTTTACACCGAGGATCAACTCTTCGGCCTCCCTGCCGCGATGCGAATCCGCCAACTGTTCGAAAGCGGCGAGTCGGTGCTCGTTTACGCCCGCTGGCAGGGCGGGCTGATCGATCCAAGCGGGGATTCCACCGAACTACTCAAAGTGCTGGCCGCCGGCATTCGCCAAGGGAAGGCCGCACTTCTTGTTCACACCGATTACTTCTATCCCCCGATCACCGCGATGCTTTGGAACGCCGGAGCGTGCTTTCATTCGCTCGGGCCGTGGCTCACGAGCCCTTTACGCCAACAAGGGGTCGCGCCGGAAGCCATTGTCGAGTTGCCGATGTGCGTGGATGGCGTTCCCTACCGCTCTGCGCGAGAGCAGCGCCAATCCGCGCGTGCCGAACTGGGCATTCCGGCGGTCGCATTCGTTATTCTCAGCGTGGGCACCTTTGATCTCGCGGCGAAACGCCATGACTATGTTCGAGCGGAGATACAAAGGCTGGTTGACGAGAGCGTCTGGTGGATTGTTGCCGGATCGCGTGGCTCCGCACCTGCTACGTGGGAAGTGGAAGCCCGCCGCGCACTGGGCGCCCGCTTCGTTCCGTTGACGGATGTGCCTTTCGAGCGCATGCCGGGCATTTACGCCGCCGCCGATCTGT
>Ga0105240_10010829_pt1 | contig 12772 bp, 4 predicted proteins | sample KBSC54metaG_FD_80426 | JGI IMG/M metagenome (GOLD analysis project Ga0105240, IMG submission 80426) | Corn rhizosphere microbial communities from Kellogg Biological Station, Michigan, USA - KBS C5-4 metaG | ecosystem: Host-associated > Plants > Roots > Rhizosphere > Soil | place: Michigan, USA... | reverse complement strand
GTGGCGCTGGTCTGCCTGGTTTTTCTGTGGCACGTGCGGTCCGCCCTCGTTGCTATCATTACCCTGCCGATTGCGATTCTTCTCTCCTTCCTGCCGATGTATCAGATGCAGCTCACGTCGAACATCATGTCGTTAGGCGGCATTGCCATCGCAATTGGAGCGATGGTGGACTCGGCAATCATCATGGTGGAGAACGCCCACAAATTCCTTGAGCATTTCCGGGAAGCAAACGGCCGCGACCCATCCGCCGCCGAACGCGTCGAAGTGATCATTGCCGCGGCCAAAAGCGTTGGCCGGCCACTGTTCTTCGCGCTCTTGGTCATTACCGTCAGTTTCATCCCTGTCTTTTCCCTTGAAGCGCAGGAAGGCCGGTTGTTCAAGCCGCTGGCCTTCACAAAAACCTTCTCAATGTTCTTTGCGGCCGTTCTCGGGGTCACTCTGGTCCCGGTCCTAATGATTCTCTTCATTCGGGGGAAAATTACCCCGGAGATAAAGAACCCTATCAATCGTCTCCTCATTTGGGCTTACCAACCTTTCGTAAACTTTGTCCTCCGCTTCCGGTGGTTCACGATCATCACTGCCCTGCTGATCATGGCGGCCACGATTTACCCGTTCAAAAAACTCGGCAAAGAGTTCATGCCCCCGCTCAACGAGGGCGACATCCTCTTCATGCCGACTGCGGTTCCAGGTATCTCGATTGAAGAAGCCACCAAGGTTCTCCAAGTCCAGGACCGGATGTTGCGCCAGTTTCCCGAGGTCGAATCGGTTTTCGGCAAGGCCGGCGAATCAGAAACCTCAACCGATCCCGCTCCGCTCTCGATGTTCGAGACCGTCGTCAAGCTCAAGCCCGTGGCGCAATGGCGACCGGGCATGACTTGGGAGAAGCTCCTGGCCGAAATGAACGAACGAATCAAAACCCCCGGCATGGCCAACATCTTCTGGATGCCAATCCAAACTCGGACTGAGATGCTCACCACAGGGTTCAGGACCAAATTGGGCATCAAAGTCTTCGGCCCGGATTTGGGTATCATTCAAGACCTCGGTGTCCAAATCGAGAGAGCGCTCACGGATTTTCGGGATACGCGCAGCGTTTTTGCCGAGCGCACCACTGGCGGCTACTTTCTCGACTTCACCGTGAATCGCAAAGCGGCTGCTCGATACGGCCTTACCGTGGGCGATGTCAACGATGTCATTGAAAGCGCAATCGGCGGAAAGACCATTACCACGACTGTGGAAGGCCGAGAGCGCTATCCGGTCAATGTCCGTTACGCCCGGGATTTCAGGGAAGACCTTGATGCCCTGAAACGAGTTCTGGTCCCTGCGCCCATGAGTGCAGCCCAGCAAGAACAGAGCATGCCTTCCGGCCAAAACCAGCAGCGCGCCCAAACGCTTGCCCAAATTCCCATCTCGCTGCTGGCTGACATCAGTTATAAAACCGGCCCGCCCTCGATTCGCAATGAAAACGGACAGCTGGTCGGCTTCGTTTTCGTGGACGTTACGACCGATGACATTGACGGCTACGTCAAGGCGGCCTCACAACGCATTGCCGAAAGTGTGAAGTTCCCAGCGGGCTACTACATCCAATGGGCCGGCCAATTTGAATATCTCAAGAGCGCCGAACAGCGTCTGCGAGTGGTGGTTCCTTTCACACTCGTGATCATTTTCGTCCTCATATATTTAAACACGCGCTCGACCGTAAAGACGACTATTGTGCTCCTGGCTGTGCCTTTCTCATTGGTGGGCGCATTCTGGCTGCTGTACCTCCTGGGATATAACATGAGCGTTGCCGTTTGGGTGGGGCTGATTGCATTGGCCGGCCTGGACGCGGAAACTGGAGTGGTCATGCTCCTGTATCTCGATCACTCCTGGGATCGATTCCGTGCCGCAGGGCGCATGAATACGATGGATGATCTCCGCGCGGCCGTCGTCGAAGGTGCGGTGCAACGCATTCGTCCGAAGATCATGACGATTTGCGCGATTTTGTTCGGGCTTTTGCCGATCATGTGGTCTCCCACCAACCAAAGCGGCGCCGATGTCATGAAACGCATTGCAGCCCCGATGATTGGCGGTGTGATTACGTCCGGTATTCTCGAGTTGCTCCTTTACCCGGTCATTTACGTCCTCTGGCGCAAGCGGCACCTGAGGATTCCGGCATCGGAGAGTGCCGGGTAGGTCGACGCTCTTCACGGTTCGTCTAAAGAAACAAGAACACGGGTCGAAACTCGTCGCATAAAGCGTGAAAATCTCAAAGATTTTTCAGCGGACGCTTTTCGATCTGGACCTGGGCCCGCAAAATTGCCCTTGGTCAACTGAGCCCCGGAGTTGATCCCACGAGAACTGCCCCGTTCACCGCGGTCACACGGCTCAAGGCGATAAAGCCATCGCAGCCGTGATGTTGATAGGCATCCCGACCCAACCACAAGTCGAACACCCCGCCGGGAAAAAGCCTCTGGATTCAGCGGCAAAAAGCGCGAGAATCACCAGTGCATGGCGACGCGAGCGGCCTTTTTTAAAGTTTCCGAAGAACTCAATCTTTCTCCGAGGCGCGGCTTGTCAAAGTGGCTTTTCGGAGCGGACGGACCCTGATTACGATGAGAAGGCGGAGCAGCGATTCCTGGAAGCACTCCTGGCCTGCAGCGAGGATGAGGTAATGCTCGCCCTGGGCGGCTACTCGCGCAAACAAGCTGCTGGAGCCTCCTCCACCGGGCGCAAGAAGGGTCCTGGGGAAAAGTCCGTCATCCACAGGTCGTTGACAAAGGGCGCTTCGAAGCACTTGGTGGCTCCACCCAAAGGCTGGGGCAGTTGTTGGCGGCGGGCTCGGGTGTGAAGTTCGTGTTCACGCAGGAGCCGGTAAATCGTGTTGAGGGCGGACTGCCCACGGGGGGTGTTCAGGGCCGCCGCATCGTCACGGTTGTTATTGGCGCTTCTGCAAACCCACTGGAACCGAACGTTTCCGGGTCCAGCGTTTTCTTTGTGTGAACGGACGCGTTTCAGAGGAGCTCATAGCCCTCGCCGGGGACAATGTGACATTGTAATGACGATTTCGAAGTAGTGTTGGCTCCTCCTGAGCCAGCGTTAACTTGAGGCCGCAAAACGACACCTTCGCCGAGTGTTGGAAAGTCGGAAACCGCAGGAGTGGTTATTCAACGAGGGCTGGTCCCCGGTTTCCTCTGACCTGCACCCTTAAACTGCAGGTCCCTTGCGTGCTGTCCTACCTCCAACTGCTCCGCACCTTCGCCAAGGTTGGAGCCTAGAATTTGCACATCCTCAAACGTTACACCTCGGACATCATGTTTCTCGTCTGCACCGCTAATCTGCACTCGATACGGTCCGGGTTTGCCTGAGACATTCAGGTTCCGAAAACTCACATTGCTGACATACCCAGGGACTTTGTTACGCATGTACTGGTTTACGACTGGCTTGAGTCGAATGAGCTCGCCCTGGCCTTCGCCGTTAACCCGCACATCAGCCACTTTCACATCCTCCAATCGCATCTCCTCTCCTGGCTCAAAGAGGAATGCGGTCATGGAGAAGTGGATGATGTCCAGGTCACGCAGTGTGATTCCGCGCATGAATGCGGCGCGGCTCTCGTGGCCCAGCAGGAAAATACGCGCCCGATCGCACCAGAGAGTGCACTTCTCCACGGTGATGCGCTCGACATTATTGTTGGAAGCATCAAGGTTGAGTCCTTTCAGGGCCACACAATCGTCGTCGGTTCGAATGAAGCAATCCGTAATGAGCACGTCCTGCGAGTTGCAGGGATTGATGCCGTCGTCGTTTTGCACCCTGGCGCCACAGAGCTTCACGTTGCGCACGACCACATTCTGGCTGTCACGTGGCACAATCGTCCAGTGCCAGGCATCTCGAATGGTGATGCCGCTGACCTCAACGTTGGTCCCCTGGATCAGCACCACGAAACTTGTTGGGCCTTTGGTCCACTCCCAGTCTGATCCGTCCAGAATGCCACGGCCTCGGATGTGGATGTTCTGACCTTTGGCTTCAATGCCGCCTTTGACCACGGCCCCGCCTGCGAGATAGAGCGTTTGGTCGTTGGTAACAACGATCTTGCCTGCCTGGTGAACTCCCGGGCCAAAGTAGATCACATTGGCTGCGCCCTGTTTCGGCGGGTCCTTTTCCAGCGCATTGGCAAACAACAGCAGTGGTCCGAGTTTGCCCTCCGGTTCAATGCTCAGTTTGCATGGTCCTGGCAACGACACCACCAACGTGTGGTCGTCTTCTAACCGGGTTTTTACGTTGGCGATCGCGGGGCGCACGACGGTGTTACGCAAAGATTTGGTGGAGGTGATCTGAACATCCACCGCCCCTTCGACATCGAAATTGCAGAATGAGTACGGACCGCCGTAATCCCGGCCGTTGCCGGCAAAAGGAGGGTCCAGCACCCGGGCGGTGTAAACATCCACCGGCTGGGCTTTTATCCTGACCTGGTAATCGGTCGAGAGAGGCTCGCCTTTGGGAGCTGAATACAGCACCACAGCCGCTGCAGCAGAGTTACCGAGCAATTCGAGGAGAAGCAGCAGGAAAATCAGCGGTTTCATTCTGTTAGAGTGACGAAGCGGCCTCGTCGCGTTGTTGGCAGCAATTTGAGGCCGGTTATCTCACCGAATCAAGGAGCAAAACCTGGCGCTAGTGAGTGGTCGAGTCACTGAGCGGTTTTGCGGCTGGTCGCTCCGGTTTGTCGCACATCGCTCGGAGTGACGGTCGCCGCATCACATCCGTCCGGCTGAACATCAGTCCGCTGGGCCAGCACCGTGTGCGCATTGGCGCAGCCTACGCGAGTGCCGACAACGCTTAAACCCGCACGGGTTTGCTGATGGGCCCAACATAGGGGCCGCTCGGGGCTTGTTGGTGCTCGTCAGGTCGATGTGGACATTCAATGGAGAGTGTCTGCTGATCCAGCATTGCCGGCGAGGGGCCAAAGGTAATCGCACGATTCCGTCGAACAACCCCGCGTGCCCGAGGTTTACCAGGACTCTCAACGCAGTTGGCATCAGGGAGAGGCTTTGGCATATTCCTGATATGGCCGTATCCAAGAGTTACCGCGAATTCGTACTCGAACAATGCGGCCGTGTAACCCCCGTCACCGGCAAATCGATGTTTGGCGGCGTAGGCCTTTATGCTCAAGGACTATTCTCTGCCTTGATCGCAGAGGATCGTCTGTATTTTAAAGTGAATGACCTTACGCGCCCCGAGTTCGAACAACGAGGGATGGAACCCTTCCGCCCTTTTGGGGAAGATAGGGCAATGGGGTATTATGAAGTCCCGGCGGATGTGGTGGAAGATGTTGGGCAACTCCACCTATGGATGAGAAAGGCCTTCGACGTGGCATCTGCGGCGAAAGGTGGTAAGACCAAACGACCGAAGCGGGCGGCCTCAGCGGAGGCGGCGGTCCGGCGGCGCTCCCGCGTCGACCGGCACGAGCAGCAGTCCCCGACCGATCAATATTAACGAAACTATGATCGGCTCACATCCCATTCATCGCTGGAGGCAAAACGGTTGGTTCAGCGCATACCTGTGCAGGTGCGGCATCTTCTCCTTCCTCCTTGCCGCTCTTTTCCTGGGCCTGTCCCTGGCGGGAGCGGCCCCTGAATTACCGTCCACTCCAGCCGGCAAGGTCCTGGCCGGTTATCTGGAAGCTCTGAATTCCGGCAACAAGGACAAGCTGGAAGCTTTCATCAAGGTGCATCGGCCGGACCGGCCTGACGCCCTCGATCGCATGCTCGACCTCCGCTGGAACACCGGCGGGCTCGATCTGTATTCGGTCGAATCCTCAGAGGCGCTGAACACTCAGGCGGTGTTGCATGAGCGCGAAGGCAACGGCACCTACAACCGCATGTCGGTCACCGTGAGCGCTGGGGACCCGGCGGTGATCACCAAGATTAGTTTGAACGTGATTCCCCCACCCACCGGCGCGCCAGTTCCCGAGCAGCTCACCCAACCGGCGGCAGTCGCGGCGTGGAAAACCGAAATCGATAAAGCCGCTCCCACCGGAAAATTCTCAGGCGTGTGGTTGTGGGTCAAAAATGGCAAGGCGATCACGTCGGGCGCCAGGGGCAAGGCGGATCGCGAGAAAGGAGTCGACAACACGCTCGACACGCGGTTCCGCATCGGTTCGATGAACAAAATGTTCACGGCGGTCGCGACGCTTCAGTTGGTGGAACGTGGCAAACTGTCGCTGGACGATACCATCGGCAAGATCCTGCCCGATTACCCGAACGCCAATGTGGCCTCCAAGGTAAAGGTCCGACACCTGTTGTCGCACACGGGTGGTACGGGCGACATTTTCGGTCCGGAGTTCGAGGCGCATCGGCTCGAATTGAAGACGCTTCAGGATTACGTGAAGCTGTACGGTGAGCGCGACCTCCAGTTCGAGCCCGGCACCAAGTGGGAATACTCCAACTACGGGTTCCTGCTGCTCGGCGTGCTGATCGAGAAGGTCTCGGGGAAGTCGTACTACGACTGCGTCGCCGAGAACATCTACAAAGCCGCCGGCATGACCAACTCGGGGTCCGAGCCGGAAAGCGTGGAGGTCGCCAACCGGAGCAAAGGGTACATGAGGGATCAATTTAAAATGGTTTCCAACGAACCGACGCTGCCATGGCGAGGAACCTCCGCGGGCGGCGGTTACACGACGGCAACCGATCTGATGAAGTTTGCTGCCGCGCTGATGTCGAACAAACTATTGAAGGCCGAAACACTCGCTGAAGCCACGCGTCCGCAATTCACGACCGGCACCTACGGCTTCGGGTTCCAGATCGGACGCCCAGGCGAAGCCCGGACCTACGGCCATGGTGGCGGAGCTCCGGGAATGAACGCGGTTCTTCGCGTGTATCCGGACTCCGGCCAGTCGGTGATCGTGTTGTGCAACCTGGACAGTCCCTCGGCCTCGCGCCTGGCAGACTGGCTCCACGCGCGCCTGCCGCTCGAGTAGCTTCCACCAATGCCGATGCAGGCCTGGAAAGGACTCGCACAAATCAGATCGCCGACAATATTTGCGCAACGCCTATCGCGTCCTTCTCACCCGTGCCCGCCAAGGCATGGTGATCTTCGTCCCTCCCGGAGACGAAAGCGATCCTACTCGTACGGGAGCATTCTACGATCCCACCTTTGATTACCTCTCTGGAATCGGCATCCCTGTCCTTCCGAATTGACCTGCCCCCATCTTGTTGCGAAAGGCTCGCGATTCCAGTCACTCGACTGCCCTCCATTTGAAGCATTCGCCGCCCCGGCGAGCTGGACTCGGACCAACGGCCGTAACCGTAACCGGCCCGGGGTTGTTTGGTTTGGTAACCAGGTAGCGATGATTGGTGAGGGACATCAGCATGGTATCGCCGCGCATCAGGTTGACCCACTGAAATGACTCGGCATCGCCAGGATTCTGTCCGGCGAGGTCTTTCAAGACGACGGCTTCCTCAGCGATGGAGACGAACAAGCTGTTGGCAGCTTTAAGGGCCACGCGCCCTTTGCCCAGATCAATGATCTGCCAGTGCGTGTTCCGAGGGGCGGTGGCAATATCACCCGCAACATTGACCATCACGTTTCCTTGCGTGTCGGCGGCCAGGAAGGTGCCATCCGCGCTGCTGGTCAGCGTTACGGTCTCCCCTACGGGAATCTTCCGTTCACCGCCTCGTGCGCGCGGTTCCTCAACGGTGTAGTTGTCAAAATCGGCGTAGCCGCCCGGCTGGCCGGAGGTGTTGAAGTTGAATAGGGCGGGACGCACACCTTGGAATGTCCGAAGCTGGAAGGTCATGGTGAATGGCTTGCCCAGAGGCGTGAATACCCTGCCATCCGCACTCCAGCTGAAGACCGCTTCGTCCGTGTCAAAGTTGCACGCGACACGCAGCCACAGATGATGAGGGGGATTGGTCGGCCCCACCGTTGGAGGTTTGGGCGGGACCGGGGAAGCGCCTCGGCGTCCGGCACCGCTGCCGGCCGTGTCGAGCATCTGCAGCGCCGTGCCCTCGACCGTCTTGACCACGCCGATCCAGGCATACGGAGAACTCAGCAACGCCAAACCCGCAATATCGCCCGGGACCAGCCCCACCGTTTCCAATTCGACCGTCATGATCGATTCGGGCCCCGGCGGACGCTGGCATAGACTGTTGCGGGCTGACCAAAGGTTAGTGGCAGGCAGCGAATGCAGGCGGAGGAGACCGGGCCGCTCGGTGAGGGACCACTTCGTGTCGTCGGGAACATGATTCCACTGCCAGTGCGGATTGAGCTTGGGGCCGTCGAAGTTGTCGTCGTGGATGAACGCCGGCTTGGGTTCCTGAGTATAGCCGGTGTTGGGCTTTACCCAGGTGTTGGGCGCTTTGCGGAGATTGCCGGACAAGCCGATGAGCGGAAACCCGTGGTCCCAAGTGACCGGCACCAAGGAAACCATTCGCCCGGCGCTGCCATGGTCCGACATGATGATGCTCCACCATTCGCCTGAGGGAGTGTCGACAATGCCGCCCTGATGCAGCCACAGCCCGCGATCATCGGGCTGGGCACGGAGCGGGGTCGCGGCGGTCACGCCAAGCGACTCGCCCTGAACCATGCGCTCGATCTTCCACGGGCCGTCAATGGAATCGGCAATGGCAACCATCTGATCGACCGGTCCGCCAGGGATGGCGGACACATCAACATACTTGCCCTTGATCTTATAAAGGTGGTGACCCTCACCCATCCTGCCCGTCAGTTGATGCCGCGCTCCGGGAACAAAGGCTTTGAGATCCGGCGTTAGCTCATCGATTGGATAGGGGCTGCCGCCGCCGGAAATCACGTAGATCTTGCCGTCGTCATCGAAAAGGACCGACAGGTCATGCCTGCCGGGCAGTTGGTTTCGCTCCCACGGTCCGCTTATCGACTTGGACCGAAAGACCTGGAGCCCGGCGCGGTTCACGTCGGAGAAGATGTAAAATGTCCCCTCATGGTAACGGAGGCAAGGTGCCCAGATTCCCCGGCCGTAAATGTTCCCTCCTTCGAGCCGGAACGCCGGGCCGAGGTCCAGCCGGTCCATGCAATAGCCGGCGAGTTCCCAGTTCACCAAATCCTTGGAATGCATGATCTGCACTGCGGGGTTCATGTGCATGGTCGTGCCGGCCAGGTAATAATCTTCGCCAACACGAATGACATCCGGGTCCTCGAACTCCTCATAAAACAAGGGATTGGAGTAAGTGCCGTTGCCGTTGTCAGCGGTCCAGTGTCGTTCCGCCGCGGGACCAACCCCGGCGGAATTTGAGGTGGCTGCGAAGCTCGGTCGATCCCCGGCAAGCAGCATCAAAAATACGAAAGGCGGCAGGAGTGGTTTCATTTCTAATTAGCTGTCAAGTCCAGGCGTTTAGTCTGAGCTGCCGGGGTCCGGGGCTCCGGCACCATCCATCACTATTTTGCCCACGCCTCGCCTTCCGGCGTTCGCCTCCAGGCGAAGTAAGCGTCGAGGGTCCTGAGCGCTTCGGCACTGGGCACGGGGCCCGTGTGCGGCGTTTGGTTGAAATGCATTACCAGGGGATCGTTGTCACTGAAGGTTGGCCATGCGGGAAGGCCATCGCTGTTGGGGTCACCGTGTTTGGCGAAGTTCACCCAGTAGGTCGCCATTGCCTCCGATATCTCCAAGTCGGTCTTGGTTACCTGGGGATTCCTGGGATTCAGATGTTGGAAGATGTAGGCAACCTCCATGCCGTGCGGCGAACCATAACCGGCCCGGGGCGAGCCTTCCGGATATTCCGGGTGCTGATCGAAGTAGTAGTAGAACACCTTGGATTTTCCGGGCTGCGCTTGCAACCGCGCCCAGGTCCAGGTGTGCCACCCGAATGCCGCGTCACGCGTCAGGTCTCGGGCGGACTTCGGGACCGTGTTCGATCCAGCCGGATAGGCTTTGATAAGATCCTCTGCGAATTTGCCGTAACGGGCTTTGACGCTGGCGCTGTAATCCTCGGGGGTTTTGGGCGGTGAAAAACTCGCGCCTTCGTCCGAGTTGTAGCCTACCAGAATTGGTGTGTCATTGTATTTGCCCGCTGCGTAGAGCTTGTATTGATCGTCGGGAATTACCCAGCCGTCGATGATCGGCCAGGACATCCCAAGGCCACGACCCGATGGGAGTTTGTCGGGTGCAATCTTGCGGAGTTCCGTGATGGACGAAACGTCCGCGGCCTTGGCGTAGGTTTCACCGGCGTGTTCCGCATCCGCGAGGCGTTTCAAGTTCTCGCCGGGAAAAGTGGTAAGACGCGGCGGTCCGAACGAGCCGCCGCTTTGCGAGATCGCGCCGTGGAAGAGGCCCTTGGCGAGCGGCGAAGCGCACAACATGCTGACTGCGATTCCTCCGGCCGATTCGCCAAAAATCGTCACCTTGTCTGGATCGCCGCCGAACGCGGCGATATTCCTTTGCACCCATTGGAGACCCGCAATCATATCCAGCAGACCGTAATTCCCCGAGACGTGGTTGGTAGTTTCGGCGCTTAATTCCGGGTGCGCCAGAAATCCGAGTTGTCCTACCCGGTAGGCAATGCTGACGAGCACCACGCCCCTTTTCGCCAGCTTCTCCCCACTGTAGTTCGGTTCAGAGGTGGAACCCCCGCCGAAGCCGCCGCCGTAAATCCAAACGAGCACGGGGAGGTGGTCACTGGCGGGTTTGGGCGGCGTCCAAACGTTCAGATACAGGCAGTCTTCACTCATGTCCGGGGCGTTCCTCGATCCTTGAATTGGTTTGGGGCCGAACCGGGTGGCTTGCCGTACATTCTCCCATTTGGCCACGGGCTGTGGAGCGCGCCAGCGGAGGTCGCCGACCGGAGGCGCGGCAAACGGGATCCCCCGATAGACCGACAACCCGTCCTCCGTGGTTCCCTGCACCAATCCTCCCTCGACCTTCACCGGCGGAGACTGCTGTGCGAGGCCCAGGTCATGATCGAGAGCCGCTCCGTCAAAGGGAATTACAATGACCTTGCTGCCATGTCCGTCGTGACCTTTGTCCTGTTCCTTTTCGACATCCACCACCGCCAAAGTCATAGCAGCGACATGCCCGTTTTCGATATAGACTGAGGGCCGTTCGGCCTTGTTCCAGTGGTTCACGGTGCCGTCGGGGTAACGTACGATTGCCCCGCGAGGGTCGTACGCCACACCGTGGTTGGTCCAATCATGGAGGCCGTCGCGGGACGTGAGATGATAGGCCATGCGGGTGGACCAGGAATTTACAACGATGTGGTAAAGGTCGCCGGAATACCAGATACAGGGATCTTCGAGATTCGGGATCCCGCCGGGAAAAACCGAAGCGCCCTGCGGTTTGTAGGGCCCGAGGATGCCTTTGTCGCTGAAGAAAATTCTGCCATCGCGGGGCACGAACTCGAAGTTTCCATCGGGACGGGCCATGATCGAAACATTGGAGGCATGCCACTTCGAGTCGCCCTCGACCGTTATTGTGCCAAGGTGTTCCCAAGGGCCGTCGAGCGATTTGGAAACATAGACCTCGCAGGGGCGAGTCTCGCTGACGATGATAGCGTAGCGACCATCGGGCAGTGTCAGGGCGGTGACATTGTGCCCCTTACCGCCCTGATCGCTCGGCCAGCAGAGGCCCTTGTCCTCATACGGCCCCGTCAGAGAATCGGCCACGGCGTGGACGGCGACCGAGCCGAACCAGCCGCCGTGCCCCTTGGATTCATCCCAACGGCTGGCGAACATGTGATACTTGCCATCGTGAGCTTTGATGATCTGACCGTCCCAATAGCAATATTTCGCCAGGGTGATGTCTTCCAGCCCGTTCCGGGTGTCGCGCGGGAGGACGTTGGTGGCGCCCCAAGTCTCCCGGACCAACTCGCCGTGCGGAGGTGTAGGCAGGAAATAGCTGATGAAAGACTTCGGCTCCGTTCCAGGACGGGTGTCCGATGCCGCGGCAGCGGGGGATTTGCGTTCGGGGACCTCGTAACCAAGCAACGAAAGCATTTTCTCCGCGTAACGCGTTCCCAGTTCCCGGTAGCCTGCCGGAGTGAAATGCAGATGGTCTGGGCGTCCGGCGCAGCCTTTCGATGAAATCACATGCGCGGTGGGGATCGTTTTGGGAAGATCATCAATAATCCCGTTCATGCTCGCGCAAGCACCCTTTTGATCTGCGCCCACAAGTTCACCCGCGAGCAACGGCACTTCCTCGGCTTTGAGGTTCAAGTCCTGGAGCAGGTTGTTATAGATGCCCTTGACCTTGTTCGGCCATTCCTTGTCGTTCGTGTTCGATTCGCCCTGGTGCAAGAGGATCCCTTTGATCACCCCGTCCTTCTGCGCCACCTTTGCCATCTCGACCAGATGCTGATACGGGTTCCCGCTGTAGGCCTTGATAATGTTGGTCATCCACGTCGGCGCAGTCGAAGCATACGTTTGAAAGGTATCCTGCTGGAACAGCTCGATTTTGCAGCCGGCTACCGAGACGTTGACGATTCCCACTTTGATGTTGGGTGGAAGATTGGACACCAACGTTCTCCCAAAATAATCGGCCGGACACAAACCGGAAGAGGGCCGACACAACGGAGGAACGGCTGGATACCAATTGCCCTTCGTTCTGCCCAGGCTCGGAAAATCAACCGCTGCCAGGACCCGAAAGCGATCGTCCACCGACGCCTTGTCCTGCGGTTCAATTCCAGGAAACCCTTCCATGTTCGACTGGCCAAAACAGAGGAACACGAAAAAATTCGTGTCCTGACCAAAGGCCCTCACGTTGAGTAACAGCAAGCCTGCCAAAATAAGCGAACATGGTGTCATCTTCATAGTGATCAAGCGCTTGAATTTGCGG
>Ga0105240_10010828_pt1 | contig 12772 bp, 12 predicted proteins | sample KBSC54metaG_FD_80426 | JGI IMG/M metagenome (GOLD analysis project Ga0105240, IMG submission 80426) | Corn rhizosphere microbial communities from Kellogg Biological Station, Michigan, USA - KBS C5-4 metaG | ecosystem: Host-associated > Plants > Roots > Rhizosphere > Soil | place: Michigan, USA... | reverse complement strand
TGTCACATCGTCAACATCCGCGGGAACAGCTACCGCCTGCGCCAGCACGCCGAGCTCGCGCGACGACTTCATGCCGCTCCACCCCCGGCGAATGAACGGCGATCACGCCGTCAGGAGAACCCCACCACCGCCTAGGGCTCGGTCCCCGCCACCTGTCCCATTTTCACCCGGTGGTCGTGTCCCATTTTCAACTGGCGTTGACAGCCTGAATCCAGTGAGATGAGCATGGCGACCTACCTCGCGGTGAGGGATGTGGTATTGCCGGAGCCGACCGGCCATTCCTCTATACCGCGAACTCCTCGAAAAACACAAACGTGGGAGTCAATTATTTGTAACTCATTGGTATTAAATGACTTACAAGGCTGCTGTTGTTACGCGTTCAACTCAGCATTCGTCCAATGGGTGAAGATCACGACGCACACAAGTAGCGAAGCTTGATCCTCCTCGCGTTGCCTTGCCCCTCCGCTCGACCGGCCTCGTGAGAACTAACCGGTCGTGGAGGAAGCGAGAAAAGCGTGCGAAGCAAGAAAGAGCCATGGATGCCGCCCGCATCTACCTACTCGGATGACGATTTCATCTTCGTCCCCAGAGTGCAGGCGTACCCACCCCTGCTGTTCGAGGCTAACGAACGTGGTGCGTACAGCGTGGCGTTGTTCGATTTCCAGTTACTGGAGGGACGCCATCACGCCACGCTACTGCGCTGGCCGTTCGACGCACCTGAGGAAAACTATCGTACGCACGCAGACGTTCAGGAACAGCTCATGGACCAAGGGTGGGGCACGCTGTAGTCTGCCGTGTTCCTCGGTGTCTCGCATGAGCGTTCCGAGGACATCTACTCACTGCGCCCATCCGAGGCACTGCGGCTCCTATCGAACGTCCGCGGCAAGCAGTGGTTAGATGAGAACTTTATCGAGAAACAAGCGGGGCACACCTTGCTGTTCCCGATGCCAGCCCATGAGTAAGACGAAGCGGCTCCGCCTGTCCTCCCTAATGGCCAGTTATCCAATCACCATTCACATCGAATCGAACCTGATGCCGCTCTCGGAACCATCGCTGAACTTTTTGAAGGCGGCGGCACTGAACGCAGTCTTGGTCATCGCGATGGAGCCCGCAGAATTTCGTGTTCCAGTTCGATCATTGCCGAAAGGGATTGCGCCCGCCGACGCTGTGGATGTGGCAATGAAGATGTGCCGTCCAAATGAACCGGACGAATACGTCACGATGATCATCGGTGAGGCTCAGCAAGCGAACGTCGATGCTGACGACCGTGGGGTCAGCCAAAAGAAAGAAAATGAGCCTCGCGCGCTTGAGTATTCGCATCTTGCGGCAGGCGGTTGGCTGGATATTGCGCTGTGGGGCGAGAAAAATGCTAAGATCACGCCGTGGGAAATCGATTTTTCGGTAAATCTGGCGCGGCAGCTGGCGGAAGACCGTCCAATTGCACTGAAGCAGCGCCCGTTCGCGACCAAAATCTTGTCGAAGGCAGTTTCCGGTGGTTGGTCGCCATGACTCAACGCACGCTATTTATATGCGTCCCTTGGCAGATGGGCGTTGATTAGCATCCGCGACTGATTCGGAAAAAACTCCCCGACCCGCTCCCGTGCGTTCTCTCCGTCTGCCGATGGACTACGAGCGATAGGGGAGTTTTTTTCTTCACTTCGCTCCGGTCTTTTGCCACCGTTATTCCGACCTGACCGATGCTGAAAGCGGTCAAATAATCAACGGGAAGTGAAATACGGACGAGCTTTTTGGTGGGTTGGCTCGGGCTAAATAAGCCGTCAAACTAACCGTCGTGTCATGCACCCCTAATGACACGGCCCTGTCGCCTGATCACGAGGTCGAAAGACTTAGCAGTAAACGGGAAGCGACTCCCACGTCGTTGGTAAAACTTGCCGGTGGATGACGTATTGAACCGGTATTACCAGAGGAATCATCGTCCGGAATTCTGGTGACGAGCTAACGACATAGAATTGTGAAATTGATGGCACGCACGATTCGAACTCCGTACCAGATTCTTTAAGGAATCAAATAACAGTTTTCAGTACTATTCACGATGCTTAAGTTTGTCACAGCGTAACGTGACGAGAGCACCATAGGGGTTCGTGCATCCCATCGCGTCACTTGTATTCCCATAAGCTGATCAGGATAGTGCGCCAATGGAATCACCCGCTTAGAAACAGGCAAGACGTTTTCTAATTCTAAAAACGATTTACGACATGACGGGCGGTCGGGTGATGACACCGTTTGAAGTTGACTCGGTCCACGAACGGCTCGGCCTCGACCGCCGTGAAACGCACATGGAAATGATGTATCTCCGCGACAAGGAACTGATTCGGTTAAGGAACCAACTCGGTGACATTACTCAGCCGGGAATTGATGAAGTCGAGGCCAAATTGACGGAGCCGGATAGACGCTCTGACAATTTTCCTGCCGTAAACGCGATTTACATCCAAAACATGTTCGGTTCGCAAATCCAGCAGGGAACGGTCGGGAGTCAGCAGACCCAAACCAATCAAATCCCCGACATCGCCACGCTTCGATCTTTTATCGCTGACTTCCGCGCAGCATTACCAAAACTTGAGGTGTCTGATGATGACAGGCGCTTGGGGGAGTCCGAAGTAGCACGCCTCGAAACTCAGGCGGTCGCGCAGGCTCCGAACGTCAAAATTGTTCGGCAGTCGATGGAGATTCTTCGCGACCTGTTAATCGGCGCGGGTGGTAGCCTTATCGCAGTGGGAATACTCACAAAGTATCCGCACCTTTTTGCGTGGATTACGCCCTGATGGACGCCCTCACGAAAAAGAAGGCTCAGCGATTTGAGTATTTGAAAGCCCTTTATGACGCCACGGATGGTGATTCCAGTGCATTTGTTGACATGGATGCCGTTGCGGACGGAATTGGATTCGACCGGCTAACCGCAGTCGCCGTTATGCAGTACCTCGACCAAGAGGGCTTGGCGGAGTTTCGATACATGGGCGGCGGTATCGGAATCACACATCGAGGCGTGGTCGAAGTGGAACGGGCGCTTTCAAAGCCCGAGCAGGCGACACAATATTTCCCGCCCTTCAATGTGATCCACGTCGAGAACATGATTGGTTCGCAAATCCAGCAGGGATCACATCACGTCACCCAGAGCCAAGATGTTTCTCTCGACCTTGGGGCTGTTCGGACGCTCATAGATGAATTTCAGCGGCGGCTTCCGGAACTACCGTTGACCGTTGACGCACGAATTCGCTACGTAACGCCCGAGGAGTTCGTAGAGTTTCTTGAGGAAATCGCCCGACCGACGAAACGACGACGACCAAAAGCGAGTGAGGCAACGCAGGCACCAGGACCCGCCGGTTTAATCTCTGCCGCGCAAGCCGCGGCGTTTCTCGGACTGAAGCCGCAGACCCTGGCCAAAATGCGACTCCAGGGCAAGTCGCCACCGTATCACAAGATCGGGTCGCGCGTCCTCTACCATGTCGCGGATCTCGATGCATGGATCGCCGAACGCAAACAGCGCTCGACATCCAATACGCGACGCTAACCACAAGGCTCCGAGCACGCTGCTCGCGCCGAAACCGCCAATCATGCAGTCGTAAGGTACGAAACAAGTTGCGCGCCGATTCCCGTCGTCGTTACTTGTCGAATGATATTCGGAGGGCGCTTTAGCCGGTCGCGGTCGAGGCTCACACTGCCCACACCACAATGACCCTCCAGCCCAAGCGAGTAGGAGTTCGGTTTTGAGGCGATCGTGGCGAATGTTTTGTTCGAATTGACGGCCTGGAACCCGGCACGTCTTTTCAGAATCGTGTCCGTTTGCAGCCTCGACGGCGGTGCCAAAAGCATCGTGAACGAAACATCGCGGTTCCCAGCTTGGGAAACACGAGATCCGGCGTCCCAGGCAAGTCCCGGTAATGAAGTCTGAGTCGCAGCCAGAGCTTGTCTGCTGCTCGGCGCAGTTTGTTTCCGGCGTCGAGTGCCTAGGTCCATCCGACTCATGAGTGAAGATCGCCGCGGGGGGCAGACGTGCAGCGAGAAGTAGGCGCTCCATCGGAAGTTCGCGTTTTCGAACCAGAGGCCGCGTAGGCCGTTGCTTCGCACTGAATCCAGCTCGCTCCTGAATCCCGAAACTCCGTGAACCACGCAACCTTCTCTGTTGACGCGTCGCTGCTGCAAGAGATGGGTGAGCGCCTAATCGGGCGAGCTCCCATTGCACTTGGTGAGTTAGCGAAGAACTCGTACGATGCCGATGCCGACACTTGCCTGATGACGTTTGGCGATGACGAAATCGTCATTTCCGACAATGGCAATGGAATGTCGCAGGCGGACTTCGAAGCTCATTGGTTGCGTCTTGGGACGACTCACAAGGTAGATGCACAGTACTCGCCTGGCGGTAGGCTTCTGACAGGCTCCAAGGGTATTGGTCGCCTATCCGTACAGTTTCTCGCCAGCGAAATGACTTTGGAGAGTACCTCGCTGGACAACGTCGGTTCCTCTCTGTACGCAATAGTTGACTGGAGCACGATTGTCCGCGGAAACGACCTCAGTTCCGTCGATGTTGCCTGGGAAATCAGGCCCGGGACGCCGACCTATCCGAATCAGTTTCCGACCGGAACTCGAATATCGCTGCGCCGGCCCAAGAATGTTTGGGACGCTGATGCTTTCGAGGAGCTTGGCCGTGAGGTTTGGACGCTTCGCTCTCCATTTCGGCGTCCGCCAAAGCGGGTGGCAGGCAAGCGTTCCAACGACTTCGAGATCGAAATCGAGGCCCCGGCGATCACTGATGCTCTCGCCTCGTTCAACCGCGTCCAAGCGATCTTGTTTGATGACTGGAGGGCGCGAATTCGCGGCAAGCTCAATGACGGACGGCGCGGGGGATCCGCAAGTCTGGTCGTTGAATTTCGTGAGGACTATCCAGACGGAGCCGCCTCGGCCAAGACCGTTCGCGAGAGAGTATCTGTTCCAGTTATTCGAGACGATGAGCGGAACGCCCAAACGCCACGACCGCTGCTCGACAAGGCCGAGTTCGAAATTCTCATCTTCAAAACGGAGGGGCGACAGCCGGGAGGAATCTCGGTAGGTGATCTCCGTGAGTACCTCGCAAGGTTTGGAAATGTTTCTGTTTATGACGCTGGTTTTCGGTTGCCGTACTATGGATCTGGGGATGCCGGTGGCGAAGACTGGCTTTCAATTGCCCTCGATCACAGCCGTCGTCTGAATCAATCGGAGCTGCTTCCTCCGCAACTCCGCGTGCAAAACAAGTATATGCAATTTCTCCCTGCACCGGGTCGAATCCTCGGTGCGGTGGACATCAGCACGAATCACGAGAGATCCGTTGCGGCTCAACTGAAAGCCCCGCCGGGTGAATGGCTTCAGATTCAGTCGGGCCGCGACCGTTTGCATGACAACGATGCGTTTAAGCAGCTGCGCAATCTCGTACGCTTCGCTTTGGACTATTATGCGAATCGTTACAGGTTGCGGGCGCTCGAAGCGGTCGAACGGGAGAGGGATACGGAGCCACCTTCTGAAAAATATGAACGTGTTCTGAACCTGCTCGACGAGAATCGGGATGAAATACCCAAGCCCGTTTTCAGCGAATTGAAACGGGAAGTCGCCGATGCGAAGCGCGCGGCACGGGTAGAAGAACGCGCCATCGGTCGCCGAGCGGCGATGTTTGGGCCACTTGCAACCGCCGGGATCATGGCACTCGCCCTCAATCATGAGCTATCGAGGGAGGTGCGCGCACTGGCGAGCATTGCGACCAAGATTCGCAACCTGGCGAAGACCCATGGACTACCTGACCTAGAGGCAGCCGCTACCGAATTCGACGCGGCCCGAGGCCGGCTGCATGCACTCAGAACACTCTTTTCTCCCCTGGGCTCACCTGAAGACAACGAGGCGTCTGGCCGCCTTAGAGTGAGAGCGATCGCTCAGCAGGTTATCGATGGCATGAAGGTCCTAATGCCGGGAACGGATTTCGACTTGAAAGGAATACATCCAGATTTGCGGTTTCCACTCGGATCGTTCACAGAGTGGAGCGCGGTGCTGCAGAACCTGTTCGCGAACTCGTGGAATGCGATGCTGCAGACGAGGCAATCCTTGATTTCTTTGCGTGGCGCCCGTGACAAGAATGGGCGCGAGTGGTTGCACATAAGCGATACAGGCGTCGGTCTCGAAGTGTCGATTCCGCAGTCCGAAAAACTCTTTGAACCATTCGAACGCCGGCTCGAGCTTCCACGCGACAAGCGTTCCTTAGCTATAGGTGGCCAAGGGCTCGGCCTGGCGATCGTCCGCATGATCGCGGCCCGGCGCGGTGCACAAGCCTCATTCGTCGAGCCCCAGGCGGGCTTTTCGACCACAGTTGAGATTTCGTGGAAAGGAGTAAGGCAATGAAAGTTCTCATTTGTGACGATCTTGAGGATCGGGGACAGCTTGCCTTGGACGCCGTCAAACAGAGCGGCGTTGATGCAGATGTCGATCTCTTCGCCGGCTCTCAACTTGCCGAAGAGCTACAGAAGCTATTCCGACGCGCCGCCTCGTGCGTCGCCAACCCAAGTGCATTCCGGCCGGAGAACGGCCTGCTATTCGATAAGTACGATGTGGGTATCTTTGACAACAATCTGGCGCAGCTGGACTTCAAGGGCGCGCGATTGACTGCGGAGGATGTCGTCGGATATGTTCGCGCGTTTTCTGACTTGTCTTATGTCGTATCTCTCAACAAAAACCCGGATGTTGGATTCGATCTTCGTTATTTGATTGGTGACTTCGAGAGCAGTGCCGACGTCGCCGTCAATACCGAGCATCTTGCCAATTTGGCTCTCTGGACGGGAAACCCGGCGGATGCTGAGAATGGTTTCTTGCCATGGTACTGGCCTCGTCTCGCCGAAGCGTCGGCGCGCCGCCGTGAGCAGGTAGGATTCCTTGGCGGTCGGCTCGGCTCGCCACTTCTGGAGATTCTTGACATACCGGCCGAGGAAGCCTGGTTGGGATTCCTGTCCCGTCATGCACGAGGCTCTTTGGTCGCAGAAACGGACCTAGCCAACGTCGCTGGCCTCGTGGATGTCTTCGTCGCACGAAACCGATCGATTCCGGCAAAGGAAGAGCGAAAAAGCATCGCAGCTGCTCTAGCCGGAAACGAGGCACTCAGGACACCAATCGCACGCGTGGTGGCTGCGGAAATCGATTTTTGGTTCCGTCGCGATTTGCTTGCGCCGCAGGAACTAGTCGTGGACCTACCGCACCTGCTCATGCGCATGCCGTTCTTGCTAGGGATTCATGTCGGGAGTCTCGATGCCTGGAACGCCGTCCTTCGTGCCGATTCGCCGCCCTTCGGCTTGGATCATGTCTTGTACAATCAGCATTTGGCAGCTTCGCTATATCCTCAGCAGCGGTGGACATCTGCACCAACCTTCTTTTGGCCGCAGCTCAAGGCAGACGAGGAGCTCAGCACAAGGTTTTTCGAAGCTGACCAGGCACAATGGATTGATGCGGTGTTCTGTGAGGACACGTCACTCTTCGTCTTGCGGGAGGATGAGCCAGCTGAATTTTCCGCTCAGTTCGATGGCTCTTGGAGTCGTCGTTTCGTTCGGCGGATTGCCGGCGTGAATTACGCACCAGTGACCTTCTTCGGCTGAGTAGAATGCTTCCCGAAGTTCTCGCAGAACTCTTGCGCCTTTACGCGCGACGTGGCATCGCCGATTGGGCTAAGGCGCGCGATGAAGAAAGGCGTCGCGCAACGGATTGTCTAGGAACGAAGATCGCCGAGAACGAAACAGAGGCGAACGTCGCAATTTCAACCATCTACAACGGGAACAACGAAAATCGACTTCGCTTCATCCCGATGCCGAAGTATCCAGGCAGCCAGGGCTTTGAACGAAGCTTTTTTGTACCGGTCTGTACCACGAAACCGGACGGGACGCTGAGAATCGGCCTTGAACTCTTCTTGTTGGTCACTGGGAAGAATTGCCTAGCTTTTCGGTTTGAGCAGGCCCATGAGCGGGGCAAGAGCACGCACGACTTTGCGCATGTCCAGATGAGCCGCAAGCTCCTCGGCGAGAGGATTGAGTCGAAGGTCCAAGCCTGGATTCCCAACCGCTATCCGGCATTTCCCATCTCACCGGACCCTCTTCGCATGTTCCTGTCGATGGCAACGTCGATCCACGGACACACCGGCGGAATGTTGACGATTCTTCAAGAGATCTTTCAGTCTGCGGGCAAGACAGCTCACGTCGGCAAGTACTTCGCTGAAATCCGCAGCATCCTCAACTGACCTGGTAGATCCACATCGTGGCCTACCATTCTGGCATAGCACCTCACGTATCGACCTACAGCGAGCAGCTCGGGGCAAGTTTGGTCATGGCGGCATGATCCTGACCATTTCCAAAAACCGCTTGTAGCAACGTACGTAATCGCCTTTGACTCGAGGAGCCAGTTTTCGAAGCGCCCTGGATAACTGGCCCTTGCCGAGCTGTTCGTAGAGCCAATCGACGTCGTCGCCGGGCGCAAAGATGGCGTAGACGCCGTGCCCGGGAATCATTCCAGTTCGATCAATTGCGCAGCGTGGCGTCCTGGCCAACTCCGGAACGAGAATTTTTGGACGCGCCCAGTCAATCTTGCGAACACGGTCGATTGGTCGAAACCACGTTGCGCCATTTCTTACAATGGCCCGCGCGCTGAGCTTTTCCCTGTAACGCTCCAGTCTCGCGGAAAGCTTCGGCAATTGTTTCAAATCGATTAGCCGGCCCTCAGCGTCGTTCATGATGACAACGCGTCGACCGGCCCATGCAATTCTACCTTCGCCGATTTCGGTCGCAGCAACCCAGTTCGCAAGAAGTCCAGCTTCTAACTCGCTATCAGACTCGTCGCGTTCTAGAACGAAGGCGGGAGTGTGCCCCAGAGCGGGGCCGACGCGGATTGTACAGCCGGCGTCCGGTAGAGTGATTCGATCGCCACGACGCTTTGCTGCTTTCACCTCGCGCGCGGGTTCGGCCCGCTTCGTTGCGTGCAAAATAGTGGGGTAGGAGTCGACGCTTTCGACGAATGCGCTTTCCGCGACCAGACGTTTCTCGGAGTGAACATCTAGGCGCCGCAGCCACTTCGACCTGAAGGCGTCTCCGAACGCCATGAACCGCCAGCGATCCGAGCAAAGCAATCCGCACTTTCCGCCGGCTTTCAACGCATCCAAAGCGCGATCCAAAAACGGAACAAACAGGTCGCCCCCTGTCATCTCGCGCGGGAACGACCGCTCGTACTTCAACCTCAGTTCTGCCGGAACCTTCGACCATCGCACGTAGGGAGGGTTCCCAGCGGTATGCGAAAAGCTGTCGCTCTCAATGTTCGATAGAAGGAAATCGGCATTTGCGATCCAGATCCGGACGCATGCGTCGGCCGTCGTCGCATTAACGCCGACTTCGACAAGAGTATCTTTGACGCGTTCTCGTGCCCTCTCTGCTTCGCGGGGGTGTAACTCAAACGCACGAATGCGGGGCCCAAGCGTAGCGACCGTCAGCGGAGTTCCGCGTCTGCGTAGAGAGTTGATTAGGCGGTGGGCCGCTTCTGTGAGAAACGCACCGTCACCTGCCGAGGGCTCGAGAAGCGATGCTTGAGCAAGGTCGTTGCGCGTCGTCCAGCCTATCGAGTTCAGTATTCGCTTAACAACTTCGGGCTTTGTATAGATCCCGCATCTGCTATGTAGGGTCTCAACTGCCCGATCCTCAGTCCCGCTCGAATCTACGTTGACCGTGGTTGCTAGCGGCATCGACCAGCCGAGATCCCCCTCGCCAAACTTGACCCCTCAAAAACCAAACCTGTACTTGCAGCCGATGTCGTTGAAAGTTTGAGCATGCTCATTATATCGTTCTCGATCTCAAGTGGCATGTACCAGACAGCAGGCTCGCCGGATCGATAAACAGCACCGGGGGCCTGCTGCGATTTCGATACTAGCTCCTAAACCTTTGCCGCCAGCTATCTTACACGCGATCGTGGGGCGACTGCAAGCCTTTTTTCCGGTAACTGAGAAGGAATGTACGGTCCCGAGATAATCGTCCGGAGTCTGTCGCGTGCTCGTATTGCCGATCAGTACGGGAATACGTGGCAGTATCATCCGCAGAGTGACCGCCATTCGAAGATCGCGTGCTGGGCGATCCTCTTCGATTTGCTAGTGCGCTGTCCGCTGCTTAGGCGCCACGTGGAAGAAGGCACCGTTGGATTCGGAATCAATCACACGATGACCGATTTCAGCTCGGACCGCCAAAAGGATCTCGACCTAGTCATCTCCATTCCCCGTAGCGAGCAGGGAAAAGGCGAGAAGATCACTTTCACTGACTTAGCCACGCAGTTCGAGGTCTCTCTCACTGAGGAAGAGCAAACGGCGCTCGGCGGCTTACCTAAGCTCCGTCGTCAGCCTGTTGGAGATGTTTTGCTAGCACTCGAGGCAAAGGCTGCTATGGGCGCGCATGTGCGCGCAGGACCCCGACTGTATGACGAACTGACGTCGGCCTGGCAGTGCATCAATGGAAGTGCCCCGCAGGCCATTGCGGTCGGATTCGGCATGGTGAACGCCTCCGCAGAATTCGTCAGCCCGAAGATGAACAAGTTCAACGTGAGCGAGAGAGCGCCCACGATCGGCTACGAGGCGCAGCCGAACGGCGTCAGTCGCATTCTCGGACGTTTTCGCTCGCTACGCGTTCGCGGACATGTCTCCGAGCGCGGGTACGATGCGGTCGGTGTGCTTACCGTCATCGCTCGAAATGACGGCAGTCCGGTCGAGATTGCGCCGTCACCTCCTGCGCTTCCGCCGGGAGATTCTCTTCACTACGAGCGGATGATTCTGAGAATTGCCGGACTTTATGATGGGCGTTTCTCGGCTCGGTGAACGAGTCTGGACAAACGTTCTCGAATCGAAGGCGCGCCGAGCTCGCATTCCCAGATGACGACAACGGCGTAGCCCTTCGCCCGCAACTGTTCGATCGCCGCTGCGTCGCGTTTTCGGTTGGCTCGAAACTTCGCCTTCCAAAAGCGGCGATTTCGCTTTGGAACGGTCGCACGATAGCAGCCCTCATGCGAGTGCCAGTAGCACCCGTGTACGAAAACCGCCCATCGCCGCGTACGGTTCGCCAAGTCGGGCGAACCAGGAAGATCTCGATTACGCGTTCGATACCGGAGGCCGACCAATGACGCAACTTCACGTACCATCAGCTCGGGAGTTGTTCCAGTCTGACGAATCCGGCCCAGTCTCGCAGACGTCTCAGGATCTACCACTAGCTTGATTTGTTTCCTAGTCACCTGACGCAACTAACACTCGATCTTCCATGCGCTGGCGGTGGGCCCTGACCATTTGTAGGAATCGCGCGTTCTTCCGAAGATTCCCTGACTCATAGCGACTGAGAAATCCAGATACAGCCTTCAGAGAAAGCGGCTTCGCTTCGGAGTGGTCGATGAATTCGTGAAGCCTCGCCTGTTCACGATTAACTGGCCAGGCCGAACATTGTGCCAAGAAACGGCCGTCACCGACATTGTATGCAGCCTGCGGCCACCGGCCTCCAACTACTAGCGGTGTGTCGAACGATCCGGCGTATTTTCCAGGCGAACGGAGTCGCGTTCCGATCCACTCGGCAACGTCCACCGTCACCGCGTTACCGACTAAGCGCCATCGAGCGCTTGCCGAGTGTTCCTCCGCTGCTGGTCTTGTCCAATCAGTCGGAAAACCTTGTAGACGCTCAGCGTCTCGAATTCCGGGCGTGACGAGTTCACCCGTCGGCAGTGCGATCGCTGGCGGCGACGGGATTCCGATAGTCGAACCACTTTTCAATGTGGGGATCGCGTCCACTGCCCATCCCAAACCACCTCGACCCTCAGTCCAATAAAAACCTGCGGCTAGATCCTTCGTCCAAACGCGCGGCCCTGGTTCACCCACGTCGTCTGCGAGCAACACGTCTCTGGGATCTCGGCTACGAGACGCGAGAAGATAGACACGTTCGCGACGTTGTGGGATGCCGAAAGAAAGTGTGTTTACGACACGATATGCCCAACGAAATTCTAAGTCCTCTAGCGCGCCAATGAGTACGGCGAGTGATTCGCCTCGCGCCAGCTGAAGCATGAACGGGACGTTCTCAAGGAGAACCCATTCTGGATCATGCGACAGCAATAGGCGAATGACCTCGCCTACCAATCCGGATCTTGAAGCTCCATCGTTGATGCCAAGTGTTCCCCCAGCTTGGCTTAGGTCTTGACATGGAAAACCCGCCGTGACCAGTTGTACATCCTCAGGCAGCGAGTCGTAGTCCTCAATATTCCGGCAGATTTCAGCGTTCGGGAACCGAGCGCGCAAGACGGCCACGGCAGCTTGGTCGATTTCGCAAAGCCCAATCGTTTGGTGACCGGCTTGGCACATACCGAGCTCGAGGCCACCCACGCCCGCGAATAACCCTACGGTTTTGAGCCGCGGCTCAAAACGTCCACCTGATTTGTTCGCGGTTCGCCTAAGCGCTGTCACGTTCCAACCTCACCAAGTCTGCCTGCCCCTAAGTGTAGCGGGATAACGGGTTCAAATCACGCCGCGCGCGTAAATCGCCAGTGACGCCACCCTGCTTCCTATGTGCTTCCTGTCGACCGCAGAAGTCTCACGAACAGAAAGCCCGACAGCACATAACGTGTTGTCGGGCTCCAAGTTGCCCCTCCTGGGATCGAACCAGGACTCTCCTGATCCAGAGTCAGGCGTGTTGCCAGTTACACCAAGGGGCAATCGATGTTTTTTCGGGTGTGTCCCGCGCGACGGAACTCATTGATT
>Ga0105240_10010827_pt1 | contig 12773 bp, 8 predicted proteins | sample KBSC54metaG_FD_80426 | JGI IMG/M metagenome (GOLD analysis project Ga0105240, IMG submission 80426) | Corn rhizosphere microbial communities from Kellogg Biological Station, Michigan, USA - KBS C5-4 metaG | ecosystem: Host-associated > Plants > Roots > Rhizosphere > Soil | place: Michigan, USA... | reverse complement strand
CGCAATGCAGAAGCCAGTGCGGAATTCGCGCGCGCGGCCCAGTTGGCGAAGAATGCGCGCGAACGCGAATTGCTCGAGGCGAGGGCGGCGGCCTTGCGCACGAAGTAATGCGGCGGACCTACCGCGCCGGCACGAGCACGTACGGCACCTGTTGCCCCGGCGTCACCTCGCGCAGTATCCGAATGCCGCCATTGTCAGCGCCACCATCCGCGCGCCAAGCCGGTGAAACCTGCCGTTGCATGTCGGGCGGCGGCTCGAGCGGTGGCGGGGCTCGCGGTGCGGCCCGCCACTGCAGCGGCGCCGATTGAAGTGGCGGACGCGCCGGCGCCGCACCCATTTCCGTCGTGCGCGGCCGTTCGGGGAACCATGGCGTGTCGCGTTGCGGATCTTCCGGCATCGGACGACCGGCCACGGCAGGCGGCTCCGAGAGCACCACCGGCGCCTGCACGGTCAGCGGCTGCACGATCACCTGTTGCTGCTGCGCGGAGGCCTGGTTGTCGGGCGAAGTCTGCATTGCCATCCAGTCGTTCATCCGCTCCACGGGCGGCGGTGGCGGGTTGCTGATGTCGCGCGGAACGTTGAACTTTGCTTTCGCGTCGACCAGGCCCGCCTTCTCGGTTTGCTGGAAGAAGTCGCCGACGACGTGCAAGGCATTGCGCGCGCCCTGGCCCCACGAGTCCTGCATCGTGATGCGGTTGTCGTTGAAGCCGACCCACGCGCCGCCCACCAGATTGGGATGGATCAGGATGAACCAGCCGTCGGTGTAGTCCTGCGTGGTGCCGGTCTTGCCGGCCAAGTCGCCCTTCAGGCCGTACTTGCCGCGGATGCCCGCGCCGGTGCCCTTGTCCACGACACCGCGCATCACATCCAGCAGCAGTTGCGCCGCGCGAGTATCGAGAGCCGGTTGCGGCGGCGCCGGATTGAACTGCTCCAGCACGGCGCCTTTGTGGTCCTGGACCGAAGTGACGAGCACCGGCTCGACATAGTTGCCGGTATTGGCGATGGTGCCGTAGGCCGAGACCATTTCCTTCAGCGTCACGGGGCTGGTGCCCAGCGCCAGCGAGGGGACCTCGTCGAGCTTGCTTTGCCGTACGCCCATCGCGTACGCGAGCTGCGCCACATGCACCGGGCCGACCCGTTGAATCAGTTGCGCGGTGATCGTGTTCTTGGAATAGATCAGCCCGTCACGCAGCGTCGTCGGCAGCCCGGTGGCCTCGTGCACGTCGCCGGGTTTCCACACAGTCTTGTCGTCGACACGAAACTCCATCGGCTGGTCGATCAAGGTTTCCATCGGGCTGATGCCTTGCTCGAAAGCGGCGCCGTACACGAACGGCTTGAAGGTGGAGCCGGGCTGCCGCCGCGCCTGCTGCACGTGATCGAACTGGTCCTGTTCGAAATCACGGCTGCCGACCCACGCCTTCACGTGGCCCGTGCCCGGCTCGATCGCGAGGAACGCGGCTTGCAGCGTGGTCTTCTCGCGCCAGAGCGTTTTCATGAACTCCGTGTCGCCTTCCACCTTCTTCAGTGCGAGCTCGTCGGAGAGCCCGGACTTGCGCGCCGCCTGGTAGGCCTGCGTCTCGCGAACGAAAATCGGCAGCAGCGCCTTCGTGTCGCGGGTGCGCTTGCTCCACGCCTTGTCCGCGATCTGCTGCAGCTTGTCGGCCTGGCGGGTCACTGCCTGCGTGGCCATCTCCTGCATGCGCGAGTCGAGCGTCGTGTGCACCACCAGCCCGTCGGCATAGATGTTGTAGCCGTTGCGGTCGGCCCACGAGATCAGCCAGCGTTTGAGCTGCTGCTCAAGATGCGGCGCCGGCCCCGGCTCCTCGGTCTGGCGCTCGAAGTCCAGGCCCAGCGGCTGCTTCTTGAGTTGCTCGAATTGCGCAGGTGCGAGCTTGTGGTCTTCCACCATCTGCGCCAGCACGATGTTACGGCGCTGCACGGCCCGCTCGGGGTTGAGCACGGGGTTGTAGTACCTCGTTCCCTTCAACATGCCGATGAGTGTGGCACTCTCCAGCACACCGAGATCGCCCGCCGATTTGTCGAAGTAGGTGCGCGCCGCCATCTCGATGCCGTAGGCGTTGTAGAGAAACGGCACGGTGTTCAGATAGGTCTCGAGGATCTGCTCCTTGCTGTAGGCCGACTCGATCTTCAGCGCCGTCAGCGCTTCCTTGATCTTGCGCTGGATCGTCGGCGCGCGGCCGATCTCCTCGGGATACAGGTTGCGCGCGAGCTGCTGGGTGATCGTCGAGCCGCCTTGCAGGTCGCCGCGCAGCGTGTGCCAGGCCGCGCTCAGGGTGCGCCTGAAGTCCAGGCCCTTATGCTCGAAGAACTTGCGGTCCTCGGTGGCGATGAGCGCGTTCAGCACATTGGGCGAAATGTCGGCCAGCTTGACCCAGACGCGGTTCGCGTGCTTGAACACCGCGAGTTCCTTGCCATCGGCCGTGAGCACGACGCTCGGATGCTCGTACTTGGCTTTCTGGATATTGGCGACGTCGGGCGTGCGCGGCAGGTGCGTCGCCATATACAACGCCGCCGCCGCAAGCATGAAGATCGACAGCGCGCCGACGATCAGCCAGGGGTGCCGCGCAATGGTCGCGCCGGCCCCGCGGAAGATCATGGGCATGAAGCCGCGAGCACGGGCCGGTCCCTGTTCCATGGACCCAATCTAGGGGGCCGCGCGTCCGTCTCCTGTAGGACGGCAGCGCAAGCGGCGTTGCCGATGCGCCTGTGTTACGCGCTGACTCAGACGTTCATGATGGTCACGGAACGCGTGTTCAGGTAAGCCTCCATCGCTTCCGGACCGCCCTCCGAGCCATAGCCCGAATCCTTCACGCCGCCGAACGGCATTTCGGCCGAAGGCATCGCAGGCATGTTGATCCAGAGCATGCCCACTTCCACGCGGCGCGCCAGCAGGTCGGCGTTCTTCAGCGACTTGGTGAACGCGTATCCCGCCAGGCCGTAGGGCAGGCGATTGGCTTCGGCGATCGCTTCGTCGAGCGTGTTGAAACTGCGGATCGCGGCCATCGGGCCGAACGGCTCGTCGTTGAACACCTTGGCTTGCAGCGGCACGTCGGTGAGGATGGTCGGCTGCCAGAAGTTGCCCTCGCCGCCGATGCGCTCGCCGCCATGCGCCACTGTCGCGCCTTGCTTGATCGCGTCCTGCGTGAACTCCGCCATCGCGGTGACGCGGCGTGGATTCGCGAGCGGACCCATGGTTGTGCCTTCCACGGAGCCGTCGCCGATCTTCAGGCCTTGCGCGTGCTTGACCAGCGCCGCGGCGAAATCGTTCTTGATGCTCTCGTGCACCAGGAAGCGGGTGGGCGAGATGCAGACCTGGCCCGCGTTGCGGAACTTCGCCGCGCCCGCGGCTTTCACCGCCAGCGCGACATCGGCATCCTCGGCGACGATCACCGGCGCGTGCCCGCCCAGTTCCATCGTGACTCGCTTCATGTGCTTGCCCGCGAGCGCCGCGAGCTGCTTGCCCACCACCGTCGAGCCGGTGAACGTGACCTTGCGGATCACCGGATGCGGGATCAGGTAATTGGAGATGTCGGCCGGGTTGCCGTAGACCAGGCCCAGCACGCCGGCGGGAAGGCCGGCATCGGCGAACGCACGAATCAGTTCCGCCGGAGCGGCGGGCGTCTCTTCCGGCGCCTTCACGATCATCGAACAGCCCGTGGCCAGCGCCGCAGCCATCTTGCGCACGACCTGGTTGATCGGGAAGTTCCAGGGCGTGAATGCGGCCACCGGCCCGACCGGGTCTTTGAGCACCATCTGGCGCGCGGCCAGATTGCCGCGCGACGGGACGATGCGCCCGTACACGCGCATGCCTTCATCGGCGAACCATTCGATGATGTCGGCGGCGGCCAGGGTCTCGCCCTTGGCTTCCACCAGCGGCTTGCCTTGTTCCTGCGTCAGCAGCGCGGCGATGTCGGCCGCGCGCTCGCGCATCAGGGCCGCGGCTTTGCGCATGATCTTGTTGCGATCAGCGGCCGGCGTGTCGCGCCACTTCTCGAAGCCTTTTTGCGCCGCGGCCAGCGCGCGGTCGAGATCGGCCGTGGATGCGTGGGCCACGCGGCCGATTTCCTTGCCGGTGGCGGGATTGAACACGGCCAGGCTGCGGCCTTCGGCGGCGTCTTGCCACTGGCCATCGATGAAGAGTTGGGTGTTGGGGTAGGTCATGGGTTCCTCGGAAACAAGTGCGGGCGAACCGGCTATTTTGTGCCAATCCGCTGCGGGCTGCTTTTGCGCGCCTCTGGCCCCGGGTCAGGCCTCGCGGCTCGAGAGCGGATCAGCCGAGAACCGCCGCAGCAAGGGCTCCAGCATGGCGATATCGATCGGCTTGGTCAGGTGCTCGTCGAATCCTGCTTCGTGCGAGCGGCGCCGGTCTTCTTCGCTGCCCCAACCGGTCACCGCGATCAGCACCGATCGTGACAGGTCTGGGTCGGCGCGCAACTGCCGCGCCACGTCGTAGCCCGACATGCCGGGCAGCCCGATGTCCAGCAGCACGATATCCGGCGCGAAGTCGCGCGCGGCCTGCAACACGCCGGGCCCGTCGTACACGGTCAAGGTCTTGCGCCCCGTCATCTGCAGCACGGTCGCCAGGCTCTCCGCCGCGTCGACGTTGTCATCCACCACCAGCACCTTCAGGCCTTCCTCGCTCGATCTGCCTGCGGGCGCTTCGCGCTGCCCGCTTGTGTTTGCCGCCGTCGCCGGCAACAGGCAAGGCATGCGAATCGTGAACACGCTGCCGCGCCCCGGGCCTTCGCTGGCGGCGCTGACGGTGCCGCCGTGCAATTCCACCAGGCTGCGCACCAGGTACAGGCCGATGCCCAGCCCGCCTTGCGCGCGATCGAGCGTGCGCCCCACCTGGGTGAACAGGGAGAACACCTGTTCCAGCATGTCGGCCGGGATGCCGACGCCGTCATCGGCGACTTCGACCACGGCCGTCGCGCCCTCTTGCCACGCCTTCAGGCGGATGTGGCCGTGCGAGGGCGTGTACTTCGCGGCATTGTTCAACAGATTGCCCAGGGTCTGCGCCAGCCGCGTCGAGTCGGCCATCAACTCGATCTCCTGCCGCGGCAGTTCCAGCTGCAGTTCGTGCGCGCGCGCCTCGATCAGCGGCCGGCTGATTTCCACCGCGCTCTCGACCGCCGCGGCCAGGCGCGTGCGGCTGGGCTCCAGCCGGATCTTTCCGCTGTTGATGCGCGAGATGTCCAGCAGGTCGTCGATCAGCCGGATCATGTGCGCGAGCTGGCGCTCCATGGTTTCGCGCGCGCGTGCCGAGGCCGGGCCGTTGCCGGTATCGCGCTTGATGATCTCCAGGCCGGTGCGGATGGGCGCGAGCGGGTTGCGCAGCTCATGCGCGAGCGTCGCGATGAATTCATCCTTGGCGCGATTGGACTCGTGCAGCACCTGTTCGGCGCGCTTGCGGTCGGTCACGTCGATCACCGAACCGGCCATGCGGAAGGCTCGTCCGGTGCGGTCCTTGCGTGCCATGCCCGTGATCAGGAACCAGCGCCACTGCCCCGACTTCAGGCGCAGGCGCACCTCCACCAGATAAGGCAGGTCCTGGCTCAAGTGGCCGCGCAAGGTCCGGTGCACCGCGGGCTGGTCCTCGGGATGCATGACCTGCAGGAAGGACGAAGGCACGTCGGGGAACTCTTCGTCCGTGTATCCGAGCAAGGCCTTGAATCGCGGCGAGTGGAACATCGTGCCGGCCTTGATGTCCCAGTCCCACAACCCGGCGCTGGAGCCGCGCACCGCGAGCCGATAGCGCTCGTCGCTGTCGCGCAGCGCCTCGTTCGCCTGTTCGAGCGTCTGCGCCCGCCGGCCCAGCTCGTCGAGCATGGCATTGAACACGTCCACCAGCTCGCCGATTTCATCCTCGCTGGTGCGCGTCGCGCGCAAGCTGAAATCGCGCCCTTGCCGGATTCGGCGGGCCACGTCGGTGATGGCCAGGATGGGGCCGGTCAGAACCCCTTGCAAGCGATTGGAGAGCAGCAGCGCCGCCGCCAGGCTCGCGGTGAGGATCAGGCTCAGGACGCCCAGGTAATCGAGCGCGCGCGCGACCAGGTGATGCCGGGCCTCGAGGAAAACCGTGCCCACCTGTTCCCTGCTGGAATTGATCGGGCGCCATACGCGCACCCATTCGCCATCGGCGCTGACACCGGCTGGTTTCGCGCCCAGGGGCACGGCTTCGCCCTGCCGGTCGACCGGCTGGAAGCTTGCGAACAGCTTGCCCCTGGGGCCGAACAGCGCGGCGGCCGCCACATTGGGCTGCGCGCGCAGCACACTCAGGTTTTCCGAAGCGACCTTCGGATCGTCGAAAGCAAGCGCCGGCGCACTCACCAGGGCGATGATGTCGGCCTGCGTCACCAGCTCCCGTTCGATCGCCTGCAGCTGGCTGCGCAAATCGAACAGCACGAGGGCGGCGCCCGCCATCAACAACGCCAGCACGGTGGTCACCGCCAGGATGATGTTGAGCTTTTGCCGGATCGACCGGGCGCCGGGCATCTTCATCGCGTGCGCCCCTCCACGGCTTGTGCCACCGCCAGCAGGCGCGAGCTGAGCTTCAGTCCGCGCGCTTCGGCCGACGGCAATGAGGCGCTGAAGCGCACTCGTCCCGACTCCGACGAAAAATTCAGCACGCTGCCCAGTTGCAAGGCGCCCGGTTGCTCGGTGACGATCAACACCGGCCCCTTGATCGCGTCGATGGCTTCTTGCAGGCGGCCTTCGCGCCGGGCCCCCAGGAACACGACGTGCGCGCCTTGAATGCTCGCGCCTTCCGCCACGCGGCGCACCGACACCGGCCGATCGGCGGAGCGCGAGGCGGCCAGCTGCTCCAGGTCCAAGGCCACATCTTCATCACCCGCCACCGCAATCACCAAAGGCTGCTGTGGCCGGGCGAAGCTGCCCGGCGGCCATTCGACGAAGGCCGAGAATTTGTACAGGAACGCTGCCTTGACGGCGCTTTCGCGCGCGGCCGGCACGGCCTCGGCCGAGGCGCTGCCGATCACCGCAAGCAGCGGGGCCAGGCCCACGGCCGCACCCACGAGCAGCCGAAACAGCGACCGCGCAGTCATGACTACAAACGCCAGAGCGCCTTGATGAAAATCCGCCGTTCGATCTGGCTGGCCGCGGACACCGCGTTGAACTCGACGTGCCGCGGATCGAACAGGTTCTGCGCGAGCACGGACAACTCGAATTGCGGCGTCACGCGCAGCGCGAAGCGCGCATCGACGGCCGTATAGGCCTGCACAGCGGGCGACGGCAACGCGCCCACGTGGCGCAGCATCACGTCGAATTCGCCGCGCGAACCGACGTTCAGGCTGGAGCGCAGGCTCCATTGCTGTTTCGGGTCGTTGCCGAGGTTGGCCACGCCGGAGGGATCGGGCACGCTGCGGGTGGAGTGCAAGTGCTCGCGCAATTCGAGCAGCCCGGCGCTGAGGCGCCACGCCTGCGTGGCCTGCCAGGTGGTCCAGCCTTCGATGCCGCCCACGCTGCCTTCGATCTGGTTCACGAGCGTCACCGGCGGTGGGAAGCTGCCGCTGCGCAGCTTGTCGTAGCGCTGATGAAAAGCCGTGATGGAGTAACTCACGTGGCGCGTGGCGTAACCGCGATGCCCCAGCTCCAGCACCTTCGCGATCTCCGATTCGAAGTTGGGCCCGCCATTGATCGCGAACGGCGGCGTGCCCGGCGAAAAGAACTCGCGATCGAGCCGGGCCGGCGCACGCACCGCGCGCGACAGCGCAGCCCAGGTCATGGCCTGCGGCGAGTGCTCGTACGAGATCCTCGCGTTCGGCAGGAACTCGATGCCCGTGTAGTCGTTGCGTTCGGCCTTCGCGCCCAGCGTGAACTGCCAGCGCTTGGCGAAGTGCAGATCGTGCTGCGCGAAGATGTTGGCCCAGTGCAGCGTCTTATCGGCCGGAATGAAGGCAACGGCGGGACTCGGATCGTTGCTGCCCTTGGTTTCGCGGTAGCCGGCGCCCCAGAGCAGTTGCCGGCCCGGCGCCAGCACCGGTTCATGCGTGAATTGCACGTCGGCCGTGGTGCTGCGGTCGCGGAACGCGTTCACGTCGTCACGGTCGCTGTAGTCCAGGTAGGCCTGCAGCTTGAAGGGCGAGCCGCCCGTGAACGCTCCGTTCCAGCGACCCAGGAGATTGCCGCCCGAAAGTTTGGGCGCGAGATTGTTGGCGGGGAACTCGCCGCCCTCGTAGGCGTCGCCCTGGACCGTGAAGCGGCCGGCGCCGGCGCTCCAGTCGCTGCGAAAGCCGATTTGCCGCTTGGAGGCCGCATCGGGCCGCGCGACGCCGTCCGCACGGTGCGTGTCCGCGTGATCCATCGCCAGCGCATACAGGCGATAGTGCCCCGCGTCGCCCAAGGCCGCGCCCCAGCGCGCCATCTCGTAGCCGCCCGCGCCCGAGCGCACGCCCGATGCCAGCAGCCCCTGGGTGGCTGCCGCCGGCCGCGAGATGATGTTGATCACGCCATTCACCGCATTGGCGCCCCACAGCGTGCCGCCCGGTCCGCTGATCACCTCGATGCGATCGATGTCTTCCAGCACGACGTCGTTCGCGTCCCAGAACACACCCGAGAACAAGGGCGAATACACCGTGCGGCCGTCGATCAGCACCAGCAGTTTGTTGCCGATGGCGTTGTTGAATCCGCGCGCGCTGATCGCATACTGCGCCGCGTTCAAGCGCGCCACCTGCAGGTTGGGCGCGAGCCGCAGCGCTTCAGGCAGGCTGGTGGCCGCGGAGCGTCGAATCTCTTCCCCAGTGATGACGTAGATCGACGCCGCCGCTTCCTGCAGGCTCTCGGCGCGGCCCGCCACCGATGTGACTTCGATATTGCTGAGCTGCTCGAGCGACAAGTCCGCGAGATTCGCGAGCGACACCTGGGAAGGCGTGTCCTGCGCCGCGGCGCCGAATGCCAGCGCGCCCGTCAAGGCGAGAGGCAAGGTTCGGCGGCAAAAGACGTTCATGGTCGAGGCGCGAAGCCGTCGAGTATAGAAGGGGCGGCCGCTGAGTTGAGCCTCCCGAGCGGCCTGTTTGTTTTAGCCGACACGCGGCCATGGATGAGCTGGACCCCGATCCGGAACTCCCATGCCAACCCGTATTTTCACCAAGCAGGCGCTTGTCAAAAATAGCCGGGTTTGCTATGGTGCCCGTCATGGACATGTCCGTCACCCTCCCGGGCGCGCCCGCGGCCAAGCGCCCGCGCGGCCGGCCGCGCAAGACGCTGCAGGAGCGCGACGAAGGCAATCGCCGCCGGGACGTCTTGCGATCGGCAGCGCGCCTGTTCCGGCGCAAGGGCTTCGACGCCACCCGCACGCGCGACATCGCGGCGGCGGCCGGCATGCAAAGCGGCTCGCCGTTCTATCACTTCGAGAGCAAGGGGGCGCTCCTGTACGCGGTGATGCAAGAGGGGATGCGTTCGGCCATCGAACGCCAGGAGCGCGCGATGGCCGAGTGCGGCGCCAAGACCGACCCCGCGCAGCAGCTTCGCCGGCTGATCCGCAATCACTTCGACGTGCTGCTCGGGCCGGGCAGCGATTTCATTCCCGTCATGCTGTATGAGGCGCGCTCGGTCACGCCGCGCCAACGCACGGCGCTGGCGCAGCTGCAAAGCGATTACGAGGCGCGCTGGACGCCGGTGCTGCAGGCGCTGCACCAGGCGGGACGGCTGAAGGCCGACGTGAAGCTGGCGCGCCTGCTGATCTTCGGCGCGCTGAACTGGTCGGCCCAGTGGTACGACCGGCGCAAAGGCGCCACGCTGGACCAATTGGCCGATGCGGCCATGCAACTTTTCATCCGGGAGTAGGGATGGTCACGCACTACCGATCCGTTTTCGCCCCGGGCTTGTTTGCGGGCAAGGTGGTGATCGTCACCGGTGGCGGCTCCGGTATCGGCCGCTGCGTCGCGCACGAACTCGCGTCCCTCGGGGCCCATGTGGTGCTGATCGGGCGCAAGCTCGAAAAATTGCACGAGACCGCCGGCGAGATCGTCACCGACGGCGGACGCGCGAGCTTTCACGCCTGCGACATCCGCGACGAAGAGACGGTGAAAAACACGGTGCAGGCCGTGATCGCGGTGCACGGCCGCGTCGATGGCCTGGTGAACAACGCCGGCGGACAATTCATCGCGCCACTGGAAAAGATCAGCGGCAAGGGCTGGGACGCCGTGGTCGCCACCAACCTCAGCGGCGGCTTCCTCATGGCGCGCGAATGCTATCTGCAATCGATGCGGCAGCATGGCGGCGCGATCGTGAACATGGTGGCCGATATCTGGGGTTCGATGCCGAACATGGGGCACAGCGGCGCGGCGCGCGCGGGCATGGTGAGTTTCACCGAAACGGCGGCGCTGGAATGGGCGCGCAGCGGCGTGCGCGTGAATGCCGTCGCGCCCGGCTATATCTCTTCCAGCGGCATGGACCACTATCCTGAAGAAGCCGGACCGATGTTGCGGGAGATGCGCAAGACGGTGCCGCTGGGGCGCTTCGGTACCGAGGCCGAGACGTCGGCCGCCGTCGTGTTCCTGCTTTCTCCGGCGGCGTCGTTCGTCACGGGCGCGGTGCTGCGCGTCGACGGCGCGCGACCGCAGGTGCGCATGGGCTGGCCGATGCATGTGCCCGGCGCGGACGAACAGCAGCGCGACGCGGTCAAGCCCTTCGAGGGATTTCATCGCGCGGTGCTGCCGAAGGTGTTTCAAAAGGACTGAGCGCGATGCCGGCCTACGCCTCCACCTGGAATGCGCAAAGCGAGATCGCGCGACGGCGGCGCGACGCCATGCTCGAACGCATCTCGCAGCTGCGGGCCTTGGAGGAACGATCCGCCGCCGCGTCCGCCAAATCGCGGGCGGTGTTCGACAAGCGCGGGCAGTTGCTGCCGCGAGAGCGGGTGGCATTGCTGCTCGATCCCGGCACACCGTACTTGCCTCTGTGTTCACTGGCAGGCTACCTGCAGGACAACAAGGATCCCGTGGCATCGGTGCCCGGCGGCGGAATGATCGCGGGCATCGGTTTCGTCAGCGGCGTGCGCTGCATGATCGTCGCGAGCGACTCGGGCATCGACGCCGGCGCGATCCAGCCGATGGGCCTGGACAAGATCTTGCGTGTCCAGGAAATGGCACTGGAAAACAAGCTGCCTTTCATCCACCTGGTGGAGAGCGCCGGTGCCAATCTGATGCGCTATCGGGTGGAGAGCTTCGTCCATGGTGGCGCGCTGTTTCGCAATCTCGCCCGCCTGTCGGCGGCGGGAATTCCGGTGATCACCGTGCAACATGGTTCGGGCACGGCGGGTGGCGCCTACATGCCGGGCCTGAGCGACGTGGTCGTGATGGTGCGCAAGCGTTCACGAGCCTTTCTCGCAGGTCCGCCGCTGCTCATGGCCGCGACCGGTGAAGTGGCCACTGAAGAAGAACTGGGCGGCGCGGAGATGCACACCTCGATCTCGGGGCTCGGCGAATACCTGGCCGAGGACGACAGGCATGCGCTTGGCATCGCGCGCGAAGTCGTGCAAGAACTATCGGCGTTCAAGCGTGGGAAATTGGAGTCTGACGAATTGGGGTCAGACTCCAATTTCGATTCCGACGAGCTGCTCGGCCTCGTACCGGCGAACCTGCGCGAGCCGCTCGACATGCGCGAGATCCTGGCGCGCATCGCCGACGGCTCGCAGCTGCTCGAGTTCAAGCCGCTCTACGGCGCCTCGACGCTGTGCATCCAGGCGCGCATCGCGGGCCATCACGTTGGCGTCATCACCAACAACGGCCCCATAGACGTGGCCGGCGCCAACAAGGCGACGCACTTCATCCAATGGATGTGCCAGTTGGGACACCCGATCGTGTACTTGCAGAACACCACCGGCTACATGGTGGGCAAGGAAAGCGAGCAGGGCGGGATGATCAAGCATGGCAGCAAGATGATCCAGGCCGTGACCAACGCCAGCGTGCCGCAGATCACGATCCAGTGCGGCGCCTCCTTCGGCGCCGGCAACTACGGCATGTGCGGGCGTGGCTATGCGCCACGATTCCTTTTCAGCTGGCCGAGCGCCAAGACCGCGGTGATGGGCGGCGAGCAGGCGGCGCGCACGATGCAGATCGTGACGGATGCGGGTCTCGCGCGCAAAGGCATCGCGCCCGACCCCGCGCAATCCAAGGCGCAGTTCGACAAGATCGTTGCGATGTTCGAAGCGCAAGCCGATGCGTTCTACACCTCGGGATTGCTGCTCGACGACGGAGTAATCGATCCCCGCGACACGCGCGCGGTGCTGGCGTTCTGCCTGGACACGTGCGCGCAAGGGCAGCAGCGCCAGTTGCGCCCCATGCAGTTCGGCGTCGCGCGGATGTAGGTGGATGACGAATGACGAATGACCTTGCCGCTTCGCGTCTCGATGACGCGCTACGGCGCATGACCTGTCATTCGTCATTCGCCGTCCATGCCGCGCGGCGGCAAAGTCATTAGCGAAGCGAGTTATCAAATGCAATACACCCACGAGCACCTCGAACTGCAGAAAACCCTCAAGCGTTTCATCGACGACGAGATCAACCCGCACGTCGATGAATGGGAGGAGGCGGAAATCTTTCCGGCGCACCAGGTGTTCAAGGGCCTGGGCAAGCTCGGCATGCTGGGCTTGACCAAGCCGGAGGAGTACGGCGGCGCCGCGCTCGATTACTCCTATTCGATGGCGATGGCCGAGGCGCTGGGGCACATCCACTGCGGCGGCGTGCCGATGGCGATCGGCGTGCAGACGGACATGGCCACGCCGGCGCTGG
>Ga0105240_10010823_pt1 | contig 12775 bp, 7 predicted proteins | sample KBSC54metaG_FD_80426 | JGI IMG/M metagenome (GOLD analysis project Ga0105240, IMG submission 80426) | Corn rhizosphere microbial communities from Kellogg Biological Station, Michigan, USA - KBS C5-4 metaG | ecosystem: Host-associated > Plants > Roots > Rhizosphere > Soil | place: Michigan, USA... | reverse complement strand
GTTGCAACCCCGCCTGCGCCGCGTTCGACCCGGGGTCAACGCTCGCGACGAGTGCGCCTTGAACGCTGTTCGGGATATCGAATTGTTGCCGCGCGGCGGCATCGAGGTCGGTAACCTCAACCCCGTCCAGCACATCCTGGTTGGGATGACCCTCGGGTTGCTCAGGCTTTGTCTCGCCGGCGACCTTTTCCGGTAGTTCGCCGAGCGTGGTTGTTATCGTGCGTTCGGCGGCCCGTTGTCCGTTTTGGCCGCGCAGAACGCCGATCTTAACTTTAGTGCCCGGCGGCGTTTCCGCGATCATGAGCTGGAGGTTGCGCGAGTCGGTGACCTTCTTGCCATTCAAGGACACGATCACATCGCCATCCTGCAGGCCCGATTTGGCGGCCGGACCGTTGGGCGTCACCTCTCCGACGAGCGCGCCGCCGGAATCTTTAGGCAAGTTGAATTCCTTGGCCAGGTCAGGCGTGAGTTGCTGGATGTAAACACCGAGGTAACCGCGGGTGACTTTGCCGAAACGCATGATCTGGTCCATCACGAAGCGAGCCATATTGACGGGGATCGCAAAACCAACTCCCTGGAAGCCTCCCGTCCGGCTCAGAATCGCCGTGTTGATCCCCACCAGCCGGCCCTCCGCATCCACCAGGCCGCCGCCGGAATTTCCAGGGTTAATCGCGGCATCGGTTTGGATGAAGTCCTCATAACCGCTTATCCCCAGACCTCCGCGGCCTAAGGCGCTCACCATGCCCATGGTGACGGTCTGGCCCACGCCGAAGGGATTGCCGATCGCCAGGACCATGTCCCCCACTTCCAGCTTGTCGCTATCCGCGAGGGGCACCGCCGGCAGTTTCTTCTCCACATTGATCTTCAGCACCGCCACATCGCTCGGCGGGTCGGCACCGACCAACTTGGCGTCATACTCCGTCTCCCCATTCGCCATGGCTACTTTGATGGATTGCGCCCCGTCGATGACGTGGTTGGCGGTGAAAATGTAACCGTCAGGAGAGACGATGACTCCAGAGCCCAGGCTCTGAGCCTTGTGCTCCCGAGGTTGGTTAGGCTGCCCAAACTGCTCTCCAAAAAATCGCCGCAGAAAAGGATCTTTCAGCAGTGGGTTATCCCCAGGGTGATCCCGGACGACCGTGGTGGAATAAATATTTACAACGCTCGGAGCGACTTTTTGGATAACAGGGGCAAAGCTGATCGGGGCCTTCAGTGCGCGATCCAGAGCAACATCGTTGACCGTGAGTTGAGGAGGATTCGCAGCGGAGTTGGTGGACTCGGCTTTCGCCCGCAAATCAGGAGTGGCTGCCGAAAAAGCCACGCATCCGACAACGAAGGCGCAGGCGGTGCGCATTGAGGGTGTAAACATTCCATTCATGAAAACTTCCTCCCATTACAGCTGCCATTAACGTCTCACGAAAGATACAGTTGTCAAACAGCCGACCACCGGTCGGGTTGACACTTGCGGCGCTTTTTTGTCTTATGCAATCTGGAAAAGTAGAAACCTGGATCACGTATGAATACTTTCGCCGCAAAAATGGGTAATCTGCCCGGGCTAAAATGGGGACTCTTTTGCCTGCTTAGCAGTATGCTACTGGGGGTCTTCGATCTCCGTGCCGCCGCCCACCCTAAAAATCTGCCGGTCGTCCCGAAATGGGAGCGGTTTGAACACGAATTTAGCAGCTTCGCCGATTATGAACACCCCCTCCAGGACGTCAGGCTGACCGTCCAGTTCACGTCGCCCCTCGGGGAAACGACCCGGATCGATGGCTTCTGGGATGGCGGCCGCACCTGGCGCGTGCGCTTCTCTCCAAACCAGCCGGGCCGGTGGAAATTCAAAAGCACTTGCTCGGATGCGGCTAACCTCGGGCTGAATGATCAAACCGGGGAGTTCATGTGCAGCGCGACACTGAGCCAAAGTCGGTTCTACCAACATGGCCTGATCCGCGTCGCCCTGGACCGCCAGCACTTGGAACATGCGGATGGCACTCCGTTCTTTTGGCTGGCGGACACCGCCTGGAACGGAGCTCGGGAATCCGACCCCAAGAATTGGGAGATTTATGCCCTCGTTCGCTCCTCGCAAAACTTCTCGGTCGCTCAATGGTCGGCGGCCCCGGGCGTAGACGATAAAGGCCAGTCGGCCCTGACCGGGTTCCCTGATCGCATTGGGGTCAACCCCGACTATTTCCGCCGGATCGATTCCAAAATCGCGATCTTAAGCCAGGTCGGAATCCTGAGCGCGATTGCTCCGCTCACTCCAGCGTCGCCCGAAGCCAGCGCTCTGCCCGACGATCAGGCAGCGCTGCTGGTTCGCTACGTCGTGGCACGTTGGGGGGCTGACCCGGTGGCTTGGCTTTTTCCCGTGGAGAAGGGGTCCCGCGAAATGGGACGATGGCGTAAGATCTGCCACGAGGTCTTCGCCGGGGCCCCGCACGCGCCGGTTTTGGTGTATTCCACGGATGATCCCCAGGTGCTCACGGAGTTCGGCAACGAGGACTGGGTTGACCTGCTGGGCTTCCAGGTCCCCCTCCGCAGCCAGGACGAGTCGCTGGTCTCCGCCCTGGGTGGCGCGGCGAACGCTATCGGCTCAAAGAGCCTCCCACACCCGCTGATTGGGTTCACCCCGACGGAGAACGCTCCCAGCACCCAGGCCGGGCAACGTATCTCTGCCGCTCAGATCCGGCAATCCGCCTATGGCGGTCTGTTGTCGGGTCAGGTCACCGGCATTAGCTACGGAGGCCACGGCGTGGCGAATTGGGATACGACGGTCGAGCCCAAAGCCGAAGACAAATTAGGTGCCGGCCTTCCGCTCTGGCACAAATCAATGTTTATGCCCGGCGCTAAACAGATGGGTCATATCGCGAACGTTCTCAGCGCCGTGGATTTTTGGCAATTGCGCCCCGAGCCCAAACTAATTGCGGGCGCCTCGAATGCCGCGCAGGTCGCCCGCAAGGTTCTGGCAGCCTCGACTCCTGGCAAAGGTCTCGCCCTGGTTTACGTCGCCGAAGATCGGATGCTGGAGCTAGCGGAAGATCAATTGCCCCACGTTCCCGCCGTCACCTGGTATAACCCACGCCGGGGTGAGAACAGCCCGGCGGTGGCTGTCGTGGTTCAACACACCTGCCAGTTTCCGACACCTGAACCTGGTGATTGGCTGCTGATGCTGAAAGCCGGGAAATAGCGGGTCAGCGTACCGCTCGGGCACTGCCGCCGCGGACCAGGGCCTCGACTTCTTGGAGCGAGGCCATGGAAGTATCTCCGGGTGTCGTCATGGCCAGGGCTCCGTGGGCAGCGCCAAATTCGACTGCCTGCTGCGGATCGCCGAGTTGCAGCAAGCCATAGATCAACCCGCTGGCGAAGCTGTCTCCACCACCGACCCGATCCAACACCTCCAGGTCTTTCCGGTGCGCTGCTTCGTAAAACTTCCCGCCTGCCCAGCAAATAGCTCCCCAGTCGTTGCGGGTGGCCGAACGGACTGAACGCAGAGTCGTGGCGACAACCTTGAAATTCGGGAACACCTTAATCGCCTGCCCGATCATCTGCTTAAACGCTCTGACCTCCAGGTTCGCGAGTTGCTCGTCCACACCCGGAACGGCAAAGGCAAGGGCGGCCGTGAAGTCCTCTTCGTTCCCGATCATGACGTCGACATGCTGGGCTAACTCCCGGTTGATCTTCTGGGCTCGTTTCAAACCCCCATTGGTTTTCCATAAGGACGGCCGATAGTTCAGATCATAAGAGATGATCGTGCCGAACTTTTTGGCCGCCCGAAATGCCTCGAGGATCAGGCCTGGGGTGGTGACACTTAAAGCGGCAAAAATCCCGCCAGTGTGCAACCAGCGCACACCCACGCGTCCGAAAATATAATCCCAATCGAAATCTCCCGCTTTCAGCTGGCTGGCCGCGCTGTGGCCCCGGTCCGGGATGCCGAGTGCGCCTCGCACGCCGAAACCCCGTTCCGTGAAGTTGAGTCCGTTGCGCACGCTTCGGCCCACTCCGTCATAGGGAACCCATTTGAGGAACTCCGTATCGACCCCACCGTTCAAGATGAGATCTTCGAGGAGGCGCCCTACGTCATTGTCCGCGAAAGCCGTCGCAACCGCCGTCTTCAATCCAAAACAGCGGCGCAGTCCCCTGGCCACGTTATACTCGCCTCCGCCTTCCCACACCTGGAACTGGCGGGCGGCGCGCACCCGGCCCTCACCGGGGTCCAGTCGGAGCATCACCTCGCCCAGAGCCAGCAGATCGTACTGACAGGAGCCGGGCGCTTTGGGTTCCAGGATGGACTTGATCGTGTGCATCGCGGTGCCGGACGAACGGGTCTCAATGTGAAGAGGATTTCGTCCGGGCACAACCCATTTGAAGCCGGGTGCCGGCGGCATCTCGACGGCGGCGGCGGGCGAGCCCGAGGCCGCCCGAGGGCTTATTCACCGAATCAGGAGTTTGCATTTCCGATCAGGTTGTGGTGTATTAAGGCACTGAGCGCCCTGCGGCCCTTATGGCCGCCGTCGCCGACACCAGATATCATATATGCAAACCACGCTTGAAGAGACCCCCGTCATGCAAAAGACCAGGGAACTGTGCCAGACGATCCTGGAACAACCGACCATGCAGTCGATCCGTCAACGCATCGACGCGTTCATGGCTGACGACAAAGCGCGCGGCCAGTACGACGGAGTGGTCGAGAAGGGCCAGTCGTTACAGCAGAAACAACAGCTTTCTGAGCCCTTGAGTGGAGAGGAGATCGCCGATTTTGAACAGCAGCGTGATGCGCTCCTGCAAAACCCCGTCGCCCGTGATTTCATGGACGCTCAGGAGGAACTTCACCAGGTCCAGCACTCGGTCCACCAGTACGTCAATAAAACTCTCGAGTTGGGCCGATTGCCCACCGAGGAAGATTTGAACGGCGGCGGTTGCGGCAACGGCGGTGGCGGTTGCGGCTGCGGTCACGGCCATTAGCCGGGTCAGCCTTGGGATGGTATGCCCAAGAAAAAGGAAGGCCTCCGGTCTCCTGGCGCTCGCAGGTCGTCAGCGGATGACGACCTGCAGGCGGTGAACGCCAGGTTAACGACCCAGCGCAACCCCGCGGCGGCCATCCGTCGCACCATTGAAGCCGACATTGAGCGGAAGGCTCAACGGAAGAGAAGCCGCGAAACTCCCGCCTCGGCTGGCTTTAAGCGTCAGACCTAGGCGCTTAAGGGATGTCGTGTACGTGGACTCCAGTAAGAGCTGAGCCGAGACCCAATTCGCGCCAGCGCCCCCCACCGGACCCCCTGCCATAAAAAGGCTTTGTCATTGCCCACATCTTTCCATCAGCCCAATTAGATCGCCTTGCGGTGCCCGGGTTGAAAACCCCCGGTAGGGGGTGACGTGCTGATAGCACGCACGCCACCACAACGTCTGCCAAACTCCGTCGGCCGTTTGGCGGTGACTTAGGGTTACAGCACTCCCCCACCAAAAAACGCCTGCCAAAACCCCGTGGGGGTTGACCTGTTTATAGCAAGCCACACGTTTTGAGGCCGGCTAACCCCGTCGGGGTGACCTGGAGCCACCCTTGACTCAAGCGGCTTAAAAATGTAACCCGGATCTTTCCCGATGTCGTACCCTTAAGAAACTTCGGCAGGCCACCCCGTACCGGGTTTGACAGACGTTGTGGCGGCGTGGGTTGCTATCAACAGGTCAACCCATACGGGTTTTTCGTAGGCGCGCTTTTGGGGGGTGCTGTAACCCACGCCCACCACTAAACGGGATTTCAGGATTCGGCCACCCTGCGCTTGGTGCCACCCCGGCAACTACACGCAAGGAGTGAGCCTCACGTTTCATCGAAGAATTGTGGGTAATGACAAGCCAAAAAAAGCTTCCGCTATCGGCCTGGCTCCGACCGAGGGCACATCCCTTGTAACACCGGCCGCTTTTCCAAGTGACCGTTCGAGAGTTGGGTCACGCTATTCAGGAACTGGATGCGAACCGCCTCGCCTTCAAACTTGCAGGTGATCGTATCGTGATGGGGAGTTTCGTAGTAACGCCAGGTCATTTCCAGCGTGTCATCGGCTTGCCAGGTTGCGCTGGCCGCCACCTTCGTCCCTAGACCAGTTTGGCTGTACGTCAGCGTCGGCGGGGTTCCGGGGATCATCGTTTCTCCTTCTATCCACCGTTCCAGGCCGCACGCGATCGGATACTCCCCCTTATCGTCCTTCAACCTGAAATCGCAGCCGTCCTCTTGAAAATGAAACGAGACGGATTGGACGTTCAAACGGTTGGGTTCCATCTTAAAAGTCTTGCCGGAAATCTTCGCCGCGAGCGCCGAGGACCGGTTTGCCTTCACCGGCAGAATTAGGAGACGCGAAAGTCTTTGCTGCAGATCCCTGTGCGCGGCGGTATCGGCTGGTAGGGCCGCGTCCTTCATGGCTGGAAGCAGGTGTTCCCAGGCCAGGTCCAGTTCGCCTTGCATGCCGGCGCTTTCACTGGTGATCGCAATCACGGCATCCTTCTCGGGCAGGACAATCGCAAATTGCCCAAACGCCCCGTCGCCGCGGAACCCGTTGTGGCGGCAGCGCCAAAATTGGTAGCAGTAACCCTGGTGCCAATCGCTATGCTTTTTCATCTGGTCAAGATCGGCGGCCGGCTGCTGAATTTTGAAGGTGGTGGCTTCCTTGACCCAGGAAGCGGGCAGGATCTGTTTTTGGTCCCAGACTCCGTTCTGGAGGTATAATTGCCCGAACTTGGCCAGACTCTCGGTCCGAAGGCTGAGGCCCCATCCCCCGGTGTTGATGCCCCGAGGACAGGTTTCCCACGTCATTTCCTGGATCCCCAGAGGCTCAAAAAGCCGCGGGGTGAGATAATCCACAATTCTCTGCCCGGTCAGCTTTTGGACGATGGCCGAGAGCATATAAGTGGCACCGCTGTTGTACAAGAAGGTGGTCCCCGGCGGATTGGCAATCGGCAGTGCCAGAAAGGCTTTCACCCAGTTCTCCTGTTCACGGATCGAGCCGGTGGAATCCTGCGCGTGGCCCACCGACATTGTGAGGAGGTCCTTGACGCGCAGCGCTGCCAGGTGCTCGCTCACCGACTCGGGAAGGTCCCCGGGGAAGAAGCGGATAACCTTATCGTCCACCGTCAACTTCCCTTCGGTTACAGCAAATCCAACCGCACTGGAGGTAAAGCTTTTGCTGAGCGAGTAAAGCATATGCCGAGCTTGGGCCCGATAAGGCGACCACCACCCTTCGGCAATGACGTGGCCGTGGCGGAGCATCATGAAACTGTGGAACTCATGCTTGCTCTGGGCTACGGCCTCCAGAAATGCCAAGATTCCCTGCGACGACACACCTTGCCCTTCGGGTGAGCTGCGAGGAAGAACAGGCGCCGGGGGGCTGGGTGCGGCTGGACAATAGGTGAGCCCTGGAAGCCAGGCGACCGCTGCCGTTCCCACGCTGATTTGTTTCAAGAAGGTCCTCCGGTGAGATGTCATACGAGTGAATATTTAAAAGGTGAATCAGGCGCTGGTGTCAAGTCGCCTGCAAAACGGATTTGCGGGATGCGCCAGGAGTGTTATAGAAACGGACGAAATGATCCCCGACCGGAGACGCGACAAGTTCGTATTGGGAGCGGCTTTCACCGCGCTCACGGCAATTCTCTGCCTGGCTCAGTTTCGCCAGGGCCGCCGCTTTTCCCCCTTCGAGGACAATTCCGGCCCGTTGATTCGGACTGAGGGCGGCGAACTAGTCAATGAAGATACGGTGCGCACGGCTCGTGAAACGGCGCCCCACAGCGTGACCTGGCCGGACTGGACCAACGCCACCGGATTCGAGGGCGACGTGTTCACCTTCACACGGATCATCTTCAAATCCAGGCCGGGCCGCCCGGGCTGGCTGGGCTGGATTAATGATTATCCTGACGGCGATTTGAATCTTTCCTTTCGGCTCCAGCAACTGACCTCGATGAAAGTGGATCCGGATGGCCGTGTGTTGAAGCTCACGGACTCTACCTTGAGGAATTATCCGTTCATTTTCTTTTCACATCCCGAGGGCATGGTCCTCACGGACGAGGAGAGCCGCGCCTTGCGTGGCTATCTCCTCAATGGCGGCGCGCTCATGGCGGATGATTTCTGGGGGAGCCGCGATTGGGATGCCTTTGCCGACCAGATGAAGCGGGTGCTGCCTGGGCGCACCTGGACAGAGCTCGGAATGGAGCACCGTGTTTTTCACTCCGTGTTTGATCTGCGGCCGCCGATGAACCGGTTGCAGGTACCCAGCCTGCAGCTGTGGGCCCGAGAATATGATCCCGCCAATCCCCAAGCCACGACTTCGTTTTTTCGCGGCCGCGGTTCCGAAGAGATGCATGTCCGTGCGTGGCTCGATGATCAGAACCGAATCATGGTGATTGCCACGCACAACTCGGATATGGGCGACGGCTGGGAACGAGAGGGAGAAAACGGGGTGTACTTCCAACAGTTTTCCGAACCCCGCGCCTACCCCTTAGCCATCAACATCATCTTCTGTCTCATGACGCAGTAAGGTCGGCGATGGCGCCTCGAGTCGTCGCCGGCGCCAGCGCCTGGCCCTGGGCCGCTGCGGACGCTGGACCGCAGGGCAAGTAAACCGTGAAGCGCGATCCTGCCCCCGGCTGAGTATGCACCTCCACCCACCCCGCATGCTGCTTTATCAAACCGTGCACAGTGGCCAGCCCAAGACCGGAAGCCCGTCTCAAGGTTTTCGTCGTGAAAAATGGCTCGAACAGCCGGGCTTCAACCTCCGGGCTCATCCCGGATCCGGTATCGGCGACCGTTAAACACACAAAAGTTCCTGGCCGGGCGTCCTCATGCAGGGGACCGTGGCTGCTTTCCAACCGGACCCCAGCCGTGCTCAGCTTCAAGGTTCCACCTTTGGGCATAGCGTCGCGGGCATTCATCACCAGATTGTTGAGGACTTGCTCCATCAGCCCAGGATCGGCGATGACCGGTGGCAGATTCCCGCGACAGACCGTCTCCAAAAGTATTTTTTCTCCGAGCAGCCGAACCAGCCGCGGCGCGCGGGTTTCAATGAACTTGTTTAAATCCAGCGGTTCAACCTGCATGGGGTGGCGGCGGACCAAGGCCATCAATTGGCGAGTCAATCCGCCCGCTGATGAAGCCGTGGCCGCGATGCGCTTGAGCGGTTTCGCCGCTTCCGGTTCGTCACAGTCTCGAGCCAGGAGGGTGGCATCCTCTTCAATCTGCAAAATGAGCCTGCTGAAATTATCGGCCACTCCCCCCGCCAGTTGGTTGGTGATCTCCATCTTCTGCGCTTGCAGCAATTGTTTCTGCAGGAGCCTCTGCGCCGTCACATCGTGTGCGAGCACCAGGCGGGCCGGGCGCGAGGCATAAACCAGGTCCAGCGCTGCGACCTCGACCTCGATGGCGGACCCGTCCTTCTTGAGATGCCGCCCTAAGCCACGGCGTTGTGGGTCGGTCCCCATTTTGTTTGGCTCCGCCAGAAAGCGCTCGAGCTGCTCAGGCGGACATAAATCCTTGATCGAAAGCAACCGGAATTCAGTGGCGCTATACCCGTAATGACGGAGTGCCGAGCCGTTGAAGGCCAGAAACCGGAGGCTCTCCAGGTCAAAAATCCACATCGGTTGCGGGTTCTCATCAAAGAGGAAGCGATATTGTTCTTTGGACTTTCTAAGCTCCTCCTCACCTTGCTTGCGTAGAGAGATCTCTCGCTGTAGCTCTTCGTTGGCCGCGTCCAGTTCCGCGGTCCTGGCCTTCACTTCCAGCTCGAGTTGACCCCGCAAACGTTTCTCCTCCTCCTCCAGCCGAAGCCGTTCTTTGAACAGCGTTTCAATGTGAACCATTCCCACCAGCAGCAACACCGGAACAATGAAGTAGAGCAGATCCAACATCAGGTTCGGGTCCGTCCCCCACGCTCGCGGCACGGTCGCTCGGACCACCTGCAAAAGTGCCAGGAGCGAGAACACCGAGAAGAGAACCCATCCAACTCGTTTCGTTCCGAAGACCCTTCTCAGGCGCAACGCGTACGGAGGAATGAGGCACTGGAGCAACCCCAACAACAAACTGTAGACGGGTGGTGAGGTCATAAATCGGTGCCGACGAACCCTGGCCGGGGCGCGCGTTGGGGCAGGGGGTGCCTACGATTGAGCCAGGCCGTGTCGCATTTCAAGGCAGGCTGATCCAAGGACTCCGGGCCATAACCCAAAGGCGGGCACTGCTCTGGCGTGATTGGCATAAACAACACCTCCGGGAGGAGCAGGTGGTGCGCCACAGGCAGGGCGAAGGAGGCGAAATGCGCGCGGTACATAGCGAGCCCCGTCGGGATTTAGACAAAAAATGGGAGGAGAAGATCGGAAAAATAGAGAGCAAAAGAAGTGAAGCGGACCTTTCGAACAGCAACACGCAGGTTCTCGGGTCCCTATTCCGTGGTCCCCATTTTTCTGTCTCTTAATTTTTCTGTCTAAGATTCTGGGCTTACTTCTTTAGCTCGAACACGAAGCTCGGATCGACAGGGTAGCGACCGAACCGCTCCCCGTAGAGCGCCAGTCCGCCCGGGAACGCCGAATCCACTTCCAATCGCACCACTAGTTCGTGGGCCTCGGCCGCCTTTTTCAACGTCTCTGTGGGGATTGTGGCCGTGACCAGGTACCCGTACGAACCCGCCTCGTGGAGCTTGCGGTCATGCTTTTGTGCGTGCCAGGAGAGAATGCCGCGATGGTCCGCGGGGTCATCAGGCAATTCAAATTGGCCTACGGAATCGCCGGAAACTCGCACGCGCACGGCGCTGGGGAATTTGAGCGTATCCGTCATCGGGTAAGAATTGGGGTTGAGGCTCGGGTCGTGGGTCCCGTTGCCCCGCATGAAATCCCCTTCCTGCTTGGAAGCGCCTTCTTGATCCTTGCCGAAGAGTTGCTTGGCGGACGCCTCAAAGATCAACGAAGCGCCGGCCACGTCATCCACTTTAAGATCCTTAGGCCACGGCAAGCGATACTCAAAAAAGCCAGACCCCGCTCCGTCAACTTTCAAGCCGCCCATCACATTCCACTGCTTAGCGGACCAATGAGAGGTCTTGAAACTGTCCGGAGCAAATCGAAGGACTCGCGTTGCGCCGCCCTCCACGGCCAGTTTTTCGTCGCGGGGCGTAGGACCATTCGTCACGAGGAACGTGGTGAAGTTGCGGTGCAGGACGGTCCCGGCTTCATCCTCCAGGACCAGGGTCAACAGCGCGAGAGACGGCTGATCCGGCATGGTGATGTGCAGCGGGTCGAGTTCCTTGGAAAGCCAAGGTTGGAAAGCGACGGCCTGGGCAGTCTGTGAAAACCATCGCCACTGGCCGAGCGTGTTCCACCCGCTCAGCGAGGCTCGAACGCGGAGGTGCGTGCCGGGGGCCTGGTCCGTCATGAACGACGCCCATAAGGGCACGGTCACTTCTTCGCCCGGTTTAACTTCGCGGCACAGATCGCTCCCGGTCGAAATATATAACGGGCTATGTAAATCCCGCATGCTCATGCCCGAGACCAGTTCCTCCATACCCGTGAATTTCTCGCTGCGATCAAAGCGGTAGTAGCCGTTCCATTCGTTGATCACATCATGGTGTTCCGTATATAGCCAGCCGCAGATCTTGGGATGCCGCCTGAATTCGTTCATCATGATGTGGTAATCCCAGCTCCAATCGCAGTCACCCGTGCTCCCGTCATAGCCCCAAACGTTGCCACATTCGCTGTTAAGAAGCGGCTGCTGAGCCTGGGTCCGGCCGCCGATAAAATTCCATTTCGATCCGGGGGCGGTGTCCTGCGTCACCTGGTCCAGGTGCTCGCGCCAGCCGTAGCCGGGCAGGTACGAGTGCCAGGAATTGATGTCCGTCTCGACATGGTCGTAATTGCAGGCCGAGTTGTCTTCCACCAGTCGAGTGGGGTCGAGCTGCTTGCCCAGGCGATACACCGAGCCCACCCAATCCTGGGTGTCCGGTCGATACTTGCGCTCTTTACCTTCCCCCGTGAACAAGCCCCAGGTTTCATTGAAGGGAATCCACGCAAAAATGGCCGGATGATTGAAATCGCGCTGAACCATGTCCCGGAAGGTCTGCTCAATTTCCTGGTGCATTTGCGGCGTGGGCTCGCCCCAGCTATTGGGCACATCGGCCATTAACAACAAGCCGAGCCGGTCCGCCCAATACAGTTTCCGCGGCACCTCCACCTTCACGTGGAGACGGTTCGCGTTCAGGCCCAGCCGGCGCGACCGCAAAATCTCGTCGCGCATGAAGGCGTCGCTCGGGAACGTATAAAACCCCTCCGGGTGATACGATTGGTCCAGCGTGAGTTGCAGATAAATGGGCTTGTTGTTCAAGGCAATATACGGGTAACCCAACCCGGGCAGGTTCATCACGCTGATCTTCCTCATCCCAAAATACGAATGAACCACGTCTTCCCCGCCGGCCTCTTTGAGCGAGACTCCCACTTCGTACAGGAAGGGGTCGTCGAGTGACCACACATGCGCCTTGGGGATCGACACCTCGAACTCGACTTGATCGGCTCCCGCCGGCACGGTCTTCACCGCATCCGGCACATCTGCGGACTCAAAATGAACCTTCACTTCCGTGCCGGCGGAAGCGGTAGCGTCCAAAGCAGCTTGCACCTTAACCTTGCCGCGATCCAGATCGGGGACAAAATGCACCGTCCGGAGGAATCGCTTCGGCCGGCTTTCCAAATAAACCGTCTGCCAAATGCCCCGCGCGTTACCATAGCCCTGCTTGCCTTCCAACTTGAACGCCCGAGTGGCGTCGTCCACGCG
>Ga0105240_10010822_pt1 | contig 12776 bp, 12 predicted proteins | sample KBSC54metaG_FD_80426 | JGI IMG/M metagenome (GOLD analysis project Ga0105240, IMG submission 80426) | Corn rhizosphere microbial communities from Kellogg Biological Station, Michigan, USA - KBS C5-4 metaG | ecosystem: Host-associated > Plants > Roots > Rhizosphere > Soil | place: Michigan, USA... | reverse complement strand
TCACGTTCGCCAGGTTCTTCAGCGGCGACTACTCCAGGTCGTGGCAACCGTGCGCGCGAGACGCGGCGCGGCTGATCGCCCAACGAACGCGTATCGATGCCTGCATCGGTGAACACTCCCCCGACGCGGGCGTCTTTCTCGCACGCTGGTTCTCCAAGACGTACGGCGTGCCATGGATCGCAGACTTTCGTGATCCGATGCTCTTCGGCTACCCGCCGCGTGTGCGCCCGCTGCTCGAGCCGTTTGCGCGTCGCATGCTTGGATCAGCAAGCCATATCGTGAACGTCACTCCGCACTGCGTCCGTCTTGACGAGGCACTTTTCAAGCGCCCTGCCGCGCTGATCACCAACGGGTTCGATCCGGATGAGTTCCCGAATATTGCGTTATCGCGCAACAGGCAGACGTTCCGAATAGCCTACACCGGAAATGTGTGGCTATTGGCAACGTTACGATTGTTTCTTGATGGGCTGTCGCAGTTTCGCAGTCGCATTGGTGAGCACCGCTTCAGAGCGGTTCGCTTTGTCTATCGCGGGGTTGCGGCGGCCCACGTGGAACGAGAAGCGCGCGAGGCGCAACTGCAAAGTGCCGTCGACTGCGTCGGCCACATCGAGCATGCGGCGGCGGTGTCACTGGTTCGAAACGCGCACTTGTTGCTTGTGTTCTCCACATCGGCGGTGCAACACCGCGACCCGTATTGGGCGCAAGGCGTGTACCCTGGAAAGACGTTCGAGTACCTCGGCGCCCGACGCCCCATCATGTGCGTGCCTGGCGATGAGGCGTCTCTGGACGCCCTGTTGCGCGACACGCGAGCGGGGGTGTCCCTCAGTAGTGCGGCAAGCATAGCCACGTACCTGGAAAGTGCATTCCAGGCGTGGGAACGCGACGGTGACATCCCCTCCTGCGACAATGAGCAGCTGATAGGCAATTTTTCGCGGAGGACCGGCGCTGAGCGCCTCGCGCGAATACTGGATAGAGTGATCGCAGACCGAAGTACTCACTACGACTCGACCATTGAGCACGTTTACACTCTCACATCATAGCCAATCAGTTCTTGATGCACGGTTCAACGTCTCGGCACGACGTCTATTCGACCCGCGCCGCAACGCAGTGGAGGGCATTGCAGCGCCTCGTGGTCGCCTTACCGCGCGGACGGGGGAGGATTGCTCAGGTCCTGGTCGGCAGACTCCGAAGGCCGTTCGTCGCACGAGTGCCGCCCTTCGAACTGGATGTGCGTCTGACAATCGATCCGTCGGATGCGTATCAGCTCGAAATCTGGCTGGGCGCCTATCAGCCCCATGTGATCAATTTCCTAACGCAGAGCGTCCGGCATGGCGATGCGGTGCTCTGCGCCGGCCTCCATGTCGGCTACACCGTTGCTATCGCTCGCCGTCTCGCGGCCCACGGGGTCTTGTGCTAAGCGCGGAACCCGACCCCGCGGCGTTAGGACAGGGCCGCAAGAACCTTTCGTTGGTCGACCCAAGGCTCGATGCGCCGGTCAAGATCCTCGAAGGCGGACTCTCCGATGTCGACGATACCTTGGAGTTGCATCAGTCGGCCGTCCTTGGCCACTCTTCATTCGCATCGCCTCACCATGAGTTGCTCGTAACTCAAGCAACTCTGCGACGCGGCAATGCGTGGCTGACGGAACTCGGCGTAGATCACATCGATGTCATGGTGCTCAATGTAGAAGGTTGGGAACTTCGTGTCCTTCGCGGCCTCGAACACACGCTACGACGGTCGCCTCGCCTCGCTGCTATCGTGGAGCTTTCTCGTTGGGCATTGGCGGATGCGCGTACGAGTCCCGCGGCCGTGGTCGACTTCATTCGCAATCAGGGCATGCAGATTCGTTGGGCAGCCCTGCATACGTCTAAGATGCGAACGACATTCTCTGTCTTGGCGCGCAGGCGCGAGTGTGAAACGTCCGAGCCTTGTTGCAGCGGCTGCACCGCTCGTGCCGTGGCTGGCTGCAGGCGACCGGACCGTGCCGTGACGAGGGAGGCATTCTGGGCGGCTCGGGGCGCCCTGAATTGAAAGTACGCGATTGGCTATCGCGAGCGGCATACCTCGCTTGGTGGCTCGGCGCACTGTGCGCAACGCCAGGGTTGCTACAGCGTAGCGCACTCTTGGTTTCAATCGCCGGGATACTATTGCCGCTCGGCTTCGTTCTACGCGATGCGTCGCGCGTAAGGAGTGGAGGCGTCACGGCCATGACAGCCTATTCCGCGGCGGCCGTGGCGACATCGTTCGCAAACACGGCAGCTCTGTTGGCCGCAAACTCGCCACGGAGATCGGAATATTTTCTGTACGTATCCGACTCGCACATCTACATCGCGATGTGCCTCGCCTTGGCGGCCGCATTCATTCCACCGCTAGCCTTCGAGGTGTGGACGTCGAGTCGCACGGCCAAGACCGTCGGAGACGTGCTACCAAGAGTTCGCGGCCAGCTTGCGGATCGGCAGTTGGTAGCCGGAGCCACGGTTCTAGGCTTGGCTGCTGTGCTCGTTCATATCTGGAGTTCGCTATCTTCGTTAGGCACGCTCGCCTCTGTTCTCTTTCTGGCGCCGCTTTTCGTGACGTTTGTCCTCGCCCGCGCGGGCGCACATCGGAACGTACTCTCGGCGTACGCTTGCGCACTGGTCGTTGCGCTAGCGGAAGCTGCCCGTGCGATCCTCTTCGGCTATCTCCGCGGCGATGCTGCCGCGCCGTTCATCGCCTTCGTCCTTGGGGCGCTCACCGGTGCGCGTTCGCTTCGGCCTTTGAAGAGCCGCGCGTTCATACCGATATACGCTGCTTCGGCGCTGTTCATCGCGTACTTCGGCGCCTACGGCGCGATTAGAAGCCACACCGGCGCCGGAATTCAACGACTGCAAGCTGTCCAGCAGTATCAAGACGAACTGCGAGGAACTCCCGACCTGGCGAATCAGACGGTGCTGAGTCGACTTACGACGATCAACCAATTGAGTCAGATCGGCCGTCTCGTCGATGAGGGTGGCGAATTGCACGGACAAACGCTCGCATACCTGGCATATGCGTTCGTCCCCCGGTTTCTGTGGCCACAAAAGCCGGCTATTGCGAAGGGGGCGTGGTTCGCCCTTAAGATCGGACTCGCGTATGTCCGACCCGATGGCCACATCTCGAACGCAATCAACATGACAATACCCGGGGAGCTTTACCTGAACTATGGCTGGGACGGCGCATTCATCGGTCTAACCGTCCTCGGGTTCTTCGTCGCCGCTCTCTGGCGGACCACTGACTTCTGGCGGGCGCCCCGAAACGTACTCGGTACCGCCTTCGCGTTCTATCTGATGTGGCCCTGGATCGGCTTCAGTCTTGGAGGCGACCTGCAGATCTTCGTCACCATCATCGCCGTATATTTGGTCCTCGTGGCAGTCGGCCTGGTGTTGCCCGTGACCAGGCGTCAGCCCGTTGCCGGCGGCGCAGCGCACGTGGCCTACTCATGACCGGCGTTGATATGTCAGCGTCGGCGCGGGCGCATCACCACGCCGACCGGCCGCTGGGCGAGCGAGGTGCGGAGGGCCGACGTGCGATGGTGGTTTGCGACCAATGGCTCGGCAGCGACGGTTACGCGGGAATGAAAGCGCTCCGTCGTGCTGGGTGGGACGTGCACGTGATCCCCGAGTGGGAGTACGTCCCGGTGCGTTGGAGATCGCGCTCGATGAAAGCGTTGGGCCGTGCCTTACGCAGCGCGGCGGAACGCGAACTTCATCACGAGATCATCCTTCAGGCGCATCGACTAACTCCTGAATTCCTCCTCGTGTTCAAGGGCCGCTTCATAACGCCGGGAACCATCGCCACGCTGCGCGGCATGGGCGTTCGATGTTACAACTTCTATCCCGACGTGTCGTTCCGTGCGCACGGTCCGCACCTGCCACGCACGCTCATCGAGTACGATTGGATCTTCACTACCAAGTCGTTCGGTCTGGCTGATATGCGCCAACAGTTAGGCGTGACACGCGCCAGCGTGCTCATGTTTGCCTTCGATCCGGATCTCCACCATCCCATGCAGCTGAGTGAGCGCGACAGACAGACCTACAGCGCGGATGTGTCGTACATCGGCACTTGGTCGCCGAAGAAGGAGCGCTTGCTGGCAGAAGTCGTTCGACGACATCCTACCCTTCGTGTCAGAATCTGGGGCGAGCAATGGCACAAGGTGACGAAGCCTGACGAGATATTCAGACGCTCCATCACCGGTCGCGAAGTCGTAGGGGCGGAATTCGTCAAGGCGATCTGCGCATCGAAGATCAACCTCAGCATCATGAGCGAGAAGCGCGTCGGGTCTTCGAGCGGAGACCAGGTTGCGACGCGCACCTTTAGTGTCCCTGCCTGTGGTGGCTTCGTGATCCATGAGCGCACAGACGAGGTTCTCCAGCTGTTCAAGGAGAACGAGGAGATCGTGTGCTACGACAGTATCGATGACCTGATCTCGAAGATCGATCTGTACGTCGCCGATGACCAACGGCGAAGTGCCGTTGCTGCGAGAGGGCAAGCGGTGGTTCGCGCTCGACACAGTTGGGACAAACGAATCGGCGAGATCCTCGCGCATCACGACTCGGCAGTCACAGATTCCGCAGCGGGAACGACATGACATATCGTCTGGCGTTCCTCACGTCTCACGTCATTCAGTACCAGGATCCACTCTTCCGAAGGCTGGCTGCACACCCGGACATCGACCTGACGGTTTTTTTCTGCTCACACAGCGGCGCCGAGCGTTATTTCGACTCGGACCTGGGCGTCGAGTTGAGCTGGGACCTGGAGATGTTGCACGGCTATCGGTACGCATTTCTCCGCAATGTGTCGCCTAAGCGGCGCGGCGGATTCTTGTCGCGCGTCAACCCGGGCGTCGTGCCGGCGCTCATACGCGGCTCATACGATGGCGTGATAGTGATGGGATGGGGATCGCCGACTCCCTGGCTCGCCTTCATCACGTGTCTTGCGTTGGGAACACCATTCTATCTCAGCGGTGACAACAGCTTCGTCGAGGACCCGCCTACGATCAGAGGTAGGCTGCGAAAGTCGATGCTGCGCTGGCTGTTTTCACGTGCAGCGGGCCTGCTGACTATGGGTACGATGAACGGCGACTTCTACTGCTACTTCGGCGCCGATGCAAGCCGCCTCTTTCTGGTTCCCTATGCGATCGATAACGAGAGATTCTTTCGTGACAGCCGGGTGACTCCGGACGAACGTGCCACGTTCCGTCTAGAGATGGGACTCGAACCGGATGCGGTGGTCGTTCTCTTTTCGGGGAAACTCATTTCGAGAAAGCGTCCACTGCACACCATTCAGGCGTTGGAGAATATGCGGCTGCGCGACAAGGCGGCGGTCGTATTCATGGGGGATGGTGAACAGCGACGCATGCTCGAGTCGTACGCAGCTGAACGCGGGTTGCGACAAGTTCGTTTTCTCGGCTTCGTGAACCAGGCACGGATGCCGAAGATATACGGCGCAAGCGACGTGTTAATCCTCCCATCCTCATATGACCCTCGCGGAACGGTCGTAAATGAGGCTATGGCCTGTGGGCTGCCAGTTGTGATCTCGGAGCGAGTCGGGGTCTGGGGCGAAGGAGACATCGTTCGCCCTGGCGAGAACGGCTTCGTAGTTCCGGTCGACGATGTTGAACGCATCGCAAAAGTACTCGATGACCTCGTTGGTGATGAGAGCCTGCGCGCCCGGATGGGCGCGCGCTCGCTGGAAATCATCCGCACATGGGACTATGAGAGAGATGTCGAGGGCATCTTGGCCGCACTCAGGGCAACTGGCCGCGTGTCGGCAAAGGGCCTTCAGCCATCGCAGCAGACAGGATGAGACCCTGCGGACTGTGGCTTCCAGAGGCCGCTGATTCCCGCGCGTTAGTCCTGCGGACCGCCTCGGTTCTGCCCCTCACGGCGTCATGATGCGCGCACGATCGATTCTTTCGCACCTCTCGCGACGGACGACATCGGGCCAGTTCATCCCTGAAATCGATGGCCTGCGATTCATCTCCATAGCACTCGTTGTCTTTTTCCATCTCAGTGGCTATACCGTCGCGAAGTCGGTCGCCGGGCACTTCGACAATCCGACCGACAACCTCGTTGCGCTGTTCGCATCGACAGGGCACTACGGAGTCCAGCTGTTCTTCGTGATCAGCGGTTTCGTATTGGCCTTGCCGTTCGCTCGATTCCGCCTGTTGCATGGTCCGCGGCCCTCGCTCCGCGCCTATTACGTCCGACGGCTGACACGACTGGAACCGCCGTACATCGTCGCGATGATCGGCATTTTTGTCATTGCGGTCGCGTATTATGGAGCGCACGCTCGCGCGCTGATTCCGCATCTCCTGGCGAGCCTCGTCTATCTGCACAACGTACTGTACGCCATGCCGAGCACCGTCAACGTGGTCGCATGGTCACTCGAGGTCGAAGTCCAGTTTTACGTGCTGGCTCCGCTCATGGCGCTGGTGTTCGTTGTGCCTAACGCCAGAATCAGAAGGCTTGGCATCCTCGCGGCCATCGTAGCTGCTCTACTCCTTCAAGGCACGGCGCCGTTCAAGGATCCGCGGCTGGCGCTCAGCCTGGCCAACTACATCCAGTTTTTCCTCCTGGGCTTTCTCATCGCGGATCTGTACATCGTCGCGTGGGTCGCGCCCTCCGCACATGAACGCGCTTGGGATGTGGTCGGCATTCTCGCATGGATGGCGCTGGTCGTGACATGGATGGATGTCGCCAGGCCGGCTGCACTGTTTCTGACCCTCGCCCTGCTGATATTCTGTGCGACGTTTCGGGGGAAGTTGCTCCGCCGAGCGTTCTGCAATCCGTGGCTGACCACAATCGGAGGTATGTGCTACTCCATTTATTTGCTGCACTATCCCTTGATCTCGGCACTCGGCAGGCACACGGGTCACATCGCCGACCGTGCGGGTTTCACTGCGCATCTCCTCGTGCAAGCCGTAATACTGGTCCCCATGGTGCTGCTCGCGTCCACCGTTTTCTTCGTGGTGATTGAACGACCCTGCATGCGAAAGGATTGGCCGTCTCGGCTCGTAGCGGCCGTTCGATTGGAATCGCTGGAGTCCAGTCGCAAACTCATCCCGCAGCGTGTCCGATCGATCTGGGGACCGTGATGCGATTTCCCGCTCCGCTTCGCCTAACGGACACCAGGTGAAGCTCCACCAGATGGGTGAAGCGGGTCGCACATGCGTCGGAGGACGCCACCACAGACCGATGCTCGCCCAACGACTCGACGCAGCGCTACGCTCGCTCATCAAGACGTGACGCGCCGTACGGCGGGCCCGGGTCCGACGGAGGTCGAAGGGCTGTTTGCGCACGAGTGACCCGAAGGCGGCACGAATCCTCGTCGCCGGCGCCTCCCCGGGAAGCCCGAGTGGGAATGCGGTTTCTTCCGAGGTGCTCTTGTCGGCGCTCGAGCACGTGGGCGAGGTGACACAACTGAGCCACCGTATGGCCTTCCTTCCGTCGTGGCATGCTCGCGCTGACGGTGTCATTGAGTTAGGCACGCAGCCGTTCGTGATCCACGGCGAAGGGCTCGCCGCCGGGCTCGCGCACAGGCGTCGCCTCAGTGCGTGGACGTGCGGTTGGGCCGTCAATTCTCGATATGCGGGCGCGCTCATGATGAGCGGGCTGCCGTACGCGATATGGGAAGCGACTCTGACCGGCGATGAACTGGAGTCGACGAGCATCGCCGAAAGCCGACTGAATGGCCGCGGCACCGGCTTCGGCGTCGCACTGCATTCCACGCTGCTACCGATAGGCGAGCGCATCGAGGGGCTGCTCTATCGTAAGGCAACTGTCCTCTGCGCGATGAGTGAATACACTCGATCGCGTATGATAGAACGCTACGGCCTTGCGCCCGATAGCGTCCTCTTGCTCCCGCACCCGCCCTCTCTTCGCTTTCTCGAGGCATTGAAACGTGTCCGCCAAGCCAGGCGCGCTACGTCGACACCAGAAGATGGACTCGTGCGCCTCCTTTGCGTGGGCCGCGTGGACGATCCGCGAAAGGGAGTGCCGGGACTCCTCGAGGCAGTCGCGCGCGCGCGAGCCGCGGGCGTGCCGATAGCACTGACAGTGGTGGGCCCCTATACCGAACGATGGGCAAACAGGTTTGCTGCCTTGCTTGCCGCCTCCGGGGCACGTTTGCTCGGCAAGATCGATCTGGACGAGCTCGCCAGGCAATATCTCTCGCACAGCGCTCTCGTTCTTCCGTCGCGGCAGGAGGGCTTTGGAATCGTGGTTTCCGAGGCGTTTCACGCTGGACTGCCCGTCATTGCCACGAGGTGCGGTGGTCCGGAAGCCGCCATTCTTTCGAGTGGAGGCGGCATCCTAACCGAACGCGAACCCGCGGCCATGGCCGCTGCGTTCGAAATCATAGTCTCGAACCGAGCCACGCGTCGCGAACTATCCGCGCGCGCGTCGCGGTTCGCCTCGGAAGAACTCTCTCCCGCGACATTCGCCTGCCGTGTCGCCCAGTTGACGGAGAATCTTCTCGCGCATGCACGCGCGTCGAATGGCGACACGGCCTGACGAACTCCGGTACGCCGTTGTGACATCACACGAACGGGGCCCCGCAAGCCTCTTCGTCCAGATGTTAGGCAGTACAGTGCCGCGTCCGATCACGATGCCGACCGTGCTCCTCTGCCACGGCGCCAGGCCGGATCGCCCAGCGTCCCACCGCCTCGTTCGCCGCCTGCGCAAGATTCGTCGCGTTGGGCCGTTAGGCGCGCTCAACGGCGTGCGCATGCGTAGCTGGTATGGATCAGCCGTATCTGACGCGTTAGGCATTGCCGACATACGCCGGCTGTGCGCTGACAACGATATGCGGTTGATGGAAATCTCTGGCTTCTGGGATAACGACGCGCAGCGCACGCTCGCCGAGCTCGATGCAAGCTTCGCAATCTCCCTCGGCAACGGGTTCATTCCCGAGGCGTTTTTTCGCCTCCCCAGAAATGGAATGATCAACGTCCACCACGAGCTGCTGCCGGAGTACCGCGGGGCGCAGACTGCCCTCTGGCAAATTCATGATGGATCAGCCGTCACAGGATATTCCGTTCACGAGGTCAGCGCCCGGATCGACGCTGGCCGCGTTCTCTTGCGGGAGGAAATGCCCATCCTCTTTCAGAGCAGCCTGCGTGACACGATCGTGCAGACGGCGTGCGCCGTACAAAAGAGAAGCATAGAGCGCCTCTTCGACGTGATCCTCGACTTCGACCGATATCGCTCCCTCGCTCCGTCGGCGAGCACCGGTGCCCTGTACACGACCCCGAGCGCCAGGGCGATGCTTCGCATTTATCGAAACCACATGAAGCTCCGGCGCGCTCTGGCGTGACTGGCGTCGGCGGTCAATTCGGGGCGACCGTTCGGCAACACGCCCGGAGTTGCGTGCTGAGCATCGGGGGGCTGCTGCCGCTGCGGCACCCACGCTTCGACGTGCGGTTCCTGTATGGGCACTCGATCGAGCCGAGCCAGCGAGCGGCGTTCAGGCGCACACTCGATCTTCTGAGACGGAACTACGAATTCGTTTCCAACGAGGCCGCTGCCAATCTGTTGAGTGACGATCGGCCGTCTGCCGGCCGCTACGTGGCACTCTCGTTCGACGACGGATTCAAGGACAACTACGATATTATTGCGCCAATGCTCGACGAGGCGGGTGCGCGCGCCTGCTTCTTTCTCGTGACGAATTTCATTGGCTGCGATGACGCGTATCGCACCACGATCGTACGCGAACGATTTCGCTGCTCCCAGGATCGTGCGCCGATGTCGTGGCACATGGTGCGTGACCTCGCTGCCGCCGGGTTTGAGATCGGAGCGCATACGACCGACCATTTCGACCTGAGCGCACTGCCCGTCGCTGAAGCGGAACGCCAGATTCTGGCGTCGAAACAAGCGATCGAGGACCAGTGCGGCCGGCCGTGCCGGCTCTTCGCTTGGCCCTATGGCACGCTGAGTCACTTTCCATCGGTGTTGATGTCCACGGCGGCGCACGGATTCAGGGCCACCTTCTCCGCGGTGCGAAGCGCAAGTCGCACTACATTGAATGGTCGAGCGATCAATCGCGATCACTTCGAACCCGGTTGGCCTTTGTCACACGTGCGCTACTTCATGCGCTCACCCAAGAGCGATGCCGCACCCGCCCGACGGCCGCACACCAGTTAGCGAGACGGGAGCCATCTTCTTGTGAACGCGCTGCTCAACGGTCGCGGTGCCACGACGTCGGGACAGGTCATTCTGGAAAGCGATAGCCTCCTTCGCATCGATCGCTCTCGTCGTCTTCTTTTATCTCTTCCGCGGGATGTGCTATTCCATCTATCTCTTGTGTTATCCGCTGATCTCGGCACTGGGGCGCCGAACCGTTGTTCGGTCGTGTTGATCGTGTCCACGATGTTCTTCGTACTCATCGAACGGCCGTGCATGCGTAAGGATTGGCCGTCGCGGTTCGTGGCCGCGTTCCGTGCGGACTCTCTGGCGCGCACGCGCGAGCGAATTCCACAGCGCGTTCGATCGATCTGGGGCGCGTGATGCGTATTCTCTTCGATGCCCGCTCGGTTCGAACGCCGTCGGGACGGTACATCCTTCGAGGCCTGGCCGCCGGATGGCGTGACGATACGCGCGTCTCGGCTGTAATGGCGGCCGTACCGCGCGGATTCCCATTGAAGGACCTCCCCGACGGCATAGCGCCGGTTCGCGTCGCATCCGCCAACTGGGCGACCCACATCCTAACGGAGCTACCGCGTGCAGCTGACCGCGTGCGCGCCGATGTGATTTTCTGCCCGAACGGGATCGGGCCGGCTGACGCCCGTGTCGTCGTATTTCTGCAAGACATGTATCACTTTGCCTTCAAGGCTTCCTCTGGCAGCGCCGCGCAAGTCGCGCTGCAGCGGGCCATTCGTGTAGGAATACGTGCGCTGTCCCACCGGCACTACAAGGTGGCGGTCGCAGTGTCCCGCACAATCGCTCGAGAGGCCGAGCGACGCTTTCACATCCCCATCGAAATCGTGCCGAATGGCGTCGACGTCGGCGGGTTGAAGTGGGATGGCGATGGCGACACGGTTTTCGTGTTAGGAGGCATCGGAGCGAGAAAGGATGAGCGGACTGCTCTCAAGGCATGGTCGATGCTACACAATCGGCCGCCTGGCCTGACGTTGTCAATCGCGGGAGTGGAACCCAAAGAACGAAGAAAGAGCTTGCGGCTTCTCGCTCAGAAGCTCGGTGTTGCCACTACTGTCTCCATACGGGGTACCGTGTCTCGGCCACGGTACCTCGGATACTTGTCGCGCTGCCGACTCGCAATTTCATGCAGCAAGCTCGAGTCATTCGGCCTTCCTGTGGCGGAAGCCCTGATGATGAGGGCCCCGTTGGCCTGTACCGCAATCGAGCCGCACGCCGATCTCGTCGCCAGCGCCGGCGGGGGCGCCCTTTTTGATCCGGGCGATGCCGGCCAGCTCGCCGAACTCATATCGAAGTCGCTCGCTGGCGAGCCGCCCGCGCGATCGGCTCCTGTCGTCTCCGGCTGGAGTTGGGCAAGCCGCGCAATGCAACATGTCGACGTATTCGAGCGCTATGTGTTCAATCGGTACGCCTCGCTTACTTCTCAGCGTCAATCAGCAACATCAACCCGTAGCGCTTCAGTGCGCGTCGAATGAACCAACGAGGCCACGTGCGCCGCGCTATGCTCAACGCGATTCCAGTGTGACGCTGCCCCGCTTCGCCTAACAGGAGATCGCCGAATGATAGTTGCGTGCGAATGCGGCACCGCGCAAAGATAGCAAATAAGTCTCGCGCTTCCTCAATGCTGTAGGCCTTCGTTCCTGGGCTTTCGAGGCAGTTCGAGTAGATCTGTGCCAGGCTTCGTTGGAGACGACCACTCAAGAGCGCATATCGCAGCCATAAGATGGCGCCTACGATGGAGCGCGAATGATAGATCATGATGCGCGCCCGGCCGCCTTTGCGGAGAACCCTATGCACTTCGGCGATCGCTCGTCGAGTATCTGGTGAGTGGTGCAAGACACCCCACGAGTACACCAAGTCATAGCTCTCATCTGCAAACGGAAGCCGCTCGGCATCAGCGACAGCGAGTCGCGATTCCAGGCCATCCAGCGTAAATCGCGCGTTCGTGTGTGCAATGGCTCGGGGCGTCAGGTCGATCCCGCAAAGCGTCCGCGGTTGTCTGCAGGCCCACTCGACATGATCGGCCCCCATCCCGACGCCGATCTCGAGAATGTCACGTCCGCTGCCGCTCGGAAAATCGGCAAACTCCGCGATGTACGGTTCTAAATTGTATCTCGCCCTGCTTTGGGCAGCGTATCGTGCGCGGGCGGAAGCGCCTGTCGCGTAGATTTCTCCGCACGAAGCGGCGTCCCAGAATTTCTGGACGCTCGCCTTCAACTCGACTATCGAATCGTCAGCCATGGATCACGGGCGTCCGAGCGAAATGAACCACAATACGCATTGTAGCAAACTGCTGCCTGCCGGTAAGCTCCGCCCCTAACATATGTGCGGCATCAGCGGCTTCCAGGGCGCGTTCACGCGCGACCTCCTCGACAAGATGAGTCGCGCAATCGCGCATCGCGGCCCCGATGGCGACGGATCGGCCATCCTCCGGACAACGTTCCCTGGTGTGTCTAACGGCCTGGCACACCGCCGCCTTGCCATCATCGACGTGTCGGATCACGGCCGCCAGCCGATCGGCGTCGCGTGCGCCCGGTGCGGTGCGGCGTCGCTCGACGACCTCGCCCTCACCTACAACGGCGAACTGTACAACTACCGCGAACT
>Ga0105240_10010821_pt1 | contig 12776 bp, 14 predicted proteins | sample KBSC54metaG_FD_80426 | JGI IMG/M metagenome (GOLD analysis project Ga0105240, IMG submission 80426) | Corn rhizosphere microbial communities from Kellogg Biological Station, Michigan, USA - KBS C5-4 metaG | ecosystem: Host-associated > Plants > Roots > Rhizosphere > Soil | place: Michigan, USA... | reverse complement strand
GTTCATCTCGCCGCGGGCGCGAGTCAGAAGGTTGAATTCCATCTGCAGCGCCGCGACCTGAGCATGGTGACCGACGTAGGGGACATCATCATTGCGCAAGGCAAGTACACACTATCCGTTGGCGGCGGTCAGCCAGACACCGGGGCTCCCTCGGTGAGCGGCAACTTCGAAGTCAACGGGCAGGTCATGTTGCCGGAATAGGTGCCGGGGCGAAGGCCGCTCTTCGCGGACAAGGTGTGTTGGCGCTGTTGCGCCGGCGCAGGTCCCCGCTTACGATCCGAGTAAGGGGGGCCTACTTCATGAAACGTCGCGACATCACTCTCGCCTGCCTGGCGAGCGCTGGTGCATTGGCAGCTCTGCATCCACGGGTCGGTCATGCTACCGACTGTGCGCAACTCGCTGGTCTGAAACTACCGCACACTGAGATCACTCTGGCTGAGAGCGTCGCGGCCGGCGCGTTCAAGCCGCCTGGCGCTGCGGCTATGGGTGCGCCCGGAGCGCCTCCAGTCTCCTACTCGGGGTTGCCGGCGTTTTGTCGTGTTGCCGGGACCCTCCGGCCGACGTCCGATTCTGACATTCGCTTCGAGGTGTGGCTGCCCGCGTCGAACTGGAACGGCAAGTTCGTCGGTACCGGTAACGGTGTGTGGGCGGGCGCGATCACCTACTTCTCGATGATCGAGCCGCTGTCGATGGGTTATGCCACCGCGGCCACGGACGACGGCCATCAAGGCAGTCCGCTGGACGCAAGCTTCGCCGCGGGACACCCCGAAAAGCTCACCGACTTTGGTCACCGGGCCCCGCACGAAATGACGGTGGCGGCGAAGGCCGTGATCGCCGCTTTCTATGGCGGTGAAGCGAAGCGCTCTCTGTTCGTCAGTTGTTCGACGGGCGGACGTCAGGGGCTCATGGAGGCTTACCGTTACCCGGACGATTACAACGGTATTTCCTCGATGGCACCGGCCAACCCGATGGTGGCCCTCATGGTGAGCTCGCTCTGGACCGGCAATGCCACTTTGAAGGACGAGGCGAGCCACATCCCTCCTCCCAAGTTCGCCGCGATCCACAAAGCGGTCGTACAGGCTTGCGATGGCGATGATGGAGTGAGGGACGGAATCATTTCAGCGCCGCGCGCCTGCCACTTCGACCCCGGGGTCCTGCAATGCAAGTCGGCAGACTCACCCGATTGTCTCACGGCTCCGCAGGTTGCCGCGCTGCGCGCGATTTACCAGGGGCCGCGCAATCCTCACTCCGGCAAGAGCATTTTCCCAGGCTTCTCGCCGGGCAGTGAGTTGATGTTTCCGATCCAGACAGCCGGGCCGCAGCCGTTCGGCGCGTCCTTCACGTACATGAAGGATCTGGTGTTCAAGGATTCCAACTGGGACTTTCGCTCATTCGATTATGACAAGGGCGTCACGCTGGCGAAGCAAGCGGGCAGCGCGGCGTTGGATGTGCCTCCGGCAGGGCTCGACTCTTTTCTGTCCGGCGGTCGCAAGCTCCTGTTGTCGCACGGCTGGGCGGACGGGCTCATTCCTACGATGAGCACGGTCAACTTCTATGACGAGCTCACCGCACACAAGAAAGCCGATGATGGAGTAAGGTTGTTCCTGATACCGGGGATGGGTCACTGCGCCGGGGGCGAGGGGCCGTTCGTATTCAACGCGATATCAACACTCGACAACTGGGTGGAGGGTGGTCATGCGCCGGAGCGCATTGTCGTGAGTAACCCGCCAGGACGACCGGCGCGTACACGGCCGCTGTGCCCCCATCCGCAGGAGGCGGTGTATTCGGGTATGGGCAGCACCGATGACGAGAAGAACTTCAAGTGCGCAGTGCGCGTGCCTAAGTAGAGTCGGCAGCGAGGCGGTGTCGATTCGCATGCTTCGCGTCATCTGACGCGCCAGGGCGCGCACGCGCTTTGGCGCGCGCGCCCCCATCCCCCGAGCTCGCACTTGGGCGTGAGGGCTCTGGGCGACACTTTCGTCTCGCCGCTATGGGTCCAAGATTTACATTTGGGGGCGACTCTTCGGTTTGGGCCGCGGTGCTGCTACAGTCACTCGCGGCGGGTGTGGTGATGGCGCGTTGAGGTTCGCAAGGGACGCCTCGAAAGCGATTGAATGGAGAAATGGACATGCTTCGGAAGATTGTCACCCTGACGGTTGTGATGTGGATTGGGCTCGCGGGATTGCCCGCTCATGCGGCCTCCTCCGGCGGCGGCTCATGGACGGCGGCCATGATTGCCTGGCTGACCCAAGCACTGTCCGGCGGCGAAATCCAGCCCGACGACAACGGGGTCATTCACCTGGAGTAGAGTTGGCTGTATGCAATCTCGGGACCCTACCCTCGTTAAATCACGCGGGATCGTCTTGACGGGAATCGTTCTGGCCCTCGGACTTGGACTTGCGGGGCCAGCCCACGCGGATAGGATGAGCGCGACACTGCAAAGTAAACGGGTTTATCGTCTTCCGTTTGCGGACGGGGCGCATGTAAAGGTGTTCGCGGACTTCACCACGCATCGCCCCGCCGGGCGTCTCGACATCCTCGCCGTTGGAGGGAGATCCGGGTCCTACCGAGTGGTCGCCGCCGCTGCAGGTCACATCGTCGCGATCGAGGACCGATACAGCAAGCGGGAGACCGGTGGTCCCGGCGTCGTATGCCACCAGAACTTTGTATGGATTGCTCACCCTGACGGCGAGTGGACCAATTATTCCCACCTCGCACACGGCTCGGTCACCGGGAAGGCCCACCTGAAAGTCGGTGATCCCGTTACGGCCGGGCAGTACCTGGGCGACGAAGGAGAAGTGGGTTGTGCCATGTTCAAACACGTTCACTTTGAAGTGGCGGTTCCCGATCTGAAGGACCCGATCGACAGCGGCGGGTTCTTGAAAGACAACGAAAACGCGAAGCGCGAGCGAAATCCCCGGTTCTGTGGTGTGCCGGGACACAACGTCATCGCAGGAATGTCCTACACTGCAATTGCGTGCGGCAAAACGCCTCGTTGACGGCTCTACGGCACGGCGCAGTGGAAGTTGGCCTCGTCGTCGATGTTACCTTGGCCGGAGTAACGCGCGACCTGCGGGTACGGGCATAGGGGCCTGGTGCGCACCGGCTTGTTGTCGATGACGTGGGCGGCGTGTAACACCTCGGGTGGTTGATTCTTTTCCACCCAGTTGATCATGGCGGTCATCGGATCGAAGTGGTCGGTCCCGACTCCGCCCGAGCAGTGCGTCATGCCGGGAACCATGAACAGGCGGAAGAACTCCCCGGTGCGCGGGCCGTTGCGAGCCACAGCGGCCTCGTAATAGTTGACACCCTGGAGGGGTTGCAGGACCTGGTCGGCCCAGCCATAGGTCATCAGCAACTTGCCGCCATGACTGCGGAAGCGCGCCAGGTCCGTATCCGTGGCATCCACTTCGTGAGCCCAGGCATCCAACATGGAGGCGTCGCGATCGAAGTTGAACGTGGTGTAGTCATAGTCGGGCTGCGGCGGCACGTGCACCAGGTAGCGCATCGTGTTCTCCGCCAGGTTGAAGTCCGCGGACTTGCCACCTGCTTGCAGCGGGACAATGAAACTCAACCACGCGCTCTGGGGCGGTTGGCCACCCGGGCCGTTGGCAACCAACGCCTCACTGCCTGGCATGTAGCCGGGAAACAGCGGCTTGCCATCGCCCCAGGGGCCGCTGTAGATCCGCATTACGGCGTCCGCCTGCGCGGGCGTCAGACAATCAGCTCCATCGGTGTCGGCGGGGCATGCCGGCGCGTCGCGATGCGCGTCAAAGTCGCACTTGCGGGGATCGTCGATCAGGCCGTCTCTGAGGCCGTCGACGGCATCGCATTTGGCCATGACTTCAGCGGCGAGCAATGTGAGCTTCGCGGCTGACAGCGGCGCCTCCGTCACGGCCTTCTGGTTCCACATCGCGCCCAGGGTGTAGCCCGTCTGGCTCACCCACGGTGCGTTGGCGACCACGCCGTCGTAATCCTCGGGGTAACGCTGGGCCTCGATCAGACCCTGCCGTCCACCGTTGGAGCAGGAGTTCCAATAGGACCGGCTGGGTACCTTGGCATAGTATCGTGCCGTGATCGCCTTGGCGGTCACGGTGGTCAGGTGTACGGCCCGGTAGGCGTAGTCGAGCGCCTTCTGCGGATTGCTCATCACAAAGGAAGCCCCGGGCTCCTTGTGATTGTCGTGTCCGGTGTTGGTTTGCGCGAACGCAAAGCCCAGTTGGAGGGCCCGGTTGCGCTGCACGATCCGGAACGGGTCTTCCAAGGACTCGCCCGCATGTCCGCCGTTGCCGATCATGTAGAAACGGCCGTTCCACGTATCCGGCAAGCTCACTTCGAAAGCGATCTCGGGTGAGAGTGTGCCCGTAACACGGCAATGCGCCGGTACCGACGCGTCTGCCGCAATCTCGGCAGATTGAATCGTAACAATGTCACGGCTCTTGAAACGCCCTATCGCCTTGCATGATTGGCGCGGCACGAGCTGCGACTTCGAATAATCCACGAGGGCGCGGCTTACGTCGGCGAACGCCTGTGCGTGCGCTTTCTCTGGTGCGACCGCCAACAGCGCGCACGCTGAGACCACGAGGCCCGATACCCCCCACACGCGATTCATGTTATTTGCGCGCCTCGAATCGTGAGAGAACCGCCCCTGCCCAGCCCATGATGTCCTTGGACTGGATCTTCCATGCGCCGTCGACCTTCGCCACGACATCCCGGACGTGTCCACACCAGTGCAGGTGCGGCGGCGCCGGTGGGCGGTTGATCGTCGCCCAGGCGTACGACCGGACCACCCAATGATCCGCCCGGCCTTTGGGATCCGGCTCAAAGACAAACTGCGTCATCTGGTGTTGATGGCCCGGGAAGTCCGGTCGCTGGTGGAACTTCAGGACGAGCTTGCGAACCCCCTCGTGCCCTTTGCGCACCTCGAGCTCGCCGCTGCTCGTCTCTTCAGTTACTTCAGCATCGTCCGTGAAAAGCGCGACGTAGCCATCCGTGTCCCCGGTATCCAGCGCCCAGCTGTAGCGGGCATACAGCTCGTAAATCTCAGTACGGTCCTGGAAGGATGGCCCGTGCATTTGCGACTCCCCCTCATGTCTGCGCCTGCCAGTAGACCGAGTATCGCTGATCCAGGATCCGATACAGGGGCATCACGGTATAGCGGCGGGCATCCAGCGCCGCAGCTTTGAAACGCAGATCGGCTTTCGACTCCAACTCAACCCAGGGTGCCGCACCCGCGGCAGAGCCCCTGGTCACCCTCGGCAAGGCGGCAGGTGGGGCCACATTGAGCGGTGTCGTCGGGCGACCATGGATCACCCGCTCGGCGCCCCCTGCGGCAGGCCCCGCACCCCAGTCCGCTGCCAATACCAGGGGACCATACAGGACGGCCGCGACGGAATCATCTCCAGGCAAGGGCTGTGACCACAACGCCATGGGCAGTTGGACGGTAATCGTATCGCCGGCGCGCCAAGCTCTGCGGATCCCAACATACGATCCCGGGTCGGCGACGGCCTCCAACGGTCGTCCGTTGACCCTCACTTGCGCGCCCCCCGCCACCCATCCGGGGATGCGTAGGTGAATCGTCCGGGGGGCGGGCCGCGACGATTTGAACTCGAGGGTCGTCCCCTGCTCGGACGGAAACCGGGTCACCTGCTCCAGGACGAGTCCCTCCTCCTTCCAGTGGAGACTCGAGGCAATGAACTGGTTGACGTAAAGGTCGCTGCCGCGGTGAAAGTAGATGGTGTCCGTGAGCTTGGCGAACTCCTCGGCGCCCGTACCCGTACAACACCAGAATGACTCGTTGGGAGAGTTATAGGCGCGCCAGTAACCGGCCCCCAGCGGCAAGAAATACTGTTTCAGTCCGTGCGCGTCCTGTGTACCCAGGCGGCAGTTGAACAGTGCGCGCTCATACTCATCCATCCAGCGTGCGTGCCCGGTCCAGCCGAACACCAGTCTCTGGAGTTTCATCAGGTTGTACGCAACACAACATTCCGCGTTCTCCCAGGCAAGCGTGCCCTGGAGCTGCCCGGGTGGGGTGGTCCAGTGCTCACCCAGGCTGGTATTGCCGATAGCGTAGTTGCGCGCGGTCAGCACCTCGTCCAGAAAATATTCCGCGATCTCCCGGTAGCGCCGTTCACCGCTGACTTCGTACATGCGAGCGGCACCGATGATCTTCGGTACGTGCGTGTTTGCATGCAGACCGCGTAACTCATCGCGGCGTTCGGCCAAGGGATCCAAAAAGCCCGGCTGCTCGAATAAGCGCGCCGTCTCGAGGTAGCGCTCCTTCTGTGTCACGGCGGCCAGGTTTACCAGGACCTCGTTCATGCCGCCGTACTCGGTACGCAGGATGCGCTGCCGCTGCTCGGCACTGATGCCCACGAAGTAGGCCGCTACCCACCTGGCCATGCCCTCGGCAACCGGCAGCGCGTCCGCGTTGCCTGTCAGCGTATGCATGTCGAGCAAGCCCGCCATGATCTTGTGGTAGGTGTAGAACGGCGCCCAGGCGGACTGGCCCTTTGCGAGGCGTTCGAACAGATCAGGTGGGAAGGCGCTGAGATATCCCGTGCCCATCTCCTTCTGACACTGCGCGAGCGCCGCTACGAACTCGTCGCCGCGTTTTTTGAACTCATCGTTTGCCGATGTGACCGACGCCAACGCCAGCGCGGACAAGTAGTGCCCGCCGGCGAAGTGGCCGCGTAGCTCGCATGTTGGCTCTTCCCAACCGCCGTAGGGCGTCGCGGTGGAAGAAAGGCCGGCGGTCAGGCGGAACGAGTGCAGGAGCCTGTCGTGGGTCAGTGAGTCCAGGTAACGGGCGTTGATTTCGGCCTGGTCCTTGAAGAGGCCGGGGCCCAGTCGCACGGCGGTCAAGGGGAACGGTTGCCACTTTCCGGCGGGCTCGGCGTCGGCGGTTGGCCCACTCGCTTCGACGTGCGGTGCCGGAAGTGCTGCAACACCGTGGGAGCAGAGCGCCGTGGTGACGGCTGTAGCGGCTTTCAGGAGATCTCGACGTGAGTGGTTGGTCATTGATGCCCAAGATGCGCACCGGCCCGGGCGCATCGTCGCATGACTGTTGCCGGAGCCAGGACTCTAAGCTCAATTGTCTGACTAATCAATTCGCGGGCGAGCGCCGGCGGCACTTGCGCGCAGCGCCCTCAGAGCGCAGCCGCGCCGAGCACCCGACCCGTACCCGGTGCTTGTATGAGGACCGCGAGTCCGTCCTCGGGCGATTGGAGCGGCGGCAACTTGAGCGTCCCGGGCGCGAAGGCTCCGATCCGGCGGATCTGGGTGACGTTGTTGTAAGTCTCGAGCGTCCGACCGCCGTTCTCGCCATTTCGGATCAGCGTTACCGCCTTTCGCACATAGCGAATCTCCCACACGTCGGCTCGGACCGCAGGTCCGGCAAGATTCACGCTGAAGGCTCCGTCCGGCTGCCGGGAGAGGTCGGCCTGCACAGGCAGAGCGTCCTTTACGACGGCATCGACAGCGTGTTGGACCGCTCCGTCCTGCGAACCGATCAGTGACCGGGAACCGTTCACGACGAGTTGTGGAGTGAACACGGAACGCTCACCCAACGCGCGCGCATACGCATACTGCCGGTCGGTGCTGGCCTTGGAGGAAAATGTATCTTTCCAACCCAGATCATCCCAATAGTCGACATGGAAGGACAGGGCCAGAACATCCGGGTTCGAGGTCAGTCGACCCACCAGGGCATCCGCGGGCGGACAGGACGAGCACCCCTGCGAGGTGAAGAGCTCCATCACCACGCGCGGTGCCTTGGCCGCTGCAACCTGGACGCAGACACTCGCTATCACAAAAAAGATCCACCACATCAACGCAGCCCTCTATCCGAACTTATACTCGTATAGACCCGCCCGACGCTCGGCTTATTGCAACGCTGACGCCATGCCGCGGTGGCCGCCGCCACGATCAGCTCGACAACCGGCCGTGGAGGTTACTTGCGCCCGATCCCCATCGGGTGGGCGCTCGCCCCCAGGATCGGCAGCTCCGTCTCGACCTTGCGCAGCAGCTCGAGCAACAGAGCGCGCTTTCCGTCAGCTTGCCAGTGGCTGGCAAAGCTGGCCATGAACCACACCGGTCCCTCGACGCCCACCAAGTTCTCGACCCTGAAGCCTGCCTGGGTCATTTCCTGGCGCAGCTCGTCCGGGTGATGAAAGAATGTGGTCGTGAAGTAGTTGGGGTTGCCTGTTGGGTTCAGGTGCAGCCCGGAATCCAGGTCATGTGTCAGGATGTCTACGAAGGCGGGATCCGCCACCAGGTCGCGGGCGAGACCGTCGATGAGAGAAGCAAACCTCGAGACGGTCGCGGCGAATATCCGGCCGCCGGGTTTGAGGAGCCGATAGGCTTCGCGCAGGGCTGCGAGTCGATCGGCTCGCTCCGTGAGATGATAGAGCGGGCCCAAGAGCAGGACGGCGTCCGCGCTCTCGTCCGGTCGGTCGATGTGCCGGGCATCCCCGACGGAGCAGCTCGCGATCGGGCTATCGGGTTGGCGGGCTGAGGCCGCGAGCGCCTGGTCAACATGATGTTGCACCGGATCGAAGAGATGAACCTCGTAGCCCTGTTGCGCGAGCCATAGGGCATGCACGCCGGCGGCACCGCCGACATCGCAGAGCGTCGCCGGCGGCTTCGGCAGGTGCCGCTGCAAGATATCGCGGGTGCGATCACGTTCCAGCTCGCCGACACCGCTGGAGAGCCGCTCGGACTCCTCCACCTGCCGGTAGTGGTCGAACATCTCCGGGGGCAGTGGGTCGTTGTCCGTCTTCGTGCCTGCCATCGCCGTGCCTCGCGATCACCGTGAGTTGTCGACAATAGCACCGCACCTCGAGCGCCGCGCCCGGGACTGAGGCGTACACTACGGTCAATGAGCTCAACCGTTCGCGTCGACGTCTTCGTGCAGCCCCGCGCCGGGAAAACGGAGCTGGTCGGCTTGCACGATGGCCACCCGAAGATCCGCCTTGCGGCGCCTCCGGTCGACGGCGCAGCGAATGCGGCGTTGGTCGAATTTGTCGCAAAGCGGCTGAAGATTGCGAAGAGTCGCGTGCGGGTCGTGGGAGGGCTGGCGAGCCGGCGGAAGGTCCTCGAGATTGAAGGGGTCGCGCCCGAGGTGGTTAGAGAGGCGCTTTACGGCACCTGAATGACGAGGGCTGAGAGCCCGATGCGCGGCCCGTCAGATGGAGAAATGACAACAGCCGTCGAGTTGGATCTGTCCCACCAGGGGTGTCAGTCGCAACATGCCCGGTGGCGCATGGGGAATGGAGAAGAACGGATTATGGGGCTCGTCGTGCAGGTGCGTGTCTTCCTGCTGCGCGCCGCATTGGGGACAGTGGTTGGCGAAGGAGCCGCGATGCAGCGCCGGGCCGGCCCCTCTCTTGAAGTGGGGCCAGGGTTGCAACTGGTAGGCGAGCGCCGCATCCATCGACCAGATGGTCGAGACCGTGAAGCGGGTCATCGGCTCGTCGACGTCGATGCCGCTCTCGCAGTAGATGCAGATGACCTCGATGTGGTGCGCGCACTTCCAACACTCCACCTCCGTGGAAACGACGTAGGCGTCGGCGGATACAACTTCGAACCGACCTTTCAGCTCACGATCGTCCGTGACCACGGCGCGCCCCTCGAGTGGCCAGACGACAATTCTCACGATCGAGCTCGCGCCATGCGGGAAGCCCTCGAGGTCAGTCAGAGGTCCTCAGCTTCCCAGCCGTGACTGCGACGCCCGTTCCGGAACGCCGCCAAACGGTAGGCGTTATACACACAGGCGCTTCCCAGCGCCAGCCCATATCAACTCGAGAGAGCGATCGAGACCAACATTCTTTGGAGAACTCATCATGTCCGTTTGCTACACTGCGATCCGTCCGACCGCGGCGGCTCTCAATGTAACGCCCCGCGCGCGGCCGGCAGTACCATCCCAACAAGCGCCTGCTGCGTGTTCCAGCTTTCGATACTGACCTTCTCCAGGAACTCGTCCAGGGCCATCAACTTCCAGCCTTCCCAGGGGCCGTCCACCACCCGCAATAAAACGGTCTCGCCGGTCATGTGAATGTCTCCCGATTCGGCAGTTACCGAGTAAGTGGGTCCTTGCACTGCGATGATCAACCCCCATGCAGTGCGGGAAGCCGCAAGCAGCGCTCCCTCTCACTCTTTGGAGGGATCGGCGGGTGCATCGACAGGCGGAGGCTGAGCTCCATCGCCAAGACCTCCGGGAACCCTTTCATTACTGCCCCGCACAACACATATGTGGGGGATGGTTCCCACGCGTTTCAATTGGATAATCCGACTGGCCGGCGCCCTCCGTGCGCTCGGGCCGTATGCTGCGATCGAGCTCCTCGTCCCCGGGGGAACGCTCATCGCGCTGGCGGTGTGGGCCTTTCGGAACCGGCAGTCACTGGTTGCTCGCGCGCGGCGGGCCAGCGCCTCCTTGAAGGCGTCCGACCTCCCGGACGCCTCCATCGATCTGGCAGTCGGCGATGCTCACGACGGCACGAGCGCACCTTTGGCCACTATCCGGTAACGCTGGGCAGGCTTTGAATTGGAGAGCTTCGGGCCCATTGCGGCTCGCGCAGCCTCGAACGCCTGCCAATCCGCGCTATCCGGCAACGCCGGGATGGTGACGATCTCGCCAAGATCGAACCCCGCCAGCGCGGCATCCACGAGATCTTCGGCGGACATCACCCACTGCGGGGGAAGGTTCTCGATGGGCATTCCCACGACGTTCCAGAACTCGGTCGCCGTAGCTCCGGGCAGGACCGCCTGGACCCGGATGCCCTTGCTCGCGAGCTCATGCTGCAGAGACTGAGTGAACGCCAGCACATAGGCCTTGCTGGCGCCGTACACGCCGTTCAGCAGCTCCGGAGCGATCGCCACGATCGAGGCGTTATTGATGATTGCTCCCGTACCGCGCGCAACCAATCCGGGTACCGCGGCGTAAGTGAGTCGGGTCAGTGCACGGACGTTCACCGCCATCATCTCGTCCATTTTCTCCACGTCGGAACCTAGTAGGGGCGTAGCCGCACCGAACCCGGCGTTGTTGACCAACATCGTGATCCGCGAATCCGTGCGCAGCTTGGCCTCGACGCGCTCGAGATCCGCATTCCTCGTCAAGTCGGCGACGATGATCTCCGTCGAGCGCAGGGTTTCCCGAGCGAGGCGGTCGCTCAGAGCCTCCAGGCGTTTCTGATTGCGCGCCACCAAAACGAGGTCGTAACCGCGGCGAGCCAAACGGTCGGCATAGATAGCGCCAATTCCACTAGACGCCCCCGTAATCAGGGCAGCGCCCTTCCTGTTGTCCGGGCTCATGGGTCTTCTCCTGCAAATTGCCGGCGAGAGTGCCGGTGCGGGGAAAAGTTACCGCCCTCGACTTTGACCCAAAAGTCATATATACCACCTTTTAGGACATCTTCCTGGACCCGCTTTTCATGCACAAGGTCGCGCTGGTGGTCTACCCCGGCATCAGCGTCATGAGCGTCGCGCCGATTGCGGTCTTCGAGGCGGCCAATGGGGAGCTCGAAAAGCCGTTCTACGACATTCATGCGCTGTCGGAATCGGGTGGCCCGGTGCCCTCTTCTCTTGGCATGACTCTCGGCACCGAGAAGTTCTCGGGGGCGCATTTCGATACGTTGATGTTCGCGGCCGCGACCGCTCCCGGGGAAACTCCGTTGACACCCGCGGTGTTGGAGTTAGTGCGCCAGGCAGCCAACACTTCCATTCGCGTCGCGGCGCCCTGTACCGGAGCATTTGTCCTTGCGGCAGCCGGAGTACTCGATGGGCGTCGCGCCACGACTCACTGGTTCTTTGCACGCGAGCTCCAGAAACGCTTCCCGCAGGTCAAGGTGGAGGAAGATCGGATTTTTGTCGTCGATGGCACCGTGTGGACTTCGGCGGGCATGTCGGCGGGAATCGACCTGGCGCTGGCCATGGTCGAAGTTGACCTCGGGATCGAGGTCGCCCGGTCCGTTGCGAAGAAGCTGGTGGTCTATCACCGGCGCGCCGGCGGCCAGTCACAGTTCTCGGCGCTGCTGGAGTTGGAACCGAAGTCGGACCGGATCCAGGCCACGCTCGCGTATGCGCGGGGCCACCTGGGCACGCGGCTGTCGATCGAAGAGCTCGCCGACATTGCCCACCTCAGTCCGCGCCAGTTCAGCCGCGCCTTCCGAGCCGAAACCGGGCAGTCTCCCGCCAAGGCAATCGAGAATCTGCGCGTCGAGGCGGCACGCCTGATGATCGAGGAAGGTCAGTTTTCGATTGACGTCGTGGCCCGGGAGACGGGCTTCGGCGATCGTGAACGCATGCGTCGTGCTTTTCTGCGTGCATTCGGGCAGCCGCCGCAGGTCATCCGACGCAGTGCGCGCGTGGAAGCGTAGTCATGGGGTGAGCCGGGCATGAAAAGGCCGCTACTTTTGGACGAAAACGGCTTTATTTATCAAGAAACGCCGCACGCTCTTCAGGCCGAATAGCCTCTCCCGAGCCCCTCAGCGTATGACATTGGAGAGACATCATGGCTACATCGGCGATCCAGGACACCATCACTACCAAGGACGGCGTGACGATCTTCTACAAAGACTGGGGCACGGGGCAGCCGATCGTGTTCTCACACGGGTGGCCGCTCTCGGCGGACGACTGGGATTGCCAGATGATGTTCTTCGTCAATCAGGGCTATCGCGTCATCGCGCATGATCGTCGCGGTCACGGTCGCTCGACGCAGGTCGGGACCGGCCACGACATGGATCATTATGCGGACGACCTTGCCGCTCTCACGGCCCATCTGG
>Ga0105240_10010820_pt1 | contig 12777 bp, 15 predicted proteins | sample KBSC54metaG_FD_80426 | JGI IMG/M metagenome (GOLD analysis project Ga0105240, IMG submission 80426) | Corn rhizosphere microbial communities from Kellogg Biological Station, Michigan, USA - KBS C5-4 metaG | ecosystem: Host-associated > Plants > Roots > Rhizosphere > Soil | place: Michigan, USA... | reverse complement strand
GCTGGCCGGCGAACTGTGGGGGCTTGCCCGTCCGGGGGAAGCAGACCCGGTGCCCGCACGGCTGTATCTACCCCGGCGTGACCCCTGGGGCGGCTGATACGCCTGGGACGCGGCCACCCGCCTGGTGCCCGTTTAAGGCCGCGCGCCTCCCCGTAAGCATGGTGTGGAACGGCAAGATAAGGTCGATTCACCGTCAGAGGAGTACCTGCGTGAGTGACCTGACCGCCGTCGAAATATGTGCTGGCGCGGGTGGCCAGTCGCTAGGCCTGCACCTCGCTGGGTTCCGCCACCGGCTTGCTGTTGAACTCGATGACTCCGCGGCGACAACATTGCGCAACAACCTCACCCGTGTTGCTACAGAGTCAAAGCAGCCGACTCCGCTTGTGGCTGTCGGCGATGTCGCCGACGATGAAGTCTGGCGCCCCGAGGACTACCGCGGCGTCTCCTTGTTTGCCGGGGGTGTGCCGTGCCCGCCCTTTTCGATCGCAGGAAAGCAACTCGGTGCGTCCGATGAACGCGATCTATTCGCATGGGCAGTGGAGGCGGCCGGCCGGATAGAGCCGCAGGCAGTAATGCTGGAGAACGTACGGGGACTATCGATGCCTCGGTTCGCCGGATACCGGCAGGCGGTAATCGACCGGTTCGCTGAATTAGGTTACTCGGCGGATTGGCAGCTTCTGGAGGCAAAGGACTACGGAGTTCCGCAATTGCGGCCGCGGTTTGTGCTAATAGCGCTCAAAGAGGAATTCGCTCCGTATTTCTGCTGGCCAGAGCTGAAACCGACTACCGACACGGTGGGTACGGCACTCTACGATTTGATGGCTGCGCGAGGCTGGCGCGGTGCCGAGAAGTGGGCGGAGCGAGCGAACGATATCGCTCCGACCATCGTGGGAGGAAGCAAGAAGCACGGAGGCGCTGACCTGGGCCCGACCCGCGCGAAGCGGGCATGGGCCGCAATGGGCGTCGACGGGCTGGGCATTGCAGATGAAGCGCCCGGATCGAAGATGCCTGTCGATTTCATGCCGAAGCTCACCACGGAGATGGTGGCGCGCTTGCAGGGATGGGCCGGCGCAGAGTACGAGTGGCATTTCCACGGGCTAAAAACGTCTCGCTATCGCCAAGTTGGGAATGCATTCCCACCGCCGGTTGCCCGAGCTATCGGGGGTTCGATTGCCGCGGCGCTTCGGAAGGAAGGAGAGTCCGGCGCACGGCAAAAGGGCACGGCGTTCCATGATGAGGTCTACCGGGTATTGCGTGAACGTGCTGACTTTGTCACCGTAGCCGACATCAAGCGTGCGCTGGCTGGTGCCTTTGACACCGATCAGATCCAGCGTCGCGTGGACTTCCTGATCCGGGATTTTGAAGTAGAGGTAAAGGCGGTCCGTGGTCACCTGGCCTACCGGCTCGGTGAATGGCGTGCATTCCGCGGGCAGGACAGCCATGTGCGGCATTTAGCCTTCGCTGAACGGCGTCATCGGGTACGGATTAGCTGATCCTGCCTCATTCTTGGTTCACTTATCGATCGCATCACGTATTAGGTCAACCGCGGCTTCAATCGAAACGTGCTCCCAGATGCGCACTACGCGCCAGCCATCCTGCAGCAGAGCATTGTCATTCTGCCTATCCCGGGCCACGTTCCTCGCTAGCTTCGGCGACCAATACCACTGGTTGACACCGGGCTGCCGGCCATGCTCGGGGCAGGCATGCCAAAAGCAGCCATCAACAAAAACCGCAACCCTCATACGCGTGAAAACAATGTCAGGCCGGACCCATCGGTCTCCCGCCGAGACTCGCAAATCCTTACGAAAGCGGTAACCGAGTCTGTGCAGAGCACTTCGTAGCGCGACCTCGGGCTTTGTGTTGGCCCGCCGGATTGCCTGCATGTTTCGGCTGCGGCCTTCGGTGGTTGGTGCCGGGTGGCGGCCTTCGCTGCGAGCTCGAGCGCGGCGACCGGCGGCTACCTCTGCAGCACTTCGGCTAGTAGTGCCAGTTCTAGGAGTGCCAGCTTGCGAACTCCGTCGCTGCTTTTGTCGGGTGCTCGTGTCAGACTCTTGGAACAAAGGCTCGACTGGCGGTTTGGCCATGGCTAAGCCTACGACCACGGGGAGCGAGACGATGCACAACCTGACCTGCGTCGAGGTGTGCGCGGGAGCTGGAGGCCAGTCGCTTGGCTTGGAGCATGCGGGATTTCATCACCTCGCCGCTGTGGAGATCGATTCGGATGCCTGCCGGACTCTGAGTCTGAACCGACCAGGCTGGAACGTGATCCAGGAGGACCTCAGACGCTTCAGTGGCAAGGCGTACCAGGGTGGGGTTGATCTACTTGCAGGCGGTGTGCCGTGCCCCCCATTCTCCATCGCAGGAAAGCAACTTGGCGCCGACGACGACAGGGACTTGTTTCCGGAGGCATTGCGGCTGGTGGAGGAGTGTAGGCCGGATGCGGTGATGTTGGAGAACGTCAAGGGTCTCTCAGCCGCTCGTTTTGCCGAATACCGTCAGCAGATACTTGAGCGGCTTCATGCTCTTGGCTATCAAACTTGCTGGCGAATCTTAACCGCCAGCGACTTCGGCGTCCCTCAACTACGGCCGCGGTTCATTCTTGTCGCTCTGAAACCCAAGGTATTCGAGCACTTCGCCTGGCCAAGGCCTGCCGGCTTCACACCCAGCGTGGGCAAGACGCTCGTTCGGCTCATGGCTGCTGAGGGCTGGCCGGGCGCTATTGCTTGGGCGCGGCAGGCAGATGCTATCGCCCCCACGCTAGTGGGGGGTTCGCGGAAGCATGGTGGTCCAGACCTCGGTCCTACCCGGGCCCGGGAGGCTTGGCAAAGACTTCACGTCGACGGCAGGGGTGTCGCAGCTGCGCCACCGACTCGAGACGACCCGGTCGACATGCTGCCGAAACTTACCGTGGAGATGGCAGCTGCGATTCAAGGCTTTCCACCGGAGTGGAAGTTTGCGGGCAGCAAGACAGCGCGATACCGGCAGGTCGGTAACGCCTTCCCTCCTCCCGTAGCACAGGCGGTCGGCATCCAACTACGCAAGGCGATAGAGGCTTCGCGCAGCGTGCCCATGGGAAACCTGTCGCGAGCGCTGAGAAGCTGGAATCTGCGGCAGGTTGCTTCGTAGCTTTGAGCCCTGAGCGCAAAACCTTTGCTCATCGCAGTGTCGTCTCGAGGATGTCGACCGACGGATTCGTGCGTTCACCTCGGCATCGCTGGATCGCTGTAGGGATCAGATCCGAACTGGGCGGATGGTCTGGCACACGTGGCAATCTGTATCGAGTACTAACTCTCGGCTCTCGATCCATGCCTGCGCCTCATCGGTTGGCGGGCGGAGCCGACGATGCTGCGCAGACATTTGAGCGAACAGCGAGCCGAGGTCGGTCGTACGTAGTACCTGTCGAGAATTGTCGAAGAAGCAACCTGGAGAATTCTTACGGCCGGTGCGCAGAGCAATCTGCGCACCGCCGCAAGCCATCGCGTGACAGGATGATTCTGGTTATGTACGCTCCGTCACAAGCGTGCAATGTGAGGGATTACATCCAGTCCCAGCTACGCATGACGCCCCCTTCCTAGCTCGTGATGATGATTGGGTTCAAGGGAGAACCAGTGGTGTACCGGCCTGCCGTGACGACATGGGCCCTGTGGCGGCAGCCTCGCTGCGTAATCATTCTGATCCTCATTATTGAGATATCAGCGCTGGCGATGCCGCTTGCTCTAGCTACAAAAACACTAACTAATTCCGACATTGGGCTTGCCGCGCTGCTTGCCGCGCTGAGTATTACCTATTCGCTTCTGACGCGCAGGTGGGAACGAGCGCGTTGGGCGCTCCACAAGACGACTAAACCTCCTGTTTATCCCAATCTGCTGGCCGCCTGGGGCCTGGCTGCGGCAATGCTGTTACCGGTCCCACTCGCAGCACTCGTACTGGTGGCTGCCTCGGCTGCGGACTGGTCGGCGCGTAAGGCTGCCGGCCAGGCGAGCTTGTATCGACACGTATACACCGCTGCGAGCACTGTGCTGGCCGCGGTTGCGGTGCATCTCTGCGCTGGCTTCGACCTGCCGCGCCTTGCGTATTACTTCGCGGCCGCCGGCGCGTACTCGGTCTGCTGCGTCGCTGTTATCGCCTTGGCGGTGGCTGCCTCCGGTGAGTTCCGGGTGCTGCGCGTATACGTCCGCATCGGGTCATACCGGCTTGATGCCTTGACTGCGGCGATTGCGCTTGCGCAGGTCGAGTTACATTCCGTGCACTTCCCCCTGCTCTGGCTATCGCTTCCGGCCACGATCGCTCTACAGCGACAAAGCATGAAAGCCGAATTGCGCTCGGCTTCCGTAGAAACGGTCAGCAAGCCGATGAGCGAAGAGGCCTGGTTAATCGCGGCTCACGAGGTCGTAGCCGCGTTGCCGGTGGCGGCGATCATGCGTATCGAAACGAAGGCGCCGGCCGCGGTCAGTGCCGTTGCCCAGATCCAAGCGGGCTGCGACGCGATCGGATTCCTGGGCAAGGACGGCCTCGGAATCCTGCTGCTCGACTGCCCCGCGTTGAGCGCGGATGCCCTCGCCAACCGGATCCGGATGGCTCTGCGGCACCAGGACATCGAGGCGAGCGTTGCCGCGGCGGCGAAGCCGCGAGACGGTCAGTGCTTGGACGACCTCTTGGCGGTCTGCGAGGCCGAGCTCATCACGAGGGAGGCGGCCAGCCGTTCGGCCAAGCCGTTGCGACCGGACTCATAGAGGTGCTCGACGTACTGCTCCAGCTCGCTGCGGGTGGCGGCACGTAGTGCATGCCCGACCTCCCGGCGTTCGGCAAGCAGTTCCTCGATGACCTCCACGGTGCCGGTCTCGTCCTGAGCGAGCACGGTGGCTCGGATGAAGGCGTCGAGCGCCATCCGCTGGGCGTGGTTGAGCCGGTTGGCCTCCTTGGTCGGCAGCCACGCCTCCTCCTCGCCGGCGGGCATGCCCACGATCGTGCGTAACTCGGTCAACGACACGCCGGGCAGGCTCGCGAACGCCTCCAGGATCACCTCGGCCGGGCGCTGCGGATGTTGGCCGGCCAGGTATCGGTAGACCGTGGCCCGGTCGACCTTGCCGTCGAGGGCGCGGACGACCCGGGCCTTCGACCAATCGACCGGGACGTGCGAGTTCAGGTAATCCGACAGCTTGGACACGGCGTCGTGGACTCCTTCGGGGTTGAGGCGGACAGCCGGGGATGCCGCGCGAGAGCATCTCCGTATTACGTAAGCCTATCGTTCGTCTCTGCGATTAGCGATGATTCCTGGCGCCTCGCCGCCCACGGAACCTATAAGGTGATCGACTTGTGGGAGGTCGCCGACGAGCTCTTGAGGACCCAGCGCTGCAACTTGCACACCGACTCCGGGTGAGCGGCCATACCTACCTCGCCGTGCGGCTATCGGAAACTATCCCTGACGGGGACATTGGCACCGACGAGCATCGCGGCCTGTTGGCCGAGCAACTCAGCGCGCTCGCCGACAATCCTGGCCTGGAGCAGGAGTTATGTGTCGAGGCGTCCCGGCTGCTGGACATAGCTCGAGATCTTCCACGAGGAATTGGCCGCGGCGGCACAGTGTGGATCGTATGGGTAGACCGGACAGCACGGAGCCATGCGCTTTCCGCTGAAGACGAGCCGAGCTTCTATTACGCCTCGTGGCAACCGTCAGAGGATGGTGAGAACGATCTGTACGAGGATGGCCCGAACTTTTCTTCACTGTATGAGGCGCTGGCCTGGGCGAGCCGCAGGACAGACAACATCGTCGTCGAGCCGGCTTGGGACCCTGGGGTGTACTACCGAGCAGGTACCGGCACGCTATGGAAAGACATGCCACCCTTGGTGGAGCCGCCCGCTTAGGTCGGGGATCTCCGACGTGCTGCAGGCCAACATCGAAATAACACAGCCGCGCCTGCAATCTGCTGACTGAGTCGGGTGATTACCGGCGTTTGGAGGCTCAGAACGTCCGGCTCAGGTATGCCTTGGCCAGGGCCGGCGGCGCGCAGGCCAGCCAGCCGTCGACCACCACCTCGCGCAGTGCCTTCTTGCCCACCCGGTTGAGCTGGAGCAGCACCGCGGCGAAACCGTCGAAGTGCGGGATGGTGAACAGGCCCGGGATGCCGGCGGCGAGCAGCGCCTCCTTCTCGCCGAGGTCGGCCGTCCGGACGGCCAGGATGTCTCCGTCCGGCACCGGCGCATCGCCGAACCGTTTGAGATCCGCCTTGGTGAATCGGCGTTCCCAGACGAACGTCTTGCCGGCCACGGACCAGGTGCGCTGCCCGCGCCGCTCACCCTCGATCGTCTCGGGTAGGGCCGACACGATCCGGTCCACATCTGCCAGCGTCGCCGCCACGACGGTCACAGTAGCGCGATTCGGCCGCTGCGAGCGGGGTTCGTGGAACACCTTTACCGCGTGGCCAGCACGACCTGCTCCGCGACGCTGTCGGCTCAGGCGTCGATGGCGGGCCAATTGCGGTGGTCGCCGTAGCGGCCGCCCATCGTCCGGAAGAACGCGCGCGCCACCACCGGCCAATGCGACCGCGAGACGGCGCCGGCGAAGTTGCGATGCTCGCGCGCCGCCGCCGCCGCCAGAATGCCTGTCATTTCAGGCGTTTGCCCGCGCATCGAGCGCAATCGCCTCGCCACGGCAGGGGAGTACATGCTCTCGGCGTCTCCGACGGTGCTGACGCTGAACAGCCAGACCATCCGGTCGCGCAACCTCCCGGCGTTGGCGTCGACGAACTGCTTGGCCTCGGGCAACCACGTGCTGCCGTCAATCGCTGAAAGCGCGGATCCTCAGCAGTGAGTCCAATCCGATCAGGTCATCGGGGTTCTGGGTCCACAGCTCCGCATCATGCGTTCGGGCGGTCGCCGCAATGAGCAGGTCGGCGACCCGGGCGCGTGGTTGCCTGCCGGCCTGCGCTACCGCGGCGGCAAGACGGCCGTACTCGCGGGCAACCGCATCGTCCACCGGCAGGGCGTCGAAGGTCTTCTCGATCAGGCCGAGCCGGCGCAGTCGTTCCGCGCGTACCTCCGCGGTTCGAGCGACCAGCACGCCGAAGTGCAGTTCCGCCAATGAAATAGCGCTAATCGCGATCTCGGCATCGCCGAATTGCGGCGCCGGCCCGAGCAGCACGCTGGTGTCGAGCAGGACCTTCACCGGGCGAACGGATCGTTGACGGTCTGGTCGAGCAGGTCCCGGTCCGTCGGCCACTCGGCATCGGACGGACCGGCGAAGATCGGCGCGACGTCGGCATTGCGCCGCCATTGATGGCGCCGCACCGGGCCGAGCTGGGCGACCTCCCTGCCGTTTACGGTCACGACGATGGTCTCGCCCGCCTCGGCCTGGCGCACCAGTTCGCTAGCTTGCTGGCGGAGTTCTCGAAGTCCGGTGGTGCTCATGCTGGCGACGATAGCACATGTGCTACGTGCTTGGCCTGGCGAAGACGCAGCCCGGTCAGCCGAAGGTGTGATGGCCAGCCACGATCACGCAGCCGATCGCGATCAGCGCGACCGGAGTGAGCAAATCGCCCCAGCGATGCACGGCCGCGGTCGTCGCGGGATGCGCGGTCAGCAGCCGGCCGGCCACGCACCACACCCCGACCAGCACCAGGAACACCACCGTGAAACCGGCCAGCGTTGCTGCCGATCGTCCGGCGAAGGCGGGGACGTAGACGCCGACGTTGTCGCCGCTGTTGGCTATGGTCACGCCGGCCACCGCCCACCACGCGGTGACCGCACGCGGCCGGCCGGCATCGTCGCCGGCCCGCCAGTGCTGCCAGATCAGCCACAGTCCGAGCAGGATCGGGATGAAGCCGAGATAGCCGAGGTAGCGGTGGGGCAACTGGCCGGCGCCGAAGGCGCCGGCCAGGCAGCCGGCCAGGATGACCACGAAGCCCACGTACTGCCCGAGCACGATGCCCCGGCTGGAGCCGCCCGCCGCGCGGGCCGCGGCGAAGAACAGCGCCAGCACGATCAGGTCGTCGATGTTGGTGACCGCGAACAGCACGACCGCCTGCCAGAGCCAGCTCACGAGCGCTGAGTCTTGCAGGCACCGCCGCCCGGCTTCTTATCCGGGCGGCCGCGGTTGAAGAATCGCCCGTTAATGCAAGGCGATCAAGACCCGAGCTCATGGCTGGCTCCAACTCGTCGTTTGTCTGCCACCGCTATGACGATTGCCGGCGGCGGTTTGTGACACGGCAGAAAGCGGGATGGCACATCGCCGTAGCAGTAATCGCGGTTTCGGCCGTGCACGCCCTTCGCGCCGACTAGGCTCTGGCGGACCCCGCGCGCAAGCAGTGCCGGCCTGTTCCGGCGTGACCAGAAAGCTCCACCATGCGTCTGCCCCTCCGTGCCCGGTCCCACCCTGCCGCCAGCCGCCGGCCCGGCCTGCGCCGAACGGTGCTTGCCACGGCCAGCCTCGCGGTGGTGCTGTCCGGAACGTATGCCGGCCGAGTCGGCGCCGGCCCGGCCGATCTCGGCTCGATCACCGGAACCGTGGTCACGGCCGGCGACGCGCAGGCCGTCACCGCCGTGCAGGTCGACCTGTACGACGGATCCGGCAGCGTGCTCGCCACCACCCAGCCGGCCGCGGATGGCAGTTATACCTTTGCCGGCCTGACCCCGGCTGATTACACGCTGCACTTCGCGATGACCGGTACGCAGGCGGCCGACTACCTCGCCGAGTGGTGGGACAACCAGCCGCTGCAGCAGGACGCCACCCCGGTCACGGTGGCCGCCGGCCAGGTCACCACGCTGGCCGAGGCCCAGCTCGATCAGGTGCCGCTGTCACCCGCTCCGTCCATCGCCGGCACCGCCGCGGTCGGCCAGACCTTAACGGGCACCGTCGGAACCTGGCGTCCGACACCCGACAGCTTCGACTACCAGTGGTTCGCCGACGGCGTCCCGATCCCGGACGCCACCGGCACGGCGTACCTGCTGACCGTGGCCGAACTGGGCAAGGCGGTCACCCTGTCGGTCACCGCGCACCGGGCCGGCGCCGATCCGATCACCACGCTCAGCGCGGCCACCGGGCCGGTCGGGCCGGGTGCCTTCACCAGCGCTCCGACTCCGGTGATCACCGGCAGCACGGTCGCCGGGCAGATTCTGCAGGTGCTGCCCGGTAGCTGGACGCCGGCCGGAGCCAGCCTGAGCTATCTCTGGTACCGCAACGGATTGGGCCTGGCCAACACCAACCGGGCCAGCTATGCGCTGACCACGGCCGACCTCGGTGCCCGGATCTCGGTCAAGGTGACCGCCACCGAGGCCGGTTACCTGACCACCTCGCGGCCGAGCGTGCCGACCGGCCCGGTGCTCGGCCTGCTGGCCGGGCCGGCGCCCCGGCTCACCGGGGTCGCCCGGTACGCCCAGCTGCTGCAGGTGCTGCCGGGCAGCTGGCTGCCGGCGGGGGTTGCCTTCCGCTACCAGTGGTACGTCGACTACAGGCCGATTCCGGGGGCGGTGGCCAGCGCCTACCGGCCCGCGCTGGGCACGATCGGGCACGCGGTGTGGGCGACCGTCACCGGAGTGCGGGCAGGCTACGTCCCGAAGACCTTGCGCACCCCGAGCGTGCGGATCGCGCCGCTCAGCTTCGTCTCGGTGCCGACCCCGCGGGTGCTCGGCACGCCCCGGGTGGGTGCGGTGCTGGTGGCCAGCATGCCGGCGACCACCCCGGCTTCGTCGATCCACTTCCAGTGGCGGCTCAACGGCGTCCCGATCACCGGCGCCATCGGCTCCGCCTTCCGGGTCCGGCCGACCGACGTGGACCGCCGGTTCACCGTGGTGATCACCGCGGTGCGGGCCGGCTATGCCAGCGTGCTGCGCGGCTCGGCCTACACCGCGCCGGTGGTGGGCCTGGCCTATCCCAACTGCGATGCGCTGAATCTGGTTTACCCGCATGGGGTAGCCCGGATCGGTGTTCGCTACGACCTGGTCAGCCGCAGCTACCTGCCGGTTTCGGGGCCGCCCTTCTTCTCCACGACGCTGTACAACCTCAATCCGGATCGTGACCGGGACAAGGACGGCATCGCCTGCGAGCGGCGTTAGCAGCCGACTGAGGTCATCCGGCTGGCCTGCGGGCCCGGGTGCGAGGATGCTGCACATGCGGCTATCCAGCGAACATCGGCACACGGCATGGGACGCCTCGATCGAACCGGTGCTGCGGGTCGCGCCGGGCGACACGGTCGAGATCGAGGTTGCCAACGCCTCCGGCGGCCAGCTGAGCCCCGAGTCCACCGCCGCCGACCTGCTCGGCCTGGACTTCAGCCGGGTCAATCCGGTCACCGGCCCGATCGCGGTGGACACCGCCGAACCCGGTGACAGCCTGGCCGTCGAGGTGCTCGACATCGCGGTGCAGCGCTGGGGCTGGACCGCCAACATTCCGGGTTTCGGCTTGCTGGCCGGGCAATTCCCCGATCCGCACCTGCGGTTCAGTACGGTCGCCGGCGGTACGGTCGACTTTCTGGACGGCATCGCGCTGCCGTCGCTGCCGATGATCGGCACGATCGGGCTGGCACCGCCCGGCGATGCGGTGCTGCCGATGGTGCCGCCGCACCGGCAGGGCGGCAACATGGACATCCGCCAGGTCACCGCCGGCAGCCGGTTGCTGCTGCCGGTTGCCGTGACCGGCGGGCTGCTGTCGCTCGGCGACACGCACGCCGCGATGGGCGACGGCGAGGTGTGCGGCACCGGCATCGAGATCAGCTCGACGGTCACCGTCCGGGTCGACGTGGTCAAGGACCACCCGATCCCGTCCGCGGTGCTGGAGACCGACGGACGGGCGGCGCGGTCCGGCCGTGCGCTGATCGCCACCGGCATCGGGCCGGACCTCTGGCAGGCGGCCCGGGACGCCACCAGTTCGCTGATCGACCAGCTGGTACGGCGTACCGGGCTGGCCGCGGTCGATGCCTACCTGCTGGCCAGTGTGGCCGCCGACATGCACATCGCCGAGATCGTCGACCTGCCGAACGTGGTGGTGGCCATGCACTTCCCGCTGGATCTGCTGGCCGGCTGAACCCGTGGATCCGCTTGCCGGAGTGCCGGAATCCGCACTGGACGAGCGCGTCGACCTGCCGCCGACCGCGCCACCGGCCCCGTGGACCTGCCGGTGTGACGCCATCGTCTGGATCACCCGGCCGGGCCGCCGGTGGCCCAGCGAGGCGAGCGGTGCCCGACCGCTGCTGGTGGCCGGTGCGCTGCTCAGGTATGCCGACTCACCGGTGGGTGAGTACCACGAGGTGCTCGGAGTGCTCGCCGGGCTGGGCCGGAACGGCCCGATCGGGACCGTCCCGTTCATCGCGGTGGATTCGGCAGCCAGCCTGGTCGGCGGCCGGCGGAACTGGGCGCTGCCCAAGACGTTCGCACAGTTCGCACAATCGCAGGACGAGCAGGGCCGTTCGGCGATGACCGCGACCGGTGCCGGCTGGACGGTCGCCGCTGCCGCGAGGACGCTCGGCCCCGCCGTGCCGGTTCCGCTGGCCGGCCGGCTGCGGCAGCCCTGGCCGGACGGCCGGCAGCGCACCGCCCGGCTTATCGGACGAGCCTCGGCGGCACCAGCCCTGGTCGCGGTGACCGTCACCTCCACCGGCCCGCTGGCCGGCTGGCTGCGTCCCGGCCGGCACTTCGGCCTGCTGCTACGCCGGGCCGAGTTCACCCTCGCCGCGCCGGCCGAATCCCTTGCCGCGCCGGCCGACTGAAGGACTTCGCCGAATCCCGACCGGCGGAATCCCGACCGGCGGTATCCCGCGCGGAATCCCGGCCGGCGGAATCCCGGCCGGCTGATCCTGGCCGAACACTCATGCTGATCACAGGCTGACGTGACCTGGCGGCCAGATCCGGCTGGCATGCTGGAATCCGTCAGCGCAGAACCTCGAGGGGAGGGGCGAGCATGAACGCACCGGCCCGCTCCGGCGTGCTCGGCCGAGCGGCCGCGGCCAGCGTCGCGCTGGTGCTCGGCGTCGCCACCGCCACCGGGATCTTCGTCGCCAAGATCGCCCGGTCCTACGCCAACCCGAACAACCCGAACAGCGGAACCGGCCTGACCGAGCCCGATGACGGCGGCGGCTTCAACGGCTTCGGGCAGGTCTCGCAACAGCAGGACCAGCAGCCGGCCGGCCGGAGTCACGGTTCGTGACGGCCAACGACCTGTGGTTCACCGCGCGTGGCGCCGGCCTGTCGGCGTTGCTGACGCTGTCGGTGGCCACCGCCTGCGGTGCGCTCGGCTCGCTGCCGACTTCTGCGCCCGGCACCCGGGTGGTGGTGCAGTACCTGCACCGGACGGCCGCCGCGCTGGGCATCGGCCTGATCGTGGTGCATGTCAGCACGATCGTGCTGGACAGCAAGTCGCACATCGGCGCCGCCGGTGCGCTGGTGCCGTTCGCCGCGCATTACCGGCCGAGCGCGGTCGCGATCGGTTCGTGCACGGCGTACCTGCTGCTGGTGGTGGCGGCGCTGGGGTTGGCGCGCGGCCGGCTTGCCGCTTCGCCGGCCGGGGCTCGGCTGTGGCGGCTGGCGCACTCGCTCGGCTATCTGCTCTGGGCGATGGCGGTGCTGCACGGCATGCTGGCCGGGACCGATCGCGGGCAGGGCTGGGTGGTGCTGCTGATCACCGGCTGCGTGCTGCTGGTGCTGGCCGCTGGCAGCGTCCGGCTGCTCACGCTGGAGGAGCAGGCCGCAGAGTCCACCGGGCCGCGGCTGGCCGGGCGGCCGATCGGCAGTGCCAGCCGGCCGGCGGGGCGTCAGCCGCGGAACGTCCTGCGGTAGTCCGAGGGGGAG
>Ga0105240_10010819_pt1 | contig 12777 bp, 17 predicted proteins | sample KBSC54metaG_FD_80426 | JGI IMG/M metagenome (GOLD analysis project Ga0105240, IMG submission 80426) | Corn rhizosphere microbial communities from Kellogg Biological Station, Michigan, USA - KBS C5-4 metaG | ecosystem: Host-associated > Plants > Roots > Rhizosphere > Soil | place: Michigan, USA... | reverse complement strand
CGCGAGGCTCGGTTCGAGGTCGGTCGGCGGACGGCGTCCCTCACCCATCCCTCTGGCAGAGACCTGGACGACCTCGCCGCGCAGGCGGCCAACGACGCCGTGGTCGCGATCCTCGCCAAGCTCCATCAATTCCGCGGCGACAGCCTCTTCACCACCTGGGCGCGTCGCTTCGTGCAGCGCGAGGCACCGGCCAAGCTCCGCCGGCGCCTGGGGCGCGCTCGCGATCTACCCAGCGAGGATGGCTTCGAGCGCGCGCCAATGTGGGCTGTTGAAACCGAAACACCCTATGAGCGCAGCGCGGCCAACGAATCCGCTCGGACGCTCGCTCGCCTGATCGCCGAAGACCTGACCGCGCGCCAGCGCGAGGTCTTGGTCGCGCTCACGATCGAGGGCGAGCCCCCCGCGGACCTCGCCAGACGTCTCGACACGACCACCGGAGCTGTGTACAAGACCCTTCACGACGCCCGTCGCAAGCTCAGGGCCGGCCTCGCAGCCGCCTGACCTCGACCGAGCGGCGTAAGACCCCCCGCCGCGGCGACGCTATGGAGATATGCGAGGCCAGGTCAGATGAAGTCGCCAACGCGAACCGCGAAGCTTGGCTTCCGCGATCGCCTCATCGACACATACATCGAGAGCTACGTCGAGTGGCGCGAGGGGTGTGCCGACCTCTACTGCGCCTATCGACGGTGGACGCAGTCGGAACCGCCCGACCGCGATCTCGCGTTCCTCGCGTACCGGGCTGCGCTCGACCGCGAAGAAAAGGCCGCGCTCGTCTATGAGCTCGCCGCCGGACAGCTCGCTCGCCGGGCGGGCTACCGACTCATGGCGGAGCTCTGAGCTCGACGGCCGTCAGGCAGTGCTGTCGGCAGGAGCGTGCTCGGCGATGACCGCTACCAGGTCCGCAACTTCGCGCCGCACGCTGTCGAAGCGGGGATCGGACCCGATCGAGCAGCCATGCCCCATCGCAAAGGCGTAGTCCCAGGACGCCATGAGCTCCCGCAGCCTGCGGCGTGCCTCCTCGAGGTTCACGGGCTTGCTCAGCGGGCGGGACACATGACGAGTATCTGACAGCCGGCGGACGTATCGGCCCCTTCAGCTCACTGCCTCAGGCAGAGGCCGTCGCGAGCGCGCTGCGTTTGCTGTCGATGCAGTCGAGCAGTTGACGGTAGGAGTCGCAAAAGGACTGCACTCCCTCGCGCTCGAGCTCGGCGGTGATAGCGGGGAGGTCCACTCCCGCCGCTGCGGCGTCCGCAAGGGTCTGCGCTGACCCGGGAGGGTCGGAGTCCAGGGTGCGGGCGACCTCGCCATGCTCGGCGAACGCCCGCAGCGTCTGCTCGGGCATCGTGTTGCTCACGTTGGGACCGATCAGCTCCGCCACGTAGAGGACGTCCGGGTAGGCGGGGTTCTTGGTCCCGGTGCTGGCCCACAGCGGCCGCTGTGGCTTCGCTCCCAGCCGCATGAGCTTCTCCCACCCAGGGCCGTCGAACTTGGCGAGGTAGCGCTGGTAGGCGACGCGGGCACTGGCAACCGCGACGCGCCCGCGCAGCGGCGACCCCTCCGGAAGCTGCGCGTCGACCTTGGTGTCGATGCGGGATAGGAAGAACGACGCGGCGGAGGCGATCCGGTCGAGGGGCTCGCCGTCGCCCGCACGTGCGGCCAGGCCGCGCAGGTAGGCGTCGACGACCTCCTCGTAGCGCTCGATCGAGAAGAGCAGCGTGACGTTTACGTTGATGCCGCGGCGCGTGAGCTCCTCGATCGCCGGCAGCCCAGCCGGCGTGCCGGGGACCTTGATCATCACGTTGGGCTGGGCCAGCCGCTCCCAGAGCTGGCTCGCCTGGGCAATTGTCGCCGCGGTGTCGTCGGCTAGATCGGGAGTGCACTCGAAGGAGATGAAGCCGTCGCGGCCCCCGCTCCGCTCGTGCGCGGGTCGCAGCTCGCGGGCGGCGGCGCGCACGTCGTCGAGCGCCAGCGCGAAGAACAGCTCCCGGGTGTCGTCCCCGCCTGCCGCGGCCAGGCTGCGCAGCTGGTCGTCGTAGAGGTCCGAGCCGGTGATCGCCTTCGCGAAGATCGTCGGGTTCGAGGTGGCCCCTGTCACGCTGAAGTCGCGAATCAGGCGGGCGAAGTCCCCGCTGGCGAGCAGGCGGCGCGACAGTGTGTCGAGCCAGATCGAGACGCCGGCCCCGTGGAGCCGTCTCAGGTTGTTGTTTGATGTTCTGCTCATTTCGACGTCCACCGGCTGGCGCGCACGGGATCGTGTTCCGCCCATACCTTCAGCGTCCCAATCGGCCGTTCTCTTACTCCGGCGTGGTCGGCCGCGTAAGAACCCGCACTCACGCGACGCTGGGGAGGAGCCGGCTTCTCGCGAAGCCCGCCATCCGGTCATCTCGAGTGAATGAGGACACGATGCCGATTGCATTGCGCCAGGCTGAGGTCGTTTGGGACGGAACGCTCGCGGGTGGGGCCGGGGCGGTGTCGAGCGGGAGTGGCGCGCTCGAGCTCCCGGTCACCTGGGCGGCGCGGACCGAGCAACCCGACGGCAAGACGAGCCCCGAGGAGCTGATAGCCGCGGCCCACGCCAGCTGCTTCGCGATGGCCCTCGCGCTCGTGCTGGGGGAGAACCACACCCCACCCGAGCGGCTGACGGTCACCGCGGCGTGCACGCTCGACGAGGTCGACGGCGCTCCGCGGATAACCACGGTCGAGCTCACCGTCCGCGCGCGGGTGCCCGAGCTCGACAAGGTGGGACTCGAGCGCAACGTCGCGCAGGCCGCGGAGCTCTGCCCCGTCTCCAACGCGCTGCGCGGTAACGTCGAGATCACGGTGCGCGACGAACTCGACGAGGGCTGACGCGTTCGGACGGACGGCTACGCGGCGATCCGGGACTACGCTGCGATCGGCGATGGGCGCGCCGTCGCCCTGGTCGCTCGTGACGGCGCGATCGACTGGCTCTGCTCGCCGGACCTGGACTCGCCGAGCGTGTTCGGGGCGCTGCTCGACGCGGAGCGGGGCGGGAGCTTCGAGCTGCGCCCGGAAGCGCCGTATGACGTCGAGCGCCGCTACCGGCCGGGCACGAACGTGCTGGAGACGACCTTTCACACCGAAGGCGGCGCCGCGCGGGTGGTCGATGCGATGACCGTTGCCGGGTCGGGCCTTGTCCCGTTTCGCGAACTCGCACGGCGAGTGGACGGCCTCGCGGGCGAGGTTTCCTTCAGCTGGCGCGTTGAGGCTCGCTTCCGTTACGCCGATGCCGGTACTCGTGTCGAGCGGCGCCTCGGCGTCCCCGTCGCCACCTCGGGGGCCCACGCGCTCGCCGTCCAGTACTGGAACGCGGACGAGTCGGCTACCGAGGAGGGCGCTATCGCGGGGACCATCCATGTGCGCGCTGGGGAGTCGGCAGTGATCGCGGTGAGCATCGCCCACCAGGAGCCGCTCGTCTTCTCATCCCGCGAGGAGGTGGAAGCGCGCATCGAGGCGACCGCCGGCGCGTGGGCCGACTGGTCGTCAGGCCGGGGCTATCGCGGCCGCTGGGGCGACGCCGTCATCCGCAGCGCGCTCGCGCTCAAGCTGCTCGTCCATGCGCCGTCCGGGGCGGTGGCCGCGGCCGCGACGACCTCAGTGCCCGAGGAGCTCGGCGGAGAACGCAACTGGGACTACCGCTTCTGCTGGGTGCGCGACTCCGCGTTCACGCTGGGCGCGTTCCTCGGGCTCGGTTGCGGAGCGGACGCGCGCGCGTACTTCTGGTGGCTGATGCAGGCCTCCCAGCTCACCCAGCCGCGCCTGCGGGTGCTCTATCGACTCGACGGCGGAGCCCGCGCGCCCGAGCGGACGCTGCCACTGCGCGGCTACCGCGACTCCCGCCCGGTGCGGATCGGCAACGCCGCGGCCGCACAGCTCCAGCTCGACACCTACGGCGAGCTGCTTCAGACGGCGTGGCTCTATGCCACCAGCGGGTACCGGATCGACAACGACATCGCCCGCCGCCTGGCCGAGATGGCCGATCTCGTCTGCGAGAGCTGGCGCCACCCCGACGCCGGGATCTGGGAGGTCCGCAGCCAGCCCCAGCACTTCACGCAGTCGAAGATGATGTGCTGGGTCGCCCTCGATCGCGCAGGGGACCTCGCCAAGCGCGGCGTAATCCCGGCCGGGCACGCTCAGCGCTGGCTTCAGGAGGCGGAGTCGATTCAGGACTTCGTGGAGACGCGCTGCTTCTCCGAGGAGAAGCGCAGCTACGTGCGTCACGCGGGCTCCGACGAACTCGATGCGAGCCTGCTCCTGGGCCTGCTTCTCTCCTACGGCGACCCTGGGTCAGACCGCTGGGCTGGAACGATCGAGGCAGTGCGCCGCGAGCTTCAGGACGGGCCGTTCGTGCGGCGCTATACCGGCGAGGACGGCCTCGTGGGATCGGAGGGCGCGTTCTTGACCTGTTCGTTCTGGCTCGCTGAGGCCCTCGCTCGCAGCGGGCGGCTCGAGGACGCCAGCCGCTTGATGGATCAGCTCGTCGCGCTCGCCAACGACGTCGGGCTATACGCCGAGGAGATCGAGCCGGCCACCGGCGCCTTCCTCGGAAACATCCCGCAGGGTCTCAGCCACCTCGCCTTGATCAGCGCCGCGCTGGCGGTCGGGGAAGCGACAGCGCGATGAGCGTCTGGGGCGCCATCGCGGGCGGGTTCGCCGGGACGCTGGTGCTCACCACCGCGCTGCGAGCCGGGAACGAGCTCAACCTCACGCGCATGGACCTCCCCTTCCTGCTCGGCACCGCCTTCACCAGCGACCGCACACGCGCGAAGGCGCTCGGCTACGTCCTCCACTTCCTGGTCGGGCTTGCGTTCGCGCTGATCTATTACGCCATCTTCCTGGCGATCGGCCACAGCGGCTGGTGGCTCGGAGCGATCTTCGGCCTCCTGCACGGCCTGTTCTCCGGCACCGCACTCGTCGACACCCTGCTCCCGCTGATCCATCCGCGCATGGGCACGCGCTCGACCGCGGCCCCGTCGGTCGCCCTTCTCGAGCCGCCGGGTTTCCTGATGCTCAACTACGGGGCCCAGACGCCCCTCGTCAGCCTTGTCGCCCACATCGCCTACGGGACGCTCGTGGGGGGCTTCATCTCGCTGGCCAGTTGATTTCGCAGCGCCGCCTGGATTTCGGAGGCGAGCTATCAAGGGCCTATGCCCGGGCGCCGGCGTCCGTCCGCAGCGGTGAGACGTAGTCGCCGACAGGCGTGCGAAAGCCGACCGCCAGCCTGTTCCAGCCGTTGATCGCCACGATCTGGAACGTGAGCGCGGCGATCTCCTCCGCCGAGAACTCGGCCTCGAGGTCGGCGAACACGTCGTCCGGCGCGCCCGTCTGCGGCAGCAGCGTGAGCGCCTCGCACCACGCCAGCGCCGCCCGCTCGCGCGGACTGTAGAAGGGAGCCTCACGCCAGGCGGCCAGGACGTGCAACCGCTGCTCGTCCTCGCCCGTGGCCCGGGCATCCTTGCTGTGCATATCGAGGCAGTAGGCGCAGCCGTTCAGCTGCGAGGCGCGAAGCTTCACGAGTTCGAGCAGCGCCGGCTCGATCGGGCTGTGCCGAACCGCCTGCTCGAGGCCGAGCATCGCCTCGAACCCGCTCGGGAACGCAGTCGTGTAGTCCAGTCGCATATCTGTTCCTCCATGGTGTCGGCGTGGGTGGGTATTACTCCGCCTCGCCGTTGTCTCGCAGCTGCCACATGATCGTGGCGAGCACGCCGAAGGTCGCGATGAAGAACACGGCCATGACGGGCACCAGGATCCACCAGCTGTTCACCGCGTCGGTCACCCTCACCGCTCCAACGATCGTCAGGCAGGCGACGAGAAAGACCCACAGCGGACGGAGGCCGTCGATTTTCCTGCCACCGTCCGGTCGCGCCGACGCCGGCTCGCGTGCCGGCGTGACCGGAGGCGCCGGCGTGTGCTCCCGGCTGCGCCGGGTCGGCGTGCGAGGAGGTGCCCGCAACTCTCGTTTGGTGTCCTCCGCGCCGCCTGGGCGGTGCCGGGTGGTCTGCTGTGGCGCCGCGGTCATGCCGCCGCCCGTCTCTGCATCGGCGCGGCCTCGCCGGGCTCGGGACTCGTCGCCGCGGGCTTCGGCGCGTGCACGATGACCACGGGGCAGTCGGCGCGGCGGACGCATTGCTGGCTGACGGAGCCGAGCAGCAGGCCGGTGAATCCGCCGTGTCCGCGCGATCCCACAACGAGGAGGTCGCCCTCGGCGGCGGCGGCGATGAGGACCTCCGGTGCGTTGCCCTCGACGGCCCGGCATTCGATCTCGACTCCGTCGGCGTCAAGCCCGGCGGTCGCCCTCACGAGCAGCTCCTCGGCCGCGTTGTGCATTTCGCTGCCGTTGGCACGCGAGGGTGAGAAGCCGCCACCCAGCAGCACGTCCGTGTAGACCGGCGTCCACGCGTGAACCACGAGAAGCCGGCTGCCTCTCAGTTGCGCCTCGGCGGCCGACCAGCGGAGGGCGGCGGCGGCACTGGCGGAGCCATCGATTCCAACGACCACCACGCCACGCATCTCTTCGTTTGAGTTCTTGTTCTCGTTCATCGTTCGCTCCTTGCGCCGCGGCCTTGCGGGTGTTCGGGGGACGGGGGCCTCTATGGAGCTCCAGCGTCGGATGCCGCGATGGCTCTTACCTCGCCGCTGCGGGCCGCGCGCTCAGAGTAAGAAGCGAGGTCAGCCGGACGCTGGGGCCTAAAGGACCAAACTCCACGCCACGCACACGATCTGTGCCCGCGGCGATGGAAGGAGGAAGTTCAAATGGCCCATTCCACCGTTGATATTCCCCGCGGGCGAAAGGTGGCCGCGCCGTCGAACGGCGATGTCGCCATCGCGCAGGGGCAGCCGGCCGTCACCGTCGCCGCCCACCAGGCGTTCTGGTTGCTGCGGATCACCTTCACGATCGCGCCGATCCTCTTCGGGGCGGACAAGTTCTTCAACTGGAGCGTCCATTGGCCCGACTATCTCGCCAATTGGATCAACACCATCGTCCCGGGCAGCGGTCAGGACATGATGTACGTCGTCGGCGGCATCGAGATCGCAGCAGGACTGCTCGTGGCAGTGGCACCGAGGATCGGCGCGTTCGTCGTCGCCGGCTGGCTGTTCGGAATCGTCATCAACCTGCTGACCAAGAACGCACCCCAGTACTACGACATCGCCCTGCGCGACTTCGGGCTGATGCTTGCTGCTCTGACCTTCGCCCGCCTCGCGCTGGTGATCGTCCCTCTCCGCAAGTCGGGAGCCCTACCAAAGCGGCCCTGGTAACGCTGCGCGGGAGGCGCCGCCGAGCGGTGGCGCCTCCCGACGGCGCGGGAAGGAGTCGTGTGCTCAGCTACGGCGGGTAACTCCCTCCGGACGACCGCGGGCCGCGTCGCCGACCGTTGCACGGGGTCCCGCGCCGGCCGGTGGGCGCCCCCGCAGCGAGCCCGCGTGGGCGCGGGCCGCCGGGTCGCGCCCAGCCTTGATCACGCTGGCGATCGTCGTGACGGTGAGGACGAGCGCGACCACCAGCAACGAGACCGCGATGGAGATCTCCGGCACGGCGTCGTTCTGCGAGTGCAGGTAGTGGAGCACGAGCTTGGCGCCGATGAACGCGAGGATGAGCGCGAGCCCGGTGGAGAGGTAGACGAGCCGGTCGAGCAGGCCGGTGACGAGGAAGTACAGGGGGCGCAGCCCGAGCAGGGCGAACGCGTTGGCGGCGAAGACGACGAACGCCTCTCTGCTGATGCCGAAGATCGCCGGAATCGAGTCGAGGGCGAAGAGGAGGTCGGAGCTGCCGATCGCGAGCAGGACGAGGAACAGCGGCGTCAGGACCCGCCGTCCATCGACGCGGGTGAGAAGCCGTCCACCCTCGTAGTGATCGGTGAGCGGCAAGGTCCGCCGTGCGACGCCGACAAGCACGTTGTCCTCCACCGACGGATCCTGGTCGCGGTGGCGAAACAGCTGCACCGCCGTGGCGATCAGCAGCAACCCGAACAGCAGGAACATGAACGAGAAGGTGGCGAGCAGTGCCGCGCCGAGCGCGATGAACGCCGCCCGCAACACAAGCGCCAGCACGATCCCGATGGTGAGGACCTTCTGCTGGTGCTCGGCGGGCACCGCGAACGTGCTCATGATGATGACGAACACGAACAGGTTGTCGACCGACAGGCTCTTCTCGACCGCGTAGCCGGCGAAGTACTGAGCGCCGAATTCCCATCCGGCGACGAAGCCGAAAACAACGCCGAAGAGCAGCGCGACCGCGATGTAGAAGACTGACCATGCGGCCGCCTCGCGAAAGCCGACCGTGTGCGGTCTGCGCCCGGATATGAGGAGATCGACGACGAGCAGGAGCGCGATCACGCCCACGGTCGCCGCCCACCCGGCTGAGGTCACGACGAGCATCAACCCGGCATTCTCCAGAGCCACCAGAAAATGACCAGCCCCACCGCTGCGACGCGATCGCAAATGGCGGTTCGCCCCTTCCGCAGCGGGCTAGGCGGTCGCGGGTTCTATCCCGGATGGCTCGGCGGCGGCGACCGGGGGGTGCGCCGGTCGCGCCTGCAGGTCGAAGGCCGCGAACAATGCTCGTGCCTCTGCGTCGCCGAGTGCCAGCAACGACTCTCGCTCACGAGGTGGAGGTCGCCGGCGTACGAGAACAAACGGCTGTCCGCATGCCACGCAGGCGTCGACTAGCGACGGGACCACCACGTCCTCAAGGGCCGGCTGAGGAACATTGAGGCTCTCCCAGATCGAGTGTTCGAGGTCAAGGATCGAGTCGACTGCGGCCAGTACCGAAGCGACGAGCGCGGCCGAATCGTTGTCGGACGGCTCGAGCGACACCAGCGGCGCCCTCCAGCTCCGCCTTCCGTGACGACATCCGCACAGGAAACGGTATCGATCAGGCAATCACACGGGCCGGCGCCCAGATCGCGCAGGTCTAGCCGCGGTTCCGTTGGCGCATGACGGTCAGGCCCACAAGTCGCGACACCAGCATCGCCACATACGCCAGACCGCCGAGCTGCTCGAGCATCACGAGCCCACGGGCGAACGGTTTGACCGGCGTGATGTCGCTTAGGCCGGTGCTCGTGAGGTTTGTGAAGCTGAGGAAGAGCAGCTCCATCCACGTGCGCTGGCCCCCCGGATCGGTGGCTGCGGCGAAGCTGCCCGGCTCGATGGCCTGGCAGACCGTGTAGGTGTACGCGAACGCCCACGCGACGAGGGTAAACGTCGCTCCCACCGCGTAGAGCTCGTCGCGGGTGATCTCATGGTCCGCGAGCATGTACACGATCAGGGCGCCCGCTGCATAGAAATAGAGGACCGCCTCGAGCGCCGACGAGTACGGCAGCAACGTTGCGCTGCCGGTTACCGCCTGGATCAGCAGCAAGACCGTCGCCGGCACTCCGAGCAGTACGCCTACCCAGGTGAGAGCCGACGTGCGTCGAACAGCCAGCAGCACCAGGCCAAGGATCAGGATCCCGAACACGCTGAACAGAGCGCGGCCAACCTGGCGCCCCTCCATGAAGGGGTACAGCAAAACGCCCGCCACCTGGGCGGCCATGAGAATGGCGGACGGCTCGCGTCGCGCGAGGCGAAGCACGGCGTCAAGCTAGCCCCCGACCCGGTCGGCGACGGTGCGTGGGCGCTGACGGGATCGGTGGGCCTGCTGTCGGACGCCGCGGAGTCCGTCGTCAATCTGGTTGCTGCGGTTTTCGGCCTCGTGGTCTTGCACTGGTCCCAGCGGCCGGCGGACGAGGAGCATGCCTATGGGCACGAGAAGGCCGATTACCTTGCCGCCGGGGTCGAGGGGCGCGCTGATCCTCGTCGCGGCGGTGGCGATCGCCTACGCCGCCGTCGGCAGGTTGGTCAACCCCGAGGCTCTCAAGGACGTCGGTCGGGGTCGTTGTCGGCGTGGCCGCGGTGGCGATCACCGGCTGGGAGCGGCTCGATCCGATCATCGCGCTGCTCGTCGCGGCCAACATCGTCGCGACGGCGGTTTCGCTCGTACGGCGCTTCGTCGGTGGTCTGATGGATCGCGCTGCCGCTGGGCGATGGGGCTCGTGTCGAGGCGGTCTTGCGCGGCTTCACGAACGAGGACGTCCAGTTCCACGCCGTGCGGACACGCGCCGCGGGGAGGCGCGCCTTCGTGTCGGTGCACATCCTCGTACCGGACGACTGGTCGGTCAGGCGCGGACACGACATGGCCGAGCAGGTCGAGGCGGCGATATGCGCGAAGATCGAGCACGCTACGGTGTTCAGGCCCGCGGTCCGCTGGTTGGAGAGTCTCCCGATCACGCGAGAGCGGCTGCGGGTCGGGTCGCCGGGGTTTCAGCCGGTCGACTTGCCGTGCGGCGGTGCGGGGGTCTACGGATCCAGCGAGATACGCCAGATTGCGGTCTTTTGTCGTGGATTCGGGCCACGAGACGCGGCCCGTGGCCCATTGGATGTAGGCCTCGAGGCATGGCAACCACCCTCGGGTCCGAGTCGCGGAATGCGGCTCCTGCTTCTGGCTAGGAGCGGGGCGGGAGGCTTGAGGCTCGAGACGCGCTTTGTGGTGATTGCACTGAGGTCGTGTCACCGTCACGCCGGGGCTTCGGCGGATGCCCCGCGGCGTTTGCGGTACTCGGCCATCTTGGCGCGACTGCCGCATCTTTGCATCTGACACCAGCGCCGGCGGCGGCCGCGCGAGCGGTCGAGGTAGAGCAGTGAGCACGCCGGCGCCGCCGCGCACTCGCGGATCAGCTGGCGCTCGGGGCCGCTCAACAATTCGACCGCCTCGACCGCGATCAGCGCGAGGGCGCCCTTTATCGGCTGCGGTGAAGCCCACTCGGGACGGAGGCGCCTGTCGAGCTGCGGGGCAACGCGAGGCGTTCTCGCCCACGCGTTGAGCGCGTCGAGATCCGCGCCGTCGACGCGCGTGTTGTGCAGCACCGCCCGCGCCAGGCGGTAAATCACCTCGCGCAGCTGACGCGCGTCATCAAGGTCTTTGACCGTCGCGGGCGTCGAGGCCGGGATTCCAGCCGATGCTAGCCACCGGTCCAGATCGGCCGGCTCGCGCAAGCGCTCGAGTCCGGCGAGATAGCGGTCACCGAAGGTCGCCGCGAAGTCGAGCGCGCGATGACCGGACACAAAGCGGAACGCGAGCTCATCGGCGCTCGGCTCGTGGGACTTGACAGCCTCACTCATGCCTAGGTACGTTACCGCTCTAACTGGTAATCAACAAGGAGCGAGGCACATCTTGGCTCAGTCGGTTCTGTTTTCTGCAGGCGAAGGAGATTCGGTATCGCTGCGCGGGACCGAGGTCACCTTCAAGGTCAAGAGCGGCCAGGCCGAGGGAGCGAGCTGCACCGAGTGGGTAGCCGCGCCGGGATTCGACACCGGTCTGCACGTACACGAACGGCTCGAGGAAACGTGGTACGTGCTCGACGGCGAGCTCGAGTTTCGCGTCGGCGAGGAGACCTTCAAAGCGGCCTCAGGCGCATGCGTGTTCGTTCCTCCCCGCGTTCCGCACGCGTTCGCGAACCGCAACCAGGCGCCGGCGAAGTTCCTCCTGATGACCTCCCCGCCCACCCACGATCGCTACTTCATCGAGCTCGCGGAGATCCTCGTGCGCAGCGGGTCGCCCGACAGCGAGGCGATTGCCGCCCTGAGAGCCAAATACGACACCCAGCAACTCTCGTCGCTCGCGACAGGCGCCGACCCGCAACCCGCCGCAAGCTGAGGCCAGCCCTGGCGAACGCGCCGCTCCAGCCTGACTGAACAGGGCTCGCGAACGGCATCGCCGCCAACTCGGGCATCGCGGCGTTGGCGACGCCGCACCTGCTCCGCGCGAGGGTCGCGCAACCGCTGGTTCGCATGGGAAGTGGGGCCGGCCCTGCCCGAGCGCTCGAGCTCGAACAGTCGCTCCCACTGCCCGCCGCGTCGCATGGGTGTTCGGGTACTGTCGGCCCTCCATGAACGTCCGCCTCTTTTCGATGCCCGGCTCGCACGCCGCTACGACCGGCCAGCTGCTGTTCGAACACAAGGGGATTGACTACAAGCGGACCGACCTTCTACCGGTCATCTCGTGGGTGGTGCTCAAGGCCCTCCGATTCCCGGAGCTGACCGTGCCCGCAGCCAAGATCGACGGCGAGCGCGTGCAGGGAACGCGCGCACTCGCGCGCGAGCTCGAGCGCCGCAAGCCGGAGCCCCCGCTGTTTCCCGAGGACGCGGAGCGCAGGCGGACCGTGGAGGAGGCCGAGCGCTTCGGTGACGAGGAGCTCCAGCAACGGGTCCGAGAGATCTTCCTCTGGTCCGCCCGCAAGGACCGCAGCGGGCTCGTCGGCTACCTCGAGGGTGCAAGGATCGGGATCCCTCACGGGCTCGCGGCGATGACCGCAGGCCCGTTCATCGCGCTCGATGCCCGTTCCCGTGGAGCCACCGACGAGAACGTGCGCTCTGCGATCGCCGCCTTGCCCGGGATGCTCCAACGAATCGACGGCTGGATCGAGGAGGGGATCCTCGGGGGCGAGCACGCGAACGCGGCCGACCTGCAGATCGCCCCGAGCCTGCGCTTGGCGATGAGCCTCGACGATCTCCGCCCGGCCATCGAGGGGCGCCCGGCAGGCCGGTTGGCGACCCGTATCGTCCCGCACTTTCCAGGGCGCACCCCGGCGGTGCTGCCGCGGGAGTGGCTCGATGCGCTTCCCTCGATCGTTCCACCAGAGCTCGAGCGGCATCGAGGTGGCGGCGACCGCACGGGCGGCCAAGCCGGACCGTAGCGCTCAACGCGGGGCGCACGCGCACGAT
>Ga0105240_10010817_pt1 | contig 12779 bp, 9 predicted proteins | sample KBSC54metaG_FD_80426 | JGI IMG/M metagenome (GOLD analysis project Ga0105240, IMG submission 80426) | Corn rhizosphere microbial communities from Kellogg Biological Station, Michigan, USA - KBS C5-4 metaG | ecosystem: Host-associated > Plants > Roots > Rhizosphere > Soil | place: Michigan, USA... | reverse complement strand
TGATTACCGAATGGACAGAGTTTTTCCTATTGCACGAAGCACATCATTTGTTTACGATGTTTAGGTTGGCGAAGGGGTAACTTCAGAAACACAATTGCTTGTTAGAGCAGAAGGCCTTGCACTTCTCCCCCATTAACCTTTACTTTATTGAACCATTATAACCTGGCTCAATGAACCAACTTTTTAACCGGCTGTCGGTGCCGTACCGTTACCGCGTGCAGGTGTTACTGTGCTCGCTCACCACATTGACCTATATGGACCGCATCTGCATTTCAATTGTGGGTGTGCGCATCAAGGCTGATCTGTATCTCAGTAACGAAAAGTTTGGCTGGGTACTGGCTGCTTTTGCACTGGCTTATGCTATTTTCGAAATTCCTTCGGGCATGCTGGGTGATCGTATAGGGCCTAAGAAAGTATTTATCCGCATTGTGATAGCCTGGTCGATATTTACCGCGTTGACGGGCCTGGTAAATGGATTGATAAGCCTGCTCATTGTCCGCTTTCTATTCGGGATTGGTGAATCAGGCACTTATCCCAATGCCATACTGACTGTATCCCGATGGTTTCCGGTAAATGAAACGGGCAAGGCGTTGTCATGGGTCGGCATCGGTTCACAAATAGGCGCTGCTCTGGCTCCGCTTATCATTGTGCCACTCGCAGTGGCTTACGGATGGCGAACGCCCTTTTTCGTGGTCGGCGCTATTGGTTTAGTGTGGGTAAGTATCTGTTATTCGTGGTTCAAGGATTTTCCCTCCCAAATGAAAGGAATGCCCGATACAGAAAAAGAACTTATTAAATCACAATGCCGGCATAAACAAGGTCAGCACCTCGTTCCATGGAAACTCATCTTCCGCAACACCACTTTATGGCCTTTGATGCTAATGTATTTTTGCTGCCAATGGGCCAATTATTTCTTTATTGCCTGGATGCCGGTTTACCTGCAGGAAGGTCGCGGTTTTTCAGAGAACGGAATGAAACAGGTTACCTCGCTGCTCTTTGTAGTGGGTATTAGCGGATTCCTTGCTGGCGGCGCGACAGGCGACTGGTTGCTGAAATATAAAGGACTTAAAATTGGTCGTCGCCTCACAGGAATGCTGGGCCTGGGCTGCTGCGGAATACTATTATTCGTGGCTGGGTTTTCTACTAACAACCTCTTGACCGCGTGCTGCCTTATCGGCGCAAATTTTGCTTTCTCGTTCGGAGTGATGGTTTCCTATGCTGTGTGTGCAGACATTGGTCGTAACAACGCAGGCACCGTAACAGGCGCGATGAACTTCTTCGGACAGATGGGTGCATTCTTCCTTGCTCTTATTTTCGGACAGATCGTACAAGCTACGCATCGCTTTGATTACCCGATTTATGTGGTGGGCGCAGTATTGATTGTTGGGTGCCTGCTATGGCTAGCTATTGATGCTGAGAAGCAATTACCAGAGATTGGACATCCAGAAAAATAAATTATTATTCTTAGAAGCCTTCCTCAATCATAGTCTTGGCCTCTTCAGTTTCAATTTTTTCTTTTTTGCTGCCTTCTGCCCTATTTGTAAGATATTTGATAAATGTCAAAGCAATAACAATTGCGAGAATTCCTTCCGCCAATACCGTATCTGGTGCGCCTATACGTTCTGAAACAGCACCCACTATCACGCTACCCAGCGGCATCATCCCGAAAATGGCCATCAGCAATATACCGATAGCGCGTCCCCGCATTTCCGGTGCCGATTCTGACTGAACCACGATATTACAGACCGTAAACTGGGCGATGGATCCAAATCCTGTAAGTGCTGCAAAAAGCATGGCCAATGGAAAGCTTTTAAGCTGCGAGAAAAAGATCATCCCAATACCCATCACAATCGTACTGTAAAATAATATCCGCCGCATATGGGTGCCCGGCTTGCGCGATGCAAGGAAAATGGTACCTATTACGGCACCAACGCTGATAAAGCTGGTGATATAACCAAAGGTTTTAGCGTCTCCCCTAAAAATAACTTTGGCAAATACTGGCAGCACCGTATTGTATGGTAAAACCAGCAAACTGATGATAGCCAGCATCAGAATAATGAGACCGATAGAAGGTGTTTTCCATATGTACGAGAAGCCATCAACAAAGTCCCGGGAAACTTTCTTCTTTATCTCTTTAGGGTGGTATGAAGGCCGGTCCATCAGGAATAGGGAGATCATCACCCCGGCGAAGCTGGCCGCGTTGATAAAGAAACAGGTTGCCGCTCCAAAAGAGGCTAATATAATACCAGCCAGAGCCGGACCAAGTAACTGAGACAGGCTGGCTGTAGCTGTGGATAATGATAAAGCATTAGACAGATCTGCCGGATCAGCTATAATCTCATTGAACAACGACTGCCTTGCCGGGATATCAAAAGCATTGATAATACCGAGTACGACACTCAAAGCTAATATCGCCCATACTGCTGTATGCCCGGTTAATACTAGTACTGCCAGTAAAACTGCCTGCAAGATAGATGTTGCCTGCGTAATCTGAATCACCTTAAAACGGTCGTACCTATCGGCAGCGACACCGCCCCAGAATGAGAATAAAAACGAAGGAAACTGTTCCGCAAAAATGGTGACCCCTATCCAAAATGGTGAATGCGTAATCGTATATACCACCCAGATCACGGCAGTACGCTGCATCCAGGTACCAAACTGAGAAACTGCCCTCCCGATAAAATAATATATAAAATTTCGGCTGCGGAAAGCCCGGAAAAGATTTATCTCATTAACTTTTTTCATAGATGATCGCGTAGCAAAAATCGGCTAAAATCCACAGATTAATTGTAAAATGTTCTACACACAACGTCGCAAATGTCAATCAGGCTATAATTCAACATTTTGAGATTCGGTGCCAACCAATTGTTCAAAATGCATCAAACTACTTTCTACGATCAGTGCGCTTTTACAAAATCCGAGCAAGGAAGGTCCTTCCAGCAAACTATAAAGTTCCGCCAAATCCTTATCCTGTCCCGTTTTGGTAATCACGAGGCTATCCTTGTCGATGCTGCTAAGCGTTGCACCATACTTCTGGAGCAACTGCCATAACGGTTCACTAAGCACATCAACCGACAAACGGTAAAAGCCTGTTTTCTTTAGTCCCGCATCCCCTGGTGTAACTGTAACCGAATAAACCTCGATGATCTTTTTAAGCTTTTCCTGTAACGTAACCACTTCCGATGCAGGCACTGCTGCTTCGATAGTTAGCATAACCAGGTCGCTGATATCGGTACGGGCCACATTCAGGCTGTGTACGTCATAATAGCGCCGGTTAAAAAATACCATTAACTGGCCGATCAGGCCCCGTTTGTCCTCGGCATAAACTGTGAAGATGAATTGACTGGTTGGTTTGGATTGCTTTTTCATAATACTAATAAATAAAAAAAGCCCCCCGGGGATGATCCGGGGGGCCGTTATGTGGTTTGATAATTTACAAAACGAGCGCTTACCCCGGTGATTGAGTAATAATGCTAATAATAATGACAACAACGACCAGCAGTCCGCCAATGCGATCTGTGGTGATTTTGCTAAACATATCTGGTGTTGTTTTCATTACTAGCGCAATATAGAATTTTATTTTGGAATCAAATAACTGCTAAATGCGAGTCGCAAAACTACCCTGCGATTGACGCTTCCGCCCCTCATGCGGATAAGTGTCTCTAACATAACTTTATAGGATCATAACTCTATCTCCTTTCATCATGACTCATTCAACCAAGTTATTAAAGAAACGCGCCAAAGATTTGTGTACCCTTTTTATACCCATATTATCCATTTTGGGTCTATTGCTAAGTTCTCAGGCCTTTTGCCAGGAGACAGCAGCAACAAAGCTTGAAAAATGGCCAGCCGACCTGGAACGTGACTTTGCCTTAAGTGCACTTCCTCCACACCTGAGAAAAGAAGCCACTGTTTATCTATTAGATCCTGCAAAAGGTTATTACGTGGCGAAGAAGGGCACAAATGGCTTCATTTGTTATATCGAACGGACATCCTGGGAATGGGATCAATTCAGGAACGATGTCGCTGCTCCTATCAGTTATGATGCCGAGGGCGCCAGGAAAATTTTTACCGTAACAATGGATGTGGCGGCTATGCGTGCGTCCGGAAAATATACGGCTAAACAGATACAGGGCATCGTTGTAGACCGGATCAGGAAAGGTATCTATAAAGCCCCATCGAGGTCCGGGATTTCTTATATGCTGGCCCCGCTGATGCGCGTATACCCTGGCAGCCCGCCTAACAATCAAGTCATGACCATGAGTATGCCGCACTATATGTTTTATGCTCCGTATTTAAATAATTCTGATATCGACGGCGACCTGGAAAATGGTCCTTTTGTAAATAATCCGGGCAACGCCGTATTGGGCGACAGGAAAAGTCCTTATGGTTTTATGATTATGCCCGCCGGCAAATCAGAACGGGCTCAAATAGTGAAGGATGGCAGCGATCTGCTAAAAAGGCTTGCTGCTTACAAAGCTTATCTTAAGGTTACGCCTGGAGGGATGTAATCGTAATATTTATTACCGTCACGCTGTGCGCAGTATTTTCTCCATTTTCTTGCCATTGGCCAGTTCATCCACTAGCTTATCCAGATAGCGCACTTTTTGTGTCAGGGGATTTTCAATCTCTTCGACACGATAGCCGCAAATGAGCCCTGTTATAAGCGGGGCATTGGGATGGAGTGACGCCTGGCTGAAAAAGCTTTCAAAGTTTATTTTTTGTGCGATGAGGTTTTGCAGTTGATCGTCAGTGAACCCAGTCAGCCAGGTGATAACCTGGTTGAGTTCTTCCCTGGTGCGGCCTTTTCTCTCGACTTTGGCAAGATATAATGGGTAGACCGAGCCAAATATCATTTTAGCCATACGCTCATCGTGTGTGTTGCTAGTTTTCATTTTTTTGGTAATGAAGGGCGATAGCGCCCGATTGAAATGATTGCGATGCTGTTAGTTTGAAGTTCTGCTTTTCGGGTGAATGGAAATTTTCAAACAGGCGTTTGCCCTTTCCCACCAGTATTGGGTGGATGATCAAATAAAGTTCGTCGATCAGGCCAAGTCCGAGCATTTCAGGAAGCAGGCTTGTGCTGCTAAAGGCAATCTTTTTGCCAGGCTGTTGTTTTAGTTGGCGTAACAATTCTTCGGGAGTTCCGATGGCTATGGTTGTATTATCTCCTACATTTTCGAGTGTCTGCGAAAGGACAACTTTAGGAATTGGGGTCATGGCTTTGGCAAAGGCAATATCTTCAGGCCGGTCAGTTTGGCTTTTGGCTACTTCGGGCCAGAAAGGTATCATTAACTCGTAGGTTTTACGGCCATAAACTATAACGCCGGTATCCAGCATGAGCCCGGTAAAATACTCCATGAGATCCACCTGAGGTGTGAAATGCGTGTGTTCATAGCAGCCGTCGATACTGATATTCATAGCGAACATGACTTTTCTCATGGCGTAGAATTTGAGTTAAAATTAGAAATTAAATTTTAGGATCAACCCAGATCACAGGAAAGAACAACACCGAATTTAATTGGTTGAACAGAGTATCCAAATATTTTTATCTATTGTCCCAACCCGTAATAGGCCGACCTCGTTAAAGTCTCTTAGTTTTCTAAGTATTTACTAAAATATTATGTATTTTCTTTTTAAAGGAAAATTTTTTAATTTCACCACAAACCTCGACTTAAATCTGATTCACATGAAATACATTGTGGTACTGCTTGTTGCAGTGTTAACATTACCAAAAATCTCCTCAGCACAAAAAATCGAACTAATAAATTCCGGCGAATTGCTCAAACAAGGAGCCATCGCTCACGATTCCGTGCAATACAAAAAAGCATTGTCGATTTACAACAAAATCAGCCGCAGCGATACAAACTACGTAAGGTCACTATATGAACGCGCGATGACCTGTGAAGCTGATAGTCAGTATAAGCAGGCTATAAAATATTGTGAAGAGGCTTTATCATTACATGAGCAAAGGGAATACCTTCCTGAAATATATACCGTTTATGGCAATACTTTACACGACGATGGTCAGGCAGAAAAAGCCATCAAGGTTTTTGACGCCGCTATCCTCAAATACCCTTCGAGTTCATTACTATGCTTTAATAAAGCTGTTGTGTTGATGGATCAAAAGCGGTATGTCGAAGCAGAAGCTTTATTCCAGAAGGCAATTATGATCAACCCCTATATGTACAGTGCTCATTATCAGTTGGGGCTGGCAGCTTTGAGGCAGGGAAAGATCATTCCAGCTTATCTTTCTTTTACAGGCTACCTTCTGGTAAACCCGGCAGGCAAATATTGGTCAAAGTCGATAACTGCGCTCAACCAAATATCACGGGCTACCGACGAGGTGCTAGGCTTTAAAGAAAAAAGGACGACGGCGCCAGACGAGAACTACCAGGCGGTTGAAGATATAGTACTTTCAAAAATCGCATTGGATAAGAGTTATAAACCCATAATAGCTATTGACGATGAAATATCCAGGCAGATGCAGGCCATCTTTGAAAAACTGGAATACAGCGATACGAATAACGATTTTTATATTCAATATTACTTCCCGTATTATAAGAAAGTATTTTCTGAAGGCAAGTTTGAGTTATTTGTCAACCATGCTTTTTCTAATGTAAATGTTGTGCAAGTTCAGGATTACAATAAAAAGTATAAAAAGGAACTTGACAATTTTGTTAATGGTGCAGGAAGCTACTTTGACCTTATCCGTGCTACCCGGGAACTGAACTATAAGAAAAGAGATCTTATAAACGACAGGTACTATTTTGAGGATGGAAAACTGATAGGTAAAGGTATGTTAACCAATAACGGAAAAACGCTTACCGGTCACTGGGAGTTTTATTATCCTTCCGGCAATTTAAAAGGGATAGGTGAATACAACGCTCAGGGAGGCAGGGAAGGTGATTGGAAGTTCTATTATGCTTCTGGTAATCCAAAGTCAGTCGAACCTCACAAAAATGGCAAATTGGAGGGAGATGTTGTTCAATATCACGAGAACGGCAATTTATCTGCAAAAGAACCATATGTAGCCGGTAAAGAAGAAGGACCGTCTATTACTTATTACTATGCGGGGAACGTTAGAACAAAAATCAACTATAAACAGGGGAAAAAGGAGGGCGAATCAATAGAATATTACTCGAATGGCAATATTTACCGTGTAGCCAATTACTCTGGTGATCTGCTTACAGGCACATTCAAAGAGTTTTACAAAAATGGCACACCTAAATCAATAGAGGAATATTTAAATGGTAAAGCTGACGGTGTTTATAAGAACTTCCATGACTCGGGCACACTATCGGTGGTGGGCCAGAATACAAAAGACAAAGGGTATGGTGAATGGAAATATTATTACGATGATGGTAAAATAAAGGAAAAACGCAATTACTTAAACGACCAGGAAGAGGGTCTGCATGAAGAATATTTTGAAAACGGGCAACCATTGGCTAGTTATACTCTGAAAAAGGGGAAGATAAACGGTGATGCTACTTTTTATTACGAGGGTGGAAAGGTGCTTTCAAAATACGTATATGATAGTGGCGTAATCAAATCCGTTAATTTTTTTGATAAGGCAGGTGTACAAATTTATGCATCGCAGATGAAAAACGACCTGATCAACATTGTAAGCTATAGTGTAAAAGGTGTGAAAAGAGAGCGGATGAGCTACAATAACAAAGGGGATCTTACAGGCCCAGATACCTTATTTTATTCATCAGGAAAGATTAACGAAATTTCCCAATACGATAAAGGGGCACAAAATGGAACCACGATTTCTTATTACCTGAATGGGGCAAAAAAATCTGAGGTAAATTATACTGATGGTAAAGAAAGCGGGTATTCTACTCATTACTATTCCAATGGCAAAATTGAATCAGAGGGTTGGCTAACAGAGGGGAGCAATGAAGGTGAATGGAATTATTACGATGAAAAAGGGCGGCTGACTATCAAAGCCTACTACCATAATGGCGACTTGAGTGGTTATAGAGAAGAATATCACAGCAACGGCAAAAAGTACCTGGAACAAAAATATTATAATGGATGGCTGGAATTGATGACGCAATATGACCCGGACGGAAAAGTGATGGCCATAGATTCATTTCCTAAGGGAACAGGAAAATTTGTTCTCTACCATCCTAATGGCAAAGTGATGACTGAAGCTGATTATGTGAAGGGTGATTTTGACGGATTTTATAAAACGTATTTCTTTAACGGCAAGCTGGCAACAAACCTGCATTACAGCAAAGGTATCCAGGATAGCACTTACTCCAGCTTCTACTATGACGGAACAAAGAACATCGAAGGTTTTTATAAAGGAGGCAACAGAACCGGCGTGTGGAAATTTTATGAGGAGGATGGGAAATTACATACGACAACAACCTATGTCAACGACCAAAGAAATGGAACAGAGGTGCGTTTTTTCCCCGATGGCAATAAAAATCAAATATCGATATATAAGGATGGTGAACTTGACGGGGTCTATATAAAAAATAATTCTGATGGCAGTTTAGCCTATCAAATAAATTTTGAGGATGGTTTCGCGAGGTCGTACACCTACCCGGGCAAAGACGGAAAATTAGTAACGCCGGTTATTTTGTCTCCTGTTAACGATACGCTGAAAGCTTATTTTCAAAACGGGAAATTGGCAAGACTGTGTGCATATGACAATGGTTTAAAAAACGGGAAGGACGTAATGTACTATTCTGACGGCCAGGTATGGTCTGTAGATAATGCTGTTTACGGTATTTCGGAAGGTAGTTATACTGAATACTACCCAAATGGAAAATTAAAGTCAGAATACCCGTATGCTGTTGATAATGTAGACGGTATTTGTCGGGAATATTACGCTACCGGAACATTGAAAAAGGAAGAACCGTATGATAATGGTTCATACGAAGGGATGGTTAAATATTTTGATTCAGGGGGCAAGCCGGTAAAAACATTGCAGTATCTCTTCGGATCCCTTATAACAGTAAAAGATGAGAAATAAAATAGCGCGGTTGCTCTTTGGAGGATGCATTGGTTTATGTTTATGTAGCAATGGCGCCAATGGGCAAACTTTTGAGTCTATACGAAAACAGTTTCCTGACGAAAAAGCTGTGCTTTTAGGCCGGGCATTAGAGTACAACATCACTCTCAGGGAAGATAAACCTTATGTAGAGAGTAAAGAGACACAACAAATCGAGTATCTTCTTGGAAGCGCAACAGCCTTTATGAGCGAGTATAGTTTTTTTCATAGCAGCTTTCAGCAACTGGTGGCTTATGAAGCCTATACCCGAACTCCCGATGACAAAAAGCTCAAAGTAAATGAGTTCAAAACAAGCATTAATAAGGAAAGCTTTGTTTTTTACGACGACGTAAAACAAACCACCTTCAATTTTCCAGCCGTTGAACCCGGGGCAGTCGGTAATCTGCAGGTTTCGTGGCGCAATACTGATCCGCACTTGTTATCGGCTTACTATTTTTCAGGATATATGCCGGTTATTAATAGCCAGTTGAAACTGACAGTTGCAGAGAGCATCTCTCTGAAATATAAGCTAATGGGGCAGGATACCGCTAATATCACTGTCACTGTAGATCATAAGCATCATAATAACATTTATACTTTTCTGTACAAAAATTGCCCCGCTGATAAGCGATATCCGGATGCACCGAACTTTGCATGGTACTCTCCGCACGTTATTTTTTATATCGAAAATTATAAGGACAGTAAGGGCGCAACTATCCCCTACCTGTCAAATGCGGATGATTTATATCGGCTTAACTACAGTTTTGTCAAATCAGTGAATACAGCGATAAATCCCGAGCTGAAACATATCGTAGATACATTAATCACCAACTTAACGACGCCGGAAAGTAAAGCACGTAGCATTTATTCATGGGTGCAGCACCACATCAAGTATGTTGCTTTTGAAGACGGAATGGGCGGTTTTGTACCACGTGATGCAGGTTTGGTTTGCAGCCGGCGCTTTGGAGATTGTAAAGACATGGCCAGTATATTAACCGAAATGTTAAATGCTGCCGGCGTACCTGCGTATTTTACCTGGATAGGAACACGGGATTTGCCATATAAGTTCAGTAAAGAGCCTCTGCCACTGGTTAGCAATCATATGATTTGCGCGATTAAATTAGATGGCAAGTTTATTTTCCTGGATGGCACCGATCCTACCTGTGCCTTCGGCATGCCATCGTCAGCCATACAGGATAAAGAAGCGATGATCGGGATCAACGAAAGAGAATATAAGATACTCAAAGTTCCGGCGATCGACAAAGACAAGAATATGGACGTGGACAGCACCTGGTTAGAGGTGACACCGGATGGCATAAAAGGAAGAATAAAAAAGGACCTGTCGGGATATCTTTCTATGACTATGTATGGCAAGCTGATGTACTGGAATAATAGAAACCTGAAAGAAGATATGAAAGATGAGTTTGAACGCGGCTCCAATAAGTTTAAACTTGATACATTCCAGGTGTATAAAAATTCCACAACTGATAAAATATCTGTAACTGCAGGTTTTAGTTTGCCTGATTATGCAAAGAAGATAGGGAACGAGTATTATTTAAATCTCAATTTGTTTAAATTCTTTGAACACCAGGAAATAGATTATCCACGCAGGACAATGCCAATTGAATATAACTTCAAATACATTAAGAAGTATGTGACATTAATGAAGATACCTGATGGTTACAAACTTGGCTATCTCCCACAGGGAAAATCCTTTCATAATAATATTTGGGGTTTTGATTTTAAATATGAACAGAAAGGAAATTGGATAGTATTGACACAAGTATTTGACAATAGTAGTCTGATGCTTACCAGCGATCAATTTGAAGACTGGAATAAAGTGCTCGCAAACTTATTCCCTTTATATAAAGAAACACTAAGCCTCACAAAAATTTAAAATTCAATGATAAAACAAACCTTATCCTTATTGGCGATAACCTTATTATCATCTCAATATTTGCATGCACAGACCATACAAATAGAACCTGAGAAATGGATTGACAAGCCTGTCATTAGCAAAATAGACGAAAAGTACGGCAAGGAATCCGCTGTGATCTTATTTGACAAACGAAAAATCGAATATGTCGATGAATCAAAGGGGGACGTGGCAGAGTATTATACCCAACATAAAATTGTTCATATTAATGACGATCGAGGGATAGAATATTTCAATAAAATATACTTAGGCATTACCGAAAACGCAGACATTGTGGAAATTAAAGGCCGCACTATTCTTCCCGGAGGCAAAATAATAGAATTGGATAAAGATAATATTAAGGACATCAAAGAACAGGACGGTAACACATACAAGATATTCGCTATGGACGGTCTTGAAAAAGGTTGTGAGATAGAATATTATTATACTTTTAAAAGACCAGTTTCATACTTTGGGCGGGAGATAGTACAAACCGGTGTACCTGAAGTAAAAACCGTATTCCAGGTCATTGCGCCCGACCGTTTAAGGTTTGATATGAAGCCTTACAATTTTACCGTGACACCTGCCGATACAGTGATTAATAGCAGGCGGATAACACAGTGCAGCTTCGATGAAACAAGTGGAATGGACGAAGAGAAATATGCCAATTATGAGGCAAACCTTCGCCGCCTGGAGTTTAAATTGTCTTATAATGATGCCACCAGAAAAGGTGAACGGTTGTTTACGTGGAATGAAATGGCAAAACGTGCATTTGCCATTTATACTGATTATGGTGATAAAGGCACTAAAAAGGTTGCAGATATTGTTGCTACCAACGGATGGGCAAAATTAAGTAATGAAGTGGCTAAAATAACAGCAGTTGAGAACTATGTAAAAAAAACCTTTTCATACAACGACGATCTGACAAGTGAGGAGGGGAATACGCTCGCGCCAATATTGGTAAGTAAGGTTGCAGGAAAAATAGGTACCTTAAGGCTATATGGCTCAATTTTCGAAAACCTTGGCGTAAATTTTCAATTTGTGTTAACCGGCGACAGGAGTAAATATATTATTGACAAAGGATTTGAAAACTGGAACAATTGTGAGAATATATTAATTTATTTCCCCGCCGAAGGTAAGTTTATAGCACCCACACGGCCTGACTTTCGTTATCCGTGGATAGTCCCTTTTTGGGGCGGCGCAAACGGACTCTTTCTAAAACGAATGACGCTTGGCAACTTCTCTACCGCTATAGGTGAAGTGAAGAATATTTCATTAGAAGACTACACAAAGTCGATTAATAATATCGAGACCAAACTGGAATTAAATCCTGCTCTCGATTCATTAACTATGGATGGCCGTCAGATATTTACAGGATATGTTGCTACAGGTTATAGAGACGCCTTCAATTACACCAATGACGAGCAGCGTGCAAACATCATTAAGGAACTGGCTAAATCATTTGCCAGCACAGACCATATTCTTTCCAAAGAAATAGTAAACCAGGAATTTGATAAGGCTACCAATAATGAGCCTTTAGTGTTGCACATAAAAACCAAATCAAGCGAATTGGTTGAAAGAGCAGGCAACAAGATTCTTATTAAGATCGGGATGGCTATTGGGCCCCAGGTGGAAATGTACCAGGAAAAGCCTAGGCAAGAGCCTGTAGACATTGAATTTGGGCATGTTGAAGAGCGCAAAATAGACCTTGTAATACCGGATGGATATATAATAAGTAATCTTAACGATCTAAATATCGACCAGATTTACAAGGATAATGATGAACTAACAATGGGCTTTGTGTCCAAATATGAACTAAAAGGTAATGTACTTTCTATACATATTATGGAAGAGTAT
>Ga0105240_10010816_pt1 | contig 12779 bp, 9 predicted proteins | sample KBSC54metaG_FD_80426 | JGI IMG/M metagenome (GOLD analysis project Ga0105240, IMG submission 80426) | Corn rhizosphere microbial communities from Kellogg Biological Station, Michigan, USA - KBS C5-4 metaG | ecosystem: Host-associated > Plants > Roots > Rhizosphere > Soil | place: Michigan, USA... | reverse complement strand
TAGCTATGGAATCTATATAATCCATCTACCTGTCATGATGGTTTTGCTCCACTTAACAGTTGTTACACAGTTTCAAGACCTATATTCAAATCCGTTTTGGAAATTGTTTGTTGTACTGGGCACGGAGGCATTTACTATCGGGCTGGCTTTCCTTTCTTACAATCTTTATGAATCGGCATTTCTCAAAATGAAGCGATTCTTTCGATATGAGTTTCCTGATATGGCTGTCCCACCCAGTGACGTTGCCGATATTGACGCTGTCTTGACCTGTGGCTCTCAGTCCGCCCCGAATTCGCTATGATTTCGTTGTTGAAATGGGTAGGCTGTGCACTCTAGGACAACAATGTTTGCTTCGATCGGCGACTTTCTTTATTGCTTCCGATTGCCGGCAAGAATGCCCATGCCAGGAGTCTTCGAGGATAAACGTACTGAAAGTAGTCAGACAGCGTAGATCTCATCGCGCGATGCGACAAGTTGTACGAGCGAGCCCGGAAACGTCAGATTCATCAAAAAGCTCTTCAGGAGTGGTCGAGTGTCACAAGTGATACCCAGACGCATCATTCAGACAGGTAAGGTTCAGCCTGAGTCATTAAGGATTAAGGCAATGGTGTCGAACGTACGACTGCTCAATCCTGATTTTGACTACATGTTCTTTGATAACCCCGCAGTGGAGGAATTCATAGACAGTGAGTTTCCACAATACAGGCGGACTTTCGATGGCTTCAGGTTCCCGATCCAACGGTACGATTTCTTTCGTTACCTTGCTGTATATCGATACGGGGGCTTCTACCTCGACTTGGATGTTTTGCTCGCTTCGAGTCTTGAACCTCTGATGGACTATGGGTGTGTGTTCTCTTTTGAGGGGCTGACGTATAGCCAGTTTCTCCGCGATAAATACAAGATGGATTGGGAGATCGGCAATTATGCGTTTGGAGCCACAGCGGGCCATCCCTTCCTGAAAGCAGTCATTGAGAATTGCGTAAGAGCTCAGACCGATCACGCTTGGTTGAGCCCAATGTTGCGTGGTTTACCGCTGCTATCCCAGGAGGAGTTTTCAGTTCTTTATACAACGGGTCCGGGATTGGTTTCCCGCACTCTAGCCGAGCAAACGGAAATAGGCAAAACAGTGAAAGTATTGTTTCCGGAAAATGTGTGTGATTTCTCCAGTTGGAATCATTTCGGCCAGTTTGGCGTACACCTGATGGATGCGACTTGGCGAATGAACAAGGGACGCCTGCGCAGGCGGATTGCGGGTTACCTTGAAATCAGGAAGCTCCGAGCTCTGATGCAGGAGAACCGCGGCTTAGGAAAGACAAGAAAGCACACCTATCTTCCCAATCGCGAGACCGCCAAGGTCGAGTCTCCACAGGAAGGGCGGGCCACTGATCCTTTGGTTTCGATTCTTATCCCCGCACACAATGCAGAAGAGTGGATAGCTGAGACTCTACGCTCCGCCACCTCGCAAACATGGCCCCATACAGAGATCATCGTCATCGATGACGGTTCAACAGACCGCACCGGCGAAATTGCACGTAGTTTCGAGGGGAATGGCGTAAAGGTCTTCAGGCAAGAGAATAAGGGTGCTGCGTCGGCGAGAAATACCGCGTATTCGCTGTGCCATGGCGATTATATTCAGTGGCTCGATGCGGACGATCTGTTAGCACCTGAGAAAATATCCAAGCAGATGGAGTCAGTGAAGGGCGGAGTTGGAAAGATGACAGCGCTCTCGGCGGAGTATGGAACTTTCATGTATAGGCCCGATCGATCGGAATTCAATCCCTCGGCATTATGGTGCTGCCTGAGTCCGGTCGAGTGGCTTATTCGCAAAATGGGACAGAATCTCTATATGCAAACGGCGACGTGGCTGATTAGTCGCGAACTCGCAGAGGCCGCAGGACCGTGGAATTCCAGTCTGTTTTGCGACGACGACGGGGAGTACTTCTGCCGTGTGCTGATGGCAAGCGACGGCGTGCAGTTTTGTCCTGGCGCGAAAGTCTATTATCGCTCGTTTGGCTTCGATTCCATGAGCTATGTGAGTAACTCACCGCAAAAGCTTGAGGCTCATTGGCGGTCAATGAAGCTGCATATTCAGTACCTGCGGCAAATGGAAGATAGCAAGCGGGTGAAGGCTGCATGCCTCCAATACCTTCGAAACTGGCTGATATGCTACTACCCCGAGTGGTCAGAGATTGTAGGCGAGGTGCAACAAATAGCCGATGATTTAGGTGAACCGCTGGGCACACCGACACTCTCATGGAAGTATTCCTGGATGCAGAAGAGCTTCGGATGGCGTGTTGCAAAAACTGCACAGCGACGACTGAGAAGGCTGCGGTGGCTGACGGAGAAGCGTTGGGAGAGGTTCCTTCTTGCATTCGCGAGACAAGCGCACACAAGAGACGGATGGTTGTAGTTCGACGAAGAACGCAACACTGAAATGATCTTTAGACAGCGTCCATCGTAGCGCCCAGCGACGACGATTCGAAGGGTGCAAACTTGGCCACTATTTATCCTGAATGACTGCGGCGAGATCGAAAGGAACTGTTGTGAGAGTTAGTATTTTCGGGCTAGGTTATGTCGGAACTGTCTCGGCTGGGTGTATAGCCTCGGAAGGACATGAAGTGATTGGTGTGGACTTGGTCCCAACTAAGGTGGATCTAATCAATCGAGGACAGTCTCCTATCATTGAGAAGGATATAGGCGAGATTATTGCCACCGAGACAAAACGGGGTAAATTGCGAGCGACGAGTGAAGTCGCCGCGGCGATCGACGCGACAGATTTGTCGTTTGTATGTGTGGGTACGCCGAGTCAGCCCAACGGAAACCTCGATTTACGCTATATTCGCCGAATCTGCGAGCAGATCGGAGGCGCGTTGAAAAGAAAATCTTCGCGCCATGTAGTGGTCATCCGTAGCACGGTCCTTCCTGGCACAATGCGCGGCATAATCATCCCGATATTGGAGGAATTCTCTACGAAGAAGGCGGGCGTAGATTTCGGGGTAGGCAATAATCCGGAGTTCTTGCGAGAGGGGTCGGCAGTGAAGGACTTCCGTTCCCCGCCGAAAACGGTGATAGGCGAACTCGACGGATCTTGCGGGGAGATCCTCACCGAACTCTACAGCGGAATTGATGCGCCGCTCATTAAAACAGATTTAGAGACCGCGGAGATGATCAAGTACGTCGATAACAGTTGGCATGCATTGAAAATAGGTTTTGCCAACGAAATTGGGAATTTATGCAAGTCATTTGGCATAGATTCGCACAAGGTTATGGACATATTCTGCCAGGATCGAAAGCTTAATATCTCCTCCTCTTACCTGACTCCCGGTTTCGCATTTGGAGGATCGTGTCTTCCAAAGGATTTGCGTGCGATCTCTCATCAGGCCAAGATGCGGGATCTGCAACTGCCAATTCTCACTTCAATCCTTCCGAGCAATGAGATACAGATAGCGCGGGGCTTGCAGATGATCATCGATGGCGGAAACTTACGGGTCGGCGTGCTGGGATTTAGCTTCAAGGCGGGGACCGACGATCTGCGAGAAAGCCCTGTCATTGAAGTGATAGAACGCTTAATCGGCAAAGGTTTTGATTTGCGGATCTACGACAAGAATGTAAATTTGGCGAGTCTTGTTGGTGCGAACCGGGACTTCATCCTCAATCACATTCCGCACATTTCCAAGCTCATGGTCTCTGACGTCGCTAGCGTGCTGAAGCATGCGCAGACCGTCGTGATCGGAAATAACGATCCAGAGTTCAGACAGGTTGCCGGCCAGCTTAATGACGCGCAACGCTTGATTGATTTTGTGCGGGTTACGGAAGGGAAGAGCGGAAATGGCAGTTATGACGGAATCTGTTGGTGAACGGTTCGCAGCCAGACACGGATACGCGGCAGAAAAAGCGGAAATCAGGGAATCCATCGAGCGGCTAGCCTACTGGCTGGAGACGCACGATTATCGCGGTTACGATACATTTGACGGGTTGAGTTCGCCCCTCCTGCGCCCTCTTACCTTTGAGACGAAACTCGGACGAACCATATTGCTGCAAGGGGTACGCAGATTCCCGATCAACCTTCGCCCGTTGCTGAGAATTCCGGCGGAGAAGTCCAGCAAGGGTATGGGTTTCTTGGCGCGGGGGTTTTTACGCATGCATCAAGCCACTGAGGAGCCGGCATGGTCGGACAAGGCCAGATTCGCTTTGCAGTGGCTAATCGACCACCAATCTACCGGTTATAGCGGTGCATGTTGGGGAAATCACTTCGACTACCAGTCGCGCGGGTTCTACTTAAAGCGTGGCGTTCCTACTGTGGTGTGGACTTCCCTGATTGGTCATGCGTTTCTGGATGGATACGATCACTTGAAAGATGAACGATACCTAGAGATCGCCGTCAGCGCGTGCGAGCACCTATTGCGTGACGTAAAGACAATCGCAGACGGCGAAGGGCGTTGTATTGCGTACGTTCCAGGGATGGACACGCAGGTACACAATGCGAGCACGCTCTCTGCGAGTCTTCTTGCGAGGACCTATTCGCACACGAAGAACGGTCAATATCAAGAGTTAGCTAAGCATGCCATTCAATATACATCGCAGCATCAGAGGGAGAACGGGTCATGGTATTACGGTGAGCGCGAGGATATGCACTGGGTGGACAACTTCCACACCGCATATGTGCTCGATTGTTTCCTTCGATACGAACAAAGTACGGGAGACCAACGTTTCCATCAGAGCATGATGCGAGGATACGAATACTGGAAAGAGACATTCTTTTGCGCGGACGGCACGCCCAGATATTACGATCGAAAGACCCTTCCAATTGATATTCAATGCTCGTCGCAGGCGATCGATACGTTGGCGTACTTTAGCGACCTAGACCCGAGTGCCTTGGATTTGTCAGTACGGGTCGCAAAATGGACCATAGATCACATGCAAGACCCCAGCGGCTATTTTTACTATCGTCGCTACTCGCCCCGGATCGTCAACAAGACGGCAACGCTGCACTGGGGGCAAGCCACAATGATGTGTGCATTGTCCAGCCTCTATAAATCGCTGAACGGAAAGCCGGACTGTGTCCAAGATTAAAAAGGTCCTCATCATCGTTGAGAATATGTCGGTCCCCTTTGACGACCGCGTGTGGAAGGAGGCTACGACACTGCGCGGCGCGGGCTATCAAGTGTCTGTGCTCTGTCCGCGTGGCCAAGGAAGCATAGCTTCTTACGAATTCCTGGAAGGCGTCCACATTTATCGCCATCCCGTACCGTCAGAGGGAAATAGTGCCCTGGGTTTCCTTTGGGAATTTGGATGGGCGTTGATCTTGGAATTCATTTACTCGTGGTGGATCTTTGCCCGGCGTGGCTTTCAAGTCATTCAAGGATGCAATCCGCCGGATAATATCTTCCTGGTAGCGCTTCCGTTCAAACTATTCGGGGTAAAGTATATCTTCGATCATCACGATGTGGTTCCTGAGCTCTATCAATCAAAATTTGATCGAAAGGATTTCCTCTACAGGATTCAAGTATTTCTTGAGACGCTTACTTATCGGTTTAGCGACGTAGTAATGGCCACAAATGAAAGTTATCGACGGCTGGCAATTACGCGCGGTCGTCGAGACCCTCAGAACGTATTTGTGGTTCGCAATGGGCCAGATCTGGTGAAATTTAAAGCGGTTCCGCCGAATCCCGACTTGAAATATGGCAAGCCGTATCTCGTGGGATATGTGGGAAACATGAGTACCCAAGAAGGTCTCGAACTCCTTATTGAGGCGGCCCAGCACATCAAGAATATGGGAAGACGAGACGTGCATTTCACATGTGTTGGCGGCGGGCCTGGGCTCTCAACGTTGCGAAATATGGTTAAAGAGCTTCATCTGGAAGACGTCATGAATTTCACGGGGCGCGTTCCGGTAGAGCTCCTGCTCGAAATTTTATCGACTTCGGATGTGTGTGTTAATCCTGACAAGCCATGTGCGATGAATGATATATCCACCATGATAAAGATCATGGAATACATGGCGTTGGCGAAGCCTATAGTTCAATTTGATCTCAAAGAGGGACGGTATAGTGCGGGAGATGCATCGTTGTACTGCGACAATGACAGGCTTTCCATTGGATTGGCTGAGAAAATCATTTGGCTACTGGACCATCCTGAGGAAAGAAAAGTGATGGGAGACCGGGGCCGCGAACGAGTTGTTAAGGAATTGGCGTGGGAGCACTCGGTGCCAAATCTTCTTGCGGCATATGAGCGGGCATTTAACGGTCGTTCCGTCGGGTTAAGCAGAACAATGCAAGAGAATTCTGGCTCAGAAGAAGGATACTCCTAAGTTCTTCGAAATGCGTTCAATGATTAGGCATCTTGGACGTTCTCTTTAAGTGCGTCCGCGAAACTTGATCACATCTACTTAAGCTGAAAATTATGACGCAACTAATAATTGAGGCAGACCGCACCGAACGACAGTACTGGTGGGATCTCTGGCGCTATCGCGAACTGTTCTATTTCCTCGCATGGCGTGATTTGCTTGTTCGCTATAAGCAGACGGTGGTTGGCGTAAGCTGGTCTCTCGTTCGTCCGCTCTTGACCATGCTGATTCTTAGCTTTGTTTTCGGGAAACTGAGTAAAATGCCATCGAGCGGAGTTCCATACCCATTGCTCGTGTTCTGCGGGATGCTGCCATGGATGTTCTTTTCGACGGCATTGTCGGAATGCGGGAACAGCCTCGTGCAGAACGCTTCTCTGATTTCGAAGATATACTTCCCGCGCCTCGTGATCATCGTCAGCAGTGTGATTACGAGCTTTGTTGACTTCATGATCTCAGCGGGATTTCTTGCAGTTCTGATGATGTGGTATCACTATAGACCGCCCGCTGCTATAGTGCTGCTGCCTTTCATGGTTCTACTTGCCTTTGGGGTCTCTCTTGGCGTTGGCTTGTGGATCGCAGCTCTTATGGTTGAGTATCGAGATTTTCGCATCATAGTACCTTTCTTGGTCCAGTTTGGTCTGTACATATCTCCGGTTGGTTTTCAAAGCAGTGTGGTCCCGGCGAAGTACCAGTTGCTTTTTTCGCTGAATCCGATGGTTGGAGTAATTGACGGATTCCGCTGGTGCCTTCTGGGAACTCACGGGCTCACGTTATGGCGGAGCCTAACTATAGCTCTGCTCGACGTGGTGGTTCTTGTTGCCACTGGGATCTGGTATTTCCGAAAAACCGAGCGAACCTTTGCTGATGTGATTTGACAGGATTTGAGATTCTTTTATGACCTCTGCATCTTCGGACCTTGCCATCAGAATCGAAAATCTTGGGAAGCGATACACCATTGGCCACAGGAAAGCCAACGGCGATGGTTTGCGCCATGCGATTGAAGGCCTTTTGCGCTCTCCGGGCAAATGGTTCAGGCAATATCAGCAGAACAAGATGCGCCAGGCTGATTTCTGGGCGCTGCGAGGCGTGTCTCTCGAAATCAAACGGGGCGAGGTTGTAGGCCTTGTAGGCCGGAACGGGGCGGGGAAGAGCACACTGTTGAAGCTGTTGAGCCGGATCACAGCGCCAACCGAAGGACGCATTGTTCTCGACGGCCGTTTCGCCAGTCTGCTTGAAGTAGGAACCGGATTTCACCAAGAGTTGACGGGGCGCGAAAACATTTTTCTTAACGGCGCAATTCTGGGTATGAGCCGCGCAGAGATCACTCGCAAGTTCGATGAGATTGTCGCCTTCTCCGAAATCGAAGAGTTCCTGGATACGCCGGTTAAACGTTACTCGTCAGGCATGTATGTGCGGCTCGCGTTTGCAGTGGCAGCTCATCTAGATCCGGAGATTCTCATTGTCGATGAGGTGCTCGCGGTTGGCGATTCGGCTTTCCAAAAGAAGTGCCTTGGAAAAATGGGAAAATTCGCGCAAAGCGGGAGAACCGTGCTCTTCGTCAGCCACAACTTGGAAGCGGTGAGAAGTTTATGCCAAAGAGCGATCTGGATGCAAGGTGGCAGGGTTCAAAAAGACGGTGAGGTAAATGACGTCATTAGCTCATACTTTGACAGCACATCGAGTGAGTTCCTCTACTCCTGTTCAAACTCTGAATATGGATTGGTCATTAAGAACGTGGTATTAAAAGATGTTCGGGGCGAGATTAGCGGTCGATTTCAACCTGGCGATGACCTCGTTGTTGAGATTTCTTACGACGCGCAACAACGGATAGAAAGGCCAAATGTGGCATTGGGGGTATTGGGAGCCAACGGCCCATGTTTCACATCCAATATGCTGCTAGATGGACACCGTCCCACTTATCTTGAAGGGGAAGGTAAGATTACGTGCAAATTCAAGTCAGTTCCCCTGCTACCGCAAAACTATCGAGTCCATATGAGCATCCGGGCGTCAAACGGAGTTGATCTGATTATCCGCTATCAAGAGGTGGCCCTGTTTAGTGTGGTCGGGGATCTTGCTGATTTTGGATATAGAGGGGAATATCTAACATGGGCGGGCAGCTCGACTCCGGTAGTTGTGCCCTATGAGTGGCAGTTACCCGATGGCACCCGCGCAGCTGTGTCGTTGTGTCGGGAAGTGACGGCATTGCAAGGGTGACCCTAAGCATAAAGCTGAATATAGTACCCTCATTTGGCGGTTGGTCATTCCTCTACCATTCGATGTTGAAGGCTCAACCAAAGTGCCCAGAGAATACAGATGATCGATAACTCGGTGCTCTCGGTGAAACCGGCGCGCAAGAAACTGTTCTTTGTTGGTGACAATAGATGCAGCGTAAACTGGGGTCGAGGTGCCAGCATCGCTTTAAGTCAGTTATTGGACAGGACATTCGAAATCACTGGTCGAATTACCGGTGACTCATTTGTGTTGGGAAAAACCAGTGCGGGTTACGTTGGTACTTTGCTTCCTCCTAAGCACTATGGTCTTTTCAACTATCTATTGAAAAGGCGATGGCGTCGACCGGCGAAGTGGTATATACGAATCGAAGAGATGTTAGGAGCTCGCGACTTCATTTCTGAGGATCCTTCAGTCAGCATCGACAACCTGATGACTTACAGACGAGGGCATCCTGAGCTAACCAGAATTTACGATCAAGCGAAGAATGCGGACATGATCGTGGTTGACGGGGATGGTGACATTATTTTCTCGACACCTCCTCGTCGAGAAACTCTCTTTATACTTGCAATGATCGAGCTCGGCATTCGGTTGGGCAAGCCCGTCTTCCTGGTAAATTCCATGATTTCAGATTGTCCGTTGACGGGAAGAAACACGGCAACCCTTACGACGACCGGGCGACTGCTTGCTCAATGCAAAGCGGTATCGTTGCGAGATCCAGAATCTTTTGAGTATGTTCAGAATGAGATGCCGAAAACGAACTGCAGCCTTATTCCAGACTCACTCTTTTTGTGGCAATCGATTTTCGAAGACGAATCCTCGCGCCCTCCATCGAACGGCGATTTCTTGTTGCCACATCCGGAGAGGGATGAGTACTGGGGCAAACTGGACTTTTCCAAGCCGTATATATGCGTCGGCGGCGGGGCGTTGGCCGCCTCGCAACCCGAGAGGGCTATTGAATGCTACGCAAGGCTTGTTGATGGGCTCATGAAACTCGGATATCAGGTAATTTTGACCGAAAATGATGTACCTGATTCATTTCTGCAACGAGTAGGAGAAATGAAATGTATTGGGGTCGTCCCAGTGGAGGCGCCCATCCTCTCTTGCGGAGCCGTTTTGGCCCACGCACGGTTATTCATTTCCGGGCGATACCACCCGTCAATTCTTGCGTCGCTAGGCGGCACTCCCTGCATATTTCTTGGATCTCACGCGCACAAGATGCGCAGCCTCTCACGAGTGCTCGAATATGACGAACAACATGAGTTCAATGCCTTTCCGGATGAATCCGAAGTCGAGGAGATTGTTGCGAAGGCGCGGAACTATCTCAATCAAGGTGAGACACTGCGAGCGCGCATTTCGCAGGTCGCCAGGCGGCGCAGCGATGAAGCAGCGTCTCTGCCGGAATTTCTGATTCGCCATATTAACAACAATTGACCAGTCTGGATCACTAGTATCTTCTGAGAATGGGCAAACAATGAGTTCTATTGTCGTTGTCGGCGGTGGCGGCCATGCCAGAGTCGTGATCAGCATTCTGCGGAAGCTGAGTCATTATCGAATTATTGGATATAGCGATTTGAAGGATAATGGGACATTGCTGGGAGCGCCTTATCTCGGATCTGATGAGGCACTTACTTCAGTGGCCCAGAGAGAGCTTGAGGCGGTACTGGCGGTCGGTCAGGTCGGCTTGGGAACTTCGCGGTTCGGACTCTGGAAGCGACTGCAATCGCTTTCGTTATCTTTTCCCTTTGTTGTATCTCCTGACGCCATTGTGAACGAGGGAGTCAGGGGCGACGATGGGGCAATCGTAATGGATGGAGCCATCATCAACAGCGGCGCAACCATTGGCCGCGGCGCGATCGTGAATACCCATAGCACCATTGAACATGATGTCGTTCTCGAAGACTGGGTACACGTGGCGCCGGGAGCCACAGTTTGTGGTGGTGTCACTGTGGGACGTTATTCGATGATTGGAGCTGGTGCGACAGTCATCGAAGGACTAGCAATCGCGGAGCATTGTCTGGTGGGCGCAGGGGCGACCGTCGTTCACGATATTTCGGAGCCAGGTGTATATGCGGGTAGTCCTGCCCGCCGCATTAGATAGGAAACTTATGACGCACACGTTCGTGATCGCCGAAGCTGGAGTCAATCACAATGGTTCGGTCGATCTCGCCTTGCAACTCGTCGATGTCGCTAAAGCCAGCGGAGCAGATGCAGTAAAGTTCCAAACGTTCCGTGCTGAGACGCTGGTCACCCCTTCGGCTGTGAAGGCTCCCTATCAGGACCGCACCACTTCTGCTTCGGAATCGCAATTTGAAATGTTGCAACGCCTGCAATTGAGCGCAGACGACCACAGGAAGCTAATCCAACATTGCCGGAAGATTGGAATTCAGTTTCTATCGAGCCCATTTGATATCCAGAGTGCCGACTTGCTCGATGAAATGGGTTTGCCCATTTACAAAGTGCCGTCCGGAGAAATCACCAACCTGCCATTCCTGCGTCACCTCGCGCGCAAGAAGAAGCCATTAATTGTGTCTACAGGCATGTCAACTCTCGGCGAGGTTGAGGAGGCTGTTCAAGTTCTTCAGGTTGATGGAGCGAAACAGATCACACTTCTGCATTGTGTAACGGAATACCCCGCACCCTTTGATCAGGTGAACCTCCGTGCGATGCTGACACTCAAGGCAGCTTTTGGTCTCTCGGTTGGATATTCGGATCATACGACAGGTATCGAAGTTGCAGTTGCTGCCGTGGCTCTGGGCGCGGAAGTTATTGAGAAGCACCTCACGATGGACCGTTCGCTTCCCGGCCCCGACCATCATGCATCTCTCGAACCGAATGAATTCGAAAAGATGGTTGCTGCAATTCGACATATTGAGACTGCTCTGGGAACGGGCATCAAAAAAGCCGCCCCTTGCGAGCTTCAGAATATTCCCATTGCGCGCAAGAGTGTCGTCTCTTCTCAAGCCCTGCCGGTTGGACACCGAATCGTGAGCGGGGACTTGGAAATCAAACGGCCAGGTACTGGTCTGGCTCCCAAATTCCTGCCGGCAATGATCGGGCGCACATTGCGCACGAGCGTCGACCGGGATGAAGTGTTGACGTGGGATCATTTCGCTTGAGGCGAATTAAAACATAGTAACGACAAGCCAACCAGGCTTTGTGGGTTCACGTTGAACGGGCGCTGAAACAATCCTTCTCAGCGCTATCGTTGCAATATCGGAGGCGCTTATGTCAGATAGAAACCACGCAGGAAATTTGAGGCCGCTCAACATTTACCTGGGCGACTTAACGTATACCACTCTTTCCCTAGCCACGGATGCGTTTCCCCTCAACATAGGATTCATCGCAGCCTACGCGGAGAAAGTCTTTGGCAGTGAAGTCAATTTGAAATTGTTCAAATATATTGACGATCTGGATCAAGCCATCAATGAGCGTCCACCAGACATCCTTGGTTTGACCAATTATCCGTGGAATTTCCATGTCGGCCAAGAGATGTTCAGAATGACGCGGGCGGTTTCGGCCGAGACAATTTGCGTAATGGGCGGCCCAAATATTCCTCTTGAGGATGATGATCGCACCACATTCATCAAACGCAACTCCTTGATCGATTTTTACGCCTACCTTGAAGGTGAAGAAGCCTTCGCGGAGCTCGTGAAACGCGCGATGGAAACCGGCGTAGACCGAGCAAAGATGAAAGCGACTCCGATCGACGGGTTTGTTCACAGGCTGAGTGATACCGAGGTTATGAAGGGAGCAATGCTGACTCGTCGTAAAATCCTTGACGATATCCCGTCCCCGTACCTCTCAGGATTTATGGACAAGTTCTTCGACGGAAAACTGGCTCCGATGCTGGAGACAAATCGTGGATGTCCATTTTCATGCACTTTTTGCCACGAAGGAAATCAGCTCATCTCAAAGGTCAATTTTTTCAGTGTAGATCGCGTCAAGGCTGAACTGGACTACATCGCAGCCGCAGTGCGAAAGGCACCGATTCTCACATCTCATTTGATGTTCGCTGATCCAAACTTCGCGATGTATGAGCGGGACTACGAGATTGTTGAGCACATCGAAGGGATCCAGCAAAAACAAAACTGGCCACGGTCAATCTTCGCCTCAACGGGCAAGAACAAGAAAGAGCGTATTGCCAAAGCTCTCAGAAAGCTCAATGGCACTTTGTCAATGTGGATGTCTGTGCAGTCGATGG